>Ga0079226_10001421_pt1 | contig 18350 bp, 12 predicted proteins | sample Poulit2014_FD_76345 | JGI IMG/M metagenome (GOLD analysis project Ga0079226, IMG submission 76345) | Agricultural soil microbial communities from Georgia to study Nitrogen management - Poultry litter 2014 | ecosystem: Environmental > Terrestrial > Soil > Agricultural land | place: USA: Georgia...
GAGCGCGACAGGCGCTTGTCGAGGATCCGCGTCTCCGCATAGAGCGTGTCGCCGTGGAGGACCGGTTTGGGGAACGCGACCTCGGAGAATCCCAGGTTCCCGACGATCGTGCCCTGCGTCAGCTGCGAGACGGACAGTCCCACGAGGGTCGCGAGTGTGAACATCGAGTTGACCAGGCGCTCACCGAAGGGCTCCGACTCCGCGAAGTGCGCGTCCAGGTGCAGCGCCTGCGTGTTCATCGTGACCGCCGTGAACCACGTGTTGTCCGCCTCCGTCATGGTGCGGCCGGGTGCGTGCCGATAGGTCGCCCCGACCTCGAACTCCTCGAACCACAGACCGCGCTGGGTGATGACGGGACCGTCCTGCTCTGCCCCGGTCTGGTCTGCCCCGGCCTGCTCTGCCTCGTTCTGCTCCGCCATGTGCGGGCTCCTCTCTGTCTCGACCCGTCGAGGACGGGCCCTGGGTGGTTGTGTCTCACTGCAGTGCGGAGGTGAGCCGCATCGCGGAGTCGAGCCACCGACGGCCCCACGAGCGCTTCTCCCACTCGGCCGCCGTGAGCTCCGAACTCACGGAGCGGTACTCGTCCATGATCCCGTGGAGGCTCTGAGTGATGTCGCCGCCGTAGGCCAGCAGGCTCACCTCGTAGTTGAGGCCGAACGACCGCATGTCCATGTTCGACGACCCCATGACGGAGCAGAGGTCGTCGACCGTGAAGCACTTCGTGTGGAGCACCTTCGGCGCGGGATAGCGGTAGATCCGCACCCCCGCCTCCAGCAGCGCCTCGTAGTACGAGCTCTGGGCGTGGTCGACCATGAACTGGTCCGCCTGCTCGCTCACATACAGCTCGATCTCCACGCCGCGGTGCGCCGCGGTGATGACCGCGGCCAGCATCGACTCGTCCGGGACGAAGTAGGGGCTGACGATCCGCAACCGCTCCTGCGCCAGGTACACGAGCGACACGAAGAGTCGGAGGTTCGGATGGGTGCGGAACCCCGGCCCGGACGGGATCACCTGGACCGCGTTGAGCTCGGAGTCCGCAGGCACCGAGGTGACGGTCGCGCCGTCGGTCCCGTCGCCCGTCGCCGAGGCCCCGGTCCCGACCGCGTCGCCCGTCGCCGACGCATCCGAGCGCGTCGCACCCGAGCGGGTCGCGCTCACGCCCCGCCCGGCCGTGAGGCGCTCCCCGATCGCGGCCTCGCGCTCCTGCAGCCTCTGCGCCGCGTCGTAGGCGCGGATCGTGAGGTCCTCACCCGTCTCCGTGAACCAGTCGGTGACGAAGACCGCTTCGAGCGACGCGACGATCGGGCCGGTCAGGTCGACCATGATGTCGTGCCAGTGCCGGCCGAGCCGCGCGTTGCGCGCACTGCCGTAGGACTGCTCGATCATGTTCATGGAGCCCATGAAGGCGCACACGCCGTCGACCACCATGAGCTTGCGGTGGTTGCGCAGATCGACGCGCCGTGCCCGCCCGCGCAGCGGCTGGAACGGCAGCATGAGCGCCCATTCGACGCCCGCCGCGGTGAGTCGCCGCTTGAGAGGGCCGAAACCCGCGTACTTGCGCGATCCCAGGTGGTCGAACAGGACGCGGACCTTGACCCCGCGCCGGGATGCGCGCTCGAGTGCGGCGAGGAAGGGCTCCGTCGTGGGGTCCGCCGTCATGATGTACATGCAGACGTCGACGTACTCCTCCGCCTCCTCGACGGCGTCGGCCATGAGCCGGATGTTCTCCTCGTAGCCCGTGCGCACGCCATGGTCCGTTCCGGTCACCATCGGCAGGTACGTGAGGTTCCTGTTGAGTGTCACGAGCCCGCCGAACGACTCCGGCACCCCCAGCGCCTCCGGCCAGTCGGGGATGTCCGCCGCACCCTGCTCCAGCCGGGTGTTCGCCTGCTCCTGGATCGCCTCCCGCCTGCCCGTGATGTACGGACTGCCCAGCATGAGGAACAGCGGGATCCCGACGACGGGCAGGAAGAGGATCAGCAGCAGCCACGCGCTCGACGACGAGGGCCGCCTGTTCTCCGGGACGACGCCGATCGCGATGACCTTGATCGTGTAGTCGAAGACGATGACCGTCGTCGACACGATCTGGGCCCAGTCCCACCGGGCGAGGTCGAATGCGCTGGAGTCCACGATCACAGACTATGCGCTCACGCTCCGGGGCGCCCTCACAGCCGCAGCCCTCTCACAGCCGAAGCCTCCTCACCGATCGAGCCCCCTCACAGCCCGAGGTCGCGGGCGATGAGCATGAGCTGGACCTCCGTGGTGCCCTCCCCGATCTCCAGGATCTTCGAGTCGCGGTAGTGGCGGGCCACCAGGTACTCGTTCATGAAGCCGTAGCCGCCGTGCACCTGGGTGGCGTCGCGCGCGTTGTCCATCGCCGCCTCGGACGCCACCATCTTCGCGATGGCCGCCTCCTTCTTGAACGGCAGGCCGGACGCCATCTTCGACGCCGCCGCGTAGTAGGCCGCGCGTGCGGTCTGGACGCGCGCCTCCATGCGGGCGATCTTGAAGCTCACACCCTGGTAGTCGCCGATCGGCTTCCCGAAGGCCGTGCGCTCCTGGGCGTACTGCACGCTCGCGTCCACGCAGCCCTGCGCCGCGCCCACGGACACGGCGGCGATCGCGATGCGCCCCTCGTCGAGGATCCGCAGGAAGTTCGCGTACCCGCGGCCCCGCTCGCCCAGGAGGTTGGCCTCCGGCACCCGCACGCCGTCGAAGGTGAGCGGGTGCGTGTCCGACGAGTTCCAGCCGACCTTGTCGTAGGCCGGCTCCGGGGTGAACCCGGGCGTCCCGTTCGGGATGATGATCGTGGAGATCTCCGGCTTCTGCGACCCGTCGCTGCCGGTCCGCGTCCCCGTCACCGCGGTGGCGGTGACGAACTTCGTGATGTCCGTGCCCGAATTCGTGATGAACGACTTCGAGCCGTTCACCACCCATGCGCCGTCCTCCAGCACCGCCTTCGTCCTCGTGCCCGCGGCGTCCGAGCCCGCCTCGGCCTCCGTCAGCCCGAACGCCGCCAGTCCGCGGCCGTCGATGACCTGCGGCAGCAGCTCCTGCTTCTGGGCCGCCGTGCCGAACCGGAAGATCGGCATCGCGCCCAGCGACACCCCTGCCTCCAGCGTCATCGCGAGCGACTGGTTCTCCCGCGCGATCTCCTCGAGCGCCAGGCACAGGGCGAAGTAGTCGCCGTCCATGCCCCCGTACTCCTCCGGGAACGGCAGGCCGAACAGGCCCATGTCACCCATCCGCTCGACGAGCGCGTAGGGGAACTCGTGCCTGGCATCGAGCTCCGCGCTCACCGGCGCGACCTCGTCGTCCGTGAACTGGGCGACGGTCCGTCGCAGGGTCTCGTACTCCTCGGGCAGCATGCCCGGAACGAACGTGGTCATCGTGTCTCCTCCATGCGTCCTTGCGTATCCTCGGTGGCCTGGACCGCGGCGTCCTGCGCGATCGCGTCATCGGCCGCGCCCTCACCGGCCGGTGCTGCGTCCGCGTCCTCGGGGACGACGACGGCCAGGATCTCGTCGAGCCCCACCTGCGCCCCCTGCACGGTGCTCAGCTGCACGACGCCGTCCGCGGGCGCGGTGAGCACGTGCTCCATCTTCATCGCCTCGACGACGACCACCGGCTGCCCGGTCACCACCGCATCGCCCTCCGCGGCGCGGATGTCGATGACGGAGCCGGGCATGGGCGCCAGGACGTTCGCACCGGCCGCCGCCGCTCCGATCGCGGTGTCCGCGCGCGGCCGGGTCAGGTGCGCGAGTCCCGCGCGCGTGCGCACCCACAGGGCGCGTCCGTCCGCCGAGGCCCACACCCGTCCTGTGACCTGCTCGCCATCCTGCGTGAGCCGGAGCGCGCTGCCGCCGAGGTCCCGCACCGGCGGGTGCATGAACTCGACGTCGTGGCGCTCACCGCGGTGGACGAGCGGCACGACCGTACGCGCGGGTGCGAGCCCGCGCCAGCCGCTGCCGTCGGCCCACAGCCCGGCCGGTCCACCTGCGGTGCGGGCGTCGGTCGCCCGCGCGGCCTCGGCGGTGGTGATGTGCGCGGCGGCCAGCTGCAGGGCCGCCGGATCGAGGGCCTCGGCGAGGTCGTCCTCCGTCAGCGCGTCGATGAGTCCGGTGTGCAGATCGCCGGCGACGACCTCCGGCATGGCCATGAGCGTCTGGAGGAAGCCGATGTTCGTGACGATGCCGGGGACGGCGGATGCGGCGAGCGCTGTGCGCATGCGCGCGACGGCCTCCGACCGGTCCCGGCCCGTGACGATGAGCTTCGCGATCATCGGGTCGTAGTCGCTCACGATCCGCTGGCCCGGCTCCAGACCGGCGTCCACGCGGATGCCCGCGCCCGTGGGGAACGCGACGTCCAGCGCGGTCCCGCCCGTGGGCAGGAAGCCGCGAACCGGATCCTCCGCGTAGATGCGCGCCTCGATCGCATGACCGGCGAGGCGCACGTCGTCCTGGGTGAGGCCCAGCCGTTCGCCCGCTCCGATCCGCAGCTGCCATTCGACGAGGTCCACGCCCGTGACCTGCTCCGTGACCGGATGCTCGACCTGGAGCCGGGTGTTCATCTCCATGAAGAAGAACTCGTCCGGGTCGTCGGCCGACACGATGAACTCGACGGTCCCGGCGCCGCGGTAGTCGACCGACTTCGCGGTGTCGACCGCGGCCTGGCCGATGCGCGCGCGGGTCGCCTCGTCGAGCAGCGCGCTGGGCGCCTCCTCGATGACCTTCTGGTGGCGGCGCTGCAGCGAGCACTCCCGCTCCCCCAGGTGGATGACGTTCCCGTGGGAGTCCGCGAGCACCTGCACCTCGATGTGGCGCGGGGAGAGCACCAGCCGCTCGAGGAAGAGGGTGTCGTCGCCGAAGCTGCTCGCCACCTCCCGGCGGGCGGAGGCGAGCGCCTCGGCCAGGTCCTCCTGCGCGTGGACCTCGCGCATGCCCTTGCCGCCGCCGCCAGCGGACGGCTTCACGAGGATGGGGAAGCCGACCTCGTGGGCGCGGGCGATCAGCTGCTCATCCGTGAGCCCGGGCTCCGCCACCCCGGGGACCAGCGGCACGCCGCGGGCGGCGACGGCCCGCTTGGCGGAGATCTTGTCGCCCATGACCTCGATCGAGGCGGCGGTGGGGCCGAGGAAGACGATGCCCTCCTCCTCGAGTCGGCGCGCGAACGCCGGGTTCTCGGAGAGGAAGCCGTAGCCCGGGTGGACGGCCTGCGCGCCGGTGGCGCGGACGGCCTCGATGACGCGGTCGATGTCGAGGTAGGACTGCGCGGCCGGAGCCGGCCCCAGCCGGTGGGCGACGTCCGCGGCCTTCGTGTGGGCGGCCTCGGCGTCCGCGTCGGAGTAGACGGCGACGGTCTCGATGCCCAGGTCGCGGCAGGTGCGGATGACGCGCAGGGCGATCTCGCCGCGGTTGGCGATGAGGATCCTGGTGAACATGTGCCTCACATCCTGAAGACGCCGTAGCCGGATGCGGCCAGCGGTCGTTCGAGCGGGGAGAAGCGTGCGGCCTCGAGGGCGAGCGCGAGCACGCGGCGGGTGTCGGCGGGGTCGATGATGCCGTCGTCCCAGAGCCGGGCGGTCGAGTAGTAGGGGTTGCCCTGGTCCTCGTACTGCTGGCGGATCGGGTCCTTGAAGGCGTCCTCGGCATCGGCGGACCATTCCTCGCCGCGACCCTCCAGCTGGTCGCGCTTGACGGTGGCGAGCACGCTCGCGGCCTGCTCTCCGCCCATGACGGAGATGCGGGCGTTGGGCCACATCCACAGGAAGCGCGGCGAGTAGGCGCGGCCGCACATCGAGTAGTTGCCGGCGCCGAAGCTGCCGCCGATCACGACGGTGAACTTCGGCACCCGGGAGGTCGCGACGGCGTTGACCATCTTCGCGCCGTGCTTCGCGATGCCGCCGGCCTCGTAGTCGCGTCCGACCATGAAGCCGGAGATGTTCTGCAGGAACACCAGCGGCGTGGAGCGCTGGTCGCACAGCTCGATGAAGTGCGCGCCCTTCATCGCGGACTCGCCGAAGAGGATGCCGTTGTTCGCGATGATGCCCACCGGGTGCCCGTCGATCCGGGCGAAGCCGGTGACGAGGCTGGAGCCGTACTCGGCCTTGAACTCGTGGAACTCGGAGGCGTCGACGATGCGGGCGATGACCTCCCGCACGTCGTAGGGCACCTTCGAGTCGACGGGGACCACGGCGGTGATCTCGTCCGGATCGTGTGCCGGAGCCTGCGGCTGCGTCCGGTCCCACGCCGGGGTGCTCCGGGGGCCGAAGGTCTCGACGATGTCGCGGAGGATCTCCAGCGCGTGCTCGTCGTTCGCCGCGAGGTGGTCCGTGACGCCGGAGGTGCGGGAGTGCAGCGCGCCGCCGCCCAGCTCCTCCGCCGTGACGACCTCGCCGGTCGCGGCCTTCACGAGCGGCGGACCGCCCAGGAAGATCGTGCCCTGCTCGTTGACGATGACCGACTCGTCCGCCATCGCCGGGACGTAGGCGCCGCCCGCGGTGCAGGAGCCCATGACAGCCGCCAGCTGCGGGATCCCCGCGGCGGACAGCGTCGCCTGGTTGTAGAAGATCCGGCCGAAGTGATCGCGGTCCGGGAACACGTCGTCCTGGTTGGGGAGGTTCGCGCCGCCAGAGTCCACGAGGTAGAGGCACGGCAGGCTGTTCTGCTGGGCGATCTCCTGTGCCCGCAGGTGCTTCTTCACCGTCACCGGGTAATACGTGCCGCCCTTGACCGTGGCGTCGTTCGCCACGATGACGCAGAGGCGACCGGAGACCAGTCCCATCCCTGTGATGATGCCCGCCCCGGGGGACGCGTCGTCGTACATGCCGTTCGCCGCCAGCGCGGAGAACTCGAGGAAGGGGCTGCCGGGGTCCAGCAGGCCCTCGACGCGATCGCGCGGCAGCAGCTTGCCGCGGTCCAGGTGCCTCTGCCGCGAGGACTCCGACCCGCCCCGCGCCGTCTCCGCGGTGCGCTGCCTCAGGTCGTCGAGCAGCCGCGCGTGCGCCTGGGTGTGGGGTGAAGCCTGCGGATCGACCGGCGAACCGATGGGGCGCATGAGTCTCCTCCGAGTCTGACGTGCACGACGGGTCCGGTGAGAAGCGCTCTGCGGAGCGGCGGCCTCATCGACACACTCAGTTAACAGTGATTAACTGATTCGATGGTAGCCCGGGAGGAGGCGACGTGACAAGGCGCACAGACAGTCCGCGCGAGGCGGCGAAGGCCGAGCGGCGACGGCAGCTGCTCGATTCGGCGAAGCGCCAGTTCGCGCGCTTCGGCTTCCGCGCCGTGCGCCTGGGCGACATCGGGCGCGGCGCCGGAGTGTCCGGTCCCGCGGTCTACCGGCACTTCGAGTCCAAGGAGGCCGTGCTCACCGAGCTCCTCGTCGGCATCTCCGAGTACCTGCACGCCGGCGCCGAGCGGATCATCGCAGCCGGCGGACCGCCCGCGCGCACGCTGAGCGACCTCATCGACTTCCACGTCGACTTCGCGCTCACGGAACCGGAGCTCATCCGCATCCAGGACCGGGACCTCGACTCGCTGCCGGAGGCGGAGCGCCGCAGCGTCCGCCGGCTGCAGCGCCAGTACGTGACTGCGTGGGCCGGCGTCGTGCGGGCCGATCGTCCCTGCCTGTCGGAGGAGGCGGCGACGGTGCGCGTCCACGCGCTCTTCGGCATGGTGAACTCGACGCCGCACCTGAGCCGGCGACTGCCCGCCGAGGTCGTCGCGACGCAGCTGCGGGCCTCGGCACGATCCGCCCTCGGGCTGGGGTGACGAGGTCTCGATCGAAGGTGCCTCAGAAGTCGATCGTCTCCCAGCCGCGGCGCTGGGGCTGGCGCAGCTCGTCCTTGGACCGGTAGACGATGTACGGCCGGGTGAGGAAGCCCAGGGGGACCGTGAACACGTGGACGAGCCGCGTGAACGGCCACAGGGCGAACAGCAGGATCGCGGTGAAGACGTGGGTCTGGAACCCCGGCGGGGCCACGGCCATGAGCGCAGCATCCGGCTGGAAGGCCCAGAACTGCCGGAACCACACGGAGATGCCCTCGCGGTAGTCGTAGTGCCCGATCGCCGATTCCACGATCGTCGAGTAGGTGCCGGCGAGGATCGTCACCGCGAGCATGAGGTACATGAGCTTGTCGAGCTTGGTCGTCGCTCCGAACACCCGCGTGTTCGTCCGCCTGCGGAAGATGAGTATGGCGAGGCCTCCCACCGACGCCGCGGCGGCGCCCAGCCCGATCGTGATGGCCATGACGTGGTACATGCCGTCCGTGACGCCCACCGCCGCGGTCCAGGACTTGGGGATCCCCAGGCCGACCGCGTGGCCCAGGAACACGAAGATGATCCCGTAGTGGAAGAGCGGCGAGCCGATGCGCAGCAGCCTGGACTCGTAGATCTGGCTGGACCGCGTGGTCCAGCCGAAGCGGTCGTAGCGGTAGCGCCAGATATGACCCAGCACGAAGACGGCCAGGGCGAGGTACGGGATGATGACCCACATGACTGTGGCGAGAGCGGAGGGCGGGCTCATGTCTGCGGACCTTTCACGTCGCTGAGCGGGATGAAAGCCGGCCCGTGCGGTGCCGGATCCGTGAAGGCGGACGCCGGCGGCCCTGCGGGGTCGATGGCGTACGGGCTCATGTCGGCGGGCGGCATGTCGGCGGATCCGTCCTCGTGGCCGTATCCCGACAGCCCCACGAACTCCTCCTCCACTCCTTCCGCGATGAGGCGGTCGACAGCGCGGATGTCGTCGCCGTCCAGGGCCGGCAGCGTGGCGCAGACCGCTCGGAGCACACCCGCCCAGGACGAGCCCGACTCGTTCAGGTGGATCCGGAGCAGCTCGACGCCCGCCCGGTTCGCCAGGAGGATCGAGACCCCGCGGCGGAGGTCGTGGGCGGCACCGAACTCGAGCACGTACGCCAGATGGTCGGGCAGTTCGTCCTCGGACACCTCGAGACCCGCCTCCCGATAGGTCTGCTTGATGTCCAGCAGCGCCATGCCGCGCTTCCGCGTGTCCCCGTTGGTGAAGTACGTGAGGTAGAGGCACCCGCGCCGCCGCGTGTCGAACGTCTCCACGTACTCGGAGCGCAGCGTCTCCGGGTCCGTCTCGCGCACGCGGCGGACCACGCCGAGGAGGTCGTCGGAGACGCCGCCGGGGAGGGTCCCTGCGAGCCGCTCGATGAGGTCCAGCCGCTCGACCACCTCGTCGTCGGGGTAGCCGATGAGCCACGACGCCGTCAGCCAGGCGGCGCGCACCTGATCGTCCGTGAGCGGGACCGCGGTCTCCAGCTGACCGCTCACCGCGGCGAGCGCCCGCTCCTTCCACTTCCTGAGGAACGCCAGGGGCACGAACATGTCAGGCCCCCTCCGGGCTCGGGAAGAGCCCGTCGGGTCTGCCGCGACCGTCCCAGTTGAGCAGATTCACGCGTCCGCGCAGACTCGCGCGGCTGCCGGGATCGGCGAGTTTGAGCCCGTCCCCCTGCACACCGGGCACGTCCTCCATGCCCGGGCCGCCGTCGAAATTCAGCGGGCAGTCGGAGCCGATGCCCTCCAGGTCGTGGGCCTGCTCCGCATGGCCCGCCGGGATCACGTAGCGCTCGTCGTACTTCGCGATCGCCAGCAGGCGGTACATCTCCTCCATCGTCTCCGCATCCATGCCCACCGAGTGCGGGATCGCCGCGTCTCCGTCGCCGCCGAGGTTGATGTCACGCATGTACGAGCGCATCGCGGCCATCCGGCGCAGCACGTCGGAGACGATGTCGACGTCACCGGCGGTGAACAGATTCGCCAGGTACTCGATCGGGATCCGCAGCTCGTCGATCGCGGCGAACAGATTCGACGAGTCCTCCGCGTCGTACCCCGTGTCCTTGACGACGTCGACCACCGGCGACAGCGGCGGGATGTACCAGACCATCGGCATCGTCCGGTACTCCGGATGCAGCGGCAGGGCGACCTCGTACTCCTTGATGAGCTTGTGGATCGGCGATCTCTGCGCTCCCATGATCCAGTCGTAGGGGATGCCCTCCTGCTCCGCGGCCTCCATGACGTCCGGGTCGAAGGGGTCGAGGATCAGATCCCGCTGCGCGGCGTAGAGGTCCCTGTCGTCCGGCGTCGAGGCGGCCTCGGTCACCCGGTCCGCGTCGTAGAGGACCAGGCCGATGTAGCGCAGGCGGCCCACGCAGGTCTCCGCGCAGACGGTCGGCTCACCGTTCTCGATCCGCGGGTAGCAGAACGTGCACTTCTCCGCCTTCCCGGTCTTGTGGTTGAAGTAGATCTTCTTGTACGGGCAGCCCGTGATGCACATCCGCCACCCGCGGCACCGCTCCTGGTCGACGAGGACGATGCCGTCCTCCTCCCGCTTGTAGATCGCCCCGGACGGGCACGAGGCGACGCAGGACGGGTTGAGGCAGTGCTCGCAGATGCGCGGCAGGTAGAACATGAAGGTGTCCTCGAACTCGAGTCGCACCTTGTCCTGGATGCCCGTGAGCATCGGATCCTTGTCCTTGTTCGCGTATGTGCCGCCGAGGTCGTCGTCCCAGTTGCCCGACCACTGGATGTCCATCCGCTCACCGGTGAGCAGGGACTTCGGCGGGGCGGTGGGGATGTGCTTCTGCTCCGGCGAGTTCAGCAGGTTGTCGTACTCGTAGGTCCAGGGCTCGTAGTAGTCCTCGATGCTCGGCATCTTCGGGTTCGAGAAGATCCGCGCCAGTTTGCGCAGCTTGCCGCCGTCCTTGAGGCGGAGCCTGCCGGAGCTGCTGAGCGCCCACCCGCCCTTCCACTTCTCCTGGTCCTCGTAGCCGCGGGGGTAGCCCTGTCCCGGACGGGTCTCGACGTTGTTGAACCAGACGTACTCGGTGCCCTTGCGGTTGGTCCACGCCTGCTTGCAGGTGACCGAACACGTGTGGCAGCCGATGCACTTGTCGAGGTTCATCACCATCGCCATCTGCGCCATGACCCTCATCGCTCCATGCCTCCTCAGTACTCGACGTTCTGGTTCGTGCGCCGGCGGATCACCGTGACCTCGTCGCGCTGGTTGCCGGTGGGCCCGTAGTAGTTGAAGGCGAACGACAGCTGCCCGTAGCCGCCCACCAGGTGGGTGGGCTTGATCATGATCCGGGTCAGCGAGTTGTGGATGCCGCCGCGCTGACCGGTGGACTCCGACAGCGGCACGTTCACCGTCCGCTCCTGCGCGTGGTGCATGAACGCAGTGCCCTTCGGCATCCGGTGCGACACGATCGCGCGGGCCGCGACGGCGCCGTTGCGATTGACCGCCTCGATCCAGTCGTTGTCCGCGACGCCGACCGCCTCCGCATCCTCGACGCTCATCCAGATGGTCTGCCCGCCCCGGCCCAGGGACATCATGAAGAAGTTCTCCTGGTACATCGAGTGGATCGCCCATTTGTTGTGGGGCGTCAGATAGCGCACCGTGATCGACGTGCCGTCGGTCTCCCCCAGCCGCGGCTCCCCGAACAGGGCGTTCATGTCGAGCGGTGGTCGGAAGGTGGGCAGACTGTCGCCCATCTCCTGGAACCAGTCGTGGTCGATGTAGAACTGGTAGCGGCCCGTCAGCGTGTGCCAGGGCTTGAGCCTCTCGACGTTGACCGTGAACGGCGAATAGCGTCTGCCGCCGGATTCCGAGCCCGACCACTCCGGCGATGTGATGACCGGCACGGGTGCGGCCTTCGCATCCTCGAACGACACCTGCTTGCCCTCGTGCTCCGCTGACAGGTCCGCGAGTCGCGTCCCGGTCCGCTCCTCGAGCGTGCGGAAGCCCTCCGTCGCGAGCAGTCCATTCGTTGTGCCCGACAGTCCGAGGATGTAGTCCGCCGCGTGGCGGTCCGTCTCGAGCCTGGGCTGACCCTTCCCCGCTCCGCGGGCGACGGTGCCGTTGAGCCGCCGCAGCCGCTCGACGTGGTGGTCGACGTCGAAGCGGATGCCCCGTGCGTTCATCCCCTCCGATTCCAGCAGCGGTCCGATCGACGTGTACTTCTCGTGGATGGCGGTGAAGTCCCGCTCGACCTCGATCAGCTTGGGCAGCGTCACCCCGGGGATCGGCTCGACCTCACCGGACTTCCAGTCCCTCACGCGGCCGTGCGGGGTGTTGACCTCGTCCGGCGAGTCGTGCTGCAGAGGCACCGCGACGACGTCCCTGCGCACCCCGAGGTGGGTGCGGGCCAGCTCCGAGAACCTCTTCGCGATCGTCGCCCAGGCGTCCCAGTCGTTGCGCGACTGCCAGGGGGTGGAGATCGCCGGATTGAACGTGTTGACGAAGGGGTGCATGTCCGTCGTCGACAGGTCGTGCTTCTCGTACCACGTGGCCGCCGGGAGGATGACATCACTGTGCAGCGTGGTCGTCGTCATCCGGAAGTCCAGCGTCAGCAGCAGATCGATCTTGCCGATCGGCGCCTCGTCGCGCCACCGCACGTCCCGCGGTCGCGCAGGCTCCGGCGTCTCGTCGGCCGCGACGGTGTTGTCGACACCCAGCAGGTGCTTGAGGAAGTACTGGTCGCCCTTCGCGGAGGATCCGAGCGTGTTCGCCCGCCACATCGACCAGATCCGCGGGTAGTTGTTCTCCGCGTCCGGGTCCTCGACGGCGAAGTTGATGCTGCCGTCCTGAAGGGCCTCCACCAGGTGATCGGCGCTCGACCGGCCCGCGGCCGCGGCCTCATCGGCGATGTCGAGGGGGTTCCGGTCGAACGTCGGGTAGTAGGGCTGCCACCCCAGCCGCGTCGCCTGGGCGATCGCATCGGCCGTCGACATCCCTGCGAACCGGCCCTTGCCGGCACGTGCGCTGAGGGTGTCGGCGCCGAACTGGTCGTATCGCCACTGGTCCGTGTGCATGTACCAGTACGTGGTCTGCGTCATCTGCCGCGGCGGCCGCGACCAGTCGAGCGCGTTCGCCAGATGCAGCCAGCCGGTGAAGGGCCGGATCTTCTCCTGCCCCACGTAGTGGGCCCAGCCGCCGCCGTTCACCCCCTGCGTGCCGCACAGGGTGGTGAGGGTGAGGAAGGTCCGGTACGTCTGGTCGGAGTGGAACCAGTGGTTGGTCCCGGCACCCATGAGGATCATCGAGCGGCCCTGCGAGTCGCGGGCGTTCTGCGCGAACTCGCGTCCGATCCGCGCCGCGGCGGTGCCGGGCACACCCGTGATGCGCTCCTGCCAGGCGGGTGTGCCCGGGGACGTCGGGTCGTCGTAGCCGCTCGCCCACTGCCCGGGCAGCCCCGGTCTGCCCACGCCGTACTCGGCCAGGAGCAGATCGAAGACGGTGGTGACGAGGCGTCCGCCGATCCGTCGGACGGGCACGCCGCGGCGGACGGTGTCGATCTCGCCCTGCGCGGCGGTGTCGAAGCGCGCCAGAGCGAGTTCGACCGTGTCCTCCGCGGAGTCGAGGAAGCTCAGGACGGGGCGGAGGTCGCCGAGGTCCAGGTTCCAGCGGCCCTTCCCGTCCTCGGCGTAGCGATGGCCGAGCGTCCCGTTCGGCACCGCGGGTGCGTCCGTCGCCGCATCCCACAGCGCCGGTTTGAAGTCCGCGTGCTCCGTGTCCGCCTCCGCGGTCGCAGCGGCTCCGAGGTCGCTCGCGACGACGAACTTCCCGGGGGTGTGCGCCCCGTCGTCGTCGGCATCCAGCTCCACGAGGAACGGCAGGTCGGTGAAGCGCCGGACGTAGTCGTCGAAGTAGTCGGTCGTCTTCTCGACGAAGAACTCCCTGAGGATGACGTGGCCCATCGCCATCGCCAGTGCGCCGTCGGTGCCGCTGGCCGGTGCCAGCCATTCGTCGGCGAACTTCACGTTCCCCGCGTAGTCCGGCGCGATCGAGATCACCTTCTGCCCCCGGTATCGCGCCTCGGCCATCCAGTGGGCGTCCGGTGTCCGCGTCAGCGGCACGTTCGATCCCCACATCATGAGGTAGCTCGCGTTCCACCAGTCGCCGGACTCCGGCACGTCCGTCTGGTCGCCGAACACCTGCGGGGAGGCGGGCGGCAGGTCGGCGTACCAGTCGTAGAACGACAGCATCGACCCGCCGATGAGCTGGTGGAACCGGGCGCCGGAGGAGAAGGAGACCGGACTCATCGCCGGGATCGGCGAGAATCCCGTCGTCCTGTCGGGGCCCAGGTGCTTGACGGTGTAGACGTAGGCCGCGGCGACGATCTCGACCGCCTCGTCCCAGCTCGCGCGCACCAGGCCGCCCTTGCCGCGCACGGACTTGTAGCGCTTCGCCTTCTCCGGGTCCTCGACGATCGACTGCCAGGCGAGCACCGGATCGCCCCCGTGCTCGCGCTTCGCCCGGCGGAACATGGTCACGAGCGCGCCGCGCACGTACGGGTACCGGACCCGGGTGGGCGAGTACGTGTACCAGGAGAACGAGGCGCCGCGCGGGCAGCCGCGCGGTTCGTACTCGGGCATGTCCGGCCCCGCGCTCGGGTAGTCCGTCGCCTGGGACTCCCACGTGATGAGCCCGTCCTTCACGAAGACCTGCCACGAGCAGGAGCCGGTGCAGTTCACGCCGTGGGTGGAGCGGACGACCCTGTCGTGCGCCCAGCGGTTGCGGTAGAACGAATCCCCGTGACGACCGCCCTGATAGTGCACCTCGCGCTTGTCGTCGGACACGGCGGCGCGTCGGCTGAAGAACCTGCGGGTCCCGATGAGGGCGTCCATCAGCGGGTTGTCGATCCCGGCTGCCTGCGCGCCGTCGGTGCGGTCGTCGATCGTCATGGCACGTCCTCCTGATCCGGCGGATCGGTCTGCGCCGCCCGTCCTGTCCGTCCTGGGTGTCCTGGTGGTTCTGGGGGTTCCGACGGCGTCCCTGTCCGTTCCGCCGCCGTCGCATGTGCGGTGGCCGTCCGTGCATCGCGCCCCACCCAGAGCGTGATGAGCAGTGCGATGCCGGTGGCGAGTGCCAGCAGCACCAGCCCCAGCGCATAGGTGCCCTGCGACTGCCAGAGCACGCCGAGCAGCAGGGGCGGGACGAACCCGCCCAGGCCGCCGGCCGCACCTACGAAGCCGGTGATCGCGCCGACCTTCGCGGGGTCGCTCGCTCCGCCGATCAGGGCGAAGACACCACCGGCGCCCAGACCCAGGCCCACGGACATGACGATGAAGGCGATCGTGCCGAGCAGCATGAGCGGCGGGTCGAAGACGAGGATGACGGCGCAGGCGATCACGACGAGGTAGGAGATCACGAGGGTCCTGACCGACCCGATGCGGTCGGACAGGATCCCACCGACCGGGCGCATCACGACCGCCGCGACGACGAACCCGGCCATCCTCATCGCCGCATCCCCCGCCGTGAGCTGGTAGGCGTTCATGAGGTACGACGGCAGATAGACGGAGAACGCGACGTATCCGCCGAACGACAGGGCGTAGAGGTAGCACGTCTGCCAGGTGAGGCGGATGCGGGCGGTGTCCGCGAGCTGCGCGCCCAGGTGCCTGCGAGAGGGGGTCCACTCCGGTGGATCCTGCATGAGGACGTAGGCGATCACCGCGTAGAGGACGAGGGCGATTGCGGCGGCCACGAAGGGCACGGCATCGCCGACCTCGTACAGCGGGACCGTGGAGAACGCGGCGACGGCGGTGCCGCCCATCCCGGCCCCGTAGACGCCGATCGCCGATCCGCGCTTCTGAGGCGGGAACCACGCATTCACGTACGGGACGCCGACGGCGAAGCTCGTGCCGGCCACACCGAGCACGAAGCCCCCGACGATGAGCGTGGCGACGGTGTACTGGCCCACGAAGCCGATGAAGAGGACCGGGATGACGGACAGGAGGGAGACCGCCGGCATCATGAGGCGTCCGCCGAACCGGTCTGTGAGCGCACCGACGACGATTCGACCGAGCGAGCCGACGAGCACTGGGACGGCGACGACGAGTGCGGCGTCGTCCATCACCCCCTCCGCGACCAGCACCGGTCCCAGGGGACTGATGAGCGACCAGGCCCAGAAGTTCACGGCGAATCCGAGCGTGGCGAGGAGGAGGGCGGTGCTCCGGGCGGAGCGGCCCGCCTGCTGTCGCTGTGCCGTGGACGCATCCGGCATGTCATCTCCCCCTCGACGGAAAGGTGATCGCTCACACAACTTCTACTCAGGCGGCTCTTCGGAGCGCAACAGGCGGGGAGCGCCTCGCCGCACCGTGGTGCGGCCGTCGGACCACCGGAAGTCCTCCGATCCGCATGGGACCGCCGAACCGATCGTTCGTGCACTGATGGGGCCACCGCGCAGTGCGGGCAGTCAGACCTCCGACTCTCGGACATTGCTCAGGACGTTGTGACCTAAACCGTCCGCGCCTACGATCACGACATAGGTCTCGGAACGGGTGCTGGGCAGGCGGTGAACGCGGTGGTCCTCACCGGCGGCAGGTCCCGTCGGTTCCACGGCGTCCACAAACCGGGAGTGCCCGTGGACGGCACCCCGGTGGTCGCGCGAGCGCACGCCGCACTCACGGCCCTCCCCGCACGCGGGATCTGGATCTGCGGACCGCTCGACGGTCTGGACGCCGCGGCCCGCCGTGCGGTCCACCAGGTGTACGAGGAACCGCGCTTCTCCGGTCCGCTCGCCGGGATCGCCGCAGCGGTCGGCGCCATGCCGTCGGATCCCCGCGCGGTCGTGCTCGTGCTCGCCGGCGACGTCCCCTACACCACGGTCGAGGATCTCGGACGTCTCGCGGAGACGAGCGCCGCGACGGGCCGGGCGGCGGGGTGCGTCGATGCCGAGGGACGGCTGCAGCACCTGTGCGCGGCGTGGCCGGATGCCCTGCTGCGCGCACGGCTGCGGGGCATCGGCGATCCCGCGGACCAGCCGGTGCGTCGCCTCTGGGAGGGAGTCGAGCCGGTGCTCGTCGAGGTGAGCGCCGCGAGTGTCGAGGACTTCGACACCGCCGAGGATTTCCACCGGATCACCGGGCACGAACCTCCCCACGGTCGTCCTGTCCGTTGCGGGTGAGGGCCCGTCCGATCCGGATGGCGGCGCTCACCCGTGGCGGGGCCGCGGCCGTCACTCGGAGCGTGCGCGCAGACGCGGGTCCCGGCGGTAGGGGACCAGGAGGACGCTGGAGTCCGCGCTCGTGAGGACCGCAGAGCTCGTGCGTCCCAACTGCGAGGTCATCGCCGCGAAGACGCCCTTCCCGCGCTTGCCGACGACGACGAGGTCCGCCGTCCGGGATGCGTCGATGAGCAGGTCCGCCGCGTCTCCGCGCTGGAACTCGACGTCCGCGTCGAGGTCCGGGTACTCCTCGCGCAGCCATGCGAGGTCCGCCCGGGCGAGGGCCTCGGCGGCCTCACGGTCACCCAGCGCGTCGGTCCCGACGACCATGCGCAGCGGTTGCCCGCCGGCCACCGCCAGGGAGGCCGCGTCGAGTGCCGCGACCCCCGCGTACTCCGAGGTGTCGAGGCCCACGACCACCCCTCCGGCCGCACCGCTGCGGGCGATGCTCGGATGGTGTGCCGGATCGTCGAACTCGCTGCCGTCACGGACGGTGTGCACGAGCACGGAGCTGAGTGCGTGCCCGGGCAGGCCGAAGCTGACCGTCCCGATGCGACGGCTGTTGACCGTGCCGGCGCCGTGCCGCCCGAGGACGAGCAGGCCCGCGTCGTCCGCGCGCATCGCGAGCTCCTCCCCCGCGTCGCCCACCACCACCTCTGTGAGGATCTCCGTGCCCGATGCGCCGTCGGGATGAGCGGCGTCCAGCTGCGTGAGGCGGTCGGTGAGCGCCGTCAGCACGGTCCTCCCGGACTCCGCGAGTTCGGCTTCGTCGTCGATCTCCAGGTGGGCGGGGGTGATGACATGCGTCAGCCGCAGCGCGCGCCCGCTGCCGCGCATCTCCTTGAGGACCCACGCCGCGGCCTCCGCACTCTGGTCAGAGCCGTCCACCCCGACGATCACATCTCCGCTGAGCTGCACTGCGCCTCCTCACGATCCTCGTCCTCCCCTGATCGTAGTGAAGCGCGGCATGCTCCGACACCGGACGGACGCGTGCGGCCCGGAACCCGCCCGTGTCGGGACGCCGGGGGCCGATGACGGAGGCCCCGCCACCTGACGGTGACGGGGCCTCTGGCACTGAGCCTCCTGTCGGAATCGAACCGACGACCTTTTCATTACGAGTGAAACGCTCTGCCGACTGAGCTAAGGAGGCAACGCGGAAAAGCTTAACCCCCTCTGTGCGAGGAGGTCAAAACGGCCGCAGGGTCGCCGCCGCGGCCTCTTCGACCGCCGTGCTGAAGCGGTCCAGTACGGGCAGCGCCGTCGCCCACCGGTGCCAGTGCAGGTCGACGTCGAGCATGGCCAGCCCGGGGACGCGGACGAGGTCCCCGACCTCTGGCAGGGCCCCCAGGAGCAGCTCGTGGATGCACCCCCACCCCAGGCC
>Ga0079226_10001422_pt1 | contig 18350 bp, 21 predicted proteins | sample Poulit2014_FD_76345 | JGI IMG/M metagenome (GOLD analysis project Ga0079226, IMG submission 76345) | Agricultural soil microbial communities from Georgia to study Nitrogen management - Poultry litter 2014 | ecosystem: Environmental > Terrestrial > Soil > Agricultural land | place: USA: Georgia...
GGGCTATTATAAAGCAAAAAAACACTGTTTGTTTCGTGGCATAATCCGCAAAACAAACAGTGCATATTGATTCTTATGTTTCGACTCTAATTCTTACCACCAACACCAATTGACAAAGAGCCGGCTTTTTATTGAATTTATTTTTTTACTTAAAGTAAACTTATACCTCCATAATGATTGGTAAAATCATTGGACGTCTCTTTGTTCTTTCATAAAGGAAAGGTGCAATAACGTCAGTAATTTCATTTTTAATTTCAGACCACTGAGTTGTCTTTCGTTTCATAACTTTATCTAAGTGCTTTGCAACTAACTTTTGGGCTTCTTTAATTAAGTCCTCGGATTCTCTCATATAGACAAATCCACGGGAAATAATGTCTGGTCCGGCTGAGACCTTGAAATTGTCCATGTTAATACTTACAACAACAATGACAAGTCCTTCTTCGGATAGAATACGGCGGTCTCTGAGAACAATGTTACCAATGTCACCAATACCACTACCATCTACATAAACAGATCCAGAAGGGATCTTTCCGGCGATTCTTGCTGTCTTCTTACCTAAGCTTAAGACATCTCCATTATCCATAATGAATGAGTTCTTAAGAGGTACTCCACAATCCTCTGCGAGAGCAGTGTGTTTTTTCAGCATTCTATATTCTCCGTGCATTGGCATGAAGTATTTTGGATTCATTAGTCGAATCATTAGCTTTTGCTCTTCTTGACTTCCGTGACCGGATGTGTGAATGTCACTGTTAGGTCCGTAGACTACATTGGCACCAGCTCTTGTAAGTTGATCGATTGTTCGACTGACACTGACGCTATTACCAGGGATTGGTGTTGAAGAAAATACGACTGTATCTCCTGGATGAATCTGAATTTGACGGTGAGTTCCGTTAGCTATCCTAGATAAGGCAGCCATCGGTTCCCCTTGAGAACCTGTACATAGGATTGTTACTTTATTAGCAGGTAAGCGATTGATTTCATGCGTATCAACAAAGGTGTTTTTAGGTGCTTTAATGTAACCTAATTTTTGACCAATGTCGATAGATGATTCCATACTTCTACCGAACACGGCAATTTTTCTTCCATGTTCAACCGCAGCTTCTACTACCTGCTGTAATCGGTAAATATTAGAAGCAAAAGTAGCAAAGATAATTCTGCTATCGGTTTTACCAAATAAATCCTTGATGTTCTCTCCAACAAATCTTTCGGATCGTGTAAATCCTGGAATTTCACTGTTAGTACTGTCTGATAATAGGCATAAGACACCTTCTTCACCAATTTCAGCCATCTTAGCTAAATTGGCTGAATCCCCAACAGGGGTAAAGTCGAACTTGAAATCCCCGGTATGAACGATATTTCCTGGGGGAGTCTTTACTACGACACCATACGAGTCAGGGATACTATGGGTTGTTCGGAAAAAACTAATGGATGTTTTGCGGAATTTAATAACATCCTCTTCTTGAATTGTATTTAATTTGGCTCCTCTAAGGAGTCCATGTTCATCTAACTTGTTTCGAATTAATTCGATGGCAAGTCGTCCACCATAAATAGGAACATTAATTTCCCGTAAAAGATAAGGAATTCCACCAATGTGATCTTCGTGACCATGGGTGATGAAGAGTCCTTTAATCTTATCTTTATTTTCTATTAAATAAGTGTAATCTGGAATCACATAGTCAATCCCAAGTAATTCATCTTCGGGGAACATAATTCCCGCATCGATTAAAATAATTTCATCTTGGAATTGAACTCCATATGTGTTTTTACCGATTTCACCAAGTCCACCTAAAGCAAATACAGCTGTTTGGTCATTTTTTACAAATCTCATAATCCGACCACCTGACGATTAACCTCGTGTGATTGACATGGGTTCAATTGGTTTTTTGAAAGTGAAAAAAGGGCAGTAAGCTTTTTACTGCAATTGCTCTTTTTGAGCATAAAAATATTGTTATTCATTTAATCTCTCCTGTTAATATATTCTTTTTATACAATTCAAGTATATACGGTAGCTATTTTTTGTTTTCCGCTCAACAGTAGCTTTCCGTTTATAAAAATACATAGTATCTTTTCCTTTGCAATAGGTGTATGTCATGTTCGTAGCTTTATATTTTTAATAATTAAAAACGTTTGTTTACTCTTCCACATACTTGAAGAAAATACCTCTTCCAAGCATTCTGAAAAGTAATAAAAATATATACCGTCCAACCCTATTAATTTATAGTATAATATGATTTGAGTCTTTTTGGAATAAATAACTACTTTTATTTTAAAGTGATATGATTATTATAGGTATTTAAAGAGGAAAATAAACAAGGGAAAGGGGATTGTATGAAGGAGAAAGTAATCTTTTTTGACATTGATGGTACATTGGTAAATGAGGAGAAAGTCTTATTCGAAGAAACACGGAATGCCATATATCAATTAAAGGAGAATAATATTACCCCTGTCTTGGCTACAGGTCGCCCTCCTTTTTGGTATGAAGATTTAAGAAGGGATCTTCAAATCGATTCTTACATAAGTTATAATGGGCAGCATATTGTTTTAAAGGGTGAGCTTTTTTATGAAAACCCAATTCATGAGGAATCTCTAATTAAACTGTATGAAGAAATGCAAAGCCATTCAATCCCAATGGCATTTTTGGATAGTCAAGAGATGGTCGTTACAGCTTCGGAGCATCCACTTGTAGAAGGCTGTTTCACGCATCTAATTCATGAATATCCAAGAATTAGTCATGATTTTCATAGAAACAGGAAGATATTTCAATCCCTTCTATTTATGGAGGAAGATTTGCATGAAGAAATTATCAAGAAGTATTCGATGTTTGATTTTTTACGTTGGCACAAGCATTCCTATGACATTTTGCCGAGAGGATGCTCCAAGGCAATAGCCATAAAAAAGGTAACTGAAGCACTTGGAGGTCAAGCGACGACTTACGCCTTTGGTGATGGAGCAAATGACTTGGAAATGATTATGGAAGCAGATATTGGTATTGCCATGGGAAATGCTCTTGAACATTTAAAAGAAGCAGCTGATTATGTCACTGAGGATGTTAATAATCATGGTGTGAAGAAGGCCTTGAAGAAATTAAAGTTAATTTGATATAAAAAGATAGCAGGGGAAAATCCTACCTGCTATCTTAAAACTTAAACTGCTTTTGATTGTTCGGGTACGAAAAAGGGGTTTTCTTCGTTAATGTGATCGAAAAACATAATCCCATTTAAATGATCGATTTCATGTTGGAAGACGATGGCAGTATACCCTCGTAATTTTAATTTAACTTCTTCACCGTCAATATTATATGCTTTAACAGTAATTCTGGCGTATCTGTGCACATATCCTTCTACAGCACGATCGACAGATAGGCAACCCTCGCCACCTTGTAAGTAACTTTGCTGAACAGAATGGCTAATAATTTTTGGGTTAATTAATTGATAGGTATGCTCTTGATCGTCTTCATCAAGGTAGTGGATGACAATGAGCCTTTTTTCAATCCCGAGTTGAGGAGCTGCAATACCAACTCCAGAACGTAATTTATATTTTTCAGCGATTTCATCATCTTGGCTATTTTTTAAAAAAGTAAGCATGTCATTTAAAAGGTCGATATCCTCTTTACTTGGAGGAAGATCTACATCTTTTGCTTTAGCACGTAAGGAAGGATGGCCTTCTCTTACAATTTGATCCATTGTAATCATTTAGTTCACTCCTAATCTTTTTTGCTTCATTATCTTTAGTCTCTATATAAAATTAAACCTTATTTCATAATCCTAGGTCAAGTAGAAAAGAAATTATTAGATTTCATTAATAAATATGTTATACTTATATTCATAAAATGCAGAGGAAGAAAAGAGGTAAGTTATTCGTGAACATTAGACGTGTTTTGATCGTTTTTGCGGTTCTTGTAATCGGTTTAGTTGGATGTAGCAAGGAAGCATCAGTTACAGAGCAAATATATGATCATTTAGAAGAATCCGTAAGCTTAGAAAGTGACTACGCAAAATATCAACAAGAAATTTTTGAGTTAGAGCAAGAGGAACAAGATATCTACAATAAAGTAGTTGATTTAACTGAAGATGATTTTGCAGAAATTGTTTCTTTATCAAAAGATGCCCTTGAGATTATTGACGAAAGAGAAGAAATCATGGCCTTGGAACAAGAAAGCATTTCAAACTCAAAGGAAGAATTTTTAAGGGTAGAATCTTTAATTGAAAAAATTGAAGAAGAAGACGTTAAGGAAAATGCAGAAAAAATGTTTGATAAAATGGTAGAAAGATACGGTACATATGATGAACTTTTTGATACTTATCAAGATACCTTAGATTTAGAACGTGAATTTTATGAAATGTATCAGGATGAAGACCTTGATTACGACAAAACTTTAGAGCACATTGATAAGTTAAATGAAAACTACGATTTAGTTATTGAAAAGAATGAAACCTACAATGAAGTAACAAAGGAATACAATGAATTAAAGAAGGAATTTTACTTGTCTACAGATTTAAATATTGTATATGAATAAATAGCCTATAGGGGTCTAGCTAATTTTAGCTAGACCTTTTTTTATTCAGTTAAAACATCTGTACTAATACAGATTTATTTTTTTGTATAACAGTCAACTTATAAAAAAAGATGTTAAATCGTATTTCACCCTATAAATAAAGTCGAACTTATTGACCTGGCCTGTATAAATAAGCTAAACTTTAAATAGTGAAAACTTGTACTAGTTTATTTGATTTATTTTGTATAACAGTAGTCAAACAGTACAGGAATCAGGAAGAACTATAAGCTATATAAAAAAGAAAGAAAGGAAAGGTGACTTAACTTGAAACATAATTTAGAAAGTATCGAAGAGAAGTTCACGGTATTTCAAGTTTTAAACGAAAAGGGAGAAATAGTAAACGAAGACGCAATGCCAGATTTATCTGATGAGGATTTAAAGGAATTAATGCGTAGAATGGTTTACACACGTATCTTAGATGAAAGGTCAATTGCTTTAAATCGTCAAGGTAGATTAGGATTCTATGCTCCAACTGCAGGACAGGAGGCTTCCCAATTAGGGACGCAATTTGCATTAGAGAAAGAAGACTTTATTTTACCTGCTTATCGTGATGTACCACAATTAATTTGGCAGGGACTACCTTTATACCAAGCCTTTTTATTTTCAAGAGGTCATTTCCATGGAAATCAAATGCCTGAAGGAATGAATGCCTTATTCCCACAGATCATTATCGGTGCTCAGTACGTACAAGCAGCGGGTGTTGCAATGGGTATGAAACTAAGAGGTCAAAAGAATGTAGCCATTACTTATACAGGAGACGGTGGAACATCCCAGGGTGACTTTTATGAAGGTTTAAACTTTGCCGGTGTGTATAATGCTCCAGCTATTTTTGTTGTACAAAATAATGGATTTGCGATTTCTGTTCCTGTAGAGCAGCAAACAAAAGCAAAAACCTTAGCTCAAAAAGCAGTAGCAGCGGGAATTGAAGGATATCAGGTTGATGGTATGGACGTTTTAGCTGTTTATGCTGCGACAAAGCACGCAAGGGATAAAGCGATTAACGGCGAAGGTCCAACTTTAATCGAAACACTAACCTATCGTTATGGGCCACATACAATGGCAGGAGATGATCCAACTAGATACAGAACGGAAGATTTGGATAACGAATGGTCACAAAAAGACCCTCTTGTTCGTTTTAGAAAGTACTTAGAAAGCAAAGACTTATGGACAGAGGAAGAGGAAGAGAAAGTTATCGAGAAGGCTAGAGAAGAAATTGCGGAAGCAGTTAAAGAAGCGGATAAATATCCAAAGCAAAAAGTTACAGATTTCATAGAGTCTATGTTTGAAGAATTACCATATAACCTCAAGGAGCAGTATGAGGAATATGCGAAGAAGGAGTCGAAGTAAACGATGGCACAAATGACGATGATTCAAGCAATTACTGATGCTTTACGAATTGAATTAGAAAATGATGAAAATGTATTAGTGTTCGGGGAAGACGTGGGTAAGAACGGAGGAGTTTTCCGTGCTACAGAAGGTTTACAAGCTGAGTTTGGAGAGGATAGGGTCTTTGATACTCCTCTTGCGGAATCCGGTATTGGTGGACTTGCAGTAGGGTTAGGCCTACAAGGTTATCGACCTGTTCCAGAGATACAATTCTTCGGCTTCCTATTTGAAGTAATGGATTCTATTGCTGGGCAAATGAACAGAATGCGCTTTAGAACTGGTGGAACACAAACATCTCCAATTACAGTGAGATCACCCTTTGGAGGTGGTGTACAAACACCAGAAATGCATGCCGATTCATTAGAAGGATTAATGGCACAGACACCAGGCTTAAAGGTGGTTATTCCATCTACACCCTACGATGCTAAAGGTTTGTTAATCTCATCTATTAGAGATAATGATCCAGTTATTTTCTTGGAACATATGAAATTATATCGTTCCTTCAGGGAAGAAGTACCTGAAGAAGAATATACAATAGAACTTGGAAAAGCAGATGTAAAAAGAGAGGGTACTGATGTAACTCTAATTGCTTATGGAGCAATGGTTCATACTTGCTTGAAAGCTGCAGAAGAGCTAGAAAAGGAAGACATTAGTGCAGAAGTTATTGATTTAAGAACAGTATCTCCAATTGATATTGAAACAATTATTGAATCCGTAGAGAAAACAAACCGAGCAGTTGTCGTTCAAGAAGCTCAAAAGCAGGCAGGAGTTGCTGCAAATGTTGTCGCAGAAATTCAAGAAAGAGCAATTTTACATTTAGAAGCTCCTGTATTAAGGTCAACAGCACCAGATACTGTTTATCCTTTCGCTGCTGCAGAAAATCTATGGTTGCCAGATCATAAAGATGTTATCGAAAAAGTAAACGAAGTAATGAACTTTTAATTTTAAGATAGGAGGTTTTTAGTTATGGCTTATGAATTTAAAATGCCCGATATTGGAGAAGGAATCCATGAGGGTGAGATTTTGAAGTGGTTTATTGAAGAAGGACAGGAAATTAATGAAGATGATACCTTGTGCGAAATTCAAAATGATAAAGCAGTGGTAGAGATCCCTTCACCAGTTGACGGTACAGTCGAAGAGATTCATTTTAATGAAGGTGATATAGCAACTGTTGGTGAGACACTTATCACACTTCATGTTGAAGGATATGAAGCCCCGGAAAAAGATGAGGAAGAAGAAAAAGAAGAAATAGAAGAGCCTAAAGAAGAGAAGACTGAAGAAAAATCAGAGGAAAAAGCTACAGAAGAAACGAAGGATCAAGATCAAGACAAGCGAGTGATTGCTATGCCTTCAGTTCGAAAGTATGCTAGAGATAATGATGTAAATATTAAAGAGATAACAGGTTCAGGTAAGAATGGTCGTGTGTTAAAAGAAGATATCGATTCCTTCTTAAGTGGAGATTCACCAGCAGAAACAGGAGATGCAGTAGCTGCAGAAGAAACGAAGGAAACAAAGCAAGCAAAAAGTGTTATTCCAGAGGGGCAGTACCCAGAAACGCGAGAAGACATGTCTGGAATTAGAAAGGTCATTGCAGAAGCAATGGTTAACTCGAAAAACAAGGCTCCCCATGTTACACTAATGGATGAAGTGGATGTAACTGAGCTTGTTGCACATCGAAATAAGTTTAAACAATTAGCTGAAGAAGAAGGGATTAAACTAACCTTCTTACCTTATGTAGTAAAGGCCCTAATTTCAGCCTCAAAGAAACACCCTATTTTAAATGCTTATATCGATGAAGAAACGAATGAAATTGTTCATAAACATTACTACAACATTGGAATTGCAGCAGATACAGATCGAGGATTACTCGTACCAGTTGTAAAGGATGCAGATCGTAAATCACTCTTCGATATTTCTGAAGACATTAGTGATTTAGCGATAAAGGCAAGAGAGGGAACATTATCCTCGGACGAAATGTCAGGAGCATCAAATACAATTACAAATATCGGTTCTGCTGGTGGACAGTGGTTTACACCAGTGTTAAATTATCCAGAAGCAGTTATTTTAGGTATTGGACGTATTGCGGAGAAACCAATTGCAAGGGATGGAGAAGTTGTAATCGCACCAGTTCTCGCACTATCCTTAAGCTTTGATCACCGTATTGTTGATGGAGCAACAGCGCAATTAGCATTAAACCAAATTAAACGATTATTACATGATCCACAATTAATTATGATGGAGGCGTAAGAAATGGTTGTAGGAGATTTTCCAATTGAAGTAGATACTCTAGTAGTAGGGGCTGGACCAGGTGGTTATGTTGCAGCAATTCGGGCGGCACAACTTGGTCAAAAGGTAACAATTGTAGATAAAGGTAATCTAGGAGGAGTTTGCTTAAACGTTGGATGTATTCCATCCAAGGCACTCATCCAGGCAGGACATTTAGCACAACAAGCTAAAGGTAATGACGATATTGGTATTACCTCTGAAAATACGAAAGTAGATTTTACCAAGGTCCAAGAATGGAAATCAGGTATCGTGAACCGTCTGACAGGTGGTGTCGAATCCTTATTAAAAGGAAACAAGGTAGATATCGTCCAAGGAGAAGTATATTTTGTTGATGAAAACAATGTGCGTATAATGGATGAGTCGAAATCCCAAACCTATACATTTAAAAACTGTATCATTGCGACAGGATCAACACCTATTGAAATTCCTACTTTTAAATTTTCAGAGCGTGTAATTGACTCTACTGGAGCACTTGCACTAACAGAAATTCCAGAGAAACTCGTTGTAATTGGTGGAGGATACATTGGAGTTGAATTAGGTACTGCATACGCAAACCTAGGTTCAGATGTAACCATCGTTGAAGGTGGTAAGGACTTGTTTGGTGGAATGTTTGAAAAGCAAATGACTCAAATTGTAAAACGTCGCTTGAAGAAAAATGACGTCACCATTATTACAGATGCCATGGCTAAAGGCGTAGAAGAATCAGAAGATGGCGTAAAGGTTACTTATGAAGTAAAAGGAAAAGAAGAAGTCGTCGAAGCAGATTACGTACTTATTACTGTAGGACGTCGACCAAATACAGATGAGCTTGGCCTAGAACAAGTTGGAATCGAACTAGATGATCGTGGTTTAATTAAAGTAGATGATCAGTGTCGAACAAATGTAGATAATATCTATGCTATTGGTGATATTGTAGACGGTCCACCCTTAGCTCATAAAGCTTCCTATGAAGGTAAGGTAGCTGCCGAAGCAATTAGCGGTGAAAAATCTGCAGTAGACTACTTAGCAATGCCAGCAGTAGTTTTCTCAGATCCTGAGATAGCAACTGTCGGTTATACTGAAAAGGAAGCAAAGGAAAAAGGCTACAAAGCCAAAGCTTCTAAGTTTCCATTTGCAGCTAATGGAAGAGCCCTATCCCTTAATGAGACAGACGGCTTCTTGAAGTTAGTAACGAGAGAAGAAGATGGTCTTGTTATTGGAGCACAGATTGTGGGAGCGAATGCAAGTGACATTATTGCAGAAATCGGCTTAGCAATCGAAGCAGGAATGACAGCAGAGGATATCGCATTGACAATTCATGCTCATCCTACCTTGGCAGAAATGACCATGGAAGCAGCAGATGTAGCTTTAGGTAAGCCAATTCATACAATGTAAATAAAATACATGTTAAGATGGTTATCGTAATTGATAGCCATCTTTCTTTTCTATAATATATGAAATTGCTAGGAGGTACATAATGAGAAAAATACTTATTTTATTTGTTTCAATGTTATTAGTTATGGCTGCCTGCTCTAATGGCGATAATAAAAATAACAATGACCATCTAAACAATAGCAACAATGAAAACAATGTAGAAAATCAAGATGAAAACAATAATGACAATATTAATAATGAAACGAATGAAGAAGAAAATAATAATGAAGAAAATGATGATGAGGAAGACTTCACTTTTAGTGAACCAAAATATGAAATTAACGAGGCATGGTCTATCGTTCCAATCGATGATTCCGTGGATGAAAATGTTGTCTTACTGACCATTGATGATGCTCCAGAAAATTATGCTTTAGACATGGCTAAAACTTTAGATGAATTAGGAGCACCAGCCATCTTTTTTGTTAATGGTCATTTCTTAGAGACCGAAGAACAAAAGGAAACATTGAGAGAAATTCATGATCTTGGTTTTGTAATAGGTAATCATACTTATGGACATCAAAACTTAGCTGAAATTAGCAATGAAGAAATCAGGGAAGAAATTGTAAGTGTCAATGATATGGTAGAGGAAATTATCGGTGAAAGACCTGTATTCTTTAGAGCTCCTTTTGGCGTTTATTCTGACTATGCGAAGGAAGTTATAAAAGAGGAAAATATGACTCATATGAATTGGTCCTATGGCTATGATTGGGAAGCTGATTATATGACGAAGGATGCTATCGCAGATATTATGGTTAATACAGAATTCTTAAATGCGGGAAGTAATTTACTCATGCATGATCGTAAGTGGACTTCCGAGGCTTTAGAGGACATTGTTAAAGGTTTAGAAGATAAAGGTTATGACTTTGTTGACCCATTGCTTATTAAGACAAACTAATGATGGAACAATCCTTTTAATGTGACATACAATAAAGTAGTTGACATTTTAATGTGTTATACTATAATGTAAGTAAGTTACAAGATAAAGGAGAGTGGAGACAATCGGTATCATAGTTTGTCAGCAATGCGATAAGACGATTGAGTATTTTAAAAATGAAAAAGTATCAACCCTTTATGGACAGTGTAAAAAATGTAATGGAAAAAAATAAAATTTATTAAAGACAAACTTTCCCTAAGATTACTTGTTAAGCTTAGGGATTTTTATTTGTTTTATTTTCCTTTTTTGTTTTTTACCTGTACATTAAGATGTAGAAATTAATAAAGGGGATAAAAAGATGACTTGGGAAACTAGGGTAACGCAAATCTTCAATATAGAGTATCCAATTGTTCAAGGAGGTTTAGCCCATTTAGCCTATTCGGACCTTGCTTCAGCTGTCTCGGAAGCAGGAGGATTAGGACAAATCACTGCCATGAGCTTGGAGAGTCCTGAAGCCTTACGTAAAGAAATAAAGCAAGTTCGTCAGTTAACCGATAAACCATTTGGGATAAACTTTGCCATTGGTCAACACAAGCAAAACTATGAAGAAATGGTTCAGGTAGCTATTGATGAAAAAGTCTCTGCGGTGTCGATAACAGGTGGAAATCCAGAGCCTATTATTCAAAAAGTTAAGCCCCATGGAATAAAAATATTAGTGCTTGTTGCTGCAAGAAGACAGGCGGAAAAAGCAGAAGAATTAGGTGCTGATGCCGTAATGGTTGTTGGTCAAGAGGGAGGAGGACATATTGGAAGAAATGATACAGGGACTTTTGTTTTAACCCCACAAATCGTTGAACACGTGTCTATCCCTGTATTAGCTTCTGGAGGGATTGTTGATGGTAAGGGATTGATGGCTGGACTAGCCTTAGGTGCTGAAGGAATTGAAATGGGGACAAGATTTATCGCCACGAAGGAATGTGTCCATGCCCATGAAAATTATAAAAAGCAAATTTTAGCTTCAGATGAAAATTCAACTGTTGTAATTAAGCGATCATTAGGAGCACCAGCAAGAGCCTTAAATAACAGATGGACTGAGGAAATATTATCCATTGAGGAAAAGAATGGGACATATGAATCCCTTAAGGATTATATTAGTGGTGTAGCTAATAAACGCTATATTCATGAAGGGAATTTTGAAGAAGGTTTTGGTTGGGCAGGTCAATCTGCCGCACGAATCCATGAAATACCTTCCGTACAAGACTTATTTACTTCGATTATAGATGAAGCTGAATCTATTAGAAAAAAATGGTCTTTATAAAGGATGATTAATATGAATTACCATTATCCAATTGATGAAGATTGGACTACAGAAGAAATTATTTATGCCATCAATTTTTTTGAATGTATTGAAAAAGCCTATGAAAGTAAAGTGCATAAGAATGAGCTTGTTGGTACTTACAAAATCTTCAAGGAAATTGTTCCTTCTAAAAGTGAAGAGAAAAGATTATTTAAGGAATTTAAACAGTCCTCAGGATATGAAAGTTATCCTGTGGTTAGAAAAGCTATGCAAAGTGATAAAGATTTTATTGAGATGAATGACAAATAAGTATTTATTAGATCTTCTCTTTAACAAATTATAAAAAAGTATGAAACATGTTAAAGAACTCACATATAATAGTAAAAATAAAGTTTTTTTCTTAAAATGTGAGAGGGTGTTGGAAATGAAATATGTAATGGAAGTTGTTCATCACCAAGTGGCTAAGGAAAAACTACCTGTATTGCAAATGGAATTAGATTATGAATTACTTACTTTGTATGATGCTATGAAGGAAAAGAACGACATGGAGATTAAAGAGTCAAAGAATCGTTTAAAGCGATTGCGATTAAAATGGCTACAATACAAATACGCTTAAACGATTGAAAATACCCTAGGTGAATGGAGTTTTACTAGGGTATTTTTTCAATTCTTACATAAAATTCTATTATATACAAGTAGATAAATGAAAGAATGAATCTATCGACAATCTTTGATAGTATTATAACAAGAGCGCATAACTTTGGAGGCATAATCATGGATAAAGACATATTTGAAAATGCGAAAAAATGGGTTTTAAAAGCGGGTAAAAGGATTAAAGAAGGAATGTATCAACCAATGGAAATAGATACAAAATCTGACCCAAATGATTTAGTGACATCCTTAGATAAGGATACGGAAAAGTATTTCAATCAAAAAATCAAAGAAACTTATCCACACCATAAGCTTTTCGGTGAAGAAGGTTTTGGAGATGAAATAAAGTCTTTAAAAGGGACAATATGGATTGTTGATCCAATCGATGGTACAACAAATTTTGTGCATCAAGGAAGGAATTTTTGTATATCTGTTGGGATATACAAAAATGGTATTGGTGAGATTGGAATAATTTATGATGTCATTTTAGAACAGTTATATGTAGCTAAGAGGAATAAGGGTGCATATAAGAATGGTAAAAGACTGAAGAAGCTAAGAGAAGACCTTCCTAAGGAGGAGGCTATTCTAGGCATTAACCATTTTCTCCTTTGTCAAAATAGGTTAGTCGACTATAGAGCCACGCAAGATTTGGTTAGAAAAGTTCGGGGTGTGAGATCTTATGGTTCCGCAGCCTTACAATTTGCTTATGTAGCAGAAGGGGTATTAGATGGCTATTTAGCATTAAGATTATCACCTTGGGATGTGGCTGCAGGAATGATTCTTGTTAATGAAGTCGGAGGTAAGACGACTAATTTATTCGGCGAATCTTTAGATATGTTAAGTAAGGATTCCTTATTAACGAGCAATGGCAATATACATGTAGAATTAATCAGACAATATGAATAAAGTTTTGTTATATAAAAAGGTATTAAATCAATTTAGACTTAATACCTTTTCTATGTTTAACGATTTCTTTTTACTTTTAAATATATACCGTATCCCATAATTGAGAAACCAAGCAATATACAAAGGGTCATTGCTAAAAAGTTTTTTTCGGCAATAAATATACCGACTCCGGAAAACATGGCTATGACGAGAAAAGCGAGTAAAAGTGCAAAAAGATTCAAGTCTTTAAACATATGGTCACCTCTTATCTACTGACTTAAGTATAGCGGAAATAGGTAATGAATTCAAAATTTCGTAAAGGAATCAGCCTTAGTATACAACGCTAGCTAATTCTACTTTTATTTAGTAATATAATGAAAGATACTATAGATTATTGGAGGATGTCCATGGGTTCAAATTTCACACCAATTTTTGATTTCTTTGCTACACATAGTACATATAAACCTTATACATTTTGGATTATGTATGGAATTATATTATTGTTATCAATTATTGCTTATAAACTAGGTTTTGCTCGGAAGTTACCTTTAGTAAAATCGCTTATTGTTTATATTTTGCTTGCTTTAGGTACCTTTATAACAGCGATTTTAAGTATTCTGGAATTTCCAATCGCGGAATCTTTAATTATTATTGTCATCATTCTGGCAATTTATCGTCTGCGAATGTATTTAGAGCGAAGCAGACAGGGATAGTCATCCCATAAAAGAGATCTGATTTAAAATAAAAAGGGAGAAATTCACTTCATGTGATTTCTCCCTTTTAAATATATGTTTCATTCTTTTTTTCTTTATAAAGACGGAATTTTCCTGAATTTAATCTTTCTTCTGTTTTTTGTGTTATTCTTTGATTGCATGGCTTGCATAGATGTAGCTTTAAATAATTATCTTTAAGTTGTTTTGCATAGAGTGAATTTTCATCGATATTATCTACCTGATCACATAAAATGCATTGGACGTCCATATCGTCACCTCGAATAATTTGTTTTCTTATGTTAATATATCATAAAGTAGTATAAACACATAAAGAAGTTGCTTTGTTGAACAATAGGAATACCAACTAAAAGGAGTGAATGCAATGTTAAAGAAGTATGTTCCTTTAATTTTAGCAGTCGTTAGTGGAGGGTTACTAGTTTTTGCTTATGTTCTAAAGAAGCAAAATGAAGCTGATACTAAAGCAACGACCATTGCTAAAGCTGCAATGGCTGACCAATTGGATATTTATGAAGATGATCATTTTGAAAATACGAAGATGATGTCAGAAGGTTCCCATTATGGGATTGATTATTATGATGATTTACGCAGAAAACTAAAGAAGTAAATAAAGATAAAAGCTTCGGTCTATTTATTTAGACCGAAGCTTTTTTATCTTGCAAAGGACAGATGGAAATAGGTCTAGCTTAATTATTATTTTCAGTGGATTGTTTACGTTGAATATTATCTAAATCTTTTTCTTCATTCTTGTCAATTTCCATATTGCGATCCTTTTCGATAGGTTGTTCTTCTGTAGGAGTAATAGGAATTGTTCGAGCAACGATAGACGCGATCTCGTCAAAGATTGCTTTAGATGGTTTTCCTTCGTTAATTTTCTCTCTAATGACTCTAACTCTTTCGGTCATATCCGGATCGGCTATGACTACTGCAGTTTTCCCGTAAGGGTCGTCTCTTAGAGCTTCTGTAACAGAGTATTTTATTGTGCCTACTCGAGAAGAGTCCAATTGATCTTCTACATCAATACCAACAAGGGCATAGGGGCCAAGGACGAGGGAAATGGCCTCGTTAACACCTGGAACATCCTTGGAAATTTTAGCTAAGTGGTCTGCAATATCTGTGTTGCTAAGACTATTATGTTTATCTTGGTTTGTAGAAAGTTTCTTTAAGGAATTATTTTGCGACATGTCCGAGTTATTGTTACATGCAAAAAGTATAAATGTCATCATAAAAAGTATAATTGTAGCTATTCTAAGCATATAGATTATCCTTTCTAAATAGTGATAGCCTTAGTTTGCAATTATGCTTAAAATATATACAAAAAAACTGTTTTATCGGTCGATAAAACAGTTTTAGTATTATTCTATAATAATTTTAGTTATTCCTTTGATAGGTTGATCCTTATTAGATCCATCAGAGAAATATAGATGAACAGGTCCATTATCTGTTAGGGGTTTTCCTTTATTGGAAAAATGTAAAACACTCTTTTTTAATTGTTCTAAGCTTATTTCAATCACATTGTCTTTTGTTATTAAGCGGGCTGTATGTGCAGTATCCTTGGGCTCTGCATGGGCGATAAAAGGTTCAATGGCCATAACATAGGAATTAGTTAGGGCTTCATTACGGTCTTTTTTATTCATGTTAGGGTTGACTTGCTTCGTGCGCGGATCCTTGGTATAAGCATCGCTTAAACGCTTTGACGCTTCTTTGAGGAATTCATCTTTACTTTGTTCATTGTCTCTTTTCTCAAAGGCTAAAAAATCCTCTAATAAAATCTTTCGATCATCGAATATCCAGACAGATGCGTCGAGAGTAATCGGATATTGAATTTGGCCAGTTAGTTGGATAATCATTTTCAGTGTCACCTCTATATTTTTAATCATTCATAACAATAACAAAGATTACTGAAGATTTCATGACATTCGGCTTATGGCCTCGGTTAATAATTTAGTTGCTATTTGGCTTTGAGTATTAAAAAAGGTTGCTCTACCTTATAAAGGCAGTAAAATACATATGTTATAAAAATAAAGAAGATAAATCTTATAGTTCCTTGCTGTTCTATTAGTTGCAATTTTAATTTTGGGATTGTAGAATTAATAGGAAGAGATATTTTTATAATTAGAGGGGGTTATAATAATGCCAAAAACAGAAGTAGATATTAAAGAACAAGCTTATGCCCTTCTTATGGACGATGCTAACAAAATTTTAAATTTAATAGAAGTTCAAATAGAGAATCTTACAATGCCTCAATGCCCCTTATATGAAGAGGTATTAGATACACAAATCTTTGGTTTATCGAGAGAAATTGACTTTGCCATACGTTTAAATTTAATAAGCGAAAAAGAGGGGAAGGAAATGATTGGAAATTTGGAGAGGCGACTAAATATATTGCATGAAACTGCACAAAATCCATTATAAGTGTATCTCTGTAATATGCCAATTCTAATTGTTAAACTTTGCCCGATGATCTTGGCAAAGTTTTTTATTTTCCTATGGAAAAAGAAGCGGGGTGGTCCTTATTTTTCGTTCTTTTAGAGAGTATGATTTTACATTATTTATTGTACCTATATTACTAAGTGCTTTTGGGGTAGTTATTGTCTACAGCTCAAGTATGGTAACAGCAGTAGTGGAAGGTTTCAGTAGTACGCATTATTTAACCAAACAATTTCAATATTTTGTAATCAGTTTAGTTTTTTTCCTTATATTTTGTAATATTCCATATCGAATTTATCAACGCTTCATTAAGTTGATTATATTTGGAAGTATTTTAATACTAGCCTTTGTTTTAATGTTTGGTACCGAGGCTAACCAGGCGGTTAGGTCTATTTCGCTCATGGGAAGATTTAATCTCCAACCTGCGGAATTTGTGAAGATAGGATTGATTATTTATTTAGCAGCAATTTATTCAAAAAAACAAATTAAAATTGATAAATTTACAACTGGGGTTGCGCCACCTTTAATTTTGATTTCAATTGTAATTGGTTTAATTATTCTTCAGCCAGACCTTGGAACCTCTGTCATCATAATTATGATTGCAGTTGCAATATTAATAAGTACTAATATACGATTTAAACACCTTTTTGCTCTAGGAGCTACAGCTATAGCTTTCATTCTGCTAGCGATACCCTACATGGTTACAGAGAAAAGAATTGCAAGAATTACAGGAGCATACCAACCCTTTGCTTCACCAGACGATGGTGGTTACCATTTAATTCATTCTTATTTAGCTATAGGTAATGGTGGACTAACCGGGGAGGGACTTGGTCAAAGTGTTCAGAAGCTAGGTTTTTTATGGGGTGCACATACAGACTTTATTATGGCAGTCATAGCAGAGGAGTTAGGTTTCTTCGGAGTTTTAGCAATTATTGGATTACTAGCCGTTATTGTATTAAGAGGAATTTATATTGCGAAAAGATGTAACAATGATTTTGGAACATTTTTAGCCATTGGAATTTCGGCGATGGTAGGTATTCAAGCAACGATCAACTTGGGTGCGATTAGTGGAATTTTACCTATTACGGGGGTACCCTTACCCTTCTTAAGTTATGGTGGTTCTTCCCTATTAGCAATGATGATTTCTATGGGTATATTAAATAATATAGCTAAATCAGTCAAAGCCCAACCTGAAGAAATAAGGGAACAGTCTCCAACAGTAGAAAGAAGTTTTCGATATAGTTCATAAATAAAAGGTCTTCTCCTAGATAGGGAAGACCTTTTTTTAGTCTTGTAATATAGTGTTCAGTTTATATGATGCATTAAAGCTCTGTACGGGAACTTCTATAGGATAGAAGGATAAAGTAACTTAACATTCCAAAGTAACATGTAATAAAAAAGGCATGTAATAAAGCAAAGCTGAGATTCTCTAGTAAGGTAAAGATCACTAAAGCTCCAAAAACAACTTGAAGAGTAATGAGTATTGTTGTGATTACCCAACCGTAATACATTACTTTACTATGACGATAGTCCTTCATTACTTTAATTAAAAAGATGATTGTCCAAATAAATAAAACACCTGCGGCTAACCGATGACCCATTTGAACCCATTGTTCAAATTTGAAGTTTGCAAAGTCAAAGACTGAACTATTATTACAAAAGGGCCAGTCTAAACAAGCTAAGTTAGCGTTAACGTGTCTTACTAAGGCACCTGTATAAACAACGATAATCGTATAAATTGTTAAAGCGTAAATTTCCTTACGATGTCCTTTGCTTATATGAAGGGACTTTGTATTAAACTTTTGATCGATCTCGAAAATTAATATGGTTAATAAAAAGACC
>Ga0079226_10001423_pt1 | contig 18343 bp, 15 predicted proteins | sample Poulit2014_FD_76345 | JGI IMG/M metagenome (GOLD analysis project Ga0079226, IMG submission 76345) | Agricultural soil microbial communities from Georgia to study Nitrogen management - Poultry litter 2014 | ecosystem: Environmental > Terrestrial > Soil > Agricultural land | place: USA: Georgia...
GTAATCGGTGGAGGATATATCGGAACGGAATTAGGAAGTGCCTATGCTAACTTCGGTACAAAAGTGACAATTATCGAAGGTGAAAAAGAAATTCTGAATACGTTTGACAAATCGATGACTTCCGTCGTGAAGCGCCGACTGAAGAAAAAAGAGGTTGAAATCGTAACAGAAGCAATGGCAAAAGGTGTAGAAGAATCAGATGACAGCGTAAAAGTTACGTATGAAGCAAATGGTAAAGAAGAAATAGTTGAAGCAGACTACGTTCTTGTCACGGTTGGACGAAATCCGAACACGTCGGAACTCGGTTTAGAACAAGCAGGGGTCGAAGTTGACGATCGCGGCCTTATTAAAATTGACAAACAGTGCCGCACGAACGTTTCAAATATTTACGCAATTGGAGATATTGTTGAAGGTCTACCATTGGCTCATAAAGCTTCGTATGAAGGAAAAGTTGCTGCTGAAGCAATTAGCGGTCAGAAATCAGAAATTGATTATCTCGGTATGCCCGCTGTTGTATTCTCAGATCCAGAGATGGCATCTGTCGGCTACACTGAAAAAGAAGCGAAAGACGCCGGTGTCGATGTAAAAGTTGCTAAATTCCCATTCGCGGCTAATGGGCGTGCACTCTCAATGAACGAATCTGATGGCGCGTTAACATTAGTGACTCGAAAGGAAGACGGTCTCGTGATTGGCGGACAAATCGTGGGAGCGAACGCAAGTGATATGATTGCAGAAATTGGTCTAGCAATCGAAGCGGGAATGACTGCGGAAGATATCGCACTCACAGTTCACGCACATCCAACGTTAAGTGAGATTACGATGGAAGCAGCGGAAGTAGCATTAGGAACACCAATTCATATGCTATAAAATTTTTGAATAAAAAACACCCCTAGGGTCAGAATGAAATCTGATTCTAGGGATTTTTTATGTGATAAATTAGTTTTTGTATCCTGAATGAATAAGAATACTTAGTTGGCGGAGTACCTTACGCTGAACTATACTCAATATGATAGTTGATTTATTTCGTAGCGATATCCTGTTGTGAACTATACAAAATCAAAAATCGTGTCAAGTTCATAAATTCCCGATTAAATTTGGTTCGTATGAAAGTGAATAGAAATCAGGGACAAGGATTTTTATATTAACTTCTCCTGTTAACATGGAAAAGCGACCATGTTCCCAAATATTCCGGGGGGGACTTAGAAAGTTTTTTCTAAGAAAATAAGTCGGAAAAGCGGAAAGAATTTCGTAATAACTTAGATGAATGTTTAATTAAAACTAAAATAATGGATACAATGATAATCCGTATAGCATTTTCGCTTTTTCTTTGTTAGAATAAAAATGATATTAATTTTTTAAAGAAGGTGTATAGTGGTGAAAATCGGAATACCTAAAGAAATATTGAATAATGAAAATCGTATCGCATTAACACCTGCTGGAGTACATACTTTAACGTCTGCCGGTCACGATGTGTTCGTGCAAACATCGGCAGGAGAGGGAGCAGGTTTCCCTGATGAAGAATATGTAGAAGCTGGTGCAGAAATTGTTGAAACAGCGAAAGAAGCTTGGAATAATGAAATGATTATGAAGGTAAAAGAGCCTCTTGAAGAGGAATATGAATTTATTAAAAAAGAACAAATTATCTTTACTTATTTTCACCTCGCTTCACAACCTGAACTAACGAAAGTATTAATTGAAAAAGAGGCAGTAGCAACTGCATATGAAACCGTTCAGCTTGAAGATCGTTCTTTACCACTACTTACACCAATGAGTGAAGTAGCCGGATATATGGCGACTCAAATCGGTGCTCAATTTTTAGAAAAGACAAAAGGTGGTAAAGGGATATTACTATCAGGAATTACGGGAGTGAAACCCGGTAACGTCACGATAGTAGGAGGCGGAGTAGTTGGAACGAATGCAGCTAAACGAGCAGTCGGATTAGGTGCAAACGTAACAATTTTTGATTTAAATCCTAGTAGGTTAAAGGAATTAACAGAATACTTCGGTAACTCGGTTAACGTACTAATGTCAAATTCGTTAGATATAGCGGAGGCAATTCAAGAAGCAGATTTAGCCATTGGTTCTGTGCTCATTCCAGGAGCTAAAGCGCCTGTGCTTGTGACAGAAGAAATGGTTCAATCAATGGAGGAAGGATCCGTTATTATTGATGTTGCTATCGATCAGGGTGGAAATTTTGCTACGAGTAATAAAGTGACAACCCATAGCGATCCGGTATTTACCAAATATGGTGTATTACATTATGCAGTACCTAATATGCCGGGAGCTGTTCCACGTACGGCTACGATGGGTCTAACAAATGCGACAGTCCCGTATGCGTTACAGTTAGCGAATAAGGGATACGCGCAAGCTGCTAAGGATAACGAAGCGCTAGCGAAAGGGATTAATGTTTTAAAAGGCCACGTAACGAATGAAGGTGTCGCTTCCGCACTAAATTATGAACACGTAAATATTAAGGAATTACTATAAATTTGGGGAAAAATTTGGGGAATTTGATAGTTAATTATGCGGACCTTGAGCCATCGTGTTAATAAGGAAGTATTCATGAATCCAACATGCGAAAGCACAAACATGATGATTTTGTCATGTTAAAGAATGGGATGTTCTTTATTCCATCACGCTAATTCAAACTTCATAAATTGGTCACGCAAAAGAGTAGACTTAATGATTCAATCACGTCAATAATGTCGCATTCAAGGCTTCGTTCCGCAAATAATTTGTGGGATACTAAACTTTATCAAGCCAATGAATGTATCATCTTGATTTATTACTGTAAAAATATAGTGAGGAGAGAGATAAATGCAAATTTCATATCATGGTCATTCAGTAGTTCAAATTAAAACAGATAGTCATTCAATTATAATTGATCCATTTATTACTGGTAATCCATTATGTGACTTAGACCCAGATACAGTAGAGGCAGATGTTATTTTATTAACGCACGGTCACGGCGATCACGTAGGTGACACTCAAGCGATCGCCGAGCGGACAGGCGCGCAAATTGTCGCCCTGAATGAGCTCGCGGTTTATCTTGGTCAAAAGGGATTAAATGCCCACGGAATGAATATTGGTGGAGCTTATGATTTCGACTTTGGTCGAGTGAAATATACTCAAGCATTTCATAGTTCATCTTATGAAGAGGAAGACGGAACATTCATCTATACTGGAATGCCGGGTGGGATTTTATTAACGATTGGCGATAAAACAATTTATCATTTAGGAGATACAGCACTATTTTCAGATTTAAAATTAATTGGTGAAATGAACGAGATTGACCTTGCATTTGTTCCGATTGGAGATAATTTCACAATGGGACCTGAGGATGCTTTAGTTGCGTGCAAATGGATTAATGCAAAAAAAGTAGTGCCGGTTCATTACAATACATTCCCCGTTATCGAACAAAATGCGGATGATTTTGTTAAAAAAGTGTCTCCAGGTGAAGGAATTGTCCTAAAAGTTGGCGAATCACTTACATTATAATAGAAAATAATCAATCCCAAGTACGTGTTGTTAATCGGTTGTTTATCGATTTAGTAAACGATACTTGGGATTTTTAATGGGGAAAATTAAATACCACCACGCAAATGGAAGTGGATTTCCATAAATGTAGTTCTATATTACTGATGAACCTCGTTCGGAAATTTGGAAATGAAACAAAATACCCCCTCTTTTGTTTAGGAAAAAATGAAAATATGATATATAATAATGAACAGAAATATAACTAACAAAATAATGACATTAATCATGAGTTTAATAGTAGCAACTAGTCGAAAAGAGGTATTATATGGATTATTTTTATATTATAATTTTTTTTGTGTTTGGTACAGTATTTGGCTCTTTTTTTAATGTAGTCGGAATACGTGTCCCCGAAAAAATTCCTTTTCATAACGACCGTTCTTATTGTCCTAACTGTGATAATCAATTACGCTTCTATGAATTAATCCCCGTATTATCTTACATGTTTCAACGAGGAAAATGCCGTTCGTGCAAAGTAAACATTTCGTTCATTTATCCATTTGTTGAATTAAGTACAGGAGTATTATTCGCCTATGCTTATATTCATGTTGGTTTACAATTGGAATTAATAGTCGCTATTTTATTGATTAGTTTATTCATGATTGTGTTTGTATCAGATATGTTTTATATGCTTATTCCAAATAAGGTATTACTTTTTTTCTTGCCATTGTTTATCGTTTTAAGAATCTTTATTCCACTTGATCCTTGGTACGATATGATTATTGGGGCGGGCGTCGGTTATGTATTGCTTGCCATAATAATTATTATAAGTAAAGGTGGTATGGGTGCTGGGGATATGAAATTGTTCGGTGTCATTGGAATTGTTTTAGGTTGGAAAAATATTTTGCTCACTTTTTTTCTAGCCGCATTATTTGGAGCCATAGTCGGTGGTTCGCTTATGATTTTGAAAAGAGTTAAAAAGGGTGAGCCAATTCCGTTTGGTCCTTTTATCGTTTTAGGTGCAATCATAAGTTATTTTTATGGAGAAAATATAATCAAAATGTACTTATCTTTAATATAATATGAGCAATTGTAATCGATTGATTTAATCATTATTAAAATAGTAATGATAATTTGAATGGTAGTCTTTATCAACTGGTAAAATTTACAATAGTATAGTGAAGTTAGCTGAAATATGATACCCTTATCTATTCGTATCTTTAGAAAGATTACGCATAGGTAGGGTTTTTTTGTGGATGAATATATGCATCTAAAGATAGAACTAATGTAGAGAATAAGAGCCTAACTGAACACATGATTAGATTAAATCCATATGATTGTGTAAATATCAAAAATTAATATAGGAGTAACGAAAGAAATCTACGAAGACTCCTACGGGTCGAGCATTAAATTTATACATAAATCTGGACACAATCCATGATATTTACGCCTAAAATAGATAATTTTAATGCACGTACATTGCACCAAAGAACAGAAGTCTTATGCAAAATTAATTCCGGGTTAAAAATGGGTAAAATGACCAAATAGCACTAAAGAATGGTTAAAAAGCCCAATTTAGTTGACTAAATGTCACAAAAAAGAAACTTATATGAGAAATATTGACATTTTAATAGTTATTTTGTTATTATTGTAGTAGTTTAATATTACTAGTTTAGAAAATGTTAAGAATCGAATAGTTGATTTAAGGAAGCGATGAGATGCAATTGTTTTTTCTGGGCACTGAAATTGCATCGAGCTAGTTGTGCAACCGACCTTATTTATTTAAGGTCATTTTTTTATATTCAAAAGTGCATTAAATCAAGGGTTTCCACAGAGGGGGTAATCGATAGTTGAATGTAAAGCGACATTTATTATTAATCTTTTCAATGATCATCCTTATCACATTTTTACCTGAAACGACTCTAGCAGCTAGTAAAATGCCAAATGGTACTAAGGTAGCGAATTTATTTATAGAAAATAAAACAGATGCAGAAGTTCAAACGATGATTGGCGACGAAATAATTATATGGCAAGCGCAAGAAGATATTGTTTTGGAGGGGGAATTTGAAACGTTATCTGTTTCTCGAGATGCTTTTTCATTTAATCCCGATGCTACATTTACTGAGTTAGAAAATAAAACTAAACGATCATTAAGTACATTTTTTAAACGTCCTCAAAATGTGTATATTCCACTCACCGTTGACATTAATGAAGAGCATGAAGATATACAATATCTAATCACACAAACTTATATTAATGATGAGGCTGTTTTAGATAACTTGAGAAATTTAGCAGCAAATTTAGAAGAGGGAACTATAGCGTTATCCTATTTGGATGACGAGGAAATACCACTCGAGACAGTTGCGGAGGTCTCCTTAGACGTCCCAAAATTATCAACAGCGGCATTAGACTACATCGTAAATGAATTAAATGGACAATTAATTGCACCTGAGCAGTTATTTTCATTTTTAGATGCGATTGATACACCAGAAAAATTACTTAACTCGAGAGATGAATCAAGCTTCTTAGGTACAGGGTTATATACGTTATTTTTACAAGCAGATTTTGAAATTGTATCGCGTTACCCACAGTTAACGATGCCATCATATGGCGAAAAAGGTTTAAATGCTGAAGTTAACAAAAGAGATAACAAAGATTTAATCGTAATGAATACAAGCGATTCATCGTACCGGATAAAAATAGAAACATCTAGAAAACAAATGGTTTTTACATTAGAAGGAAAAAAACCTACATTTACATATGAAATTGAAGTGAATAATGAGAAAAAAATAAAACCGCGAACGATTTATCGGTATAGTAAAAAAATCTCACCAGGTACACACGAAGTAGTACAAGCTGGGAAAGATGGCTTAACGATTGATGTCGTTCGCTCAGCTTATGAAAATGGTTCGTATATTAGCGAATCAGTTGTAAGTAAGGATTTATATTTACCAACGCCAACAATATTACTCGTCTCACCTGATGAAATAGAAGAGTCAAATGTCGAAGATAATCCCGATTCTTGGGAGGATTTATTTGAAGAAGAAATGGTAATTGATAGACAAGGTAATATCATTCGACCTGATGGAAGTAAAGGTGATTCAATTCTCGATTTATTGCCAGGTGACTTGGAAGAGAGTGATATGTTTGACCAAATTACAGAAGTTGATGAAGCGCAAAAGCGTTACGAAGAATTTTTAGATAATCTATTAAAAATCTATGAAACTAGTTTTGATGAAGTGGACCAAAATGATTTAGAACAAATAAAAGTATTAGAAAAGCGGATTAAACAATTAGAAAAGGACATTGAAGCACTTTTTGAAAAATTAGCAGAACAAGATCTTATTGATGAATCGGTTATTAAAAAGATTAAAGGCGGGGAAGGCAAGTGACTCGAAAAAGATTAGGAGACCTACTCGTAGAAGCGGCACTTATTAATAATAAGCAACTCGAAGGGGCGTTAGCTGACAAATCACCGGAGGAAAAACTAGGTGATGCGTTACTCCGTCAAGGGGTAATTACGGAACAACAACTAATTGAAGTGCTCGAATTCCAACTAGGTGTTCCACATATCAACATTCATCAATATCCAATCGATTTAGAGACAATTCAACTTGTGCCACAGGAGATTGCTAAACGGTATCAAGTCATGCCAATCCGTACAGATGGAAACCAGTTATTCGTCGCGATGTCTGATCCAATGGATTATTTCGCTATTGAAGAGCTTCGGATGGCGACGGGATTTCAAATAGTACCGGCGATTGCAACGAAAGATGAACTACAACGTGCGATTACAAAACATTATGATTTACAACAATCATTAGATGAAGCGATGGGCGATTTTGCTCCAGAAGAATCAGTAGAAGAAGCAGGGATTACAGATGAAGATTCACCTGTCGTTCGTTTAGTGAACCAAATTATTTCAAATGCTGTACAACAACGGGCGAGCGATATTCACTTTGATCCGCAAGAATTAGAGTTGAAAATCCGTTATCGAATTGACGGTGTCATGATGACGGAACGTACAGTACCGAAACATATGCAAAATGTGTTAACAGCGCGTCTGAAAATTATGGCGAACTTAAATATTACCGAAAGCCGAATTCCCCAAGACGGTCGAATCAAATTGACAGTCGATTTTAAACCGATTGACATTCGAATATCAACATTACCGTCTGTATATGGGGAAAAAATTGTGATGCGTATATTAGATTTAAGCAATGCATTAGATAGTTTTGATAAAATTGGCTTTTCAAAAACAAACGCTGAAAAATTCAAGGAAATGATTCACCAACCTAATGGGATTGTTCTCATTACGGGTCCAACAGGTTCAGGTAAATCATCGTCGTTATACGCAGCACTTAATAAATTAAATGATGAATCTGTAAATATCATCACAGTTGAAGATCCGGTTGAATACCAATTAGAAGGGATTAACCAAGTTCAAGTAAATGAAGCAGTTGGCATGACTTTCGCAACAGGTCTACGATCGATTTTACGTCAAGACCCAGATATCGTAATGGTCGGTGAAATTAGGGATTTTGAAACAGCTCAAATATCAATTAGGGCATCGTTAACAGGTCACCTCGTATTAAGTACACTACATACAAATAGTGCGGTTGCAGCACTGACGAGACTGATAGATATGGGTGTTGAGCCGTTCCTTATCTCATCATCGTTAAGTGGTGTCGTTGCCCAGCGATTAATCCGCCGAGTCTGTCGTGATTGTGCGAAATCGGTTGAACCTACTAATAGAGAAAAAGATATATTTCAAGAGGCTGGTATAAATATTGAAACCGTAAAACGGGGAAGCGGTTGTGCTAGTTGTCATAACACAGGATATCGAGGACGAATTGCTATCCATGAAGTACTCGTTATTGATGAACGCATCCGCGAATTGATAATGAGTTCTGCAAGTGCAAGCCAAATTCGCCATTACGTTATTGAACAAGGGTTTAATTTTTTACTGCATGACGGTTTAGATAAAGTAAAGCAGGGATTATCGACGACAGAAGAAGTGTTACGTATTGCAACGATTGAATAAAGGAGGGGCCATATGATTCAAATTGAAACTTTGTTAAAAAAAGCAATAGCTGATGGTGCATCTGATATACACTTATCAGTTGCCTCCCCTCCTATCTTTCGGATTCATGGGCAACTCGAACGGTACGGTAATGAACCACTGTCGCCTAAGCAAACGAAAACGATTGCTCGTCAATTACTCGGAAAACGTTGGGAATTATTTATAGAAGAAAAAGAGTGTGACTTTGCATATGAAATTGCAGATGTGTCTCGCTTTCGAATAAATATTTTCTATCAAAAAGGAACTATTAGTATGGCTGCCCGAATTATTCCCCGGGAAATACCGACCATTGAACAGTTGGAATTACCGGCCATTTTACAGGCGCTAATGACGCGACCACACGGACTTATTCTTGTTACCGGTCCAACAGGGTCGGGAAAATCAACGACGTTAGCCGCAATGATTGATTACGTTAATAAACATGCAAACAAACATATTATAACACTTGAAGATCCGATTGAATACGTTCATAAGCATGAACAGTCAATTGTCCAACAACGTGAGATTGATGAAGATACGAATGGATTTCCTCTTGGATTACGAGCGGCATTGCGACAAGATCCTGACGTTATTCTCGTAGGGGAAATGCGGGATTTAGAGACGATTCAAACGGCGATTACAGCTGCAGAGACGGGACACCTTGTACTAGCAACATTACATACGAACAGTGCAGCCCAAACGATTACACGGATTATTGATGTATTCCCTCCTCATCAACAGGAACAAATACGAATTCAATTAGCATCAGTTCTTGAAGCTGTTATTTCACAACGACTGTTCAGACGAAATGACAATTCAGGAAGAATAGCTGCGACGGAAATACTAATCTCTCATCCGTCGATTGCAAATTTAATACGTAACAATAAAATTGATCAAATTCATAACGTTTTGCAAACGAGCAAATCTCTAGGCATGCATACGATTACGATGTCGATCCAGTCTTTATTAAATGAAGGCATCATTTCACACGAAGATGCGATGCCATTTATAACGAGTGTGGGTGATCTAAATGGAAATGTATAAGTACGTTGGAAGAACAGCATCAGGTGTATTAAAAAGGGGTACGATTGAAGGAACCTCTCGACGCGATGCGATGAATCAACTACGCGAAAAAGGAATTAGCCCAAGAGAGTTAACAGAAACAAAACCGTCTATATTTAATCGTGATTTGGCAATTGGCAATGGGGTAAAAGCGGAAGATTTCGTTATTTATTGTCGTCAATTTGCCACGTTAATTCGGGCAGGGATTACCATCGTTGATGCAACAAAAATTCTTGCTGATCAAACGGAAAGTAAAGGGTTAAAAAAAGCACTGAAGCAAGTTGAACAAGAAATTCGGGGTGGCCTAGCGTTTTCAAATGCTGTGGAAAAACATCCGAAAATATTTCCGCCATTATTCGCCAATATGGTACGAGCAGGCGAAATGACTGGAAACTTGGACGATACACTTGAAAGAATGGCCTCTTACTTTGAAAAGCAACATGCATTAAAGAAAAATATTCAATCGACGATGGCTTATCCATTAATATTAACTGTACTAATTATCGGGGTCGTCATATTTTTAATGGTCTATATCATTCCGCAATTTATGGGAATATACGATCAATTTGGCAGTGAATTACCGATGATTACACAAATTATTTTAACCGTAAGTGAAATGGTACAGGATTTATGGTGGCTCGTTTTACTCTTGATTGCGATAGCGATAGGAATAGTTATCTTTTTATATAAAACGAATGAATCGTTTCATTATTCTGTACATGTTGCGATGTTGAAAATGCCAATTTTCGGAAAGTTGTTACAAAAAGCCGCCATTGCACGAATGACACGAACGTTATCGTCGCTATTTTCAAGTGCCGTTCCGATATTAGATGCACTTAGCATCATCGCGAAAGTTGTCGAAAATCCGGTCATTAGCAAAGTTGTTACGAATGCGCGCAAGAATTTAGAAGAGGGTGGAACATTATCCGAACCATTAGCGGAACATTGGGTATTCCCACCACTCGTACACCAAATGACCGCAATCGGAGAGCAAACAGGAACACTCGACTATATGTTAGAGAAAATCGCAGACTTCTATGAAGAAGACGTGGACAGAACAGTTGATACACTAAAATCGTTAATCGAACCGTTAATGATTGTGATGCTCGCCTTTGTTGTTGGAATTATCGTTCTATCAGTTATGATTCCGATGTTCCAAGTGTTTACAGAGATTCAATAGATAATAAGCTTAATAGATTCCTTGAAAGGGGTGATGCGGCCAATCGTTAAAGATGTTGTCGTTTCACAGCACATTGCATTTATTTTTTTATATTAATTGGAGGCATAGAAAATGAGAAAAGCAGTACAAAGACTTAAAAATGAACGAGGCTTGACACTCGTTGAATTACTAGCAGTTATCGTTATTTTAGCGATTGTAGCCGTCATTGCGTTTGTATTTATTGGTGGTATTATTGAGAACTCGAAAAAAGACGCGCATATTGCGAATGCACAGCAAGCTATAGCTGCAGCGAAGTTACATGAAGCTTCTGGTGGAAAGTTTGGGGAAGGCCAAAATGAAGGGAAAATTCAAATTAGTGAATTGCAAACTATGGATTATTTAGAATCTAAACTAGTTAATCCATGGGGAGGAGAGTATTCACCAACAAATACTGACATAGTAGAAAAAGAAGGAGAAGTGTATAAAGTCACATTTAAAGTAGATGAATGTCAACTAGAAAATGAATATGAAGCTGACTTAAGTACTAATGATCGTAAAACTATTTGTGAAGGATAAAAATCAGAAACAGGTCAGGGCGGTTAAATCCTCCATCTTATTACGTTCTCCCAGCAATATACTGGGAGAATCCCTTCATTAAAAACCACCAGAAAGAGGTGAATGTTATGTTTTCATTTGGTAAGTCGAATCGAATAGCGAATATCACCATAGACGACTATGTAATCCGCATGGTTGAAAATAACGGAAAAGATTTAGATACGTTACAGATTACAGCGGAAAAACGACTCCCGATAAACACGATTGAAAACGGAAGAATAGTCGATGAACCGCAGTTTTATGAGTTTATGAAAATAACTGTGCAAGAGTGGGGAATCCGCCATCGTTCTGTACGATTTTTCGTCCCACAATCTCTCATTATTTTACGTAAAATTGAAATTCCTGAAGATGTGAAGAAAGATAATATAAAAAAATACATACAGTTTGAAATTGGAAATACGATTCATTTTCCGTTTAAAAACCCTATCTTTGATATTTATAAAAATGGAACGGGATTGAATAAAGTAACTGTTTTAGCAGCCCCTGAAGATGAATTATTAAAATATACACATACATTTTCGGACGTATCATTAAAACCAATCGCAGCTGAAATTCAACCGCTCGGTATTTATCGATATTTTTTACAGAAACAACCTACATCTCATGAAGATAAAGTGTATATGATTGTTGAATATAATGTATCCTCAGTTAATATTAGCATTTTTCATGATCATAAAGTTGAATTTTTACGTCATCAACCATTAACCATTTCAAAAAACTACTGGAAATATAATGAAGAAATAAATGCGTATGACTCGTTTGGTGATGATGTACATTACGAGGGAGAAGTAGAAGACCAATTAAATGAAATTGATCGATTAATGAACTTTTATCGTTTTTCTCTTCATCACGGCGAAAAAGAAGTGAATCAATTAATTATCGTCGGAGATTCTCCGAATTTATTAGAAATAAAGCATCTAGTTGAAGAACGATACAATATTCCTGTCGTGTTACTAGAGACGGAAGAAAACATAAATGGCGAACCTATAAGTTCATCATTTATACCAGCATTAGGTTTAGCATTGAGAGGAGGGAAATAACTTGCCTGATCGTTTACCAGAAATAAATTTATTACCTGAAGTTCGTCACGAAAGTGCGGCACAAGCAATATTACTTTTTGTTTTTGTTGGTCTTGTTATTATTTCATTTATTGTTATGGGATTTTTATATTTTTCTACTAATAGCAAATTATCTAGTGCCCAAACTAAATCGAATGAACTTTCAGATGAAAGAGACACACTTCTCATTCAAAAAGCAAGTCTTGAAACAGATGAAGATTCTCATTATGAACAGGCAGTTAATTTCGCCGAATATTATGCTGTACCAACATCTACTTTGATTACTGAATTGAATCGTTTACTACCTGAAAAAAGTTATTTAAGTGAATATGCGTATAGTAATGCACAAGTGAACATAGTGACACATTTTGAAACGTTAGATACCGCAGCAAATTATACATCAAAATTAATTAACTCTGAATATTTAACAGATACAAAGGTTGAATCAATCAATACATTTTCGTTAAAAGAGGAAGAGGCTGATGATGGCTCAGCACAATTCGATGTAATTCCGAGGTACGAAGGCAACTTTTCCTTAACAATCGACAAACGAAAAATAAAGGAGGAGTCTGCAACAAATGAATGAGTATTATGAACAAAATAAACGTTCATTAATTTTATTAGCAAGTATGTTATTTGTTTTAGCACTTGTTTTATTTTTTATGTTGTTGCGCCCGCTCTTGGTTGATTATGAAAAGGAAGTTCATCAAATAGATAGTTTAAATGAAGAAATTACTTTACTAGAAACACAAATCGAGTCGTTACAAGAAACATCGGATGACTTCGATGTGGATCAATTAATTTTAGAAAATAAAATCCCGACTGAACGGGAGTTAGATGAATATATTTTGGCACTTCAGCAGCTTGAACTACATACAGAAAGTAAAATTGAAACAATCCAATTTACGTACGATAGTAACATCACGACAGATGAACCTATTGAAGAAGAAATTTCCGATGTTGACGCCAACAATGAATCTGAAGTTAGTACAGTTAATCCAACAGACGAAGAGGTAGCCAATGCAGATGTTTATGACGATGATGATTTTCCGGATGATGTAGAAGAGACAGAACAAAACGAATCCGAAGAAGTCGATGAGATAAGTGAACCGACAATCGACCCTGTCATTTTAAGTGAAAAACCAGATCAATTACATGTCATGACTGTTCGTATTTCGGTAGCGAGTCCCGATTTTGATGAGTTTATTGAATTATTAAAATTAATTGAAACGAGCGAACGGATCAGTATTGTGACGAATTTAGAATTTACAAAACCGACGGAACAGGATTTATATTTTGGTGATGGACCATCTGAGGAAGTTCCGTTTGATGCAGAAATTACTACATTTTATTATAAAGAATGATTCTGGGATATCAAAAGGTTGATTAATAAAGATCAGGATCCGATTTCTTATGTTAGTACGACAAATAAATCTCAAGAAGAAATCGTACGAGGGGCTTATAAATGAAAAAGTTACGAACCGACGAACGAGGTTTTACATTAGTAGAACTATTAGCTTCTGTCATTATATTATCAATAATAATAATCGGAATTTTTCAAATGTTTATTTTTTCAACAAAAACTGCTTCATCAAACGAGACAAAGCTTGTTACCACACACCTTGCGAAGGCAACTATAGAACGTGTAAAAGTAGATGCAGAGAGCTTTTTTCCATTTAATGAAGTTGAAAAAGAAGAAAAATCAATTTCAAATGCTAACTGTCATGAGTTGAATGGTGTCGACTGTGACTTGTTTAACATGAAAGTCAATGATCTAGAATACGAAGTTGAGCTAAGAGTAAGTCAAGATGAAGATGAAGCTACTTTGAATTTAATTAATGTGATTGTAACAGTAAAACAAACCGATACAAATTTAAGTAGTAAACTCGAGGGGTATGTTGTCCATGAATAAATTCATAAAAAATGAACGAGGAATAACGCTACCCGAACTATTAGCAGTGTTCGTCATTATAGGTTTCTTAGGAACAATTATTATCTCTTTTTTAATAAGTGGATTTAAGGCACAAGCGAGAATCCAAATTGAATCCGAATTAAGGGATGAAGCCGATATTATTATGGCTGAATTAATTAGCGATTTTTACATATTGAAAAGTTCTCAAATTAAAAATGAACATTTCCCTAAAGATGGAACGGAAAACTATTACATCGAATTAACAGATGGAAGTAAACTCGGTTTTTATGAAGGGAAAGTTCATCTGAAAAATAAGCAGACCGTTTCATTGCAGTCAAATAAAATATTACTAGATCCTCGTTCGAAAATTGAGATTGTTGAAGGCGATAAGGGATTATATCATATTACATTAGTATTAGTAAGGAATAACGAAGGTGTGCCACAAGAATTGAAGACTGAAAGCGAAATCGCCATTATAAAGGACTAATGGGTAATGAGGGGGGTAGCACCATGAACAAGTTTAGTAGACAACAAGGCTATACATTATTTCTTACAGTCCTGGTAGTTGTTATATTTAGTATTTTGGCGATGACATTATTAACGGTTACGTTGTCTGGTGCCAAAAAATCCGAAGTTCGAGAGGATGTGACTCAAGCGGGGGAGTTAGCGGAAAAAGGGGTAAATCATCTCTTACAAGAAATACAACTCGAATTACAGAATGAAATAAATCAACACGTAGATGGTATGTTACGGTCAGATTTTACAGAGGTATTAGATAACACAATTAAGGAGTATATGTGTCCAAGTAACATAGTAACTGGGGGCGAGCAGGGAAGGTATGATACTTGTATCGTAGAAAAATTATCCTCTGAAAAGTATATTCTACCACAAATAATTAAAATAGAAAGTATAGGAAGGGTAGACAATAAAACAAAGAAATATCATACAACTGTCGAACTTGGAGCTAATATGTTTCCGGAAGATATGCAATATGTTGTAAATACTCCCGTATCAAAAAAATGTGCAGAATCAAAGAGTCAAAGAGAAAAAGAGAGGAATTGTCTTCCAGGTGAAGGGAATTTGTTTCTTCATGGTGGTGTCTCTATTCAAGGGGACATGAATATTGAAAGGCATTTGATCACATCTAACAGAAGTTACGATAAATATGGTGCTATAGAACACTGGCTTCATTCATATTATCCTAGTGCAACAAAAAAGCCAGACGGTTCGACCCCTTCTGTACTAATAGGAGGAAATGTTTATCATTTTTATTGGAAAGATAACGGAACGACATACAGACCGTCGGGATTTAATTATTCTACACATATTAAAAATATAGATCTAGAAAACAGTAATCTTTATGGGTCCATTTATAAAAAGAAGGATGTTATCGATGATGAAGTTTTCGTAGGAGCCAATGTTGCACAAAGGAGCGAGAGACTGGTTCACCCTGAACAATATACTGTAGATATTTCCTCCGAACAAATCAAGTATAAATACGGTCCTTTTGATCCTGACCCCTCCGGTCGATGGGGTGAGGTAACAAGACTTAACACTAAAAATGCCGAAGCGGGTGGTGGAATCAATAGACAAATGATTGATTTGAAAAATAAATATGATCATGTTAAATTTTTCCCATATTTGGAAAATGACAGAACAGGTCCAAAGTTTGATGGGAACTTCTATTTGTTTGGTGAAAACACATTTAAACAATTTGCAACTAATGGAAATTTATATATTGGTCGTGCACTAAATACAGCTATAACAAAACAAACGGATGTAGGTTTTAAAGATGGGGCTTATATACATGGTAATTTAACAATTCGAAATAAAGTAAATGTTAAAGGGCCAATTTACGTAAATGGTGATTTGACTATTGATGGAAGCGACGTAAGTATCGATAGTGTTATTTATGTCAATGGAAATGTATCGTTTGGTGGTACTATAGCTCAACATACTGATGAATCAGGAAGAGAAGAATTGGAAAAATGCAAAGGGCAAAATGAATCAAAAGAATGTCAGGAACTTATTGAGTCAGAAGATACAGATGTAAATGGTAAATTTATTATCTATGCTAATGGGGAAATTAGTGTTAAAAGAATAAATCGTTTCAACAATGGAAATCCTCCAGTGATAAACGGATTTTTTTATTCCAAAAGGTCCATAGAAATTGAAGGAAATGAGAGTAAATTTATATTAAAAGGAGGCATTTCAGCACCAAGAGTAGTATTGAATTCAATCAGGGGGAGGAGTATAGCTTCATTAGCACATAAAATCAAAAACCATCAATCTGCATTTGGAGGAATCCCTGTCAGATATTTTTCAGGTTGGGAAGAACAAGCAAGAAGTGACAGTACATCTCGTTTACAAATAACTTTTGACAATGAAATTTTTGAAAAATATTCCGATTTAGTTTTGGAAAGTCGAGCTAAGTATATTGAACGACCGAAGATCCTAGAAGTATATGAAGTAAACGAATAATTGAAAGATTCACAAATATTATGACATAGATTGAATTATTTTTATATTAATCAACTTCAAAATTATTAACTATTAGGGGGGCGTCCATATGGTTAACCTTCGTAATAAAAATGGTTATGCATTATTTTTGACCTTACTTGTTATAGTGATTTTTGGAATTCTTTCTGTGTCGCTTATTTCAATACTACAATCGGGTAATAAGAGAGCCTATACACGTGAACATCACACGCAAGCCTCTGAATTATCGGAAAAAGGTTTACAGCATATTGTGAATAAAATTAATAGTGAATTAAAAACCGCACTCGGAATAGAAGGTTTATCACGAAGTGAATTCACAGAACAACTGGAAGTAATATTGAATAAGTATAAATGTGATCTTGATGGAAACTTAGTATCATCCAATTTGGAAACGGGATCATATAATGTTTGTATAAGTGAATATTCAAATGTAACAAATGATACAGGTGAAATAAATGAATTACGTAAAAGGGTGACATTTAAAAGTTTAGGGAATTCCTCAAACCAGACAAAAGATACGGAATATGTTGTGGATATAGGAGCGGATACTGTCCCTGATGCGTTAAAATATGCCTTATCTACAGTCGGACCAGATGGTCATCAAACTAGACCCAGTGATGGGAATATTTATTTACATGGCGGGATTGAAATTTATGGCGACATAAAAGCCGGAAACCATTTGTTTACACATGATCACGGGCCAGGGTTGTCGTCCGGTTCATTGGCTTCTTATGCTAATTGGCGTGAAACAACATTACCAAGTTTATTTTCTTCATCAGGAAAAGGTAACGCAAAAATTGTCTTGCGTGGTAACTTATTTCGTTTTGATAACAGTTTTTATAATTTGTCTACAATAAGGAATAATAGGAATATTACAAGGCAAACTTATCAAAGCTATTATAACAATCATTTAGATTGGTCGAATCGGAATACAAATTACAAAAGATCAACAATAAACAACATGTTTTCAAATAAAGAAAACCCTCCTAAAATTGTGAAAAGAGACTGGTCTGGAAATAACGTATCGATTGAGGAAAATATCAATGAAGCAAAAAATAAGATAAATCATACAAAAACTAATAAAGGAACTAGTATTATAAACTTTCAATCAAATGAAGTAATCTCGTTTACTAGTGACCGAAACAAAACCTTTTCGCTTCATAATGCATTTAAAAGTGGTAGGATTGAACAAGGTAATAGGACCACCTTTCTAAGAGGTAATCATGAATTTGATTCACTGTATATAAATGGGAATGTGACGATAGGAAATAGCTCTACTAGTAACTTTAACCGTAACTATGACAATATAACAATTGGAGGCTATACGAAGGATCGTGGTGCCCAATTGTTTGTCAATGGGAATGTTACGATTCAGGGTGCAAACTTAACAAGTAACTTAACCATATATACGACTGGTACTGTGACAGTAAGATATACGACAATTAAAGGAAAAAAATTTTCAAATAATAGTGAAGGTGCCCTAATAGTGTTTTCTAAAGGTA
>Ga0079226_10001424_pt1 | contig 18341 bp, 24 predicted proteins | sample Poulit2014_FD_76345 | JGI IMG/M metagenome (GOLD analysis project Ga0079226, IMG submission 76345) | Agricultural soil microbial communities from Georgia to study Nitrogen management - Poultry litter 2014 | ecosystem: Environmental > Terrestrial > Soil > Agricultural land | place: USA: Georgia...
TCGATAGAGCTTTTTCTACCGATAAGGGCATCCTTTCTAAATTCATTTTTGTGGTTCAAGTACTTTAATCAACCAAGCCACTGCGTACAGCATAAATTGCTAACTGTGTTCGGTCACGAAAACTCGTCTTTGCTAGGATCTGTGTTAAATAATTTTTTACTGTTCCCACAGATAAATATAAATCCTCAGAAATTTCCTGATTCGTTTTTCCTTCTCCGATTAATTTCACAATCATCATTTCCCGCTTGGTTAATTCAAAACTTTCCTTACTTTGACTAGGTCGCTGTAGTAACCTTGGCATCAGCTTAGCTGTAACCTCGTCATGTAAAACAAGTCCACCAGCAAGGCAGCTTTTAACCGCCTTAATTAACTCTTGGGAATTAGCTGTTTTAAGCAAGAAGCCATCAGCCCCGTCTCGAAGAGTTTCTATCGCATATTCTTCATCATTAAAAGTCGTTAAAATAAGGACTTTTATGTCTGGCCATCTTCTTTTAATCTCCCGGCTAGCTTCTAAGCCATTCATCAGAGGCATACGAATGTCCATTAAAACGAGATCAATCAGATGTTTTTCTAAAATTTTTATTGCCTCTTTGCCATTTTCCGCTTCCTTAGTGCTTCTTATATAATCATCCTGCTCCAACATAAGGCTTAAACCTTGGCGAACAATCTCTTGATCATCAACGATTAAAATTCTCATCTACATCATCCTCCTCTATAGGAAAGGAACCCGAAATAACAAATTCATCCTCTGTTTGATAGACGGATAATTTCCCTTTAATTTCCTTGACACGATCCTCCATATTGGTCAAACCAAAGCCAAATTCAAAGGGCTTAGCTTGATGGATTCGGTTTCTAATTTCAAAAGAAATATGACCAAGGGCCGTTTTTCCTAAACTAATTTCTACTTTTCTCCTATCGGCATGGCGCATGGCATTTGTTAAGGCCTCTTGTATGATTCGATACAAATGAATATTTTTCTCATTTGATAAACTAGTCACTAATACTCCTTCTTTCAAAGTAAAGGAGACAATCATATGGCTCTCTGATTCTAGTTTTCTAATTAATTGTACGACCGTTGCAATTCCTTCGCTCTCCTCTGCCCTAAGTACACTTACTGCTTCTCGAGTCTCTGCCAAACTTTCCTCTGCCATTCCCTTCAATTCTCTATAAGATTCATCCTTGTTTTGAATAGCTAGGATTTCTAATTTCATGATTAAAGCTGTTAGCTTGTGTCCAACAGAGTCATGAATTTCACGCATAATTTTAGTTCTTTCTTCCATTCTGGCGGCTTGTTCCATTGATAGATTCCTGCGTTTTAAGCTCCGCAATTGAGCCTCTAGCTTTTTTACCTCCCTTTCGGAACTTGTTCGTTGATTATAGTAATAATGGGCAACAAGCGTTACAAAACTTATGAAAGATGTAATCACCAAACTTTCAAGGAAATACTCTCCAAGTTTAAAAGTCAGCCCAGCAATAGACAATAGATGCAATCCTATGTATATACACAATTGCCTCGTCGATAAACGATAGAGAGAAAAGATAGTTAAATTAAGCAAGAGAGCAATTGAATAAAAATAAGCCTCCGTAAAATAACTGTGAAGAAGAATAAGCATGGACAATAAAATAAACATGAAAAAAGCCATTCTCTTAATACTTAAGAAAAAGTAGATTGCCATTGCCAAGGCTAAAAATAATAAGCTAACCGATATATTCCTACTCTCGGTCATAATGACGAAGATCCAAAGAAAGGCAAATACAGACAAGCGAAGTAAGAATGGATACAAACAAATCACCTATTTTCATAATAAGAAGCTTTGCTAATAATATATCATAATTTTGATAACATAGTTTTACATCATATAAAAATCCATGCCTCCCTTTGGAAACATGGATCATTTTTTATTTGCTTGTTATTATAATTTTTTCAAGGCTTGTTCGAGGTCTTTAATAATATCCCCTGCATCTTCTAAGCCCGTTGATAAACGAATTAAACCCTTAGGAATTCCAAAGTCTGCTAATTCCTCTTCGGGAATGGAGGAATGAGTCATTGAAGCCGGATGTTGTACGAGAGTTTCTGGATCTCCTAGACTGAAGGAAATCATAGCTAGCTTTAAATCACTTATGAATTGCTTACCGGCTTCTACTCCACCCTTAATTTCAAAGGAAACAATCCCGCCCATCTGGTCCATTTGACGCTTTGCAAGTTCATGCTGTGGGTGACTTGCTAGACCTGGATAATAAACCCGCTTTACCTGATCCTGGGACTCTAGAAATTTCGCTACTTTTTGAGCATTGCTACAATGTTGATCTACACGTAAGGTTAAGGTCTTTAAACCTCGTAAAATCAAATAAGATTCCCAAGCATTTAAGGGTTGGCCAAGATCTCCCATCACATTTTGTCGCATATGCTGAATAGTTTCTTTATCTCCACAAACAAAGCCAGCAATGGCATCCCCATGTCCGTTTAAATACTTTGTCGCACTATGAATGACGATATCAGCACCAAACTCTGTCGGCCTTTGTAAATAGGGAGTCATAAAGGTATTATCAATAATTAAGGGAAGACCCCGCTCCTTCGTCAGCTTTGAAACAGCCTCAATATCAATTAAGGTTAAGCTTGGATTAGATGGTGTTTCTATGTAAATTGCTTTAGTATTTTCTTTGATTTTCTCTTCGATTGCTGCTAATTCATTACAATCAACAAAATCATATTCGATACCGACACGCTCTCCCAAATTCGTTAAAAATTTATGGGTTCCCCCGTAAACATCCTTTGTCACAACAACATGATCTCCGGATTTTAAATAATTAAGTAATGCAATTGATATAGCTGCCATTCCACTACTTACTCCAAGGGCATCTTCCGTTCCCTCTAAGGAGGCAATTTTTTGCTCTAAGGTTCTGGATGTTGGATTACCAAAGCGACCATAAAAGGTACCCTCTCCTTCCCCGTTTACTACCTGAACAGCCTCCTCTGCATTATCGAAGGCATAGGCTACTGCCGGAATAATAGGCTGGGATATGGCACGGTTTCCCTCCTCAGGTCCCTGGGCATTATGTATAGTCTTTGTTGAAAACTTCCAATCTTTATTCACCATGATCATCCTTTCTCTCATTCTCCAAAGCTGAAACAACAACTTCTAAACTATTTAGTATATGGCGTTCCATCGCTCTTTTTGCTTTTTCTGGATTCTTTCCCTTGATTTCTTTCATAATTTCCTTATGTTCCTTAAGGGAATTTCTTTCTTCGGGAGATTCCCGTGGAACAAAGCGTCTATAACGATGAATATGGTCATTTAATTGCATTAAAATTTTAATGGCTGTTTTATTGCCACTCATTTCATAAATATAAGAGTGGAATTGACCACCAAGATACAGAAGCTCGTCAATTTCTCCGACCTCTAAAGCAATTTCAAACATCTGCATCAATCTTTCTAAATGGCTAATTTGTTTGGCAGTGCCCTTTTCCGCAGCTTGGCTAACAACGACACCTTCTAACAAGCTTCGAATGATGAAGATTTCCTTCACTTCCTGAACGGAGATCGGCGCAACCATCAGTCTACCATTTAGTTTACGTAGGACTAACTCTTCTAATTCCAAACGATGCAAGGCTTCTCGTAAGGGCGTTCGGCTAATATCTAATAATCTTGCTAAGCGCTCTTCGACGATTGATTCTTCTGCTTGAAGTTCACCGAGTATAATTTTTTCCTTGATTTCTTGATAGGCAAAATCTGCCGTAGACACATTTTTTATATTACGATCACTAGGAGTAAACAAAGGCTTTTCACCTACCTGCTTTGTATAATTGTATACAATTATACGTTTTATCTAGCCTTTGTCAATCTGAGCGAATCTTCTACATTTTTATATCTGGTACTAATAGCAAGTATTAATTCTTTTATTTATTAACCCTTTTCATGTATACTATTATCAGAAACTGAAAGTAGGAATACTTGTGGAAATGGGGAAAGAAAGTGATTTATACCTTTGCAAGACATTTAGTTAAAATTATACTTAGTTTGTTTGGACGTCTTAAAATACATGGAAAAGAAAAGTTACCGGATCAAGAAGATGGTGGTTATGTTGTTGCTTGTACCCACACTGGTTGGGTAGATATTTTATGGCTGGGGATTGCTATTTTCCCTGTAAAAATCCATTACATGGCTAAAATAGAACTCTTTAAAAATCCTTTATTAAAATGGCTCATGGGAAAATTAAATGCTTTTCCTGTTGATCGAGAAAACCCTGGCCCTAGCGCCATCAAGGTTCCTAGAAGATTACTAAAGGAAGGTCAGGTTGTAGGAATTTTCCCTAGTGGAACGAGAACCAGCGAAGAGGTCCCCTTAAAACGTGGGGCTGTAACTATCGCAAGTCACGGGAAAGCACCTATTGTTCCAGCAGCTTATGTAGGTCCAAATAACTTTAAAGATCTTTTTAGAAGAATAAAACCTAGACTAATTTTCGGTGAACCAATATATGCTGATGAAAACTTGCCCCGTCGAGAGGCCATGGAAAAAATGATGGAAGAATTGAATCAAGCCTTAAATAAGTTACAAAAGGAAATCAAATAAAATAAGTCCTCCCAGTAATAAGAGAGGCTTTTTTACGAGATAAGCGACTTTCCGTTTGATTCCTAGAATGTATGCTAAAATAGATGAGGTTACATATATAGAAAGGGGAAGATATTTTTGGGTTGGATCTATGTATTATTTGCAGCAATCGTTGAGGTCTTTTGGGTCATTGGATTGAAATACTCGGAAAACCTTTTACAATGGACGGGAACGATTATTGCAATTGTCTTTAGCTTCTATTGTATTATTAAAGCTTGTGAAAAACTGCCTTCTGGAACGGTCTATGCAGTCTTTACCGGTTCTGGTGCCGCAGCCATTGCACTTATAGACTTTACCATTTTCAAAGCTGATTTTGCTATGTCTAAAGTGTTTTTCATTGGTTTAATAATCGTCGGTGTCATCGGGATTAAATTGACGACTGATGAAGAACAAGCATCCCAATCAAAATCTTCGGAGGGAATACGATAAATGGCTTGGATTTATCTTGTTATTGCTAGTTTCGGGGAAATTTTTGGTGTTATGAGTATTAACATTTATTTACGAACAAGATCTTTCTTTTGGTTGTTTATGATTGTCTTAACCATGGGAATTGGTTTTCTCTTCCTATCTATGGCCATGAAAGGAATTCCATTAGGTACCGCTTATGCTATCTGGACAGGTCTTGGAGCAGCAGGTGCAGTTATTTTCGGAATCTTGTTCTTTCAGGAATCTGCCGGTTGGAAAAGAATGCTCTTTTTATCCTGTATTATAGCTGGTGCTGTTGGTTTAAAACTGATAGAATAATCCTTTCTTGCTGAAACTGGGTAGCTGACTTATACAACTCCTTAACAGATGCCATAGATTACTAATGAATGAGCATATGAAAGGAGAATGTAATTATGTTTCCTAGGAGACGGCGGTGTGCATGTATGAAGCCATGTAACTGTCAAAAACCGGTTAAAGAAGTAATCCATCCTGTAAAAGAGGATGTCGTGCATAAATGTACAGAGGAAACCGTCAAACACATCCACCCTTCCCACACAACTATTGTTAATCATCATTTAGTGAAAAATGAACACCTTTTTCCTCATACTACATCTCAAGTAAATACCTTTGATGAAGTGAATGTCATGGGTGCACAAACTGGACCAGGAGCTAATGGTCCTGGAATGGGTATGGGACCAGGTGCAGGTCCAGGAGCTGGTATGGGTCCGGGTGTTATGGGAGCTCAAACCGGATGGAATCATAAACCAGGTGCAGGCAAACCCTGTCACCAACAAAAACCAAATAAATGGTGCTGATTTTCTGAGACTGGTCCTTTGACCAGTCTTTTTTTGTCACAAAACTTTCACAAGCTTTCTAAAGCCTGTTGACTGAAGTTTTACTCTGTCCATGTTACAATATGTTTATATTTGTGAGGTTTAAACATCTATAAAGCAAAGGAGGATTACTATTTTACCTATAGATCGACAAAACCGAATTAAAGAATTATTACAAGATCATAAAAGTATGAAGATTTCCGATTTAAGTTCGACCTTAGCCGTGTCTGAAATGACCATTCACCGAGACTTAAAACCATTAATCGAAGAGGGTTTTGTCATAAAGACTTTCGGTGGAGTAACGCTTTCTAATAAGTATAAGATTCTTCCACAAAACGCCTGTGTCTATTGCCAACAAAATTTTAATGATAAGCTGGCCTTCAGAATTGTTTTAAACGATGGAGAGATTGAAACGACTTGCTGTGGTCATTGTGGCCTATTGAGATTTCAGCAAATTCACGACCAGGTCAACCAGGTCATGTGTCTAGACTTTCTCCTCTTAACAACAATAAATGCTCGCCGAGCTCACTTTGTTATGAACACATCCTTAAATCTTGGATGTTGCCAACCTCAGGTCCTTCCCTTTGAGCATAAGGAAGAGGCAGAAATGTTTGTAAAAGGCTTCAGTGGAGAAATCTATACATTTAATGAGACGGTAAATATCGTTTATCAAGACATGGTATCTAATAATGATTAATTTATATAAAGAAAGGAAGCATTCAATGAAAAGATTATTCATCATCGGTATGACAATTAGTTTATTACTAGGAGCTTGTTCGAGTAAATTACCGATTGAGACAAACATGTCTAATACAGTAAAGGACTTTTCCTTTACCACCCAAGATGAAGAAGATTTAAGTTTAGAGGATTTAAAAGGTGAATGGTGGATTGCAGACTTCGTCTTTACAAACTGCGTAACAGTCTGTCTACCAATGACTTCTAATATGTCTAGCTTACAGGATTCATTAAAAGAAAACGACATTGAAATTCAATTTGTATCCTTTAGTGTCGATCCTGATTATGATACACCAGAGGTTTTAAGAGAATATGCGGATGAATATAATGCTGACCTATCAAATTGGTCCTTCTTAACAGGTTATGACTTCGATACAATTAAGGAAGTTTCTGTTAAGTCTTTCAAAGCCCCTATTTTAGAAGCTAAGTCAGGATCAGACCAAGTTACTCACGACACAAGATTTTTCCTTGTGAATCCAGAGGGAAAAATCGTTAAGGGCTATGACGGAGTTAATTCTGAAAGTATGAAAGATATTATCAAAGATTTAAAAGCACTTGACAGTGATGAATTGCTATAAGGAGATGAATGAGAATGATGAAAAGAATATTATTTATCAGCGGTTTTGCTTTATTACTTATATTAGCTGCTTGCGGTGATAAATTCGAATCCAATATGTCTAGAGATATTCCAGATATAGCTTACACAGATCAAAATGGAGAGACAGTTGAACTTGATGATTTAAAGGGTAAGTGGTGGGTTGCAGACTTAATTTTTACCAATTGTGAAACAGTCTGTATTCCTATGACCTTAAATATGTTGAAAATCCAAGAGCAAGCTGCAGAAAAAGGCTTAGATGTTAATTTTCTATCCTTCTCTGTCGACCCAGAATATGACAGTCCAGAGGTTTTAAGAGAATATGCGGATGAATATTCTGTAGACCTTGATAATTGGACCTTTTTAACAGGTTATGAATTCGAAACTATTCAGGAAATTGCGGAAGAAACCTTCCTAACCGGGGTTCAAAAGGAAGCTAATTCTGATCAAGTGAATCACGGAACACGGTTTTACTTAATCAATCCTGAAGGTAAAGTAATTAAACATTATTCAGGATTAGAATTAGATGCCCTTGAAAAGATTATCGAAGACTTAGACAATGTTCTTTAAATAACTACAGAAACGAGGAAGTCAATGAGAAAACTTTTTACACTGCTTATAATCATGATAATTAGTTTAGCTGCCTGTGGAAATAAAGAGGAAGAAGTTCACTTTTTGGAAGTAGATTTTGATATTCCAGAAAATGTAGAAGTTGGTGAAACTGTAGAACTCAAGGCGATTGTTACTTTAAACGAAAAGCCTGTCAAGGACGCTCAAGAAGTTCTATTTGAAGTTTGGGAAAAAAATGATCGGGATCATGCGGAATTCCACGATGGAAGAAATAATGATGACGGAACTTATACCTATGAAATTTCCTTTGATCATGATGGTATTTTCGAACTCTATGCCCACACAACTGCAAGGGATCAACACGTTATGCCACTAAAAGAAATTGTCGTCGGTGAAGGTGGAGAATATGAAGATGAAGACGATTCCGCTTACCATACGGAAGGCTTTGACCTTCATTTCGTCGAGCCAGAAAACCCACAAACTAATCAAGAAGTAACACTCACTAGTCACGTGATGATTGATGAGGAACATTTAGCAGATGCCAAGGTTCGTTATGAGATCTGGCATGAAGATGATGAAGAAAATCGTGACTGGATCGATGCAGAGGAAAGTAATAATGAATATAGCTCTGCTTACACCTTTGAAAAGGATGGTAGCTACCATATTCAAGTGCATATTGAAAAAGATGAATTGCATGAACATAATACTTACGAGCTTATAATAGAATAAGATATTCCTTCAACACCTAGGTATTTTAATTCTCCCTAGGTGTTTGTTTATTTAACTTTTTATCGGGTATCCTTATAAATATATTTTATAAGTCGTTTTCGTTTGACCTTTATTGACCTTTTGGTTATGATAAAATTGTAAGGAATTGCATATAGTTTCTTTAAAGGAGGATATATAATATGAATTTAATTCCAACAGTAATCGAACAGACGAGCCGCGGAGAGCGAGCTTATGACATTTACTCAAGACTATTAAAAGACAGAATAATTATGCTCGGTAGTGCAATTGACGATAATGTTGCAAATTCTATCGTAGCTCAACTATTGTTTTTAGAAGCAGAAGATCCAGACAAAGATATTTCCATTTATATTAACTCACCAGGTGGATCAATTACAGCGGGTATGGCTATTTATGATACCATGCAGTTTATCAAACCTGACGTTTCCACAATTTGTACAGGTATGGCAGCTTCCATGGGAGCCCTTCTCTTAGTTGCTGGTACCGAGGGTAAGCGATATGCCTTACCAAACAGTGAGGTTATGATCCATCAGCCTCTAGGTGGAACGCAAGGACAAGCTTCCGATATCGAAATCCACGCAAAGAGAATTATTGAAATGCGTGAGAAGATTAATGAGATTCTTGCAGATCGAACAGGACAACCCTTAGATGTTATCCAAGCTGATACAGATCGAGATAACTTTATGACTGCTGAACAAGCTGTTGAATATGGTTTAATCGACAAAGTATTAGAGCGAAACGATAAATAAGCAATAAAAATCAAGTAGGCCCATGAAGCAAGGAAGACTTACAGTTCATTGATTGTAAGAATTATGATTCATAAAGGTCTACTTGATTTTTTTGTCAGCTTTAATTCTAGATGACTTCCTTGGATAGAAAAGTCACTAAATCTCTTAGAGCAATTTCCCCATCTACGCCATCGGTTATAATTGTAACCTCTTCTCCTGGTGCAATTGATAAACTCATCAATCCCATAATACTTTTTGCGTCTACCTTTTGACCATCCCGTTCTAAATGTATATCTGCTGTATATCGATTGGCCTTTTGAACAAACATGGCAGATGCCTTTGCAATCAATCCGTCTACTAATTTCACCTCAACTATTTTCTCTGTCACCCATTTTCCTCCTATAATCCCTTTAAAGACCATGAATATTTGTAATATTCCAACCTGCACATATTATAGCATATCTAAAGGGATTTAGAAATAAGGAATTAAAAGGTAACTTCTTCTCCCTTACGTAAGTCCTCGGCAATTTCATCTAACTTTTTCAGCCGATGATTGAGTCCGGATTTGGATATTTCTTCACCTGTAATCAGTTGTGTTAATTCATTTAAGGATGCTTCTTGATGATTCAGCCTAGCCCTTGCCACGCTTTGTAATCGCTCAGGTAAGTTCCCTATACCAATGACCTCTTTAATTAATTTAATACTCTCAACCTGACGAAAGGCTGCAGAAATTGTTTTGTTTAAATTAGCTGTCTCACAGTTTACAAGACGGTTCACTGAATTCCTCATATCTCGAACAATTCTGACGTCTTCGAATTTAAACAAGGCATTATGAGCTTCAATTACAATTAAAAACTCAGTAATTTTTTCTGCTTCTTTGATATAGGTAATATAGCCACTTCTTCGCTCATGGGTTCTCGCTTTCAAACCAAAGCTATTTAATAATTCACATAGAGACTCATTATGTTCACTGTAATAATTAAATATTTCCAAATGATAGGAAGAGGTTTCTGGATTGTTGATTGAACCACCAGCTAAAAAGGCTCCTCTTAAATAAGCCCTTTTACAGCAGTCTTGCTCTAAATAGGCTTTTGAAATAGTTCGGATCATTTGATTGTCTTCATTGAATATATAAATCCTTTGTAAAAACTCGTGAACATCCTTTACCAGGCGAACAATATATACATTATTTTTCCTTAGTTTCATTTTTCTCCGAACGAGAATTTCTACCGGATATTCATACAAGGATTTTATTAATTTATAAATCCTTCTAGCAATTGCGGCATTCTCCGTTTGAACATCAAGGGTATACTTATGCTTGGAAATTGAAATAGCACCATTCATTCGAATAAGGGCCGTTAATTCCGCTTTGGCGCAACAGGTATTTTCGATTTCTATGAGTGATAATTCATTCTTTATTTCTGAAGCAAACGACATCTAAATCAATCCTTTCATGGATCCATTAATTGAAAAATCAAGTCAGCGATTTTGTATGTATTATGTCTTACCGTACCTTCTAAATAGCTGACGATATCCTCTTCAATTACATGTAATTTCATCTTTTTTAATTCTTCCTTATCATTTTCAACAACTTGAGCATTTTCCTTATGGTAATTTTTAATGATCTCTTCTTTAATCAATCCATTATTAACGATAATGGATTGAATTAGGTTTCTACCAATATGATTATTAATGGCACGAACATGATCAGAGACTTTATAATTGGAGGTCTCCCCTTCTTGGGTCATCATATTACATACATAAATAAAATGAGCTTGAGACTGTTTGAATGCTTCATTTATCTCAGGGACGATTAAATTTGGAATAATGCTTGTATATAAACTACCTGGAGAGATGACAATGTAATCCGCTTCGAGGATTGCGTCAATTACCTCAGGGACTGGCACTACCTCTCCAGGAGCTAAATAAATTCTTTTAATCTTCTTTTTAGCCAGGGGAATGTTAGACTCCCCTTGAACGATGGAACCGTCTTCCATTTCAGCCATCAGAGATATGCTTTCGTTTGTCATAGGATAGACTTTACCTTTGACCTGGAAAACTTCAGTTATTTCTTGTATACCCGCTGAAAAACTTCCCATTAGCTCTGCTAAAACAGCTAGTAATAAATTTCCTATAGAATGGCCTGAGAGACCATTGCTAGTCTGAAAACGATGTTGAAATAACTCTAATAGCTGATCATCCGCTTCCGAAAGGGCTGTAATCACATTTCGAATATCCCCTGGAGCTGGAATGTTAAATTGCTTTCGAATACCTCCTGAACTACCCCCATCATCAGCAACTGTCACCAAGGCAGTTAAATCAATAGGATAGTCTTTTAAGCCTTGTAAAAGAACCGGTAAACCTGTTCCACCACCAATGACGACAAGCTTTGCTTTATTGTCGCCCATACTACTGGCCCTTCCTCTTGTTGATGTCTCGGTGAGTGATATGGGTAATATATTGGTCTGAAAGCTTCTCAGCAAAATATTCAGCTAGAGTTACTGAACGGTGTTGCCCACCTGTACAGCCAATCGCAATGACTAATTGAGATTTCCCTTCCTTTTTATATTGCGGAAGCATAAACTCAAATAAATTGAGGAGCTTTTCATTAAAGGCTTTTGTCGTATCCCACTTTAATACGTAGGAAGATACTTCCTGATTCAAGCCCGTTAAGGGTTGTAAACTTGGGACATAGTGTGGATTTGGTAGAAATCGAACATCAAAGACTAAATCCGCATCTATGACTGTACCGTATTTAAAGCCAAAGGATACAAAATGAACAGAGAAAACATCCTCTGGATCTTCGGCATATAAATTAACAATTCTTTCCCTAAGTTGTCTTGGAGAATACTCTGATGTATCAATAATTCTCTGAGCCCTCCCCTTAAGTCCTTCTAATAATTCCCGTTCCTTTTCTATACCATTTAAGGGTAAGTCTCCCGGAGATAAGGGATGAGACCTTCTTGTCTCCTTATACCTGCTCACTAAGACTTCATCAGAAGCATCAAGGAATATGACATGATCTTGAATCCAGTTTTCTTCGGATAATACGTCTAAGGATCCAAAGAGTGAATCGAAGAATTCTCTGCCGCGTAAGTCCATAACTAAAGCAACCTTATTAATATTATGAACAGACTCCTTCATCAGTTCTAAAAACTTTGGAAGTAAAGTCGGTGGTAAATTATCTACACAATAGTAGCCTAAATCTTCAAAACTTCTTACAACGAGCGTTTTCCCTGCACCTGACATACCTGTAATAATAATTAGCTTAGCTTCTTTTCTTTCTTCAGACATATCATAACCCCCTATTAATTTTCACATAGAACTCTTCCTAAACTTGATGAGTTCTACCTCGGTCGTATAAGAAAAAGTCCCGTATAATATATCATCCTTCGTTAAAACATGTTTGAAAATTTCACGATCTCCCTCTGCCATAGGAACTTTTAAAATATCCTTTACAGGAACCCATTCTAGAATTCCTTCCGGACAATAGCTTGTTAAAGTCCCTTCATAATTCTTAGACACAAAGGTATACATCATCCATTCATTTTCTAAAGTGTCTCCGTCATACATTAAAAAGGAGAAGACACCTTGTAACTTTGGTTCGATAATATCTAAGTCCGTCTCTTCTTTGAATTCCCTAGCGGCTCCTTCAATAATGGTTTCACCCTGTTCCATTTTTCCACCAGGGATCGCATACCAGCCACGGCGGGGCTTCTTTATCATTAAAATCTTATCTTGATGAATTAAAATACAATTTGTAATTCGCTGCAAACCCATTTCACCTAACTTCTTTATACAACTATTATTCTTTAGTATATATATTATACATGTTATTTACTTGAACAACCAATGACACAAGTTATCCATATATATATAAAGCTTATAGCAAAAAAAAGGCACAGGTTCTATCACCTGTGCCAAAAAACTAATTTATATAAAAGGGGGGTCAATTAGTTAAGTACATTATACCCCACAAATATTTCCTTAGTATTACAACAAAGTTAAATTGAAATGACTTATTAGTCTTTCACGCTCTTTTACTCTAAGCTTTCGATATATTTGATCGCTGTTTCAGCAGCAATACTACCGTCTCCAGTTGCAGTTACAATTTGACGAAGATCCTTTTCGCGAACATCCCCTGCTGCAAATACGCCCGGTACACTTGTCTCCATGTTTTCGTTTGTTGGAATATAGCCCTCTTCATTCACAACACCTAAAGACTTGAATGGTTCACTTAAAGGTACTGTACCGATGTAAACGAAAACTCCATCAATTTTATGGTCGTAGCTTTCATTCGTTTTAACATTTTGTAAAGTTACGCTACTTACTTTACCGTCAGTTTCATTAATTTTTTCTACGACAGTGTCCCAAATAAAGTCCATTTTTTCATTAGCGAAAGCACGGTCCTGTAAAATCTTTTGGGCACGTAATTCATCTCTTCGGTGGACAACAGTTACTTTATCTGCAAAGCGAGTTAAGTACATCCCCTCTTCTACAGCTGAGTCTCCCCCACCGATCACGATGATTTCCCCATTTTTATAAAAGGCTCCATCACATACAGCACAGAAGGATACTCCACGACCTGTCAAGCTCTCTTCCCCTTCAATACCTAACTTTTTATATTCAGCACCTGTTGTAATAATGAGTGCTTTTGCCTTATATACCTTATTTCCTGAATGAATAACTTTATAGTCTCCGTCTGTTTCCACCTTGCTAATATTTCCGTAAGTGTATTCAGCACCAAATTTCTTAGCATGCTCAAACATCTTACTTGATAAATCGACACCTAAAATATGCTCGAATCCTGGATAGTTTTCAATGTCTTCCGTATCTGCCATTTGACCTCCTGGCATTCCTCGCTCCATGAGTAATGTATCTAAATTCGCTCTTGAAGCATAAACTGCTGCAGTCATACCTGCTGGTCCTGCACCTGCTATAATTACATCATAAATTTTTTCTTCTGCCATTATTAATCTCCTCAGCTTTCCTCACGCAAAATATTATGTTCGTTTCATTTCATATTTTGTTTTATGATTATTAATCTATACATAGCTTATAGGACTAGAGGCTTTCAGTCTATTATTTTGCTCACTTTCTATAAACCCCCATAGGTATATACGATTTTGGAGATGAAAATGAACTTTCACTCTCTTATTTGTATCAAAAGTGTTTATTTTCCCTCTAATGAAACAAGGAGATCAGGATGGTTTTAGAGATTAAAAACCCTCTAAAGTAAAGATATGAAACGACTTTAGAGGGGGAGTTTATTTGTTTATTTTACCATAGCTTCTTCAAGATATACTTCTAAATCTCCTGTATAGGCGTTTAATTCTTTTGCAGTCCAATCTAATTCATCTTTCATGACTTTTAAAATTGCTTCATAATGAGTTTTGATCCAGTCGATTTCAAAAAATAAGGCACCTGTTCTACGAATGAAGAAATCCTCTGGTTTATATGCAGATTCGTAATGAATTGCATATAACAATTCAGCGTAGATAAGGGGGTCTAAATCATAGTCTTTGGCTTTTGCCTTCCCTTCTTCTACATATAAGAAAACTTCATCCACATTTGATCCATACCGTCTAATTAATTTTTCCGCTGTTTCACTCTTAATATTTAAGAGTTTTGCCCTTGCAATTTTCTGATGTAAATACAACTCAAAGCCTTCCGACCCACCTACATCTCCTCCAGAAATAGGCATATTCTTTGTTTCAGATTTTGAATAAATAATACCTGTTTCCTTTTTAAGTTGACGGGAGATTAAATCAATAATTTCCTCCGCCATTTTTCGATAGCCGGTTAATTTACCTCCAGCAATCGAAATTAGTCCTGAATCAGAAATGAAAATTTCGTCCTTTCGGGAAATTTCACCAGGTTTTTTTCCACCTTGGGAAATCAAGGGACGTAAACCTGCCCAACTAGAATCCACATCATCCTTGGTCAAATTAAGAGTTGGAAACATGAAATTGGCAGCATCTAATAAATAATCCCGGTCTTCATAAGTTACCTTTGGATGAGCGATATCTTGATCATAAAAAGTGTCTGTCGTTCCCAAATAGGTAATCTCATCCCTTGGAATAGCAAAAATCATTCGCCCATCAGGAGCATCAAAGTAAACCGCCTGATTTAGGGGGAAAACTTTCTTTGGAAAGACAAGATGAACACCCTTCGTTAAGTGTAAGGTTTTGCCTTCCTTGGAACCATCAATCTCTCGTAATTCATCTACCCAAGGACCTGAAGCATTGATGATCTTCTTGGCATAGACCTTATAGCTTTCTCCACTTATTTGATCTTCAAGGATGACCCCTACAACTTTTTCACTTTCATAAATAAAGTTTGTTACCTTTGCATAGTTAACGGCCTTTACATTGTTTTCTACAGCCTTTTTAATCACTTCTACCGTTAGCCTGGCATCATCCGTCTTGTATTCAACATAGTAGCCAGCTCCCTTTAAGCCTTCTCTTTTTAATAATGGAACTTTATCTGTAACTTCTTTTGCTGATAACATCTTTCGTCGTTCAGATCGCTTAACACCAGCTAAATAGTCATAGACTCGTAAACCTATATTCGAGCTAAAAGGACCAAAATTTCCACCCTCATGAAAAGGAAGTAGCATCCATTCTGGGGTTGTTACATGGGGACCGTTTTCATAAACAATTTCCCTCTCCTTCCCAACATCCGCTACTAGCTTAACCTCAAACTGTTGTAAATACCTTAAACCACCATGAACAAGCTTTGTTGACCGACTTGAAGTCCCAGCAGCAAAATCCTGCATTTCAACAAGGCCCGTTTTCATTCCTCGCGTCGTCGCATCCAGTGCAATCCCCGCTCCCGTTATTCCGCCACCAATGACTAATACATCTAAGCTATCCTTCGCTAATTGTCTAAGTCTCTCTTCTCTTTCCTTACTTGAAAACATTACCAATCAAACCACCGCTTTCTTCCGTTTTACTCATATATTTCCCTTATGAAAGAAAAACAAAAAAACCACAAAACAATTAATACATAAGTATTAATTGTTTGCGGTCTCTCCATTTCTCCGTCCAAAATATTATTAACTTAGTTTCATATTATCATAATTAGAAATATACGCAAGTCATTGTATAATAATTAATCCCATAAATCCGAATTGGAAGTCGTTACGGCAATTGCCCCAGCTGAAAAGGCTTCTTCCACCTCGTCTGCCCTTCGAACTAAGCCTCCTGCAATAACTGGAATCGAGGTCTGCTCATAAATCTCTTCAATTACATCAGGAATAACCCCTGGCAGGACCTCAATACAGTCTGGTTGAAATCTCTTACTCAATTTTATATTTTGCTCTAAGGCTAAACTATCCAATAAAAATATCCTCTGAATCGCTAATAAGCCATTCTTTTTGGCTAGTTGAATCACATGTCCCCGGGTAGACAAGATACCTAAGGGCTTAATATGGCGGACTAAATACTCCATTCCATATTCATCCGGGGTTAAGCCTTGAATAAGATCAAAGTGAAGGATAACCCTCTTCTCAGCCTTTTTAGCATAATCTACTATGCTTTGAAGTTGTGCCAATCGAGTTTCTAATAAGATGATGATCTCATGGTCGGACTGAAGAGCCTTTTCAAAATCCTTCATGCGTCCAACAGCAGGCAAAATGCCTTTAGGTAATTCCACAGTCTAGTTCTCCTTATCAAGATCCATTTTTAAACGTTCTTCCATCTCTTCCTTCGAATAAATAAGCTGCATCGGATTTCCACCAACAAAACTACCCGGCGGTACATCCTTATGAACCAAGGTCCCAGCTGATATAATCGCTCCGTCACCAATTGTAACCCCAGGTAAAATCGTTGAGTTCGCCCCAATCATGACTTCATCTCCGATGAATACTTCACCAAGCCGATATTCCTTAATCAAATATTCATGGGCTAAAATCGTCGTATTATATCCAATAATACTATTATGACCGACTTTAATCTTCTCAGGAAACATGGTATCAGGCATGACCATTAAGGCAAAAGCCGTCTGCTGACCTACTTCCATCTTTAAAAAGGTTCGATAAAGCCAATTCTTCATTCGTAAAAAGGGTGTATAGCGGGCTATTTGAATGACAATAAAATTTTTAGCCACCTTCCAAAAGGAAACCGTATCATAAATTTGCCATAAGGAATTTGCGCCCTTTACCTTATATCGCTTTGTTTTTCGCATCTTTTTACACCCCGTGTAAATTTACTCTATTAAATGTAGCAACTCATATAAATCACGAATCATATAAGTCGGTTTAAAGGATCTCAAGAATTCCTCTCCTCTTTCTGACCAGGTCACACCGACTGTCTTAATCCCCGCATTTTGTCCAGCTTCGATATCATGATAACTGTCCCCTACAATAACCGTAGAGGATGGCTCACTTCCAAGTACCTCCATGGCTTTTAAAATGCCTTCTGGATTAGGTTTTCCAATCGAAACATCAGATAAGGAGATAAATTCTTCAGGTTCGAAATAAGTATCTATTCCTGTTAGGCCTAGGCCTAGTTTTGCTACGTCTCTCATCTTATTGGTAACGATCGCTGTTTTAATATCCGCCTTTTTAAGGGCTTCTAAGGTCTCAATTGCGTTGGGAAATAAGGATACATGATGATCATGGTTCTCCACGTTAAATCGACGATATTCTTTGACCATTTCTTCTCCCTTTTCAGGGTTTAGGCTAGTGAAGGTATCTAATAATGGTGGTCCATTATACTCTGTCAAATCTGCCTCTGTATATGGGATCTTATATAAACTTAAGGTGTGGACAAAGGACTTTCGAATTAATTCATTTGTATCTAATAAAGTACCATCTAAATCAAAAAGAATTGTTTTAATACTCATGAACGACCTTCCTTATTTAAATCTTTTTTCGCCATTATATCGATATTTTTCCATATATACCTTCCGACGATATACCATCACTATTATGGCAACAATAATTAAAGTTACAGAAAGAGCTTCAGCTACTCTGAGTTGTCCTGTTAATAAACTATCTGTACGCATGCCTTCGATGAAGAAACGACCTACAGAATAAGACATGAGGTAGGTTAGGAATAGCTCTCCTCGCAATGGATTTTTCTTTCGTAAAACA
>Ga0079226_10001425_pt1 | contig 18336 bp, 19 predicted proteins | sample Poulit2014_FD_76345 | JGI IMG/M metagenome (GOLD analysis project Ga0079226, IMG submission 76345) | Agricultural soil microbial communities from Georgia to study Nitrogen management - Poultry litter 2014 | ecosystem: Environmental > Terrestrial > Soil > Agricultural land | place: USA: Georgia...
CGCAGAAGAACCTGCAGAAGAACAAGTAGAGTAGGATATTATAACTATTTGTCATGTATTGTCAAAATTTAGTTTGAAGAACATATAAATTATCCTATAATAGAGGGAATAGATATTATAGAGTAATTATAATTGATGTGAAAATATTAATGTTAAAAGAAATGATATTTGGTAATATTAGTGTAGGAGGTGCCCTTCATTGAATGATGGTGAAATTTTAGTTAGTTTAGATATAGGAACTTCAACAGTAAAAGTTGTTATAGGTGAAGTATTACACAACTCTTTAAATGTAATTGGGATGGGGACAGCTCCATCGAAGGGCATTAGAAAAGGTGCCATTGTAGATATTGATAAAACTGTTCAATCAATTACACAAGCAGTTGAACAGGCAGAGCGTATGGTAGGGATGTCAATAAACAGTGTAATTGTAGGTATTGATGGAAACCATATAAAACTGCAACCGTGTCACGGTGTTGTAGCTGTACAGAGTGAGAACAGAGAAATTACAAATGAAGATGTCGGTCGAGTTATTGACGGAGCACAAGTCGTTTCAATTCCACCAGAAAGGGAAATCATTGATGTGATTCCTAGACACTTTATCGTTGATGGATTAGATGAAATCAATGATCCACGTGGAATGATAGGTGTTCGTTTAGAAATGGAAGGAACAATTATTACATGTTCAAAAACAATTTTACATAATTTGTTAAAATGTGTGGAACGCGCAGGATTAGAAGTTGCGGACATTTGTTTACAGCCTTTAGCTTCTGGGGAAATTGCATTGTCAAATGACGAGAAGAAGTTAGGCATTGCACTTGTAGACATAGGTGGAGGTTGTTCAACGGTATCAATTTTTGAAAACGATCACCTCGTCGCTACAAGCATCGTTCCGCTTGGTGGCGATAATATAACAAAAGACTTATCGATTGGTTTAAGAACATCTACAGAAGAAGCCGAACAAATAAAAGTTAATTATGGACATGCTTACTATGAAACAGCAAGTCATGAAGAAACTTTTCAAGTAACGCCGATTGGGAGTAATGAAAAGTTAACGTCAAATCAAGCAGAAATTGCTGATATGATTGAAGCAAGATTAGAAGAGATTTTCGAATATGTTGATCGAGAAATCTATAAAATGGGCTATGATGAAGTACCAGGTGGCTTTGTTTTAACAGGGGGAACAATGAAACTTCCCGGGGCAATTGAATTAGCTCAAGAGATGTTCAATAAAAGTGTTAGAGTAGCGATACCTGACTATATTGGTGTAAGAGAACCACAATATACATCTAGCGTTGGCATTTTACAGTTTGCTGATCATAATGCGAAGATTCAAGGGAGAGATTTGAGCCCATCTTTAACAGAACAGTCAGAAGATATTAAGCCGAGACGTCAACCGAAGAAACCATCTGTTCCGAAAGATAATACAAAAAATCACGAGAAAAAAGATTCGAAAATCGCGAACTTATTCAAATACTTTTTTGATTAATAAAGAAATATTGATGGATTGTATATAAGTAGCTATCCATATTAGGAGGAACTAAATGATGTTAGAGTTTGATACAGAGCTAGATCACCAAGCTACGATAAAAGTAATTGGCGTTGGCGGTGGTGGAAATAATGCTGTTAATCGAATGATAGAGCATGGTGTAGAAGGTGTTGAATTTATTGCAGTTAACACGGATGCACAAGCTTTAAATTTATCAAAAGCAGAAATAAAATTACAAATTGGCGGCAAACTAACGAGAGGATTAGGTGCAGGTGCTAACCCTGAAGTTGGAAAGAAAGCAGCGGAAGAAAGTAAAGAACAAATTGAAGAAGCACTTAAAGGTGCTGACATGATTTTTGTTACAGCAGGTATGGGTGGAGGAACAGGAACTGGAGCAGCTCCTGTCATCGCTCAAATTTCAAAAGATCTTGGAGCTTTAACAGTAGGAGTAGTTACGCGTCCATTTTCATTTGAAGGAAGAAGACGTTCAACACAAGCTCACGGTGGAATTGATTCACTGAAAGAGAACGTTGATACGCTCATTGTTATTCCTAATGATCGTTTACTAGAAATTGTTGATAAAAACACGCCAATGCTTGAGGCATTTAGTGAAGCAGATAATGTCTTACGTCAAGGGGTACAAGGTATTTCAGATCTTATTGCGAAACCAGGACTTATTAACGTAGACTTTGCAGACGTCAAAACAATCATGTTTGATAAAGGATCTGCCTTGATGGGAATTGGTGTTGCAACAGGAGAAACGCGTGCAACAGAAGCGGCTAAAAAGGCTATATCATCACCTCTTTTAGAGACATCTATTGATGGCGCTCAAGGCATATTGATGAATATTACTGGTGGTATGAACTTAAGTTTATATGAAGTTCAAGAAGCTGCTGATTTAGTTACGTCAGCTGCGGATGAAGAAGTTAATGTTATCTTTGGTTCGGTTATCAATGAAGACTTAAATGATGAAATTATTGTAACAGTTATCGCAACTGGGTTTACTGAAGTTTCTCAACCGAAAAAAGGACAGTCTGGAAATTACCGACCAGTTATCCGTCAAAATCAAAGTCGCCCAGAACCTCAAGAACAAGTAAAAGATGAAAATAATCAAGTGACGGAAGAACAATCATCATTTGAAGATGAGGATACTTTAGATATTCCTACATTTTTAAGAAATCGAAATCGAAACCGATAGAGCCGATGTATATTTAGTTCATAAAGCTATCGTAACAAGGAAACCAGTTGATAACTGGTTTCCTTTTTTATGAATGTGTGAGCCGTGTTTTTAAAAATTGCGGAATGAAGGTGGACGTATGGTTCAAGAAATATTTAAACGAACAAATGAATCTTATTTAGAAATATGTCAATGGATTGAACATAATAAACGGTTAAAAGTAGGGTTTACGACAAAAAATGGCGGGGTTAGTGAACATCCTTATGAAACATTAAACTTAGGTTTACATGTAAATGATAAAAATGAAAATGTCATTAATAATCGCCATCATTTAGCACAAGAGTTAAAAGTGCCACTCAATCATTGGGTGTGCGGAGAGCAAGTTCACGATATTAAGATTAAGCACGTAACGAAAGCTGACCGCAATAAAGGAACAGAATCTGTTCAGTCAGCTCTAGGAGAAATAGATGGACTTATAGCGACTGAGTCTAACATTTTATGCACAGCGTTCTTTGCCGATTGTGTGCCACTGTTTTTCTATGATAAACGGTTAAATATCGTAGGAATAGCGCATGCAGGTTGGAAAGGAACTGTAAAAGAGATTGGTGCACAGATGGTGAAAAGCTTCGTTCAATTAGGTAGCCAAATGGAAGATTTATTTGTAGCAATAGGTCCATGCATTTCTAAAATGAATTACGAAGTGAATGACCACGTCATCAAACATATTGATGAAAATTTCGTAAGTAAAGTCGTAACAGATAAAGGTGAAGGTAAATATTTGTTAGATTTGAAGCAATTAAATGTTGAAATACTTTTACAAAACGGTGTTATGCGTAATAATATAGATATAACGACTTATTGTACGTACGAACATGAGCAATTATTTTATTCTTATCGAAGAGATAATGGGAAAACAGGGAGAATGTTAGCGTTTATAGGTATTGTTGATGAATTAAAATAAGGAGAGACAAATTTAAGATGAGCGTAAAAGGAAACTTAGAAAATATTCAAAAGAAAGTAAATGAAGCATGTGAAAGAGTGAATCGTAGCCCGGATGAAATAACAATCATTGCTGTAACGAAATATGTTACAATAGAACGAACAGAGGAAGCAATTGCTGCCGGTCTTATAAATGTTGGTGAAAATCGTACAGACGAGATGTTACGTAAGTATGAACAAATAAACGATAAAGCAAATTGGCATTTTGTTGGTACGTTACAATCGAGAAAAGTGAGAGAAGTAGTGAATAAAGTTGCTGCGATTCACTCACTGGATCGTGTATCAGTTGCTAAACAAATTAATAGTCGCTCAGAAAAAACACTTGATTGCTTCATCCAAGTGAATGTTAGTGGAGAAGCATCTAAGCACGGTTTATCACCAGAAGAAGTTATTCCGTTTATTAAACAGTTGGAGCCTTATGAAAAAGTTAGAGTGGTTGGATTAATGACGATGGCGCCACATGTTGAGGATGAGGAAGTTTTACGTAATAATTTCCGAAAGTTAGCGACATTAAGAGATGAAGTTAAAAGAGAAAAATTATCGTATGCCCCGTGTGAGTATTTATCTATGGGAATGAGTAATGATTTTGAAATTGCTATAGAAGAAGGCGCGACGCATATTAGGATTGGATCAGACTTAGTAGGTACACAATAAAAAGAGGTGAAAAAAATGAGTTTAAAAAACAAATTTAAATCACTGTTTACTGTAGAAGATGAGTACGAGTATGTCGAAGAAGTTTATCCAGAAGAAAACGAGTTCGAGCATCATTCAGAAGAACAGAAAAATGTTGTTAACTTAACGAGTATGAAGCAACCGACATCTAAAGTCGTATTATGTGAACCACGAACATATAGTGAAGCTCAGGAAATTGCTGACAATTTAATTAATCGAAGAGCTGTCGTTATTAACTTAGAACGTGTGGATCATCAACAAGCAGTCCGTATTGTCGACTTTTTGAGTGGAACTGTATATGCTGTTAATGGAGACATACAAAAATTAGGAGCTGAAACATTTTTATGCACGCCGGATAATGTCGAAGTTTCTGGTTCTATTTCTGAATCCATTGTGAGTGGGGATGAATTTGAAAAAGGATGGTAAGACAACATGATCCAATTATATAACATACTAGACATGGCATTTTTATTTTACAGTTATGGTCTGCTCGTGTATATTTTAATGTCCTGGTTCCCAGGAGCACGAGAGTCTGCTTTTGGCTATTATTTATCAAGAATTTGTGAACCATATTTAGAGCAATTTAGAAAGTTTATTCCTCCACTTGGTATGATTGATATATCACCAATTGTTGGTATATTGGTGATACATTTAGCGAGAAGAGGTTTATGTGAATTGTTTCGTATGCTCATATTTTAAGGGTGTGAAAAATGTCTATATATCAACACTTTCGAGAAGAAGAGCACCCATTTATTGATCATATACTATCGATAAAAGATATCGTTTTAAAAACTTATCGTTATCATTTAACAGATTTTTTAGATCCGAGAGAACAACAAATGGTGCTTATGGTTATCGGGGAAAACAGTACAGATTTAAAGGTTCACTTTTCTGGAGGGGCAAACAATGCTGAAAGAAAGCGAGCAATTATTGCACCCTACTATGATACGATTGAAGAAGGTTTATTTAACTTAAGGTTATTACAAGCAAACTATGCGAGTAAATTTATGACGATAGAACACCGTGATGTCATGGGAGCCTTTATGTCATTAGGAGTAACGAGGCAAAAGCTCGGCGATATTTATGTTGCCGATGGGAATATGCAAATCATTACTGATAATGACATTGCTCCATTTATTATTGCAAATTTAATTAAAATTAAGAAAGCTAATATTCAATTACGCGAGCAACAAATGAATGAAGTCATTGAACGAAAAGAAGATTGGCGAGAAAGTGAACATTACGTATCATCATTAAGATTAGATGGTGTGATTACTGAGATTTATCATTTATCTCGTAAAGTTTCTGCAATGCATATTTCGAGAGGAAATGTAAAAGTTAATTTTAAAACTGTTTCTGACGCAAAGTTTACAGTTTATGAAGGTGATTTGATTTCTGTTCGTGGATTAGGTCGAAGTAAAGTCATATACATTCATGAAGGATTAACGAGGAAAGGTCGTACACGTATGACTGCAGGTATGTTAAAATAAAGAGATACAATTATCGCTAGGAGGTGGCTTCTATGCCATTAACACCGCTAGATATACATAACAAAACATTTACGCGAAGCTTTCGTGGGTATGATGAAGATGAAGTGAATGAATTTTTGGATCAAGTGATTAAAGATTATGAGTTGTCAATTAGAGAAGCAAAATCATTAAAAGAAAAGGTTGAGAAATTGGATGAGCGCGTCGGACATTTTACAAATATTGAAGAAACATTAAATCGTTCAATTGTAGTTGCTCAAGAAACTGCTGAAGAAGTAACTTCAAATGCTCGTAAAGAATCTCGTCTTATTATTAAAGAAGCAGAAAAAAATGCCGATCGTATTGTTAATGAGGCGTTAAATAAATCGCGCCAGGTCTATATGGAAATTGAAGATTTAAAAAAGCAAGGTAAAGTATTTCGTTCACGAATGAAAAACCTCGTACAAGCTCAATTGGACATGATTTCAACGGATGATTGGGACGAGCTATTTGATTTAGACATTGGTGAAGATCTTGATTTAGATGTAGACGTAGAGTTAACGGAAAATGAAGAATAAAAGCTACTATATACCAATATCTTGACGTTTATAAGAAGTTTACATATAATTTTAATAAATAACTGAATATAAAAAACGAAGAAAGAGACAGTAGATAAGATGTTGTTCTAGCAAGCGAGTTAGGGATGGTGGAAGCCTAATATGGACTATCTTACTTGAAAATCACTCTGGAGTATCCAATCGAAAATGAAGTAGATTAGGACGCATATGTTCACGTTACGAGCTTATATTCAAATAAATTTATGTACATAAATTTATAAGGGTGGTATAGCGAGTCTTCTCGTCCCTTTGGGGATGTAGAAGATTTTTTTATTGATAGCGATAAATTATAGGAGGAAATATAAATGAATTATAAAGAAACGTTACAGATGCCGAAAACAAAATTTCCTATGCGTGGTAATTTACCAAATAAGGAGCCATTAAGAAGAGAAGAATGGGAAGAAAATAATTTATATGAAAAGTCATTAAAACGAACAGAAGGAAGACCACTTTTTATATTACACGATGGACCTCCCTATGCTAATGGTGATTTACACATTGGTCACGCACTAAATAAAATTTTGAAAGATTTTATTACGAGATATAAATCAATGGCAGGATATCATGCACCTTATGTTCCTGGTTGGGATACACACGGCTTGCCGATTGAAACAGCTTTAACTAAAAACAATAAAGTAAAACGTTCAGAACTTTCAATTTCAGAATTCAGACAAATGTGTGCTGACTATGCGATGGAACAATTGAATAATCAGCGTGAACAATTTAAAGAGCTCGGTGTTCGTGGAGATTGGGATAACCCGTATATTACTTTAACGAACGATTATGAAGCAGCACAAATTAAAGTATTCGGTGAGATGGCTAAGAAAGGATATATTTATAAAGGGTTCCGTCCCGTTCATTGGTCACCTTCATCAGAATCAGCTTTAGCAGAAGCAGAAATTGAATATCAGGATAAACGTTCTCCGTCCATTTACGTTAGCTTTGAAGTAACTGATGGAAAAGGTTTGTTAGAAGAAGGTGCTAAGTTTATTATTTGGACGACGACACCTTGGACGCTTCCTGCGAACTTAGGAATTGCATTACACCCTGATTTAGAATATGTAGTCGTTCAAGTAGCAGGTGAAAAATATATTGTCGCTCATGACTTATTAGAAGATTTAATTGAAACATTCGAGTGGGAACATGCAGAAGTTATCCAGTCATTTAGAGGAGTAGACGCTGATCGCGTTGTAGCTAAACATCCATTTTATGATCGTGATTCACTTGTAATGGTTGGTTCGCACGTAACAATAGATGCAGGAACGGGCTGTGTTCATACAGCGCCTGGGCACGGTGAAGAAGACTTTTACGTAGCGAGAGCATACGATATTGAACCACTAAGTCCTGTGGATGATAAAGGATATTTAACAGATGAAGCACCGGGCTTTGCTGGCGTGTTTTATGATGAAGCAAATAAACCGATTACTGAAATGCTCGAGGAAAAAGGTGCTTTACTGAAGTTATCTTTTATTACACACTCATATCCACATGACTGGCGAACGAAAAAACCAACAATAACACGTGCGACAGCCCAATGGTTTACATCGATTAAAGACTTTAGAGATGATATTTTAGAACAGATCAATGAAGTTACATGGCATCCATCTTGGGGAGAGCAACGTATGTATAACATGTTCCGTGATCGTGAAGATTGGTGTATTTCACGTCAGAGAACATGGGGGGTTCCAATTCCAGTCTTTTACGGTGAGGACGGAACACCAATTATTACAGATGAAACGATAAGCCACGTTGCAGAATTGTTTGCAGAACACGGTTCGAATGTATGGTTTGATCGTGAAGCGAAAGATTTATTACCTGAAGGATTTACGTCTGAACATAGTCCGAATGGCAAGTTTACAAAGGAAACAGATATTATGGACGTATGGTTTGATTCAGGCTCATCACATGAAGGAGTTTTAAACAGTCGACCTGATCAACAAAGACCTGCTGATATTTATTTAGAAGGTTCTGACCAATATCGTGGTTGGTTTAACTCATCGTTAACAACATCTGTTGCAGTGACTGGAAAAGCACCATATCAATCAATTGTCAGTCATGGATTCGTATTAGATGGTAATGGAAGAAAGATGAGTAAGTCACTCGGTAACGTCATGGTACCTTCAAAAGTACTCAAGCAACTAGGAGCAGATATTTTACGCCTCTGGGTATCATCTGTAGATTATCAAGCGGACGTAAGAATTTCTGATGATATTTTACGTCAAGTATCAGAAGGCTATCGTAAAATCCGTAACACGTTCCGTTTTATGTTAGCGAATGTCGCTGACTTTGATCCTGAAGTAAATCGTGTTAAAAAAGAAGACTTACAAGAAGTTGATCTGTACATGCTTGATCGCCTGCAGACAATTTTAACAGACGTTCGTTCTGCATATGATCGATATGACTTCTCAGCAGTTTACCAAAAGATTCACGATTTTTGTGCGGTTGAACTAAGTTCATTTTACTTAGACTTTGCAAAAGATGTTTTATATATTGAATCACAGGATAACGAACGTCGTCGCAGTATTCAAACAGTATACTATGACACGTTAGTGACATTAGTTAAGTTAATCGCGCCAATCATTCCACATACTGCTGAAGAAGTGTGGGAACACATACCTAACACGGAAGCGGATTATGCTCAATTAACTGACATTCCAGAACCTGTCACTATTTTTGAGGATGAAGGAATGAAAGATAAGTGGAAACATTTCATGGACGTAAGAAGTGATGTTTTAAAAGCATTAGAAGAGGCTCGTGATGAGAAAGTTATCGGGAAATCACTCGAAGCAAAAGTAACTATTTCAGCACATGATGAGGAAACTGAGAAAGTGTTACAGTCAATTCCTTACTTGCACCAAATGTTAATCGTTTCAGGTGTAGAAGTAACGAAAGATAATCCATATGCGAAAGAATATAAATGTGTTAATGTACATGTTGAAAAACATCCAGGAGAAACTTGTGAGCGTTGCTGGATGATAGCAGAGACAGTAGGAGAAGATGAAGAATACCCAACAATTTGTACACGTTGTTCATCGATCGTTAAAGAACATTACGTGAGTGAATAAATAAGTTGAAGCTTTGCTAAACCTCCATCAGTTGATAACAATCTAACTGATGGAGGTTTTTTTGTGTACTCTTTATAAAGCGGATATTTAGTATCAAATATAAATAACTTTTAAAAATTTAGCTTTATAAATGACTTTTTTTATTATATCGTGCACACTAAAAAACAATTATTTTGATTAGATTTTAATATGTACTTTCATTAATGTATGTAGAAAGTATAAAAGAATTATTAGAAATTAAAATGTGAATCAAAAAAATGATATAATAAAAGGAGAAATAGTTATGAAAGTAAATTTACTTACACATATTCCACTGAATGATTTAATGGATTTAAAAATTGACTATGCTTTTAAACAGTTGTTTGGTAATGAACAAACAAAGGAAATAACGATTAGTTTTTTAAATGCTATTTTACAACATTCCGGTTATGAACCTATTAAAGATTTAACATTTAATAATATTGAAGCGGGTGGCGAGTATAAGCAAGATAAACAATCAAGACTTGATTTGCTCGTTTTAACAGAAAAAAACAAAAAAATACATGTAGAAATTCAATTTACAAATAAATATGACATGGTCAAACGCTCGCTCTATTACTGGTCAGGAATTTATCGCTCGCAACTATCAACAGGTATGTCTTACAAGGAATTAAATCCAGTTATTACGATAAACATTCTTAATTTTGATTTATTTACTAAAGCGAAGCAATATCATACAACTTTTCATTTACGTGATGACGTTGCAAACATAAAGTTAACAGATTGTATCGAGATGCATTTTATAGAAATGTCTAAATTTATTGCTACTTGGAAAAATACTCAATTAGATTCGCAAAAGGATAAATTAGTACGTTGGTTATTACTTCTAGCTATGGTCGATCATCGAAATGAAATCGTTTATAAAGATATTTATAAAGAACTGGAGGGGCTCGCAGTGGAAGATGATAAAATACAACATGCATTTAAGAATTGGGAACGATTAAGTTGTACTGAGGAAGAAATGTTAGAATATGAAGCACGCTTTAAAAAGGTTATGGATGAAGAAGCTGCATTAAGGGAAGCAGAATTACGAGAAAAAGAAGCAATTCAGCGAGGATTAAAACGAGGTTTAGAACAAGGTCTAGAGCAAGGCCTAGAACAAGGTTTAGAACAAGGTCTAGAAATGGGCCTCGAGCGAGGAAAGGTTAAGGCGCAAGAATTAATTGTAAAAAGACTACTTGAAAAACAGGTGGCAATTGATTTAATTATAGAAATTACCGGTGTTAGTAAAGAACGAGTAGTCGAGCTCAGCAAGAAAGATTAATTTCTTGTGTACTTTGTTTTCAATTAAAATATTAAAACACACATGGTAATATAGTATCGTATGATAATTTTGAATGGTTGGGGGAAACGAATGTATTTATATTATATACTTGCGGGACTGGTCATTGTTGTTGATCAAATAACGAAATGGATAATTGATACGAAAATGGACCTTCATGAATCGATTCCAGTATTAGGTAATTTCTTTTCAATAACGTCTCATCGAAATGAGGGAGCAGCATGGGGAATATTACAAGGACAAATGACGTTCTTCTATGTCGTTACATCTTTTGTTGTCGTATTCATTGTATATTATCTCCATAAATATGCGAAAAACAATTTGCTATTAGGTATTAGCTTAAGCCTTATTTTAGGAGGCGCGATTGGTAATTTTATTGATCGTTTATTCCGTCAAGAAGTTGTAGACTTTTTAGATGTTATGATTGTTAATTATGACTTCCCGATATTTAATATTGCTGATTCGGCATTAGTCATTGGCGTGGGAATTATTTTGCTATTAACTATCTTTGAAGAAAAATTAATGAATAGTGAAGGAGTCAAGGATGAATAGATTTATTGTATCTAAAGATAACCAACGACAACGTATTGATAAATTTTTGGTTGATTATTACGAAGATGAATCAAGGTCGCAAATACAGAAATGGATTACTGAAGGATATGCTCGTGTCAATGGTAAACGTGTAAAATCAAATTATAAAATTGAGTATAACGATGAAATTATAGTGACAGTTCCTGAAGAAACAGCAATACTACCATTTGCTCAAGACATTCATGTTCCGGTTGTGTATGAAGATGATTATTTGATGGTTATTAATAAGCCGAAAGGAATGAGTGTTCACCCGGCAAGTCATGATGAAACTGGAACACTTGCGCACGCTATGATGCATCATTCAAAAAAACTGTCACGATTTGCAGGTGAGCATCGCCCGGGTATTGTTCATCGCATTGATAAAGATACGAGCGGTCTGTTAGTGATTGCAAAAGAAGATTGGATTCATGAAGACCTCGCTGAACAATTTAAAAGCAGACAAGTTGTACGTTTATATGAAGCAATCGTTCATGGCGATGTCTTTCACGAAAGGGGCATGATTGATGCTCCGATTGGAAGGGATCCGCATCATCGAACAAAGATGACTGTTATTGAACATGGAAAGCAAGCGCAAACAAAATTTCAAGTGGTGGAAAGGTTCATTGATTATACAATCTTACAGTGTGAACTATTAACAGGCCGAACACATCAAATTCGCGTACATATGGCTTATATTAATCATCCGATTGTTGATGACGAAAGATATGGTGGAAAGAGGATTATTGGAGAAGGGCAAGCATTGTTTGCTAAGTCACTAACGTTTACTCATCCATCCTCGAAAGAACGACTAACGTTTACGATTGAACGACCAAAATTATATGAAAAAATAATTAAAAAAATAAATGAAACACCTTGACAATAATCGCTCATTTTGTAATAATATAAACAAGTTAATAAATCCTTTAAGTATAGTCCTGTGAGGCTAAACAAGGTGATGCATTAATTAGGTCTATTTATACTTAAACACCCCTTTTTCTCCTGACAGAAAACAGGGATTTTTTTATGCGTATGAATGTTACGATGAAGGATGGGCTTATGAAAAAGAAAACAGTATTACTTGATCATTCAGCAATTAATCGTGCACTGACAAGAATAGCTCATGAAATATTAGAGCGAAACAAAGGTGGCGAGGACTTAGTTTTAATTGGAATCAAAACGAGAGGTGTACCTCTAACAAAACGATTACAAGAAAAAATTAAGGACATTGAAGAAGTAGAAGTGCCTGTTGGTGAGCTTGACATTACACTTTACCGTGACGATTTACAGCTAAAAGAAAGTGAAGAACCTGAGATTAAAGAATCAAAAGTGAATGTTGATATTTCAGGAAAAACAGTTGTCCTAATAGATGACGTACTTTATACAGGGCGAACTGTAAGAGCAGCTTTAGATGCTGTTATCGATTTGGGGAGACCTTCACAAATTCAATTAGGTGTTCTCGTTGATCGAGGTCACAGAGAACTACCGATTAGAGCAGACTATGTTGGAAAAAATATTCCGACATCAAACAATGAAGTGATTGTCGTACATTTAGCAGAAATCGATGATTACGATGAAGTAGGTATTTATGAAAATAAATAAATTCAATGAGAAAGCCTTTAACTAAATCCAGAGAGATTTAGAAGGTTGCGGATATATAAGTGTGCTAAAAATAAGTACACAATATCTCTTTGCGGCCTTTGCAAAGAGATTTTTTTATGTCTAACGACCGAACAAAAATAAAACGTTGCTTGCATATGTGAGCGGGATGGAGGAGCAAAATGAAACATTTTATTTCAATGAGCCAGTTAACTAATGAGGATATCGTTAATATTTTAGAAACAGCAATGGTGTTTAAAGAAGAAAAATATACGCTTGATGAGCAAGTGTTTGTAGGAAACTTATTTTTCGAACCGAGTACACGAACAAAAATGAGCTTTATGGTAGCTGAAAGAAAGTTAGGTATGGAAATGCTAGACTTTAATGCTGATTTCTCAAGTGTACAAAAAGGTGAATCTTTATACGATACTGCAAGAACATTTGAAGCAATCGGTGCTCAAATGCTCGTTATCCGACACGAATCTGACACTTGGTATGATGAAATAAATGCGAACATTAACATCCCTATTATAAATGCAGGTGCTGGGAAAGCAGAACACCCGACACAGTGCATGTTAGACTTGCTAACAATATATGAAGAGTTCGGTCGCTTTTCAGGTTTAAATGTAGCAATTTCAGGTGATATTAGACATAGTAGAGTTGCAAAGTCAAACGCATACGCTCTACAAAGATTAGGCGCTAACGTATTTTTATGTGCCGCTCCTGGGTTCGAAGATCCAACGATGGACTTCCCATACATTTCAATTGATGAAGCAGTAGAAATGTGTGATGCGTTAATGCTACTACGTATTCAACATGAAAGACATGATAGCTTTAACTCATCAGTGAGCAACTTTTTAGTTAATTACGGTTTAACAAAAGAACGTGAAAGCAAAATGAAAGATCACGCAATCATTATGCACCCGGCACCGATTAACCGCGGCGTTGAAATCGATTCGGAACTTGTTGAATGTGAACGTTCAAGAATCTTTAAGCAAATGAATAACGGTGTTTATGTTAGAATGTCTATAATGGCAAACTTACTAAAAGACTGGGGGATTATGCATGACGATATTATTAAAGAACGTCAAACGATTAGTATCTAATGAGTTAGTTTCGTGTGATGTATTAATTGAAGGGAAGCAGATTAAAGAGATTGCTTCAGAAATTACTTCAGATGCCCATAACGTAATCGACGGGAAAGGGCATCTATTAACACCAGGATTAATTGATGTACACATTCACTTACGTGAACCAGGTGGAGAAGCAAAAGAAACGATTGTGACAGGAACAGCTTCTGCAGCTCGTGGTGGATTTACAACAGTTTGTGCTATGCCAAATACAAACCCTGTTCCTGATAACGTTGAAAAAGTTCGCTCACTTAATGAAAAAATAACGGAAGACGCACAAATTAGAGTTATTCCATATGCTGCGATTACGGAAGATTTACAAGGAGAAACACTCGTTAACATTAAGGATGTTGCTCAGGAGAATGTGTTTGCTTTTACGGATGACGGAGTCGGTATTCAAGAAGCGCACATGATGTATCAAGCAATGCTAGAAGCGGCAAAGGTAAACAAACCAATTGTTGCGCATTGCGAAGATAATTCAATTCTTTATGGTGGTGTTTGTCACGAAGGAACAGTAAATGAACGTCTTGATTTACCAGGCATACCATCTATATGTGAGTCTGTACAAATTGCAAGAGACGTGTTGCTTGCTGAGGCTGCAAATTGTCATTATCATGTATGTCATGTTAGCACGAAAGAGTCTGTTCGTGTCATTCGTGATGCAAAAAAAGCAGGTATTCGTGTAACAGCAGAAGTGAGCCCACATCATTTAATTTTAAATGAAGACGATGTGAAAACTGACGATGCTGATTTTAAGATGAATCCTCCGCTTCGAAGTAAAGACGATCAAGAAGCTTTATTAGAAGGGTTAATTGATGGAACAATTGATATGATTGCAACAGATCATGCACCACATACAGCAGAGGAAAAAGCAAATGGATTTTTAACAGCACCTTTTGGAATTGTCGGACTTGAAACAGCTTTTCCGTTACTATATACATACCTTGTTAAAACAGGGAAATTATCGCTTCAGCAGTTAGTTGATCGTATGACTAGAATACCTGCAGAAGTCTTTCAATTACCATATGGACAGTTAGCTGAAAATGAACTTGCTGATTTAACACTTATTAACTTAGAGGATAGTTTTACAATTGATAAGAATGAATTTGCATCAAAAGGAAAGAATACACCATTTAACGATTGGAAAGTAAAAGGTGTGCCTGTTCTTACAATATTTGAAGGAACAATAGTATATTCGGATGATATATAAGAAGATAATCATTCAATGATTGAAAAGGATAGGTGATACTTGATGGTAATGGTCGCTGATTTTACGGTTGAACGTGTGAGAGAAATTGCACTTGATACGTATGAAATGAAAGTGAAAAATGAAGAGGTAATCAATCAAGTGAAACCCGGACAGTTTTTACACATTCAAGTGCCAAATTTCACATTACGTCGACCGATTTCAATTGCTGACGTTGAAGAAGATGGCATTATTACAATCATTTTCAAAGCACTTGGAGAAGGAACGACAGAGCTATCTACGTATAAGCAAGGTGACCATTTACAAGCAATTGCACCTTGTGGTAATGGTTTCTCTATTGAAAATAAAAAAGATGATACAATTGTTTTAGTTGGTGGAGGAGTAGGTGTTCCACCACTTCATTATCTTGGGAAACTTTTAAAGAGACAAAATAATAAAGTGATTACAATTATTGGATTTCAGACGAAGGAAAGCGTGTTTTACGAAGAAGAATTCCGCGCTTTTAGTGATGAAACGATTGTTGTAACAGATGATGGTTCATATGGTGAAAAAGGTTTTGTAACAGACATCCTTAAACAAATTAAAGATTACGATACGTATTATTCATGTGGACCTTTCCCAATGTTAAAAGCAGTGACACAACTAGTTTCTGGAAAAGAAGGATTTATTTCTTTAGAAGAACGCATGGGCTGTGGTGTAGGAGCATGCTTTGCTTGTGTTATTCCGACAAATGAGGAGAACGGCTATAAAAAGATTTGCCAAGATGGTCCTGTTTTTCCAGCACAGGAGGTTGTATTGCCATGAATCTAGCAGTTGATTTACCAGGACTTAAATTAAAAAATCCGATTATGCCAGCATCAGGTTGTTTTGGTTTTGGTCGAGAATATAGTCAATTTTACGATTTAGGTAAACTCGGTGCAATCATGATGAAAGCTGCAACGGGAGATACGAGATACGGAAATCCAACGCCACGTGTTGCTGAAACAGCTTCTGGCATGTTAAATGCCATCGGTTTACAAAATCCAGGGGTTGATGAAATAATTCGGACAGAAGTCCCTTTTTTAGAACAGTATGACACGCAATTAATTGCTAACATTTCAGGAAGCACCGTAGATGAATATGAATATGTTGCTAAAACATTCAATCAAGCGCAAGGTGTTAGTGCTTTAGAGTTAAATATATCATGCCCTAATGTTAAAGAAGGTGGCGTCCAATTTGGGACAAATCCTGAAATGGCTGCAGAAGTGACACGACGCGTAAAGGCTGCAAGTAATTTGCCTGTTTATGTTAAATTATCACCTAATGTTTCTGATATTGTTAGCATGGCGACAGCTGTAGAAGCAGCAGGGGCTGATGGGCTAACAATGATAAATACACTTGTAGGTATGCGTTTAGACCTAAATACACGTAGACCAATTATCGCTAACAAAACAGGTGGATTGTCGGGAGCGGCCATTAAGCCTGTAGCTATTCGGATGATTTATGAAGTGAAGCCCCATGTATCAATACCAATTATAGGTATGGGAGGCATTAACGATTCAGAAGATGTATTAGAGTTCTTACTTGCTGGGGCAAGTGCAGTAGCTGTAGGAACAGCTAATTTTCAAAATCCCCTTATCTGTCCACAAATCATTGATTCATTACCAGAGACATTGACAAGATATGGTTTTACATCTGTTGAAGATGCCATTGGAAAGGGGCATGAATAGAGAATGGATAACATTTTTTTGGCGTTAGACTTCCCGTCTTGGGATGAGGCAAGTCAATTTATTAACAAAAATGATTTACAAGGTGTCCCAGTTAAAGTAGGAATGGAATTATTTTATCGTGAGGGCTCACATATTATTGAAAAGTTAAAAGAAAATGGTCATAACATCTTTCTTGATTTAAAATTACATGATATACCGAATACAGTTCATCATGCGATGAAGAGTTTATCAACTTTAAATATTGATATCGTTAATGTTCACGCACTTGGTGGAAGTGAGATGATTAAACGAGCAAAAGAAGGCTTACTTTCAGGTAAAGGTAATGAACGAACGAAATTAATTGGTGTGACAATTTTGACGTCACATAGCGAAGAAACTGTACAATCAGAATTACAATTGCAACAATCTTTACACGAAAGTGCGATTCACTTAGCAAAGGTCACTCGAAAGAGCGGTGCTGATGGTGTTGTTTGTTCTGTTCATGAAGCTAAAGCAATTAAGGAAGCTTGTGGTGAAGAATTTTTAACAGTCACTCCAGGCATTCGTTTAACAGATACAGATGCTAATGATCAAAAGCGGATTGCAACGCCTGCATTTGCGCGAACAAACGGGTCAGATATTTTAGTGATTGGTCGAAGTATAACCGCAGCAGACAATCCTTTAGCTGCATATAATCAAGCTGTAAAGGAGTGGGGTCATGACAGTTAGTAAACAAGTAGCAAAAAGCTTATTAGAAATCAAAGCTGTACAAATTCGTACGAAAAATTATTTTACATGGACATCTGGCATAAAGTCACCGATTTATTGTGATAATCGACTGACGATGTCGTATCCAGATGTTCGTAAACAAATCATTCAAGCATTTAAAGAAAAAGTGTTAGCACTTGATGTACAACCGGATATTATTGCAGGCTGTGCAACAGCAGGTATTCCTCACGCTTCATGGTTAGCTTATGAGTTAGATTTGCCACTCGTTTATGTTCGTTCAACACCGAAAGGTCACGGAAAAGGCAATCAAATTGAAGGACACGTATCGGAAGGTGATCGTGTTGTATTAATTGAAGATTTAATTTCAACTGGTGGTTCGGCACTAGATGCAGCAAAAGCTTTGAAAGAAGTTGGCGCATCAGTTGATAAAGTACTAGCTATTTTTACATATGGATTAAGTAAATCAGTTGACCAATTCAAGGCAGCACAAATGCCCTATGATACAATTACTAATTATGATCATTTATTACAATTACTGTTGGAAGAAGGAAAAATTTCAGAAGAAGAAAAATCAGAATTGCAATTATGGCGAAATAGGTTAACATAAAATAAC
>Ga0079226_10001426_pt1 | contig 18327 bp, 23 predicted proteins | sample Poulit2014_FD_76345 | JGI IMG/M metagenome (GOLD analysis project Ga0079226, IMG submission 76345) | Agricultural soil microbial communities from Georgia to study Nitrogen management - Poultry litter 2014 | ecosystem: Environmental > Terrestrial > Soil > Agricultural land | place: USA: Georgia...
CCGGCGCTGTCCCGTCGCCCTCGGCTTCGCCGAGTGCAGACCTACCGAGCTGTCGCTCGTATTGATTTCCGTGTAGGTTGGACACGGCCGCAGGCCGTGGCCAACATTCCACCGCGTACCGCCGGATTGCTCTGATGGCGTCGCATCCGGCGCTGTCCCGTCGCCCTCGGCTTCGCCGAGTGCGACCTACCAGGTTACTCGCCGTATTGATTTCCGTGTAGGTTGGCCACGGCCGTAGGCCGTGGCCAACATTCTACCACGTACCGCCAGATTGCTCTGATGGCATCGTATCCGGCGTTGTCCCGTCGCCCTCGGCTTCGCCGAGTGCGACCTACCAGGTTACTCGCCGTATCGATTTCCGTGTAGGTTGGACACGGCCGCAGGCCGTGGCCAACATTCCACCGCGTACCACCGGATTGCTGTGTTGGTGTTGCATCCGGCGCTGTCCCGTCGCCCTCGGCTTTGCCGAGGCCAACATTCCCCTAAACCCATCAGATCCATTCAGCCCGCAACAAAATGGAGCCACTCCAACAGGAAGTGTAAACTGTCCACCCCAATTCACCGGCACGCGCTCGCGTCCGGCAGGGCAACACAAGGGTCTGGAATGAACATCACCATCGCCGGCACCGGCTACGTCGGCCTGTCCAACGCCATGCTTCTGGCTCGGCACAACAACGTCGTGGCTCTGGATATCGTCCCCGAAAAGGTCGAGCAGCTAAACAATGGGCAAAGCCCCATCGAAGACCCGGACATCCAGGTATATCTCAATCGCGGCGATCTCCACTTCAAGGCCACGCTGGACAAGCACGAAGCCTACGCACAGGCCGACTTCGTCATCATCGCCACACCCACCGACTACGACCCCGACACCAACTATTTCGACACCAGCAGCGTCGAAGCGGTGATCCGCGACGTCATAACCATCAACCCCAAAGCCGTCATGGTGATCAAATCCACCGTGCCGGTGGGTTATGTCCGCGGCATCAAGCAACAATTCAACACCGACAACATACTATTCAGCCCCGAATTCCTGCGTGAAGGCAAGGCGCTGCACGACAACCTCCACCCCTCGCGCATCATCGTCGGCGAACAGAGCGAACGGGCACGCACCTTCGCCGGGCTGCTCGAACAGGGCGCCGCAGACGACGACCCGCCCGTCCTGTTCACCGACAGCACGGAAGCCGAGGCCATCAAACTGTTCTCCAACACCTACCTGGCCATGCGCGTGGCCTATTTCAACGAGCTGGACACCTACTGCGCCGCCCACGGCCTGGACACCCGCCAGATCATCGAAGGCATCGGCCACGACGCACGCATCGGCACCCACTACAACAACCCCAGCTTCGGCTACGGCGGCTACTGCCTGCCCAAGGACACCCGCCAACTGCTGGCCAACTACGATCAAGTACCCAACAACATCATCCGCGCCATCGTCGACGCCAACACCACCCGCAAGGAATTCATCGCCGACGAAATCATCCGCAAGGCCCGGCAGCAAGCCACCGGCAACCCCATCGTGGGCATCTACCGCCTCGTCATGAAGGAAGGCTCCGACAACTTCCGCGCCTCCGCCATCCAGGGCGTGATGAAACGCGTCAAGGCCAAGGGCATCGAAGTGATCGTCCACGAACCCGTCCTGCACGAAACCGCCTTCTTCAACTCCCGCGTCGAAAACAACCTGAAGCAATTCAAGCAGCAAGCCGACATCATCGTCGCCAACCGCATGGACGAAGCGCTGGCGGATGTGCAAGCCAAGGTCTACACTCGCGACCTGTACGGCAAGGATCAATAACCCGACGCACAGCCGAATGTGTTGTTGCGTTCCTGGCACCCTGCGACCGCATCGGTTGCTACGCGCGCCGTTACACGCCGATCCGGATGGCCGGACATACGACAATGCGCAACAGTGCAATGGCTGGCTGCCGGCGTCGCTGTGCCGCCGGATGGTGCCGCAGGCATGGTGAAATCCGCAATCGACACGCCGGTGTTAGTGCCGGCGGCACAAGCGGAGCAGCCGTGCCGGAATCATGTCTGCCGGGAGTACATCAAGGGCCGTACTGCATTGAAAAACCTTTACGGCTGCTCCTGATTATGTCTGAAACTCAGCCGGTGGTTATCTGCCCCATGTCATTCCCGCGAAGGAACGTCATCCCCGACCCCGATCGGGGACGGGAAACTCAAGGATACATGCACCGCTATTACAGCGAGATACCCGCTTTCGCGGGTATTACGGTCAATAGCTGAGTTTGGTGCATAACAAGCGGCTGCTTGCATTCGGCACATAACCGGCAAGCAATTGCTTCGAATGCATGCAATGCTTAAAATGCAATCATTGCATAATGGAGAAATGCCATGGCGACAATGACGGTTCGCAATCTGGATGATCAGTTCAAGCAGCGGTTGCGTGTGCGTGCTGCAGAGCACGGCCGTTCCATGGAGGATGAGGTGCGGGAGATCTTGCGCAACGCCTTGTCGACCGACATGCAAGGCGGGAAGCCGCTGGTTGAAGCCATTCGCAGCCGCGTAGCGCCCTTGGGCGGTGTGGAACTGGAACTGCCGGAGCGACAGGCCATTCGTACACCCAAGGGTTTTGGTGCGTGATCATCCTGGATACCAATGTACTGTCCGAGGCATTGCGGCCCGAGCCCGATGCCGCGGTCATGGCCTGGCTGGCAGCGCAATCAACCGCTGCCATGTTTACCACGACGGTAACGCGTGCCGACCTGCTGTACGGCGTCGGGCTGCTGCCGGCAGGGCGTCGTCATGACGATCTTCATGCAGCAGTGGTTGCCATATTGGATGAGGACATGGCCGGGCGCGTGCTTCCGTTCGACAAAGACGCGGCCGATGCCTATGCCGACATCGCCGTTGCCCGAAAGCGGGCAGGGCAGCCACTGAGTCAGTTCGATGCCATGATTGCTGGCATTGCGCGGTCGCGGGGCGCGACTGTTGCGACACACAACAGCAGCGATTTCGTGGATTGCGGCATCGAGCTGGCAAATCCGTGGGCATGACGAGATGCCGCATAAATAGCAGTCTGACCCCGAATTATGCTGAATTATGACCCCGAATTGCGAATTGATTTCCAGAGTGCGGTCAATCCAGCAGTTGGGTGTGCAAACCAGCTACGCGGGTAAAGGCCTGGTCACCGGTTAAAAATACGTGTTTGGGGCCGAATTGCAGACAACAAGCCGCCTGCAACGCATCCGGCGTTTTCAAGCCGTGTTCAACGCGAATCGCCGTGGCCAGGTCCACCACAGTGTCCGACAATGACACCAGCGTCAGCCCGGGCTTGGCAAAAAACGTATCATAGGCGGCCAATGTTTTTGAGTTACCCGCTTTCATTGGGCCAACCCTGCATTCCAGCCGCGACAAAGCACTCATGCCAAGAATCAACCCTGGATGCTCGGCCGCCAGTTCTTTGAGCTTGCTGCGTACGGTCGCTGCAACAGGTCTGGTACCTTCCAGCAGATAGATCAGCGCATTGGCATCCAGAAACACAATCACCAGCTACGCTCGACTTGCATTCGCTCGTCGATCGCCTTTTTGCTCAGCTTGCCGGAAGACGGATGGGCAACCAGCCAATCCAGCGCGGACATGCCGGGCAGCGCATCGTTTTGCGCATTGAGCAGACGTTGGTAGTCCTTTTCGGACAGAACCACTGCAGTCGGGCGGTTTCGTTTGTATATATGGACTGGGCCTCGTGCCAGAGCGCTCTCAATACCCGCGACGCCACGTCGCTTCAGCTCGGCATTTGTCAATACGTTATCCATGTGCGAATTCCAGAAGAGCCTATCGATGACGAACAGATTAGTACAGAATACAGTACTGGTAAATGACCCTATGTGTCAGGGTAGTCGTTGCCTCGTACGATCAAGGAAGCCATGCTGTAGTCGCCTGCCGTCCCGCCACTGCTGCCATAGTGACAACACCTCTCGCATGCCGGCCTGGTTCGTAACCGAGACAAAACGCGCCCGTTCAACGGCGCAGCACTTCGTTCACCATTGCTCCGCAGCTTGAGCATAAATAGCAGTCTGACCCCGATTCATCTCGTAAATAGCAGTCTGACCCCGATTTACCTCGATTTACCGATTTACCGCAAGCGCCATGGTTATTTGTAGTGGCGTAAGCCCGGTTCGGCGATAGCCGAGCCGGGGAAACTGGACGTATGATTGCTACGGCCCGACTAAGGGTTTGCGGCAGGCGTTGTAATGTATATACTATTATATATACTTTGATTGCTGCCAACGGAAGATTGTCATGCGTTCCAGTATGAATACACGGCACTCGGCGAAGTTGTTCGCCAATGGGGCCAGCCAGGCGGTTCGGCTGCCGGCCGAGTTTCGGTTCGAGGGTACGGAAGTTTACATCCGTCGTGACCCCCGATCGGGCGAGGTGATTCTGTCGCCCAAGGTAGACAGGCGCTGGGCAGATTTTGCAGCATTGCGGGATGAATTGCATTCGGCGCTGGTGCGAGAAGGCGAGGGTGATTATGTGCCGGAGCGGCCCGACAGGATTTCGTCCCGAGACCCGTTCGAAGGTTGGGGCGAATGAGTCCGGTCTATATGCTCGATACGAATATTTCGAGCGCCGCCATTCGTGGCAATCCGCAGGTCAGTGCCAAGCTGGACGCGCTGCCGCAAACTGCTTGGTGTGTCTCTGCTGTGACGGTGGCTGAACATATCTACGGTATAACCAAGCGGCCGCAGGCCACGACCTTGGCCAAGTTGGTGCGGGCGTTTGTTCAGGTTGCGCAGGTGTTGCCTTGGGACCAGGCGGCGGCTGAACAGCAGGGCGAATTACGTGCCGATCTGGAAAGCAAAGGTACACCAATACACGAGTACGATTTGTTGATTGCCGCCCATACCTTATCCGAACAGCTTATTCTGGTGTCCAATAACGTAAAACACTTTCAGCGCGTGCCGGGCTTGGTGGTCGAGGATTGGTTGCGATAAGACCATACCTTTTGGCTGCAGGCACAGCATGGAAGCGGGTTGATCAATTCCACGGGCACTCTGGGTTTGCCAATATCTCTCTGATCGGGAGAGGGCATTTTCACATCATTCATTTGATTGATGCATGCCAGTTGAGAACGTGCCACGCTCTGGTCGGCGTACCAGTTTTCGAACACCGGATGCGTTGCACCTGGCATGCGCCGAAGCAGCTGAGGCACCGCTGTTGACACTGGATGAAAAGTTTTCCGAGACGGCCCGATATCTTGGCATAGCCTTGTATTCGATGGCGGCGGGGCGGCGATAGCATTGGCAATACGCGAAATTGGGCAGCTCGCCGCAGACGACTCGGCGAAAGGGACTTGTCGCCGTGCTGTGATGCGTGGTGGCGGTCATACCCGTCCTAGTCAAAACCATGTGACCGGATGCCGCTTCGTCCACTACCGTTACGCAATCCGGCGGCCCGGGAATAACGGCGCGGGGGCGGTTCTTTCGAAAGACCAAAATTGATGAATTGCCGCAACTTTGGCATGTGCTGTCAGGGAACCTCTGATTAAACCACACACGGCAGGTAGCTCTGGTAGGTCGCACTCGGCAAAGCCGAGGGCGACGGGACAACGTCGGATGCGACGCCAACAAAGCAATCCGGCGGTACGCGTTGGAATGTTGGCCACGGCCCGCGGCCGTGTCCAACCTACACGGAAATCGATGCGGTCCCGCCTCCGAAGGGGTTTGGCTTTTTGGGACACAAACGCGAGCCGTGTGTGGTTTAATCAGAGGTTCCTTAACCAGCATCACGGCAACGGTTGATGCTGGCGCAACTCGCGAACATAGTCATCGACGCCAGTTTTCGCATCCGCCCGCATACCGAACGACGGATTGCGCCCGCAGCCGCCTGGTCGTCACTGGCACCCACCCACGGGTTCAAAGCAGCACGCCGCTTGCCGCGATAAGTAATGACAACGGATTCACCACGGCCCGTCGCGGCCAGCAGTTTCGAGCTGTGCAATCGCAGATCTCTGATCGTTGCTTCCATGGCAGACATCCTTGGTCACCACGTCGGGTGCGGTTTGGCGACCGTACCCGACCTACACCAACCAACAATCACCGTAGGTCGGGATCGCCGTAGGCGAACCCGGCGATCAGGCACCCTCTGACGGGTCACACAACCAACCGATTCTACGTGGCCTTTTGCACGATTCGCTTCGGGTCACGGGTATCCGATGCCAATTCTTGGCTGGGGCGATAATCGGCCACCAGCTCCGTAAGCACCTGCATGGCGCTCGTAGGTTGTTGCTTTTCGCACGCTTCGGTCAATGTATCCAGACAGGTTTTCAGCGTAGGCCAGTCAGGGCAGGCTTCACGCGTGCGCATGATCTTGCTGTGTTGTGTGCCGGCCACATCGCCGCCTATCAGGAGTTCTTCGTAGAGTTTTTCCCCGGGGCGCAGGCCAGTGTAGCGGATTTCGATATCCCCTTGTGGGGTCTTCTCAGCATCCCGTACCTCATAGCCCGCCAAACGAATCATGCGCTTGGCCATTTCCGCAATCTTGACTGGTTCGCCCATATCCAGCACAAACACTTCCCCACCTTCGGCCATGGCACCGGCCTGAATCACCAGGTTCGCCGCCTCGGAGGCAGTCATGAAATAGCGAATGATCTCCGGGTGGGTCACGGTCACCGGCCCGCCGCGGCGAATCTGCTCCCGAAACAGCGGCACCACCGAACCAGAGGACCCCAGCACATTGCCGAAACGAACCATGCTGAACACCGGACCAGCCTGGCCGGATTGGCGCAGTTGCTGATCAGCACACTGCAGCACAAGCTCGGCACAGCGCTTGGTGGCACCCATGACGTTGGCCGGACGCACCGCCTTGTCGGTGGAAATCAAGGTAAAAGATTCGGCACCGGTTGCCAATGCCGCCTCAACCGCGCAGTGCGTGCCCAGAACATTATTACGCACACCAGCCAGCAGGTTGTCCTCGATCAACGGTACATGTTTGTAGGCAGCCGCATGATAAACCGTTTGCACACCGTGCTCGCGCATCGTCCGTTCAAGTGCCCCACGATCAGCGACATCGCCAAGCACAGGCACCAATGTCACTTCATGATTCATGCCTCGCAGCTGGCGCTCGATCTCGTACAGAGCCCACTCGGACAACTCATACAAAACCAACACAGCAGGTTCGTTCCGTACGATTTGTCGCGCCAGCTCACCGCCGATCGAGCCGCCGGCGCCGGTTACCATCACCCGTTTGCCCATCACTCGCATACCCAGCAAGTACGGCACAGGCGCTACCGGATCACGACCCAACAAATCCTCGATTTGCACCACGCGCAATTCGTCCACGCGGGCCGTTCCCGCCACGAGTTCGGCGACCCCGGGCAGGGTCTTCACTTTGATATTCAAGTGCTCCAGCTGCTCAACGATCGAGTGACGCTGCGCACGCGGTACTGACGGCATGGCGAGCACCACTGTATTGACAGAGTATCGATCGATCAGCTCGGCCAGCATCCCGGGCTTATGCACATGCAAACCACTGACGCGTTTACCCTGCAATGTCGGCTCATCATCCACAAAGGCAACCGGCCGATATTCCAGCGCATTGGATAGGGAAGCCACCGTCTGCACGCCTGCAATCCCGGCCCCATAAACAATCACCGGCTTGCGCTGCCGGTGCCGGGCACGCATCGGCTGCAAGAACGAGCGCATGTAAAACCGGCTGCCGCCCACCAGCAAAAACGCCGTCAACGCATATACCACAGCCGGCTCCCAGCGCAGGGAAATCCCGACCAGCAACAGACACAGATAAGCCAGCACAAGCGAGGCCACCAGCGCCTTGCCCACGGAGGTGACCATCTGTGCCCCCTGAAAGCGGATCACCGCGCTATACAGGCCAAAATAGTAGAACAGCGGCAGCGAGACCAGCGGCATACCGACCACCGCGTAGCCATAAAACGTGACAGAGCTAGCGAACAAGGCACCATAATGCAGCAAATAGGCAAAACACAGAGCCAGCTCAATGGCGAACAGATCGCTGACCAGCATCAAGCCGAATTTGGCCGGCCGGGGCAGGCCCACCAAGCGATCGCGCAATGTCGCCATCCAATCCATGTTTACTATCACAATGCACAACCCCGCCAACGAAGGCCGCTATTATAGCAACCGCCTGCAGACTACAAAGATACGGCGTGCACTGCAGGCAGGGCCGATCTACACAGCCGCCTCGGCCATGACCTCTTGCAACACAGCCACCGTCTTGGCAATGTCCTGCTCCGACAGCGTCGGATGCACCAGGAACATCAGGCTGGTCTCACCCAGCTCGCGCGCCACCGGCAGGCGGTGCTCCGGGCGGAACCCGGTGCCGTCAAACGCCTTTTCCCGATAGACCTCGGAGCATGACCCGGAGAAGCACGGCACGCCACGTTCCACGATGGCATTCAGCACGCGGTCCCGGTCCCAACCGTCAGCCAGCTCAGATGACTCGACGAAGACATAGCATTTGTAAGCGGCATGGCCCACCGTGTCGGGCACAGTCGGCACACGCAGACCACGGCACTCACTCGCTGCCTGCCAGATACGCTGCGCATGGGCACGACGCACACGCGTCCACTCCGGCATGCGCTGCAACTGGATGCGGCCGATGGCCGACTGCATCTCGGTCAAACGCCAGTTGGTCCCGAAGGATTCATGCAACCAGCGAAAGCCCGGCGGGTGTTCACGTTCATACACCGCCTCCCAGTTCTTGCCGTGGTCCTTGTACGCCCACATGCGTTGCCACAGGTCACGGTCCGACGTCGTCACCATGCCGCCTTCACCGCCGGTGGTCATGTTCTTGTCCTGACAGAAGGACCAGCAGCCCACATGGCCGATGCCGCCCACAGACTGCCCTTTCCATGTCGCACCATGGGCCTGAGCACAATCCTCGACGACCCACAGCCCGTGCTGTTCGGCCAGCGACATCAAGCCATCCATGTCACACGGCCAACCGGCCAGATGCACACAGACAACAGCCTTCGTACGTGGCGACAACACGGCCTCCACGGACTCGGGCGTGATGTTCTGGCTGTCGCGATCCACCTCGGCGAACACCGGCGTCGCCCCGGTATTGGCCACGGCCGACACGGACGCCAGAAAACTGCGCGGCGTGACGACCACCTCGTCACCGGGGCCCACATCAATGCCATGCAAGGCCAGATCCAGAGCCACGGTGCCATTGGCCACGGCAACGGCATGCTCGGTGCCGGCAAAGGCGGCGAACTCACGCTCGAATTCACGCCCCTCCTGGCCGGTCCAGTAACTCACGCGGTTGGACAGCAACACACGACTGACCGCATCAGCCTCTTCCTGCGTGTAGGAAGGCCATGGGGGGAAAGGTCCGTTCAGCATAAAACTCTCGTTTCAACCAATGACTGTCCGCCAGATGTAGCGGATATCGCCCATCAGGCTCCAATCACGGATATAAGCCAGGTTGAGCCTGACCTTGTCCGGAAAAATCACATCGCGATTATACGCTTCAGGGTCATCCTGTGCTGCCAGAATGGCTTCTTCATTCCGGTACTTGAGTGTGGCTGGCCCCGTGATGCCGGGACGAATGGACAAAATGGCCCGGTCTTCACCCGACAGTGCATCAGCAAAACCGGGTACATCCGGCCGCGGGCCCACAAAACTCATCTGCCCCAGCAGCACATTCCACAACTGGGGCAACTCATCAATCTTGGTCTTGCGAAAAAAACGCCCCAGTGGCGTGATTCGCGGGTCGCCCGACCTGGTCACGGTTGTAGTCAGCGACTTGTTCGCACGCATCGTCTTCATCTTGACGACGTTGAACAGCCGGCCATTGAGGCCAACACGTTTCTGGATGAAAAAGCCGTTGCTGCGTGTGTCCAGACTGGCTGCAACAAAAGCCAAAAGGATGATCCACCATGTCAGGCAAAGCCCCAGAGCGGCCACCACGAAATCAAACACGCGTTTGATCACGACATTCCGATCGGAAAGCGCAGGCCTCAACTCAGAGATAGCCATAGCGAGATAACGTCTGCCCTACCAATGTTTCCAGTCGCTCGATCTCGGCACCATCAAACGCCTGTCGGCCCTTGCCCATGCTTTTGCTCGATACACCAGCCACAGCGTTGGCTATATCTTCTGAACCGGCATCACGCCCCATGAAGTCGAGGATGCGGGCCAGTTCGTCTTCAGGGTTTTGAACAAAGTCTTCGTACTTCACCCAGATCACCTTGCCATCCGGCATGGACGACAGTGTCTCATCAGCAGCATCAACGCATCGCTGCCATTGAATTGCGCACACCTCTTCCAGGGTGTGTTTTTCCAGGATGGACTGCATGTCATGCAGCTTGGGCCCCCAGAAAGCAAGGCGTTTGTCCCTGGAGAACACTCGATAGATGCGAGTCCAGAGATAGCGGACTGCGTAATAAGGCAAATCAGTTGGCGGGACGAACCGGACCTTCTTCATCAGGTAAGGCAAGTCAAGATCAGCTGTCCATCGTTTCCTGGCAGAACCCGTGGCATCGATACCATCGCGGTAGATATGGATGTACTTCGCCTCAGGCAGAACACGATCAACAAACGGCACACGCAAACAATTGGCACAGGTCTTCTCGACCACCACATCAAGATCACTCGACCGCCGTATTGCGTCAAACTTGCCTCTTATGTAGCGAGAAACAGCCGATGTGGCCTTGTCAGCTGGTATCTGATCAGAAGGATAACGCACGTTGCCATGGCGCCATATGTAGTTGATTTCATCGCAGGGCCAAGTGCCCATTCCATCCATATGGGTAAGAACATCCCTGAGCATGTTGGTACCCGAGCGTGGTGCACCGATGACGACAAGTGATTGACAACCAATATCTTGTTGTGTCTGTGCCTTCATCAAATGCTCACCTGTGCTTCACGGTACAAACTGATGTATTGCTGTTGTATGGATTCAATATCAAACTCCTTCTCTGCCAGAGATCGAGCAGCCTTTCCCATGACCACCCTACGCTCAGGGTTCTCCAGCAGCTCTAGGACTCTTTGCTCCAGCGCATCAACATCGCGATCAGGACACAGATAGCCCGTTACACCATTCCGTATAGCCTCTCGAACACCAGGTACTTCAAATCCGATGGTGGGCAGGCCGGTTGCCGCCGCCTCCATGACCACGCGCGGCAGCCCTTCACGATAATAAGACGGAAACAACAACAAGTCGGCCTCCTGCAATATGGGTGCTACATCAGCGAGCTGGCCCAGATATTCAATGCTTTGCTGTGCATGTATCCACACTGAAGACACCGCATCCGGGTGACTCGGATCTTCCTCACCAACCAACAGAAAGCGAGCATCCGGCCAGCTCTCATGGATGCGTGAAGCAACCTCCACGAACTCGGGTATGCCTTTCTGACGCAACAACCTGCCGATCATCACAATCACGGGTGCAGCATCTCGTCCAGTGCGATCCACCTTGTCGAATCGATTGATATCTACACCTGAACCAAGAATCAGTCGGGCTTTCGACTCCTCCAGCCACGCAGAACGTAAAAACAAATCCCGGTCGTCTGAATTCTGGAACACCGTAGCTTCAGCATGAGGCAAGGCGAAGCGATAGCCCATTCCTGCCAGCCAAGCAGTCATTCCACCTTCTACAAATGCATGCCCCAATCCCGTAATCGTATTGAATACACGAGCATCACCTTTCAACACACGCCGTGCAGCCAATGTGCCGGCAATCACAGGCTTGGCGTTGAAGTGATGCGCCATCACCGGACGGTAAGCGCGATAGATTTGGGACATGCGTCGATACGCCAACACATCAGACAAGACAGACAAGCCCCCCCGATCAAAATCAACCGGTTCAAGCTCTGCCCCCAATCTAACCAAGTCTTGGGCATGATCATCATCTGCTGTCGCAAGCACAACCCGCCAATTCGCATTCAAGAATTTTTGAATAAGCCCCTTGCGAGAGTTGCTCAATGCATAGCCTCGGTTGGCCGCGAACAAAGCGACAGGCAAGTTTTCTTTCATTTTGAGCACTTATTTGGCCACAGTAGCTCTGAGGGCTATAAAAGTGCTTACCCCGCCCGCGAATGCGGAATAGCCAACCAGATAAAGCCAGCCCAACACTGCTCCTCCCAGCAACCAAAAAACGAATAATGCCGGGAACATGAAGCCGCAAAACCCAAGATTAGAGCTCAGCATTTTGACTAACTTGCCCGTCTGGCTGCCTGATTTGCTCCAACCAGTGGCCGCAGTGTCATCGGCCTCTTGCAGTGTCGTCTCTTCAAACTCAGCCGTTCGCTTTTTCAAATACGCCGAGCGCCCAATGAAATGCAACGTCACAAAAAAGCCGGTCACCGCGGCAACAGCCATTGACGCCGCGCTGTAACGTGCATCTCCGGGAAACAGCATCACCCAGGTGATATACGGCAAAACGGCCAAGATCACATATCCGCCAATGGCGTCCGCCAACTCGCCACGCGGGCTGCCACGTCCGAGATAACGCGCCAACGCGCCATCGGCGCAATCCAGCGTGCCTACCAGCAACAACAACAAAGTCACCAGTACAATACTGGGCAGAGCCAGCGCAACCAGAAAGGTCAGAATCACCAACACAGCACCGCAATATGAAATCCCCGTAGGTGACAGCCCCAGCCGATACAGCGCCGCGCCCACATAATAGCCGGCACGCCGATAAAACCATTTCGCCATCAGCGTGTCGCTGTCCAGTTTCTTCCGAGGTTGAGCTGCCGCAATAGCCTCAACCAGGGCCGAAAACCCCTGTGTCTTGTCAGTCTCAGTGTCCATGTGTTCCTTGCGCTGATAACAACTTACTCAAAGCGCTGAACAATATCAGATATAAGATCCAGCGCCGATTTCAAATTCTGTATGTGCGTCTCATCCAACTCGCTGAGCTGCTGCTTCAAAGACGTGCTGGACACACCATCCGTGCGTTCCAGGTACACAACCTCGCAGCAATCCTGCAACTCATCGAAGTGCCCGTGCCAGTCGGCCCCAATACCAAAGATCGACACCCCGTGCTCGACAATATCATCGCGCTTCTGCGCCCACGAATGCTCTGGAATCACAACATCCACACACTCCAGCGCCGCAACCAACCGACTGCGATCTGCATACGGAATTACCGTGCGTTTGCCCTTGGATGCATTGAACTCGTCCGTAGACACCCCCACCACCAAACGATCGCCCAATGCCCGCAAACGCTCCAGCAGATTCAAATGCCCGACGTGCAGTAGATCAAACGTGCCGTAGGTCAATACTGTTTTCGTCACGCTCTGCCCCTTTACGTCCCTGTTCGGCGAGGAACATCGTCAACCCAATGTGACAAGTCACGGCCCAACAATGCCTGCAGCTTGTCTATGTCGTCGCGAAACCAGGCCACCAGTTCGGCGTGCATGTCATCGCTGATCGGCTCCCGTGATTGCGGTACAACATTGCGTTGAGCCACTGCAGAAGCAACACCCAGACTACGGCGGATTCCGGCCTTTTTCTTCAGTTCGGCTGCCAGGCGCATACTTCGCGCCAACCAAGGGTTACGGGCCTTTTGTGCAGCATTGCGAACGGGAAACGCCGAACGGCCATCATCCCGCAACCCCAGAAACGACAGGCACTGCCGGTAGGCAGCCCCGGCATCCTGTTTCATATCATCCAGCAGGATGGGCAACACACGGTCATTCGGTACATGCTGGTAAACTTGCTCCAACAACGAACCCAGCATGCACTGGTCCGCGTAATACAGTCGGTGTGGCTTGCCGCGCGCGGAGGCAGGAATATTCTTCCCAGCCTTGCGTGAAGACTGTAAACGCCAAGCCGTTTCAAAGTCGGTTTCGTTTTCCAGCCCATCATTCACCAATTGCGCATGCCATGCGTGTACAAGTTCAACCGGATTACGCAGACACACAATGAATTTCGCATCCGGAGCATACTCAAGAATACGTGGCACCGCCTTCGACGAATACAAATAGCTTGTCGAGCCTTCGCCCACAGCAAGGTGCTCCGCTTTCGCATTCCGGAAAAGCTTTTCGTACGAACGATAGCTCTGCCCTGCGTCCAGTTCTTCACTGAAGAAATGCGGTTCTTTTTTGGATGAAAAAAATACTTGCGGATGTTCCGCCAGCCAATTTGCAAGCGAAGTCGTGCCGCACTTGGGGGCACCGATGATGAAGAAATTTGGCATTGTCATCATTAAAAACCATATAAAATGCTATACACACCAGATAATTGTGATAATTTAATATTTTCCAGGCGGTGCCCCTGTAGTAGCCAAAGCTTGATACAGCTTAAGGTACTGACTCCCAATGTTTTCTGCAGAAAAGATGTCACGCACTCTTTTACGACCATTTTCTGCAACATTCTTACGCAAATCTTTGTCGGTAATCAATTGCTGTATTTTTTTGGATAACTTGTCTGCATCCTCCGGGGACGTAAGTAACCCGGTCTCCCCGTCAGTTATATACTCACGAATCACGTCAAGGTCGGCAGCAACAACAGCAGTACCAGCTGCCATCGCCTCCAATGCCGCTATACCCAAGCCTTCCCACCGTGACGGAAAAGCAAACACATCGGCAGCTGCCAGCAGCTCAGGTATATCCCTGCGAAAGCCCGCAAAAATCACCGATTCTCCAATGCCAAGATCTTTGGACAATTGTTTCAACGTGGATTTTTCCGGTCCCCGACCTGCAATAACCAGTCTGAACGGCCCTAGGCCCGCGCCCACTGCAACGGCCATTGCGCGTAGAAGCGTATCCTGATTTTTTGCACGTGTAAGCCTACCTACACTAACGACCAGCGGAATCTGCGAAGTCGCACCAAACTCTGTTCGAACTCGCGCCACATCACCATACGGCACTTCATAATGCCGGTAGTCAACCGGGTTATAAATTCTATCTATTCGTCCTGCAGTAAACGCTCCCCAACTGCGTGCCGCTTCATTGGAAACTGCCGTTCTTGCTGATACGAAACTGTCAGTCACCATACGCAAGTTACGAGTAAAAAAATTATAGCCAGTCCTCACGCTGTGATACGTAACCACAACTGGTACATACCGTGGCACGCAAAAGGGTGCAAGCATTGATGCACGGCCAGCATGTGCATGAACCAAGTCTGGTTTTAACGTAGCCAAAATTCGACGAAGCCGGTAGGCACCCAAAATCAAGTTCCTACGACCGCAACCCAAGATATGAAATGTGATCCCATCCCCTTCTAACTCAGCAAGGAAGTCCGCGTCATTCGTTACGCCCTGAAGTACCACAACGTGAACATCAAAGAACTGCCCTATCTGAGGCTGAATATCCCGGATGATATGAGGAATCGCACCTGCTTGGAAATGGTTTTGTAGATGGACCAAGACTGGTCTATCAGACATTAGCAATGCCCCTTCTTTGTCATTGAATTGGTGATCGATATTGGTCGTGTGCCGGTCACGCCACAGCATGCGCTACCGGCACACGAAACGACACCTCAGATGTATCCCGAAACTACCGTGGCTTCAGTTTCATACACGACTGACGCTTGGTTTACTCTGAACGACAGCCATCAAGCGGTCGATAACACACCCGTATTCGAGGCCCTGGAGTGAGACAACACGAGCAGGTATGCATCTGCCAAAACGCCTCGACAATTGCCAGGCTGCCGTCCAGCGTTAGCACATACCGATCAAAATGGGCCTCGCCATACAAAAAGTTTTCCAACCCGGTATTGCCGGCACTCACGCCGGCAAACATCGCTATCATGGACGGCCATCTCATCTCCTCCAATTCGTTATTCCAAAGACGTAGGCTCATTGATAATCATCAACGCCCATGGCATTACATACAGCAAAAATACGATGCACCGTGTCTGCATCCAATTGCTCGCGCCAGCGATTCAACTTGCTTTCCACATCGTCCAGCCGCGACCATTTGTGCGTTGTGGAACTGGGCTTGCCCAGTACCTCTTCCAACCCGGCCGGCGGCTGTCGCCAGCCCCAAGATACGAACGTTGACGCCAACGCTTGGGCCCCGTGTCGAACAACGTCCTCGTAGTGGACGATGTTCAGACTGTGTTCATAAGCACGCGCGGCAAGCACATCCCCCGCCCAAGTCATGGCTAGGCGCTCCGGCAACGACGTATTTTCGTCAATCACATCAGCGATATGCGGGTAGTACGCCACAAGCTTCGGATCGATATTGGGGTGATCCTGCCAGGAGCCCATCTTCATCTGCGATGCAACCACCGCACAAGGATGGCGCACTACGACCAATGGCTTCGGCAACTCAAAACGCTCTGCAAGGTAACCCATTACGCCATTGCCGCGTACAAACTTGATGACCAGGCGATCGCCAGAAAACAGATGTCGCCATATGTCCCGAGGCTGCGAGCGTAACCGCAGCAAGTGTGGGTTGGCATACCGGCCCTGCAACAAGGCCGCGAAGAAGTCCTCCTGCGTGTTCTGTGCCCCCCCCTCGGGCGTTATGAACGGCCGCCTGGAAAAGCCACGCCCATGCTTTGGCAGGTTGCCTTCCTGCAATGGCTCCCACAAAAGGCGCCGCGTGCCCAGCGCGTACACCACGCTTTCGGCGATCCACGTCGTGCCGCCGCGAGGTGAACCACTGATCAACACTGGCGAAGCGTTCCTTTGCCTGTGTATGGCATTGCCCACAACCGTACCTGCGTGCAGGGTTGTAGTTACCGTTTGATAGAGGGCCTTGTTTGTCATGCGTCCTCTGGTTGTAAATCTTGTTTCGCCGCCTGCGCGAGAATTGCCTCGTACTCAGCTGCCCACTCAAAGTCGAATACATCCCGGCGTTGCCGTGCCAGCTCGATCGCCTTGGCATAGCCTTCGGCTGTCGAAACAGCCTCCAACCTTTCCGCCAGAGCAGCACTGGAACCCGGAGCGAATAACAGCGATTCGTCTTCCAACATCACGTGGATGCCATCCACGTTGCTGCCGATGACGGGCAAACCAACTGCAAGCGCTTCCAGCACCACGTTCGGGAATTGATCTTCGCGTGACGGCACGACCAGCAGATCGTGCTCCATCATCAGCTCGAAAATATCTTCACGGCGTTCAAAGCAGTTAACGGCGAGTCCTGTCTGAGTATTTTCAAGAGCGCCCGTAGTGCCCGGACCGACAATCGTCACCTCGGTGACGCTGGACACAACATCAGAAAATCGATGCAAGACCTCACGTAACACATCAAGCCCTTTGATTGTTGACGCATTTCCAATAAACAGAAGCCTTAGTGGCTGCACATGATATTCACGCTCATGGCCAGCGGCCCGTTCGGCAAATTTCTCCGGCAAATTATTACCCAGCGCCCACACCCGTTTGGGCGAAATACCATATTGTTGGCAAAACTCTTCAGCAGCCAACTCAGTTTGTACTACGACCTGCGCTGCCCGTTTATAAACGAAGCGAAATATCCGTAACTTCAATCCCCCTTTCAGTTTCGCAAGCCAACGCTTTGGAACGGACAAAGCCTGTTGCCGTAGTTGCATGCGTCGCGGAACATTCGACCGCACCCCCACGCTGAATGGAGCGTTGACGATCAAGGCCACTAAATATGTTGCAAACAATGGGGTCTCTCCAAACGTGACCACCAGCCTTGTGTTGTTTCTCGAGACGCTTAGCCGATGCAGATTCCTCACTACACCCATAATGGCCTGAAGGCCTATAGGAGTACTTCTATCTTTCCTTGACCACGTAACCATTTCGATATGGTGTGTAGCACAATCAGATCGTACAGGAGTCAGCCAAACCGCTTGATGAACGCCAACATCAAAATATTGAATCAATCGATCGAAACGATAATGCCCACCCGTTATACAATTTTTGTGTGCAGATACAAAGAGCTGTTTCATATTGTGTTGCTTTTAAAAATATGGCTAAAACTTTCAAGGGGCTGAGGAAAAACCCCGCTAATTTTCTGCGATAATGCCACAGCAGGGCATTGATGCGAAGCCCGGACGCTGAGCAATCATCCCTGTTCAGCACCTCGACAACTGATGACTTCGTACCACCGAATCGTAACTGATCCACCAACCCCATCATTCACAGGCAGCCAGATCCATGGCTAAATCATGTGCATGCAGATTCCATGGCATCAAGGTTTCCATGTCGTCGGCCGTTTTGGCCAGCGGCAGCCGTTCGAGCACGTACCGCAGCCAGGCGTAGGGCTCCTGGTGATTGGCCTTGGCCGTTTCGATCAGCGAGTAGATCACGGCGCTGGCATGGGCCCCGGCTGGTGTATCGGCAAACAGCCACCCTTTTCTGCCCACCACGAATGGCCGGATGGCGTTCTCGCATGGGTTGTTGTCGATCGGCAGATCGCCGCGCTCGGTGTAGCGGACCAGACGAGGCCAGATGTCATGCAAATAG
>Ga0079226_10001427_pt1 | contig 18324 bp, 13 predicted proteins | sample Poulit2014_FD_76345 | JGI IMG/M metagenome (GOLD analysis project Ga0079226, IMG submission 76345) | Agricultural soil microbial communities from Georgia to study Nitrogen management - Poultry litter 2014 | ecosystem: Environmental > Terrestrial > Soil > Agricultural land | place: USA: Georgia...
TGTCCCGTGAACAGGGCGAGGCCCTCCTCGCCGCGCAGCCACTGCGGGGCGAATCCCAGCTCGAGCGCGAGCGGCTCGTTGAGCCAGACGATCTCGGGTCGCGGCGGCGCGTCGGCCCGCCAGTGGACCGACAGCTCCGGGACGGCCTCGGCGTAGGTCTGGTGGAGCGGCGGGACGGACGGGGCATGCGCTGCGTCACAGGTCATCGATGTGTCGCCTCCTCGAGAATGCTGTGCCATGTCACCGTTGACACTGCGCACAGGCGCACCTACGATGACGGGTCACTGGGCCCAGCATCCCAGCCGCCTGCCGGGTGATGGTGCCCGCGCCGGGCATGTGACACCGAGGAGCCCGCTTGCGCACCACGCACATCTATCACGCTGTCGACTCACACACCGAAGGCATGCCCACCCGCGTCATCACCGGCGGCGTGCCCCCGATCCCGGGTTCCACGATGGCCGAGCGCCGCCTGTGGTTCATGGAGCACCGCGACGGGTTGCGGAAACTGCTGATGCGGGAGCCGCGCGGCCACGGTGCCATGAGCGGCGTGATCCTGCAGCCCCCCACCCGTCCGGACGCCGAGTGGGGAGTGCTCTACATCGAGGTCTCGGGGCTGCTGCCGATGTGCGGCCACGGCACTATCGGCGCCGCGACCGTGCTGGTGGAGACCGGGATGGTGGAGGTGACCGAGCCGGTCACCACGATCCGCCTGGACACCCCGGCGGGCCTAGTGATCGCGGAGGTCACGGTCCACGACGGCCGCGCTGAATCGGTGACGATACGCAATGTGCCCTCTTTCCTAGCCCGCCGCGACGCGGAGGTGGAGGTGCCCGGCCTCGGCACAGTCCCCTACGACCTCGCTTTCGGCGGGAACTTCTACGCAATCGTCGAGCTCGAGGCGCTCGGCCTCCCCTTCGACCGGGAGGAGAAAGAGCGCCTGCTGGCAGCGGGCCTCGCGATCATGGAGACCGTGAACGCCGTGGACGAGCCCGTTCACCCCGAGCGCGAGGACATCCGCGGAGTCCACCACGTGTACCTCGCCGCACCCGGCTCGGACGCGAAGCGCTCCCGCCACGCGATGGCCATCTACCCCGGCTGGTTCGACCGCTCCCCCTGCGGCACCGGCACCAGCGCCCGCATGGCACAGCTCCACGCCCGCGGCGAGCTCGCGCCGGAGACCGACTTCCTCAACGAGTCCTTCATCGGTTCGCACTTCATCGGCCGTATCGTCGGGACCACCGATGTCGGCGGCCGGATCGCCGTGATCCCCACGGTGACCGGGCGCGCGTGGGTCACCGGCACCGCCCAGTACATGCTCGATCCGACGGACCCGTTCCCCGAAGGCTTCGAGCTGTGAAGCACCTCTCGAGAGGAGCCGATATGTCCGCGAGCGAGATCCCGCTGGCCCCGGTCCAGCAGTTCAGGAGCCTCCGCAGCGCCGTCACGGATGCCTTGCGGACAGCAATCATCCTCGGCGACCTGGTCGAGGGCGAGCTGTACTCCGCTCCCGCGCTCGCGGCCCCGCTCGGGGTCTCCGCCACGCCGGTGCGCGAAGCGATGATGGACCTCGCCCGCGAGGGCCTGGTGTCCACGGCGAAGAACAAGGGCTTCCTGATCACGGAGATGACTGCTGTCGACCTCGAGGAGCACACGCAGGTCAGGCAGCTCCTCGAGTGCCCCGCGATGCACGCGATCGCCGGGCACGTGCCGGACGAGGACTACGCACCGCTGCGCGAGCTCGCCGACGTCATCGTCGCCGCCGCCGAAGAGGGCGATCTGCACACCTACCTCTCCGAGGACCGGAACTTCCACGCCCGTCTGGTGACCTACACGGGCAATCGACGCCTGGTGGAGATGACCACTCGGCTGCGAGGGCAGACCCGCCTGCGCGCACTGCGCGCCCTGGCCGACGGCGGCCGCCTGGTCGGTTCGGCCCAGGAGCACCACCAGTTGCTCGACCTGCTGGCGGACGCCGACGGCGATGGGGCCTACGAGCTCATCCGCCAGCACATCGGGCACACCTCCCGACTGTGGTCGACGGGCGCCGACGAGGACCCCTCGACCGATCATCCCCTGCTCAGCGTCGTCACCCCCGTCGGGCGCGTCTCCCCATGAGCCTCACGGGCAGCGACGTGCTCGTCATCGGCGCGGGGGCCGTCGGCGCGGCGATCGCGTGCTTCTGCAGCGAGGCCGGTCTGACGGTGCGCGTGGTGGATCGCGGGGAACCGGGCGGTGGGACCTCGTCGCGGTGCGAAGGGAACATCTTGGTCTCCGATAAGGAACACGGCCCGGAGCTGGATCTCGCGGTGCACTCGCTGGGAGTGTGGCGGGAGGACCTTGCGGAGCACCGCAGCGCCTGGGAGTTCGAGCAGAAGGGCGGCATCATCGTCGCGTCCCGGGAGGGGAGCATGACGTCGCTGCGCCGCGCCCTGAAGGTCCAGCGCCGCCATGAGATCTCGGTGACCGAGGTGGATCCCACGGAGCTCGCGGAGCTGGAGCCGCATCTGAGAGACGACGCCGTCGGCGCAGCCTTCTATCCCGACGACGCGCAGGTGATGCCGATGCTGGTCGTCTCACACCTGCTGGCGATGGCCCGCTCCCGCGGCGCCGAGGTCCTCGGAGGCCGCGAGGTCACCGGCATGCTCCGCAGCGGCGGGCGGATCAGCGGGGTCCGCACCCCTGCCGGAGACCTCCACGCCGATGCGGTCGTCAATGCGGCAGGGCCGTGGGCCGCCGAGGTGGCACGCCTCGCAGGGGTCCACCTGCCGATCGCGCCGCGGCGCGGCTACGTCATGGTCACCGAGCCACTGCCGCCCCGCGTCCATCACAAGGTGTACGCCGCGGAGTACATCGACGACGTGGGCTCCTCGGACTCGTCCCTCCAGTGCTCGCCGGTCGTCGAGGGCACTCCTGCCGGCTCGATCCTCATCGGCTCGTCCCGCGAGCGCGTCGGCTTCAGCGACGCGGTGAACCGCTACGCCCTCCGGCGCATGGCGGCGAACGCGACCGCACTGTTCCCGTTCCTGCGCGACGTCAAGGTCATCCGGCACTACCACGGATTCCGCCCCTATTCCCCCGACCACGTGCCGGTCCTGGGCCCCGATCCCCGGGCAGAGGGACTCTGGCATGCGGGTGGTCACGAAGGGGCGGGCATCGGCCTGAGCGTAGGCACGGGGAAGCTCATGGCTCAGTCGCTGAGAGGCGCACCCACGGATGTGGACCTCGCCCCGTTCGCTCCGGAGCGCTTCGGCGAGCCGGCGGGTTGCGCGCAGACGATCGACGAAGGAGACGATCTGTGAGTTCCTTTTCCACGGCCGGGCGGACGGTGCGCATCACCGTCGACGGCACGGCGCTGACCGTCCCGGCGGCGCGCACCGTCGCCGCCGCTCTCCTGCTCGAGCAGAAGCGCCTGGCCTGGCGCAGCACGGCGCGCTTCGGCTCGGCCAGAGGCCTCTTCTGCGGCATCGGCGTCTGTCACGACTGCCTGGCCACCATCGACGGCAGGACATCTCAGCGGACCTGCCTGGTGGAAGTGGCCGACGGGATGGAGATCTCGACCGGCCGGACCGAGCCGTACGGGGAGCCCCCGTCCCGACGAGGGGAGCCTGCCGATGGATGAGCCGAAGCGCGCGAAGACGGCACCCGTCGGTGCCGTCGTCATCGGTGCCGGTCCTGCCGGCATGGCCGCCGCCGCGGAGCTGGTGCGGGACGGCACATCGGTCACCCTGGTGGACGGCTCCTCACGGTTCGGGGGCCAGTACTGGCGCCATGGCGCCGCTGAGGACTCCCCCTCAGCTCCCGCACCACACTGGCACCACGGCTGGTCGACGTACCGCGAGCTGCGTGACACGCTCCTTCGCGCCGAGCACGCAGGGCGTCTCAAGCATCTGTCCTCCGCTCACGTCTGGGCCCTGGACCCTGCGTACCCGCGCGGGTTCCACGTCCAGGTCGCGCCCACCTCCGAGGTATCCGGCCGCCAGGAGCTGCGCACGATCACCGCCGAAACGGTCGTGCTGTGCCCGGGAGCGCACGACAGGCAACTGCCCGTTCCCGGCTGGACCCTCCCCGGGGTCATGTCGGCCGGCGGTGTGCAGGCCTTCATCAAGACCCAGCACCGCGCGCCCGGAGAGCGGGTGCTGCTCGCCGGAACCGGGCCGTTCCTGATGGCGGCGGCGGCGACCGTCCTGCAAGCGGGAGCGGAGGTGGCGGCGATCTGCGAATCCACCGACCTGACCGGCTGGTTCCCACGGGGCGCCTCGGCCGCTCTGGTCCCCTCGAAGATCGCCGAGGGGGCCCGGTACACGAGCCTTCTGGCACGCCATCGCGTCTCCTTCCTCCGTCGCCACGTGGTGACGGAGATCCGCGGAACACAGGGGGTCCGCGCAGTGGAAGTCTCCCGGGTCGACGCCGACGGCGCCGTCGTCGGGGGTTCGGCTCGCGTGCTGGAGGACATCGACGTCGTCGGACTCGGGTGGGGATTCGTCCCGCAGGCGGAGCTGCTGGTGCAGACGGGCGCCGAGACGCGGTTGGACCGCGATGGCTCCCTCGTGGGGGTCGTCGACGGCTCCCAGGAGTCCTCGATCCCCGGCCTATTCCTCGCCGGCGAGATCACGGGGATCACGGGGGCGGCGGGTGCTGTGGCCGAGGGCCGGGTCGCCGGCCGAGCGGCAGCCGGGATCAGCACGGCTCGGCGCCGCGACGCCGCAGCCGGTGCACGGCACCGGGCGTTCGCCCGTGCCATGCACCACGCGCACCCGGTGCCGGGACGGTGGGAGGACTGGATGCGCGAGGAGACCGTGGTGTGCCGATGCGAGGAGGTCACCTACGAGGAGGTCACCACCGCGCGCGATGACCTCGCCCTCACGGACCCGCGTTCCCTGAAGGGGAGCACGCGCGCCGGCATGGGCCGGTGCCAGGGACGGATCTGCGGCTTCGCGATGATTTGCCTGTCCTCGCAGTCCGCTGTTAGCCCCGAGAGTGGACACGCAGCGGCGCGCCAGGTCTCCCACCGCCCCCTGGGCACGCCGTTGTCGCTGGATACCCTCGCGGGTGCGCACACCGACGAGGAGCTGCCCGGCCCCTCCCCGTCCTGATGCCGCGGACGCGAAGGGGCGGCAGCGCTGTTAGTACGCCCCCGCGAGGGAGCGCAGGGCCGAGAGCACCGAGGCGACCACCTCGTCCGACGCGGTGGGCAACGGAGGCCGGACCGGCCCTTGCTCCAGGCCGAGCTCACCGAGCGCCCTCTTTATGAGGGAGACGAACGCGGGATCGGACTCGATCCGCCCCAGCGGGCCGGCCAGTCCGTCCCAAATCCGGACCGCGTCCCCCCATCGGCCCTCGTCGGCGGCCCGCCACAGGTCCACGCAGGGGGTCGGGGCAAGCCAGGCCGAGGCGGCGACCCAGCCGCTCGCACCCTGGGTGAGGCCCTCCAGCGCAAGCCCGTCGGCGCCGATGAAGACCTCGACCCGGTCACCGAGCTCCTCGCGGAGCTCCCGCACCCGTGTGGCCTCCCCGGACGTCTCCTTCACACTCCACAGCGACTCGTGCCGGGCCAGCCGGAGGAGGTGCGCTGGCGACAGGTCCACGCCCGTAGAGCCGGGATTGTTGTAGAGCATGATGGAGACCTCGGCACGCTCGAGGACGGGCTCCAGCGCGGCGGCGGCGTCCCCCGGCCGCAGGCCGCCGTAGAACGACGGCGTGACCATGGCAGCCGAGGCGCCCCATCGGTGCGCGTCGGCGATCATGGCCGAGACCTCCTCGGGCCGGTAGCCCATGCAGCCGACGACGACCGGAACGCAACCGTCCACTACCTCCACGAGCCGACGCACCTGCGCTTCCCGCTCGCCGGGGTCCAAAGCCAGCGCCTCGCCCGTGGCGCCCAGCGCGAGGATGCCGTCGACGCCGGCATCGATCACCCGCTGGACCCCCTCCGTATAGACGTCGAGGTCCTGCTCGCCGTCGCGCCGAAAAGGCGTGGTCGACACCGCGAAGACTCCGCGCATCGTCGTATCCGTCATGAAGCTGTCCTTTCAGTGGTCCCTCGCGGCTCCGGTGAGCTCATCGGAGGGTGATCCAGATGGTCTTGGTCTCGGTGTACTGTGCGAAGGCTTCCGTCCCGTTGTCCCGCCCACCGAAGCCGGATTCCTTATATCCGCCGAAGGGCGTGGTGATGTCTCCCTCGGAGTAACCGTTCACGGAAACAGTCCCGGCTCGGACGGCACGCGCCATGCCCAACGCGTCGTCCACGTCCCTGGACCAGACGGTTGCCGCGAGCCCGTAGGGCGTGTCATTGGCGATACGGACCGCATCGGCCACATCCTCGAAGAGCAGCACCACCACAACCGGCCCGAAGATCTCATCGCGAGCGATCGCCATGTCCTCGCGGACGTCAGTGACCACCGTCGGCGAATAGAACCACCCTCCGGACTCCTCGAGTACCCGCTTCCCGCCGGCCCTGACCGTGGCACCGTCCGCCACTGCGGCGTCGACGTACTCGGTCACGCGCGCCATGGCGGACTCCTCCACGAGCGATCCGATGGTCGTCGCGGGGTCGAGCGGATCGCCGACCACGAACGAGTTCGTCGCCTTGACCAGCTCGGCGACGAAATCCTCAGCAATGGACGAGTGGACCAGGATCCGAGAGCCGGCCGTGCAGTTCTGGCCGTTGTTGCCGAACGCGGCTTCGGCGAGGTCTTCTGCGACGATCGCGAGGCGGTCGGCGTTGTCCGCGGTGACGATCTGGGGTGCCTTCCCACCGAGCTCGAGAATGATCTTCTTGAGGTTCGACTCCGCCGAATAGCGCAGGAACTCCCGTCCCACCTCGTTCGAGCCCGTGAAGGAGATGATATCGACATCCGGGTGCAGCCCCAGCGCCTTCCCCGCCACGTGCCCCAGGCCCGGAACCACGTTCAGCACGCCGTCGGGGAGCCCGGCCTCGCTTGCCAGCTCCGCGAAGCGCAACGTGGTCAATGTGGCCAGCTCCGGAGGTTTGACGACCACCGAGTTCCCCGCAGCGAGGGCGGGGCCGAGCTTCCATGCCAGCATCGCTAGCGGGAAGTTCCACGGAAGGACGGCGCCGACCACGCCGATGGGCTCGTGGACGATCAGCCCGAGGGCGTCGTCGCCGGCCGGCGTGGTCTTGCCGAACACCTTATCGACCGCTTCCGCGTACCACCGGATGGAGCCGATCGTGTCCGGCAGGTCGAACTCGCGGCAGTCGGTGATGGGCTTCCCCGCGTCGAGGGATTCCATCAGCGCGAGATCGTCGAGGTTCTCCTCCAACAGCGTCACCAGGCGCATCAGCACCTTACGACGCCCGGAGGGATGCATGCGGCTCCACACACCGGACTCGAAGGAAGCGCGAGCTGCCGTGACCGCGCGATCGACATCCTGCGCATCGCACGAGGAGATCTCAGCCAGCACCTCCCCTGTCGCAGGGTTGGTCGACTCGAACGTCGCGCCGGACGCCGACGGGGCGAACCCGCCGTCGATGAATGCGCGCGTGCGGAGGGGGGTGGGAAGTCGGGGTGTCATGGGCAGTCCTCTTCTTCGTCGTGAGCGACTTCGGGCCCGCAGTGGTCCACGGACCGCGGCGCACCGCGGCGAGCGCGGAGACATCGGCAGGTCGAGGTCGGACCGGACCGCATCGTCCGGAAGGATCCGATCACTCAACGTTCGAACGCCGCACCTCGTACCATATGCCAGTGCAATTGCACTTGCCAGCCCTTCGGGAAGTGCGCCATAGACACTGTGACATTGCACTAGTATGGTCGACGTGTCGAGGAAGACACCGGACTGCAGCAAGGAAGCGCATGATCGACGCGACGACGCCCGAAACGAATGCCTCGCCCCACCCCCCTGCCGGGCAGCGCCTCCGCGAGCTCTACACCGAGGAGTGCGCGTGGCGCAGCGGTGAGCTGGGAACACTCACCATGCCGGATGCCGACGAGGACCCCGCCTTCCTCCCCCGCGTGGACGAAACCGCCCAGCTCGCCCGACAGCACCGCTGGGAACGGACTCTCGTCGAAGTCCGAAAGCTCCCGCGCTGCGAGCTGACCGTCTCGGAGACTCTTGACCTGGACATCTATGTGCAGCAGCTGGAGACGCTCGTCAAGGCACAGGAGTGTCGGATGTGGGAGCGCCCGGTGAACGCCGACTCGGCGTTCTGGCGTAACCTGACTTTCGGAGCTCTACGTCAGCACCTGCCCCGCGAGGCGGCGGCCCGCGCGTATCTCGATCGGCTCGCCGAGATCCCGCGCTATTTCGCTCAGCAGACCGACAATATGCGGGCTGGCGTGCGACGGGGTTTCGGGCCACCCCGGATCACGATGGTGGGGCGCGAGGCCCCGGTGCGAGAGGTCGCCGAGACAGACGATGTGACCTCTCTGGCCCTCTACAACCCCCTGCGCACGTTGCCATCGACCATGGACCCCACGGTGCGCGCACAACTGGAGCGCGAGGCACAAAAACTTCTTCGCGATCGGATCGTGCCCGCCTACCGAAAGCTGTTGGACTTCCTGACCTCAGAGTATCTTCCGCAGCTTCCGGCATCAATCGCCGCCATGGACCAGCCCGACGGTGGGGAGTTCTATACGGCTCAGCTGCGCGAGTACACCACGACGGACCTGAGCCCGCAGGAGATCTTCACCATCGGGATGGGCGAGGTCGCTGCGATCCGCGTGGAGATGGAGCAGATCGCGGATCAGCTCGGGTTCGGAGGAATTGAGGCGCTCTTCACCCATATGCGCAGCCACGAGCAGTTCTACGCGAAGGCCCCGCGCCAACTCATCGCCGAGGCCGCGTACACGTGCAAGTCTTTCGACGCCGTGGTTCATCGGTTCTTCGGGAGATTGCCGAAGCAGCGTTTCGGGATCGTGCCGACACCCGCAGACATCGCGCCGTTCGACACGTTCGGGCGGGGAGGACCTGACACATACATCCTGAATACGTACAATCTCCCGGCTCGTCCCCTGTATTCCCTTCCGGCGCTCACGCTGCACGAGTCCGCCCCCGGGCACAGCTTCCACCTCTCCCTCACCCAGGAGCTCGATCTGCCCGAGTTCCGCCGGATCTACATCGCCGCGTTCGGCGAAGGGTGGGGACTCTACTGCGAACGTCTCGGTGTGGAGATGGGAATGTACGAGACTCCCTACGAGCTCGCGGGGATGCTCTCCTTCCAGATGTGGCGGGCGGCTCGACTTGTCGTCGATCCAGGCATCCATGCACTGGGCTGGAGTCGCGAGCAGGCGCAGCATTTCCTAAGGCGGAACACTGCGATCGCGGAGCACGAGATCATCACGGAGGTGGACCGGTACATCGCTTGGCCGGGCCAGGCGGCGTCCTACTACCTGGGGTATCTCAGCTTCCGGAGAATGCGCGAGGCGGCCGAGAAGGCGCTCGGCAGCCGTTTCGACATCCGCGAGTTCCACGACACCGTCCTGTCCCTGGGGAACGCGCCGCTCTCGGTCCTCGAGCGGCACGTCTCGACCTTCATCGAAGAACGATCGGCGTCGCTGGCCTGACCCCACGCCGTCGCGCAGCCGCGCGAGACCCGGCAGCAACCGAGAGACTAAGCGAGGAGACCGATGGCGATCTTTGAGCAGCCCCGGCACCACGGACCCGCCGGGCGAGAGCTGAGGTGCCCGTCATGCTGAAATTCTTGATGATGCGGTTCGTCAGATACGCCCTGATGACCATCGCCGTGACGTCACTGGCCTACCTCCTGGCCGTGACCTTCTTCAACCCCGCCTTGCAGATGCTCGAAACCCAGGGCGGTATCGAGGTCGACCCCCAGGTCAGTTACGAGAGAGTGCAGGAGACACTGGCCCGCTTGGACCTCGACCCTGACCAGAACGCCGTCCAGCGCTACTGGGTGTGGCTCACCGACATCGTTACAGGATGGGACTGGGGGCGCACGCCCAACGGCGGATTTGTCAACGACGAGTTCGCCACCCGCATCTGGATCTCGACGCAGCTCACACTCGCGGCCACAGTGCTGACCTTCATCCTGGGAGTGGCGCTCGGAGTCTATTCCGCCGCCCGCCAGTACAAGCTCGGCGACCGCGCCACCACCGGCTACTCGTACCTCACCATGGTTCTGCCGACGCCCGTCGCCTATCTGCTCGTGCAACGTGCGGCGATCTGGATAAACGACACGACAGGCGAACGCATCTTCTACGTCGCAGGGTTCCGAAGCATCGGGGTCGAGGGCACATGGAACCAGCTGGTCGACATGGCGGCTCACTACGCGGTCCCGACGATCGCCATGACGATATTCGGCTGGGCTTCTATGCAGATCTCGCAGCGGCAGTACCTACTGGATTTCGTCAACGCCGACTTCGTCAGGACAGCGCGCGCCACCGGTCTCACCCGCAATCAAGCGATCCGGAAGCATGCACTGCGCGTCTCGTTCGTCCCGACGGCTCAGTCTCTCGCGTTCACCATCCCCGCGCTCTTCACGGGGACCGTCTTCGCTGAGGTCATCTTCAACTGGGACGGATTGGGCTCGTGGTCGATCCGGGCCCTGCACGCACAGGATGTCAACTCGACCGTCGCGATGACCTTCTACGGCTGCATCATCTTCGCCATCGGCGCGCTGCTAGCTGACGTGTTCACCTCGATCGTCGACCCGAGAGTGAGGCTCTGAGCCATGTCCATGACCCCTCTGTCGGCCAGTCAGGTCGCCCGGACCACCGGGACCGACCTCCCCTCCACCGAGGACAGCACCGAGGAACAGGACCTCTCCGACTTCCAACCTCTCGGCAAACGCCGCCTGATCCTCAAACGGTTCCTACGCAACCGGATGGCCGTGCTCGGACTCGTCCTGCTCGGCCTGATCGCCGCCTTTGCGATCTTCGGGCATCTCCTCACTCCGTGGCATTACACCGAGCAAGACTTCCTCAATCTGGGCACCCCGCCCAGTTCAGAGCACTGGCTGGGCACAAACTCCGCCGGAGCAGACATGCTCGCACTGCTGGCCCAGGGGGCCCGTGTCTCGCTCATGATCGGCATGGTGGTCGGCATCCTGACCCCCGTGATGAGCCTCATCATCGGATGCTCGATGGCGTACTTCGGCGGGTGGGTAGACCGCGGATGGATGTGGGCCATCGAGTCGCTCATCATGTTCCCGCAGATCATCCTCATAGGCATCATCATGACCGGACGTGGCGGGGGTCCCATGCTTCTCGCCTTCATCCTGGTGCTCTTCGGGTGGATGCCCTCTGCGCGATTGATCCGAGGCATGGCATTGTCCTTCGTCGATCGAGACTTCATCCGCGCCGCGCGCTTCATGGGCGTGTCACCCCTGCGCATCGTCTGGCGCCACCTGGCGCCCAATCTCGCCTCCCTGGCCATCATCAACGCAACCACCGGCATCTGGGGCGCGATCCTCGCGGAGATCAGCTTGTCGTTCCTGGGCATCGGAGTGACCGTCCCGGAGACCTCCCTCGGTCTGATGATCTCGCAGGCACGGAACTACCTCTTCTCTCAACCGTGGATGTTCTGGACTCCGGTGCTCGCTTTCATGCTCATCGTCGGTGCACTCGCGCTGATCAACGACGGGCTACGCGACGCGCTCGATCCCGAATCCAAGGCCACGGGAAAGGCAAGATCATGACGACAACCCATACCCGCACGCCGACCGATGCCGAGCGCACGGCGGATCCCGTGCTCAGCGTCCGGGACCTCAACGTGCGCTTCCCCACTGAGGCCGGCACCATGCACGCCGTGCGCGGGGTCAGCTTCGATCTATTTCCCGGACAGGTGCTGGGCATCGTCGGAGAATCCGGCTCCGGCAAATCGGTCACGTCGATGGCAGTCATGGGGCTGCTTTCCGAGAATGCGGAGGTCGACGGCGAGGTCATTCTCGCCGGGGAGTCCCTGCTCGGGCTCTCTGACAAGGAGATGAGCAGGCACCGAGGAAACACGATCTCCATGGTTTTCCAGGACCCGCTGTCCTCACTCACGCCGGTGCTGCCGATCGGACAGCAGGTGACTGATGCGATCAAGAACCACAATCCGCTCATGTCCAAGCAGGAGCGTGAATCACGCGCCCTCGAGCTGCTGGAGAAAGTGGGCATACCAGACCCGCGCGCAAGGATGAGTTCGTTCCCGCACGAGTTCTCTGGTGGTATGCGTCAGCGCGTGATGATTGCCATCGCGATGGCTAACTCCCCCTCGGTGATCATCTGCGACGAGCCGACCACTGCTCTCGACGTCACCGTCCAGGCACAGGTGCTCGAGCTGCTCAAAGTCGCCCACCGCGAGACCGGTGCGGCGATCATCATGATCACGCACGACCTGGGCGTGGTCGCGGGCCTGGCCGAAGAGCTGCTCGTCATGTACGCCGGCCGCGCGGTGGAGCACGGCTCCACGCGCTCTGTCTTTGCGAAGCCCTCGATGCCGTACACGATGGGTCTGATCGCCGCTGTGCCACGTCTGGACGGCACAGATCGACGCACCCTCGCGACGATCCCGGGTCGTCCCCCGAATCTCACCGAACGGCCCGCCGGCTGCCCCTTCGCACCCCGGTGTCCCCTTGCCGTCGCCGAGTGCACGGAGGCGGAGCCGGAGCTCCTCGCGATCCCAGACGACAGTGCCCATCGAGTCGCCTGTATCCGCACCGGAGAGACGATCGACGCCGATGCGCAGGAGATCTACGGTGTGGCCCCCGTGCCGAAGTCGGAGCTCGAGATGCAACCCCGTACGGATCGCTCCGTGATGCTCGGCGTCGAGGACCTCACACGCACCTTCGAGCTGCGTAGCCCGATGCTCAAGCGCCGCCTGGGTACGGTGCGGGCCGTCGACGGCGTGAGCTTCGACGTGCGCGAGGCCGAGTGCTTCTCCATCGTCGGCGAGTCCGGGTCCGGAAAGACCACAACACTGATGGAGATCATGGATCTGGATCCGGCCCCCGGAGTGCGGATGGAGATCAACGGCCGAGTCATCCAGGGTTCCACGAAACGTCATCGCCCGTCGCGGAGCACGCGGGCAGAGATCCAGATGGTTTTCCAAGATCCAGTCGGCGCTCTCTCACCGCGCCAGACGGTCTACGAGATCCTCGCGGAGCCTCTGCAGACCCACGGCTGGAAGGCAGAGCGTGTCAGGGCGAGGGTTCTCGAACTGCTCGAGATCGTCGGGCTCCAGCGCGATCACCTCAACCGGTTCCCCAACGCTTTCTCAGGCGGTCAGCGCCAGAGGCTGGGCATCGCGCGGGCGCTGGTGCTGAACCCGAAGGTGGTCGTGCTCGACGAACCGGTCTCCGCCCTGGACGTCTCCATACAGGCAGGTGTCATCAACCTCCTGCGGCGGCTGAAATCCGAGCTCGGCCTGTCCTACGTGATGGTCGCGCATGATCTGTCGGTGGTGCAGCACGTCTCGGACCGTGTGGCCGTCATGTATCTCGGCCGGTTCGTCGAGATCGGAGATGTCGACACGATCTTCACCCGGCCCAGGCATCCCTACACACAGGCTCTGCTCTCTGCGATCCCGATCCCCGACCCCGAGGTCGAAGCGGGTCGCACACACATCGTCCTCGAGGGTGATCCGCCGTCTCCCACCGACATCCCCGTCGGTTGCCGCTTTCGAGCGCGCTGTCCCTTGTACGCGATGCTCCCCGAGGGGGCCCGCACGGCGTGCGAGCAGGAGGAGCCCGCGCTGACGCCCCTGGATGCCGCCGATCAACAGGTGGCCTGCCATTACCCCCAGGATCTGCTGCTCGCCCGCAGGGAGGGCGTACGGGCCGTATGACGGCTACCGAGCTGCTCTCCTCCGAACCCGATCGAGAAGTCGCTGAGACCGCGGGCAGAGCCGCCCGCAGAACACAGGAGATGAGAAATATGAAGAAGATCAAGCGTCGCCATCTGTGGGCGCCTGCAGCCCTGCTGGCCGCTGGCCCTCTGGCGCTGTCCGCCTGCGGGAAGGGCGACGGTTCGGGCACCTCGGACGGCCCGGCCGAGGGCACCTCGAGCTACGACCTCGACAGCGTGTACGACATCAACGAGCAGCCGAGGGACAACCTCCAGGAGGGAGGGCAGCTGACGATGCCCGTCGGCGGCATGGGCCCGAATTGGAACGTGGCAGCGGTGGACGGCTACTACGGATCGACCCTCGAGATTCTCGAGACGATCCAGAACATCAGCACGTGGACCTACGATCCGCTCGGGCAGCCGGTCCTCAACGAGGACTATTTCGTCTCCGCCGAGGAGGAGATCACCGACGATGGCACCCAGCTGCTGCACTTCACGCTCAATCCTGAGGCGCGATGGAACGACGGCACTCCGATCGACTTCCACACCTACGAGCACACCGTCAGGATGAACCAGGACGAGGACTTCGATGCGGTCGCCTCCGCGCTTTTCAGGCGTGTCGAGGACATCGAGATGGGCGAGGACGAGTGGTCGTTCACCATCACGATGGCTGAGATACAGAAACCACACACCGACTTCTTCGACTCGTACTGTATGGTCCACCCGGATGTGAAGGACGCGAAGACGTTCAACGAGGGCTTCGTCAACGATCTGAAGTCGGAGTACCGTGCCGGGCCGTTCATCGTCGATATTTTCGATCGGGCGGCCAACACCGTGTCTGTTGTACCGAATCCGAACTGGTGGGGTGAGAAGCCTGCCCTCGAGCGGATCAACTTCGTCCAATATGACTCCACGGCGACCATCCAGGCGTTCCAGAACGAGCAGATCGACGCGGTCCAGATCAATAACAACGACCGGTACTCAGAGGTCACCAACTGGCGCCAGGATGGCGACGGGTACGAGATCCGCAGCGGTCAGAACGTCGGAGACGGCGGATTCCTGTTCAATGCGGAAGCCCGGAACCTCGAGGACGCCGAGGTGCGTAAGGCAGTCTTCCAGGCCATCGACCGCGACCAGCTGGCGGCAGTGCGGTTCCAGGGCCTCAACTGGAACGAGGAGATGCCCGGTTCTTGGCTGCTGATGCCCTTCGATCCTCGCTATCAGGACAACTACCCGGTGGAGGATGCCGACCCAGAAGGCGCGCGAGAGACGTTGGCGGCGGCCGGGTGGACCAGCGAACCAGGGGGAATCGCCACCAACGCGGCCGGGGAGACGCTCACGATCCAGCTGTCCACCTTCGGTGACGACCCGACCGAATCCGCGATCGCGCAGTCGTTCCAGACGATGATGAAGGACGCCGGGATCGACATTGAGATATTCAACCGTGGTGCCGGCGAGTTCAGCGAGGCGATGAACACGCAGGACTTCGGGATCGTGATGTCGGGCTACGGCAAGGGCGGCGCCGACCCGACCGGCGGTCCTGGCTGGTTCTGGGGCTGTGAGTACACCCCCACAGGGGTGTGCGATGAGGAGCTGGACGAGTGGATCGAAGCGTTGCCCACCATCCTCGACGACGACGAGAGAGCGCTGGAGGCCCTGCGGATCGAGAAGGAAGCGATCTCCCGATACTTCCACTTCCTGATCTACTACAACGGGCCCAACATCTGGGCATATCGGCAGGGGCTAGCGAACTACGGCCCTCGACTTTTCGAGACGATCGACTGGACCGCGGTCGGATGGCAGAAGGACGCAGGCCATGATGGCTCGGACTCGGGAGTCGATCCCGAGGACCTGGAGGACGACAGCTGAGCACCTGGCCCGGGCGCCGACGACGGGCCCGACTCGATCGCGACGGTCGAGCCGGGCCCGGCCCTCGCTCCGGGCATCTCATCACCGCACACCTCACTGAATCTCCGAGGAGAACCCATGACAGCGCCGACTACATCTCGCCGGCCCTCCACGCTTGCGCCCCCGGTCAGGACGCGAGCACGAACTGCCCTGAGCCCGCTCGCCCCTGGCCACGCACACATCAGCGGCGGGTTCTGGTGGACGCGCCAGGACCGCAACCGGGTGGACGCGCTCGCCGCCGGATACGAGCAGCTGGAGGCCTCTGGCACACTCGACAACTTCCGCATCGCCGCAGGCACCTGCACGGGACGCGTGAAAGGGATGATCTTCCAGGACTCTGACGTCTACAAGTGGCTCGAGGCGGTCGCCCACGAGATCGGTCGAGCCGAGGATCCCCTGCTACGCAGCCGGCAGGAGGAAGTGACAGCGCTCGTGGCCGCAGCGCAGCAGCCCGACGGGTACCTAAACAGTGTCCATCAGCTGCGCCATGGCCCCGAGGAGCGCTACAGCGATCTCGCCTGGAACCACGAGCTGTACTGCTATGGCCACCTGTTCCAGGCCGCTGTCGCCCAGGCGCGCAGCACGGGCAAGACGACCCTGCTCGACGTCTCCCTCCGAGTGCTGGATCATCTCGTCGCCGTCTTCGGTGTGGGACGCCACGAGGGCGTCCCCGGCCATCCCGAGATCGAGATGGCGCTCGTCGAGCTGTATCGCGAGACCGGCAGGGATCATGCCCTGGAGCTGGCGCGCTTCTTCGTCGACAGGCGCGGTCACGGCTACCTGTCGAGCCTTGGCCACGAGCCGACGTACTTCTCCGACCGTGTCCCCGTCCGGGAGGCATCGACGGTCGAGGGGCACGCCGTACGCGCGCTCTACCTCGCTGCAGGTGCCACCGACCTCGCGATCGAGGGTGCCGACATCGAGCTGTTGGCGCACCTGCGGAGCGTCTTCGCGACGATGCTCGCGACCAAGACGTATGTCACCGGAGGCATGGGCTCGCGCTGGGTGGGCGAAGCCTACGGCGATCCGTACGAGCTGAGCACCGATCACGGTTATGCCGAGACCTGCGCCGGGATCGCAGTCCTGCAGTGGGCCTGGCGGCTGCTCCTGGCCAGCGGCGATGAGCAGTACGCCGATGTCATCGAACGGACCCTGTTCAACGCGATCCTGCCCGGAGTGTCCCTGGACGGCACCGAGTTCTTCTACGTCAACCCGCTCCAGTTGCGTTCAGGTGCCCAGCTGACAGGGGGCACCTCGGCGGTGAACGGGAGGCGCGGCTGGTTCCAGTGCGCCTGCTGCCCGCCGAACGTGATGCGCACCCTGTCGAGTCTCGACCAGTACATTGCCACGGCGACCGAGGGCGGGTTGCAGATCCACCAGTTCGCCAGCGGAACGTATACGGCGAACGTGGGCCTCGAGCGGCTCGGCATCGAGGTGACGACAGGCTACCCTCACGATGGGCGGGTCGTCCTGCGCGTTGTGGAGGCACCCGAGACCGTTGCATCGCTCAGCGTGCGGATCCCGGCCTGGGCAGAATCCGCGCTGCTCGACGCGGGCGACGGCCTGCAGGAGGTCGCCGGCAGCGGAGTACAGGTGCTCGATCGCCGGTTCCAGATCGGCGAGGAGATCGTGCTCGACATCGACATGAGCCCGCGCTTCGTGACCGCCCCGCACCGGGTCGACGCCTCGCGGGGCACCGTCGCCCTGGAACGCGGTCCCCTGGTCTACGCAATCGAACAGGCCGATCAGGAGGGGAGCGCCCTTGTCGACGATGCACTCGTCGATCCGGGCGCCCCCGTCGTCGAGCATCCGATCGAAGACCTCGACGGCGTGGTCGCAGTAGACCTGACCGGGGCCGCGGCACCTGAGCCGTCCGCTGCGACCATCGATCGTAGCTGGCCGTACGCACCGTGGACCCCGGAGCCCGCCCCGGCCAAGGCTCATGTCTGGCGCGCGATCCCGTACTTCGCCTGGGCGAATCGCGGCATCGGCCCGATGAGAGTCTGGCTCCCGGTGATCTCCGGGTCGCGCTGACCCCTCCGTGGGAGAGCGGTGAGGCCGTCGGCCACACCTGGCCGACGGCCTCAGCCTCATCCCTGGCCCGGAGGGACGGTCAAGGCGGGCAGGATGAGCCGACGCCGAGGTTCGATATTCCCCGCACGATCGGTCGCGGCGTACTCGAGCACCTGCTCGGTGTCCGTCAGCGCCCTCACGAAGGCCTCGGAGAACGTGCCCCAGAACGTGCCGGGCCCCTCCCACTGGATCCGATCGACCCCTGAGGTGGAGTCGGTGGCGAAGAAGGTCACCTCGACGCTGCTGCCCAGTTCACGCACCGTCGCGGTGGTCTCCGGCGGCGAGGTGTCGACATGGAGCTCCAGCTCGTCGCGGTTCGCGCGTCCGAGCGCATCACGCACTCTGGCCTCCACCCGATGGCTGCCCTCCTCACCCAGTTCGAAGGGCTCCGTATAGGGCTGCCAGTCCGTCCCATCGACCCGGTACTCGATCTCCAGTCCCGCCGAGCCCTCGGATCCCCGCTGGTCGAGGTGCACGGCGTGGACCGTCACCGTGGGCGTGCTGGTGTACCACCCGGAGGGTGCGGGCTCCTGGGCCACTCCGATGTGCACCACCGGCGGGGCGTCCTGATCTGCCCAGTCGGCGGGCAGGTCCCACA
>Ga0079226_10001428_pt1 | contig 18322 bp, 15 predicted proteins | sample Poulit2014_FD_76345 | JGI IMG/M metagenome (GOLD analysis project Ga0079226, IMG submission 76345) | Agricultural soil microbial communities from Georgia to study Nitrogen management - Poultry litter 2014 | ecosystem: Environmental > Terrestrial > Soil > Agricultural land | place: USA: Georgia...
CAAATCCGGAATCATGTGCAAGCCTTTGAGCGTCAAATGGCACGGAATACGTGCACATTATACCATGAAATATAATTTATGTTGTTGTTTATAATCTATTTTGTTATTTTTGAGTAGGCTCTACAATAGACCGTCGAGTTGTTCCATCCTACGAAAAACAAGGACACCATGAATCAGCATGACGGGCTCGCGAGAATAGCCGTTCCCCTGCTGGGCATATTGCTGGTTGCCATCAATTTGCGTCCGGTCATCACGGCGGTGGGCCCGGTGCTGCCGGCGCTGGGTGAGGATCTGTCCCTGGGGCCATCCGCCCTCGGCCTGCTGGGTGCGCTGCCGATTGCCATGTTCGGTCTGGTCTCTGCCATGGTGCAGAATCTGATTGCCCGCTTCGGCGTGGAGCGCACCACGGCGGGCGCTCTCGCTCTGCTGACCGTGGCAACGGTGCTGCGCTCCTGGCCCGGCCCACATGCCAATCTGTGGATCGGCACGGTCCTGGTGGGAGCCGCAATCGCCATCGGCAACGTGGCCGTGCCGGTTCTCGTCAAGCAGTCGTTTCCGCGCGCGACGGCACTGGTGACGAGCATTTATGTTGCCGTGCTGGGCATCTTCGCCGGCCTGGCGGCGGCGCTGGCCGTGCCGCTGGCAGCAGCCTCCACGGCCGGCTGGCGCCTGTCCCTGGGCGTGTGGGCAGTACTCACCTGTCTGGGCCTGGTTTTCTGGGTCATGCATGCCCTGCGCAGCGCGCCCCCTCGTGACAGGGCGAGCATGTCGACCAGCGAGCGCCGCTCGCCGCACCGCCCCAGCGGACTCAATGTCTGGCGCACACCGATGGCCTGGCAGATTTCGGCCTACATGGGTCTGCAATCGGGTGTGTTCTACATTTCCCTGACCTGGCTGCCGACCGTCGAGCAGGCGCTCGGCATCAGCGCCACCGCGGCTGGCTGGCACATGTTTCTGTTGCAGATCGCGGGCATCGTCGGCAATCTGCTGGTCCCCGTACTCATGCGGGTCGGCGGCGATCAGCGCATGGTGGCCTGCCTGCCCGGCAGTCTGTTTCTGGCCGCCATGATGGGCATCTTGCTGGCGCCGACTCTGGTCGTGCTGTGGGTCATCGTGCTCGGCCTCGGCACCGGCGCTTCGTTCGTCGTCGCGCTCAGCCTCATCGCCATGCGCGCCAACGATCTGACCACCGCCAGCCGTCTGTCCTCGATGGCACAGGCAATCGGTTATGCCATTGCGGCGCTGGGTCTGTTTCTGGCGGGCCTGGTGCAGGGCTGGAATACCCTGGCCGTGCTCGGCATCATCGCCATCATCGCCGTTGGCGTCATCGCCAGTGGCATGCTGGCCGGACGCGAGCAGGCGCTCGGTGAAAAGCCGTCACCGGCGCTGGCAGCCAGCGACTGAATCAGTACCCGATTGGCCGGACAGCAGGCAACGACGCGCCACTCCCGCCATGTAAACCGAGCCGGTGGCACAGAGTGCACCATGCGCCGTCAACCCGTGCCGCGCAGCCGCCACGGCGGCGGCGGGCGCCTCGATCACCTGTATGGACGCCGTCACAGCGGCGCCGTGCAGGGTTGCGGCCAGCTGCTCCGGCGCAACGCTGCGCTCGGCATCGGCACGCGTCAGCACGATCCTATCGGCGCGCGCCAGCAGTGGCGCCGCCAGGGCCGGCAGGTCGCGGCTGCCGGAGCAGGACAGGACAAGATGCAGCGGTGCAGACGGCGCCAGCATCGTGCGCAGCAGTTCCGTCAGTGCCGCAAAGGAAGCCTGCGTATGCGCACCGTCGACGATCATCAGAGGCCTTTGGTACAGCACCTCCTGCCGGCCCGGCAGCTGCAGCGAAGCCAAACCGGCTCTGGTGAGCATGGCGACATCTGCGCACGGGTCGAAGGCGCGCAGGCAGCCGCAGGCGACCGCGGCGCAATCGGCCTGTGCCCGACTCGGCGCCGGCAGCACGACGCCCAGCGTTGCATCAATGATCGCTCGCCGACCGGAAACAAGCCGTGCGGACGTATGCTCCAGCGGCGCGCCCGTGGCCGCAGCGTGCGCGGTGACCACCCGCTGCGCCGCCGGCGGCAGTGGCCCCAGCACCAGAGGCATGCCCGGCCGTGCAACAGCAGCCTTGTCAGCGGCGATCGCAGTCAGCGAATCGCCCAGCAACGCCGTATGTTCACGCTCCACGGTGGTCAGCGCAGTGACCACCGGCTGCACCACGCGCGTGGCGTCGTGCCGCGCACCGATGCCGGCCTCGATGATGGCCGCGTCCAACGCGGCGTCTTCAAACAGGCGCAGTGCCGCCACCAGCAGCACCTCGAAAAACACCGGTCCGTTGCAATCACTGGCATGCAGTGATGCGACATGCGGATGCAGCTCTTCCAGCACCCGTGCCAGGGCGGCATCAGCAACCGGTTGGCCATTGATGCGGATGCGCTCGTTCCAGCGCTGCAGATGGGGCGAGCAGAATACCCCGATACGTCGTCCGCCGGCCCGCAGCATGGCTTCCAGCATGAGCGCGGTGGTGCCCTTGCCCTTGGAGCCGGCGATATGAATGCAACGTACCCGTTGCTGCGGATTGCCGGCGTGCTGCAGCAGCGCCAGCAGACCGGTACGTGGAGCGCTGCGCGGGGCATCGGCCGGGCGCCTGGCCAGCTCGTCAAGATAATCGGCTGTTCGCATGGTTGCGGTGGAAAAGATGGATCCTGCTGCATTCCGGGATACCTGCGACCGCCACCGGACATGCACCGGACCATTCTAACCGTGTTCCAAGTTGCTGTCGCCACTTATTTTTGTCGGTCACTTGCGCACATGTCTGTTGTCATATATATATTGTTGCGGCATACCGCCACTGTCATGGAGCGCCCGCGACAATGATTCCGGAACAAATTCCCGGCGACCGACCGGCGCGTATCGGTTTTCTGCTGGTACCGGGTTATTCGGGGCTGGCTTTTCTGTCGGCGATGGATCCATTGCGCATGGCCAATCAGCTGACCAGCAGATCCCTGTACGAATGGCCCATCATGACCATGGATGGCCAGCCGGTGGCGGCCAGCAACGGCATGCGCGTGACGCCGGACATGGCCATGGATGAGGCGGAAACACTGGACTTTCTGTTCGTCTGCGGCGGCACGCGCATTCAGGATGTCTGTGACAGGCGCATGCTCGGTTGGCTGCGCCAGCAGGCCCGGCGCAGCAATCTGGCGCTGGGTGCCATCTGCACCGGCACGTACGTACTGGCGCGCGCCGGCGTGCTCGGCGGCTACCGCTGCACGATCCACTGGGAGAACATTTCCACCCTCAACGAGGAGCAGGAATTTCCCGATGTCATCTTCAGCTCCGAACTGTTCGTCATCGACCGGGATCGCTATACCTGCTCGGGCGGCATTGCGCCGCTGGACATGATGCTCAACATCATCCACCGCCAGCACGGTCAGCGCCTGGCCCAGGACATTTCCGAGGAATTCATTCACGAACGCATCCGCACCATCAGTGACATGCAGCGCGTGCCGCTGCGCGTGTCACTGGGCACCAGCCAGCCGAAGCTGGTGGATGCCGTGACGCTGATGGAAGCCAATCTGGAAGAGCCGCTGAAGCTGGATGAACTGGCCGGATACACCGGCGTCTCGCGGCGCCAGCTGGAACGCCTGTTCCGCAAATATCTGAACTGCCCGCCGTCGCGCTATTATCTGGAGCTGCGCCTGCACCGCGCACGCCAGTTCCTGCTGCAGACCGACATGCCCATCATCGATGTCTCCCTCGCCTGCGGCTTCTCCACGCCGCCGCATTTCAGCAAATCCTACAATGATTTCTTCGGTTACTCACCGAGTACCGAACGGCGGCGGCAGGCGGAGTCGACCCATCAGGGCGAGACCACCGATCGAGAGTCCGCATCGTAATCACCGGCCATGCACCAGCCCCGTTCGGGCGCCGCATTCAGCCGGACGAGCGCGCTGCAAGAATGTGGTCCAGTTGCAGATGGCTGATCATCGGATCATCCGCATTGGCGACGATTTCCGACTCGGCAATGACATAGCCCCTGCCCGTGATCGTGTTCTCCACCACTTCGTGGCCCTGAATCCGGTTGGTGCCGAGAAATTCGCCGATGAAACGGGTGTCACGCAGGGATACGGTTTCCAGACGCTCGCCCGGCGCGATTTCCCCCCGCGCATGCATCAGCGCCAGCCGCGCTGACGTGCCGGTGCCGGTGGTGCTGCGACAGATGACGCCGGGATGGACATAAGTCGCCGACCGGGAGCGATGGAAACCCGCGGCCGGATTTTCCACCGGGCCCATGAAGTGCAGAAACGGCAGCGGCCCCACATCACCCAGGCTGTAGTGTGAAAACGTGTATTCGGCCCGAATCGCCTCGACAATGGCATGCGCGGTGTCCGCCAGTCGCCGCTCCTCGGGCGCGACCAGCTCGAAACCCAGCTCGGTGGCGTCCACCAGCGCATAGAAGCCGCCGCTGTAGCCGATATGGTAGGTGATGCGGCCGAGGCCGGGCACCTCGATGCGCGCATCGTAGGTGTCGATATAGCTGGGCAGGCCCTTGCAGGTAATGGCCTCGACCACGCCCTGCTCGACCCGCGCCTCGATCTGCACCAGACCGTCCGGCGCCTCCAGCGTGAAATGCTGCACGCCTTCCTGCTTGGCGACGATGCCGGCCTCCAGCACAGCCGTGGCGGTACAGATGGTGTTGGAGCCGGAAAAGATGGGATAGCCCATCACCTCCATGATAATGTAACCGGCCGCGGCCTGCGGATCGGTCGGCGGCACGATCAGATTGACCGACATTTCCGGAATGCCGTACGGCTCCTCCAGCAGCAGGCGGCGCAGATCGTCTGCCTCGTCGTCGAGATACACCATTTGTGCGCGCACGCTGTCGCCGGGCAGCTCGGCCACACCTCCGAGCACGATGCGCGACACATCACCGCCGGCATGGGTATCCATCAGTTGCAGGGCACGTTGCTGACTCATTTCTCAGGCTCCAGGGCAAAGGTGGCACCGTGCTCGGTCCACTGGCTGTCGGGCACGACTACGACCTTGCCGAGATAACCGGAGCCGCGGTTGACGAAATAGCGTTCGCACTCACGCAGGCGGGACAGCCGGAATGTGCCGTGCAGAATGGGCCGCAGCCGCCCGCCGCGTATCCACTCGATCAGCTGTTCGGCCTCGGCACGCGTGCCGTGCGATACGCCGAAGATCTGCACTTGATACAGATAGATCACTGTCCACATCACCTGTGTCAGGTTGCCGCCGCTGGCGCCGGCGATCGACAGGCGCGGGTACGTCGTGCGCGCCGTCATGTCGAACGTCATGGCAGCGACGAACTGCATGGTCATGTCGCCGCCGACCAGATCCATCACCGCATCCAGCGGCACGCCGCCGGTGACTGTCCGCACCCGTTCCCTGAAATCGCCCGGCTGGCGGCGGTCGAAAACATGTTCGGCGCCCAGTGCCAGCAGGCCGTCCGCCTTCTCCGCCGTGGACAGCGCATAGGGAATGGCACCGATGATGCGACACAACTGGATGAGTGCCGTGCCGACGCCGCCGCTGGCGCCTGTCACCAGCACGCGTTCACCGCTCGTCACGCCGGCCGCGGTCAGCATGTGATACGCCGTCTGGTAGGAGCACATGCCCAGCGCCGCCAGTTCGGCATCCGCCAGACCGGCATCGGCGACGGCATGAAACTGATCCGCCGGTACGGCCACATACTCGGCAAAGCCGCCGTCCGCGCCATGGCCATAATAATCCGGCCGCAGGTTGATGTCGCGCCGGTCGGTGTCGTAGATGTTGAAATCGAGCAGGCCGCGCTCGCCGATACGCGCTTCGTCCACGCCCGCGCCGACGGCGGCCACGCGGCCCACGATATCGGCGCCCTGGATGCGCGGGAAGGTGAATGTCGGCGCACCGCCGATGGCAAAGGAGGTGACCTCGCTGGCGTCATCGGTCGGGTACAGACCCTCGCGGGCCTTGCGGTCGGTGTTGTTCTTCGCCGTGGCGGTCACACGCACCAATACTTCGCCGGGACCGGGCTGCGGCACGGCAACATCCTCGCGGTAGACGAGCTGTTCCGGGGCGCCGTGGCCGACCAGTTGCATGGCCGCCATGCGTGCGGGTATCGATTCGGACATGAGAAACGGACTCCGGCCGGGCGATGGCGCCACCACCGCTTGCTGGCAACAGGGTTGATACGCTGATGCTAGTGCAACCATGCACCGGTTTGCCAGAGAAAAATGCACGGACATTGTCGAACCGGAGACGGGCGCGGCAACGTCTTGATTTCCCTTGCGGGACCGCGTCATCCGGCCACGGCAAAAAACGCCACGTGTGTCGGCGTCAGGTCTTCACCCGCTCGTTGTCCGGATCATACAGAGCGCGATAGCCCACCGCTTCGATGCGCAGCGGATAGCGCTCGGCGAAGTACTCCATTTCCAGCTCGCCGCCCTCTTCCGCCAGTTCCGGCGGCAGGTAGGCCAGCACGATGTTCTTGCCCACGGACGGGCCGTAGACGACGCTGTTGGTATAGGAGCGCCGCCCTATGCCGTCGACTGGCACTTCGCCGGTGGCCGGATCGATGATGGGCCACTGGCCCACCGGATAGCGCGCAACGCCGTTGGCGTCGATGTTGTCGAGCATGGTCAGCGTGCACAGGGTTGCCGGCTGCTGATCGCGTTCGCGCTGCGCCAGATAGGCCTCCTTGCCGTGAAATTCCGCCTTCTTGACCTTGGGCCGGGCCAGGCCGGCCTCGTAGAGGTTGTATTCGATCAGCAGATCGGTGTTCTGCAGACGCAGGCTCTTTTCCAGCCGCCGCGAATTGGCATAGGTCTCGATGCCGACCGGGATGACGCCCTCATCGAACAACAGATCCCACAGGGTGATGCCGTAACTGAATGGCATGTACAGTTCCCAGCCCTGTTCGCCGACATAGGAAATGCGGAAGGCCCACACCGGCACGCCACCGACGCGGATCTCGCGTGCGGTGCCGAAGGGGAAATTCTCGTGGCTGAGGCCAGCCGGATGATCGGCGATGCGCTGCAGGGTCTGGCGCGCCTGCGGCCCCCACAGACCCAGCGTGGCGAGCGAGTCGGTGCGGTCCGCGAAATGCGCATCGAAACCGCGATCATCGCGCATGCGCTTCATCCACACATGGTCGCGGTGCCCGGTATCGCCGCCGCAGACGACCCGGAACGCCGCCTCGCCCGTGCGGATTATGGTCAGATCGGCGCGAATGCCGCCGCGCGCAGTCAGGAAGTGCGTGTATACGCCCTTGCCGACCGGCGTGTCGCCGCCGACTTTTGCCACCGACAGATACTCCATCAGGGCCTCGGCATCCGGGCCGGACACATCGAAGATAGCGAAATGCGACAGATTGATCATGCCGACGCTGTCGCTCATGGCCAGATGCTCGGCATTGGAAACGGACCAGAAATGGCGTGCGTCCCATTCGTTGGCCCGCTCGGGCACGCGGTCGTAGTATTTCGCCAACCGCGTTTCATTGGCGGCGTAGCCATGCGCCCGCTCCCAGCCGCCGGCTTCCATGAAGTAGGCACCCAGTTCGACTTCGCGCGACCAGAACGGGCTGCGGCGCACGTTGCGGCCATTGGCATACGGCTCGCGTGTGTGTACCGGCGGGTTGTAGATCTTGCAGCTGGTCTCGCCGCTGCGGGCGTAGATGTAGCGATCGGTCTTCTGCACCGCATAGAAGCGGTTGATGTCGATGCCGAACGGGTCGTATGCCGGCTCGCCCTGTGTCATCCAGTCGGCCAGCACCTTGCCCATGCCGGGGCCGTCCTTGACCCAGATGGCCTCGCACATCCACAGACCGCGTGTATCCGGCGCTTCGCCCACCAGCGAGCCGCCGTCCACGGTGATCGACATCAGGCCGTTGAACGATTCCTTCTCGTCCAGCCCCAGTTCGCCGAGGATCGGCATGGTTTCGACGACGCGTTCAAAGCCGTCCAGAATCTGCTCGGTGAACAGATCCTGCATGGACGGCGACTTGTTCGCGTCCTCCGGTTCCGCGATGTCGCGCGGGTATACCAGGCGCGGATTGGCCTGTTCATAATAGCCCCACTCGATGTTGCCGCCCTCGGAGGTGGTCGGATCGCCGGTGTCGCGCATGTAGGACGAATTGCCCTGATCGCGGAACAGCGGATAGCCGATTTCCTTGCCGGTGCCGGCGAATTCGTCGTACGGACCGAAGAACATGAGCGGGTGCTCGAACGGCATCAGCGGCAGCCCCTCGCCGACGGTAGCGGCCAGGAGCGGGCCCCAGATGCCGGTGCAGAGCACGACGCAATCGGTGCGAATGTAACCCCTGGCCGTTTCCACGCCACAGACCCGGCCGTTCTTCTTGTCGATCGACAGCGCCGGCGTATTCGGATAAATGGTCAAGGCGCCGCTGGCAACGGCCTGCTCGACCAGCACACCGGCCACGCGCTGTGACCGGGGCACCACCAGACCGGCATCCGGGTCCCACATGGCGCCCTGAATGGCGCTTTTCTCGAGCAGCGGGAACAGTTCTTTCGCCTGTCCGGGCGTGACCAGCTCTACATTGGTGCCGAAGGCACGTCCGGAACCGACCTTGCGCTTGAGTTCGTCCATGCGCTCGTCGTCGTCGGCGCGGGCGACCTCCAGGCCGCCGACACGGCTGTAGTGACCCAGCTGCTCGTAGAACTTGCGGCTGTAGATGGTGGTGTAGCACGACATCTGATCGTGCGAGGTCATGTAACAGAAATCGGAGGCGTGCGAGGTCGAGCCGATGTCGGTGGGGATGGCCGACTTGTCAACGCCGACGATGTTGCGCCAGCCCTGCTCGATCAGGTGGTGCGCCACGGACGCACCGACTATGCCGCCCTGTCCGATGATGACGACGTCCGCTTGTTGCGCCAATTCCGCCATTGTTGCCTCCTAGTGCGGGCCGGGATGCGGCCCTGTTCAGGGCGACCCGCCCGCCCGCGTGGCAGGCGGGCCGTCATGTTGAATTCAAGCCCCGTCACCGACATCCGGCGCGGCCGGAAACAGGCACGGACGACAGGCAATGGGCTGCTGCTGGTTCATGAAGTGCCATAAGCCGCCACCTCATCCGTGTCATCTTGCGCCACATCGGCGAGCTCGGCCAACCGCTGCATGCGCCATTGTTCGGTTGCGGCGATCAGATTGAAGCTGTTGAGATGAAAGCCGGCAACATTGAGTTCGGCATCCTCCAGCAGGTCTCGCACACCATCCACCAGCGCATCCGGCGTGTAGGTTGAGGTGCCGGCCAGCTGTCCCAGCATGCCAGCGCCTTTCTTCACGAACCGGGTCGAGTCGCCCAGGCCGATCTTCAGGGCAATGCCGAGCAGTTTGCGCCGCTCGATGACGCCGGGGATGCCGATATACACCGGCGCGGTCACGCCCTGCGCGCGCATACGCTCAAGCCAGGCGCGAATTGCTGCCGGATCGAAACAGATTTGCGTCACCATGTAGCTGGCGAGGCGCAGCTTGTCATGCAGCGCCTGATCCAGTGCGGTAGCGGCGATGAAGGCGTGCCCTTCCGGGTAACAGGGCAGGCCGATACTGCGGAAGTCGGGCCTGATCGCCGCCAGTGCATCAATCAATTCGACGCCGCTGCCGAAGGGTTCGCGATCCTTGCCATGCGGCGCATCATCGCCGCCGACGACGAAGATGTCGTCGATGCCGGCTCGCGCCAGCAGCTCGACGGTATCCTCGAGATGCATGCGGCTGGTGAAGCGCCGTGCCGCCAGATGCGGCACGGCGGTGTAGCCCATGGCGGCCAGGCGCGTGGCCAGTTCCACGGTCGCGTCCACGCCGCGCGTCGGCGAACAGGTCACGGTGATCGTGGTGCCTGCCGGCAGCTGCCGGGCCTGCTTCATTGCACCCCGCATGGGAATGATTTCGTAGCGCGGTACAGCCAGTGCCCGGCTCAGTGGTGTGGTGTGGACGCTGCTCATTGCCCTTACCCCTTCGGCGTTTCCTTCCTGGGATCGTAGAACGGCTTTTCGACCACAATCGCGCCACGCCGGCCGTGCGGCGTCTCGATCTCTAGCTCGGTGCCAAGTTCGTTGTGCTCGATCGGCACCATGGCATAGCCGATATTCTTTTCCAGCCGCGGCGAATGACAGGCCGAGGTCACTGCGCCGATATGCTGCCCCTTGCTGTAGACGGCCATGGTGTCGATCATGGCACCGTCATTGAAGCAGCCCAGCGACTCGCCCTCGATTTCGACGCCCGCCAGCTTGCGGCTGACACCTTCGGCCTTGATGCGCTCCAGCGCCGCGCGACCGATGAAGTCGTCGTCGCCGCGCAGATCGACCATCCAGTTGTAGCCCATGCCAACCTCGAACGGGTTGGTGTCGTACCAGATGTCGCAGCCGAAGGCGAGAATGGCGCCCTCGATGCGGCGCATGTGACACGGGCCGATGACGCGCAGGTCGTGCGGCCGACCGGCCTCGAGCACGCGATCCCACAGACGAATGCCGTTGGCAGTGGCGTCGTAGAGATAGATTTCGTAGCCGATCTCGCCACTGTACCCGGTGCGCGACACGACCACATTCATGTCGTCCAGCTGGAAATCGCGGCAATAGTAGTAGGGAATCTGCAGAATGTCCTCGCCGAACAGGTCGACCATGACCTTCTTGGCCTTCGGGCCCTGCACCTGCACCGGCGCGACATCGACCTCACGGATGGTGACATCGAGGCCGGAATTCTGTGCCAAGCCCCAGCACCAGAGAATGACGTCGCTGTCGGCGAGTGACAGCCAGAAGCGATTTTCCTCCAGCCGCAGTAGAATCGGGTCGTTGATGATGCCGCCGTCGGGCGCCGTGATGAACACGTACTTGCACTGCCCGACCTTGCATTTGCTCATGTCGCGCGGCACGAGACGATTGGTGAACTCGAACGCGTCGGGTCCGGAGATCTCGATCTGGCGCTCGACACCGACGTCCCACAGCGTGACATCATTCAGCAGCGCCCAGTACTCACCGACCGGATCGCCGTAATGGCGCGGGTGGTAGTGATGGTTGTAGACGCTGTACAAGGCCACGCCGTGGCGGCGCGACGCATAGAAGTAGGGCGATTTGCGTATGCGTGGATACTGCAGAATGCCGGGTGTCGGATTAATGCCTATTTCTGTCGCGGGCTGGCTCATTTGGATTCCTCCGCTGTACTGTTGATTGCAAGCCGCGACTGAAGCGGCCGCCTGACGGCCAGTCGGCACCGCGTGACCCATGCATTGAGTCCGTGTGCCTAACCGGCTTGAGTCCATATTAGGTAATTCAACAATCCTGTACAGGCGTTATCACGACCGGCAGTTTCATAATTGCGTCATGAGCTTACCCGCATAATGCAAAAACGACTTCCACTTTCGTAAATGCGTCAGAATGCTTGTCAGCGAAAATGTTGCCTGTCGCCTCCAGCCACGGCATCATGCAAGACAACAAACCGCATGATTCCACCGGGGCACTCGGCACACGCGGCTGTTTATACTAAGCTGCATGCGCGGACAGGAAAGTCCGCAGCAACGACACGGAACGCATATGCTCAGAATCGCGTATCTATTCGCTTCATGCCTGCTGGCCGTCGCCAGTATCGCGCAGGCCGACACACGACTGGTATATGAAGGCGACGGCGGCCAATTCGAGGTTTTCATCCGACCGGGAGAGATTCGCATCAATGCAGCGGATGAAGCCTGGCAGCTGTACCGCGAACAGACCAATACGATCTTCGCAGTGGATCCGGCAAACAGCCTCTACACGCGCATGGACGAGAACGTCGCCGCCACCCTGCACCGGCGCATGGCCGAGCTGCGCGACAGAATCGAGGCACAGATTCGCGAATTGCCCGAGGATCGTCAGGATATTGCCCGTGAAGCCCTGGCCGAGCAAATCCCGGCATTCGGCGAGCACCCGGACGACATCGGGCTCTAGTCGCTGCAGCGCAGCGACAGTGTCGTCGGCATCGAATGCGAAGTGGTGCAGATCATGCGTAGCGGCGAACCGGCGGAACATATGTGCATTGCCTCGGCGGCGGCATTGAACCTGTCCGACGCCGGCTACGACACCATGATGGCGATGTTCAACCTCATGCACACCATGCTGGCCGGCACCGGCTTCACCGCCGCCGGTCTGCCATGGCTCGATCTGCCCGGCATCCCGGTACGCTTTCATGCGCCGACGGGCGATGCCATGCGCACGCTGGTCGGTGTTTCCCATGAAACACTGGACGACAGTCTGTTCGAGATTCCCGCCACCTTCATCGAGCAGACGCCGGAAAATCACGACTAGTTCCCGCCACATGGGCAAGGCCGGCGTGCCTGCAGTCGCTTACGATAACGCGTCCTATATGAGGTAAACTCCCTGCAGTCAGGCCCGTGGCTGCAGTAGTGCGAATGCGTTCGTACGGTTGGCCATGGGCCGGTTTCCGCAAGCAGATCAAGGGCAGAAATGAGCGTTACGATCGCAGTTCCGAAAGAGACGGCACGCGGCGAGAAGCGTGTTGCCATGGTGCCCAAGGTGGCTGCCAAGCTGGCCCGGCTGAATACCGATGTACTCATTGCCAAGGGTGCCGGCAGCAAATCCAGAATACCGGACAAGGCGTTCGACGATCCGGTTCGAATCTCCAACCGCAGTGCCGATATCCACGCCGCGGATGTGGTGCTCGCCGTAAATGCTCCCAAGCCGGAAGCCATCGCCGCAATGACCCGCGGCTCGATACTGATCAGTTTCGTGCACGCACACCAGCATCCGGCAATTGTCACCGCACTCAACGAAGCCGGCGTGACCTGCTTCGCCATGGAACTGATTCCGCGCATCACGCGCGCACAGAGCATGGACGCGCTGTCTTCGCAGGCCACGGCGGCCGGCTACAAGGCGGCCCTCATGGCGGCCGATTCGCTGGCGCGCTTTCTGCCCATGCTGACCACTGCAGCCGGCACCATCCGGCCGGCCCGCGTGCTGGTCATCGGCGCCGGCGTGGCTGGCCTGCAGGCCATTGCCACGGCGAAACGCCTCGGCGCCAAGGTATCGGCCTATGATGTGCGCATCGACACCAAGGAGCAGGTGGAATCACTGGGGGCGGAGTTTCTGGTCGCCGAAGGTGTGCGCGCCGAAGCCGATGGCGGCTACGCGCGCGAGCTGACCGATGCCGAAAAGCAGAAACAGCAAGCCATGCTGGAAGCCAACATGAGCGAGGCCGATGCCGTCATCACGACGGCCGCGGTGCCCGGCAAGCCGGCACCGAAGATCGTCTCGCAGGCCATGGTGGAAAGCATGAAGCCCGGTTCCATCCTGATCGACCTGGGTGCAGCCGGTGGCGGCAACTGCGAGCTGACCGATCCGGATCGCACCGTGCATCACGGCGCCGTGACCATTCTCGGGCCCAGCAACATGCCGTCATTGCTGGCCGAGCACGCCAGCGAGATGTATGCCCAGAACCTGTACAACTTCCTGCAACTGCTGCTGGTGGAAGAGGACGGCCAGGACGATGTCAAACCCGCCGAGCGCACCCACAAGCTCGCGATCAACTGGGACGACGAGGTGCTGGCACAGGCCGTGCTCACCCATGACGGCGAAACGGTCAACGCGGCGGCACGCGAGGCCATGACACAAGCCGCCACCGCATCGTCTGCTGCGCAACAAGGAGAAAACCCATGATCACCGGCTTCGTCGCACTCTACATCTTCCTGCTGGCCGCCTTCACCGGCTACGAGGTGATCGGCCGCGTACCGACCATTCTGCACACGCCGCTCATGTCGGGCTCGAACTTCATTCACGGCATCGTGCTGGTCGGCGCCATGGTCGCCATGGGCAACGCGGAAGGTTTCTGGCAGGTGCTGATCGGCTTCATCGGCGTGGCACTGGCGGCCGGCAACGTGGTCGGCGGCTATGTCGTCACCGAGCGCATGCTGGAAATGTTCAAGACTTCGGACGACTGACAGGCCACTTCTGCCGACACCTCACGACAGGATTGATCAACCATGAGCTTCTGGGAATTCATTGTCGACGCGGTCTACTTCATCGCGGCCATACTGTTCATTCTGGGCCTCAAGCGCATGGGCTCGCCGAAAACAGCGCCGCGCGGCATCAAGCAGGCCGGCCTCGGCATGCTGCTGGCCGCCATCGTCACGCTGTGGCACCCGGACATGCAGGCCGGCTTCGGCATCTATTTCCTCATGCTGCTCGCCATCGCCATCGGCGGCATTGGCTCGTGGGTGGTCGGCCAGCGCGTGCAGATGACCGCCATGCCGCAAATGGTGGCCATATTCAATGGCATGGGCGGGGGTGCCGCCGCGGCCATTGCGCTGATCGAACTGTATTCTCACTCCGCCTGGCATCACGGCGGCACCGTGCTGACACTGGCCGTGCTCGGCGGTCTCATCGGCGGCGTTTCATTCACCGGCAGCATGATCGCGTGGGCCAAACTGGAAAACAGGATGGGCACGCCACGCCTGCCGTCGCAGCACTGGATCAATGCCGCGGTGCTGGTGGTGGCACTGCTGATCGGGCTGATCATCATCCTGTCCAGCCCCGGCGCGCCGTTCTGGGTCACGCTGTTCATGCTGGTGGCGCTGGCGCTCGGCGTGCTGGTCACCAACCCGATCGGTGGCGCCGACATGCCGGTGGTGATCGCGCTGTACAACGCCCTCACCGGCCTGGCCGTGGCGTTCGAGGGCTTCGCCATGCAGAATCCGGCCATGATTGTCGCCGGCACCGTGGTCGGCGCGGCCGGCAGCCTGCTCACCTTCCTCATGGCGCAGGCCATGAACCGCTCCATCACCAATGTCCTGTTCGCCGGTTTCGGTGTCGAGGACGGCGCCGAAGCCGAAGGGCCGGAAGGCGAGATGAAATCGGTCGAGCCATTCGATGCCGCCGCCTCCTTCGCCTATGCCGATTCGCTCATCATCGTGCCGGGCTATGGCATGGCCGTGGCCCAGGCGCAGCACAAGCTGTGGGAATTCGTGCAAATGCTGCAGAAGGAGCACGATGTCGACGTCAAGTTCGCCATTCATCCCGTCGCCGGGCGCATGCCCGGGCACATGAACGTACTGCTGGCGGAAGCCGGCGTACCCTACGACCTGATCCACGATCTGGATGAAATCAACCCGGAATTCCCCAATGCCGATGCCGCTCTGGTGATCGGCGCCAACGACGTGGTCAACCCCTCCGCCCGCACGGACCAATCCAGCCCCATCTACGGCATGCCGATTCTCGATGTCGACAAGGCGCGGGAAACCTACGTCATCAAGCGCGGCCGCGGTGCCGGTTTCTCCGGTGTGCAGAACGCGCTGTTCTTCGGTGACAACACGCGCATGGTGTTCGGCGATGCCAAGCAGGTCTGCGCGGATCTGGCGGCCGGTCTGAAAGAACTCTGAAGGCATGCCCGGCCAGCTTCGCCGGCACGCAAAACGGCATGCCCGCTCCTGCCGGTGAGCGCGGTCGCCGCGTCAGGGCGAATCGGCAAACAGCGCGGTACCGTGTTCATCGACAATCTGGCGCGCCTTGCGCAGGCTCATGTCAACGGCATCGTCGTAATCCACGCAGGTGTCGGCACGAATGAATCGGTGTGTCTGCTCGGCGTCGGCTTCGCCGCGAGCGATCTCGCCGGCCACGCGCCAGTAGCGGTCTTCCCGAATCGGCGTGGAGCGCAGTTCGTAGTCCTTGTAGGTTTCCCGCGCACCCACTTCCGGGGGCGCATCCTCTGCAGCCGACCGCTGGCGCTCGCCGCCGACCCGATTGAACAATTTTCGCAACATGATACGTCTTCCGATGCTCCTGGCGTGAGTGGTCGATGATGCCGGATCATGGCAGATTTCGCAGATCCGTATAATGAGCGGCACTGTCAAACCCCCATACCGCAGTGTGATTGGAACACATGCAGCGGCCCCGAATCCGGTCCCATTCCTGAAAGTTATGCACAGGATGGCGCAGCCATCGATTCATATGTTAGCGCGACAATTCAAATCATAAAAACAAGAATGATTCATATCTCATTGTCATATATGAAATTAATCATTTATTCCATCTGCAGAGCTGAATCGCTGCCGGTGCGGGTCGCTGGCGCTGCCATCTATCCCCAAAGTTATCCACAGGTTGATCCACAGTGACATCCGACGTCGCCATCATCCGCGTCGCCGTGCCGGTACCCTTGTTTGCACTGTATGACTATCACGCCGCCCGCCCCGCACCCGCACCGGGCAGCCGCGTGCTGGTGCCATTCGGGCGCAAGCGACAGGTCGGCGTAGTCATCGCTGTTGAGGTCGAGCCGGCTGTTGCCGGGCACAGGCTCCGAATCATCGACCGCTGCCTGGATGACACGCCGTTGCTGGATGACGGCATGCTCAGGCTGTGCCGCTGGGCGGCTCGTTATTACCACCACCCTCTGGGAGATGTTCTCACCAGCGCCTTGCCCACGGCTCTGCGCCGCGCACAGCCGGCACGACGCGCCACCAGCCGCGGCTGGCGCGCCCTGCCCGCCGCCCCGGACGCACTGTGCGGGCTGCAGCGCGCGCCGCTGCAGAAAGCGCTGTACACAGCCATTTGCGCTGGTGGCGCAACCTGTGCACACAGCGATCTGCTGGCGCGCTGGCCGACTGCCGCGCAGCCACTGCGTCGCCTGCAACAACGCGGTCTGATCGAGGCAGTAGAACAGCCGCACGCACTGATGCGCGGCTGTGCCGAGCGCGGTCCGGAGCTGGGTGCAACGCAACAGGCGGCGTTGGACGCGGCGCGCGCCGCGGGCGATGGTTTCGCGCCCATCTTGCTGGACGGCGTCACCGGCAGCGGCAAGACCGAAGTCTATTTCCGGCGCATGGCCGACGTGCTGGCACGGGGCCGGCAGGTGTTGTTCCTGGCGCCGGAAATCGGCCTGACGCCACAGTTGATCGAGCGCGTGCAACGGCGCTTCGATGCCCGCATCGGCGTACTGCACTCTGCTCGCAGTGACGGCGAGCGCGCCAATGTGTGGCTGGCGGCGCGTGCCGGCGAGGCCGACATCGTCATCGGCACACGTTCGGCCGTCTTCACGCCGCTGTCGAAACCGGGTCTGATCGTGGTCGACGAGGAACACGACGGTTCCTACAAGCAGCAGGAGGGCTTTCGCTACCATGCCCGTGATGTGGCCCTGCGCCGCGCGCAGCTGGCGGACATCCCGATCCTGCTCGGCAGCGCCACACCCTCGCTGGAGACTCTGCACAACATCACGCGCCGCCAATACCAGCATTTGCGCCTGCCCACCCGGATCAACGGCCAGCAGCCGCCGGGCATCGGTGTCATCGACATGCGCGGACTGCCGCTGGAAGGCGGCCTGTCGGCGCCCTTGATCGATCGCATCGAACCGCATCTGCAGGCCGGCAATCAGGTCATGCTGTTCATCAACCGGCGCGGCTATGCGCCGGCCCTGCTGTGTCACGACTGCGGCTGGGTGGCTCCCTGCGAGCGCTGTGATGCATCCATGACCCTGCACCGCGGCGGCCGGCGCATCGACTGCCACCATTGCGGCGCGGTACGCCCGGCACCGCCGGTGTGCGGGCAGTGCGGCGGCCGGCAGCTGATCGCCGTCGGTACCGGCACGGAGCGAGTGGCGGCGGCGCTGCGTGCCCGCTTCCCCGATATCGCCATGGCGCGCTTCGACCGCGACAGCGTCGCGCGCAAGGGCCGCCTGGAAGCCCAGCTCGCCGATGTCGCCAGCGGCACAACGCAATTGCTGGTCGGCACGCAGATGCTGGCCAAGGGACACGATTTCGCCCGCCTGACACTGGTGGGCGTGATCGACGTCGACGGCGGCCTGTTCTCGGTCGATTTCCGCGCACCGGAACACATGGCGCAGATGATCACGCAGGTGGCCGGGCGCGCCGGACGCGGCGCCAGCCCCGGCGAGGTCTGGCTGCAGACGCATCACCCGGAGCACCCGCAACTGACGCAACTGCTGCAGGCCGGCTATGCCGGATTCGCGCAAGCGGCGCTGACCGAGCGCGAGACCGTGCAACTGCCGCCCTATGGTCATCTGGCACTGCTGCGGACCGAGGCACAGGCGCAGGAAACAGCGTTGGCGCATCTGCAGGCCGTGTGTGACCGCGTGCCGGCAACAAACGGTGCCGAATACTGGGGCCCGGTGCCCGCGCCCATGCCACGCCGCGCCGGACGCTACCGCGCACAGCTCATGCTGCATAGTGCAACACGGGCGGCGCTGCACGCAGTGCTGGATCAGTGGCAGACGGCGCTGCCCGCGCTGCCGACGGCGCGCAAGGTGCGCTGGTCGATCGACGTCGATCCGCAAACGCTGCTTTGAGGCCGGTACCAGATTCCGCTCAGCTGCCCGTGTA
>Ga0079226_10001429_pt1 | contig 18318 bp, 18 predicted proteins | sample Poulit2014_FD_76345 | JGI IMG/M metagenome (GOLD analysis project Ga0079226, IMG submission 76345) | Agricultural soil microbial communities from Georgia to study Nitrogen management - Poultry litter 2014 | ecosystem: Environmental > Terrestrial > Soil > Agricultural land | place: USA: Georgia...
AAAGCGTACCCAATGTTGGACTAAACAGCTAGCAAGGGATTGACAACAGAACAAGACCTAGGCATAGTTGCGCGTCTTATAAGAGCTGTAATAGCATTTAACCTATTTTCAGCACACAGAAGGGTTGCCCCTTCATATACGTTGAACATTCAGTTTTTTCGAACAAGATTCGGACAGGAGCAGGACCTTGGCTAACTCACCGCAAGCGCGAAAGCGTGCTCGTCAAGCAGAAAAGCGTCGTCAGCACAATGCTGCGATGCGTTCCATGGTGCGTACCTACCTCAAAAAGGTAAACGCAGCCATTGCGTCCGGTGACCAGCAAGCTGCGCAGGAAAGTTACACCAAAGCAGTTTCGGTCCTGGACAAGGCGACCCGTAAAGGCAAATTCCACGCGAACCAAGCCGCACGTTATAAGAGCCGCTTAAACAGCAAGATTAAAGCAATGAGTGCAGCGTAAATCGCTTGCTCATCAGCATAAAAAAACCGGCAACAGCCGGTTTTTTTATGCTTGCCTTATAGCAGCACGAGATTATCACGATGAATGAGCTCTTCCTCATTCATATAACCTAATACAGCAGCAATATTACTGCTTTTCACGCCTGCAATGCGTTGCGCCTCTTTCGCATCATAATTACTCAACCCACACGCAATACGGCGCCCCTTTTCAGTAACACAAGCCACCATTTCACCGCGATGAAAATCACCCGCTACAGCCACCACGCCAACAGGCAACAAACTAGACCCAGCTTCGAGTAAACGCTCAGCAGCACCCGCATCCACAGTAATCGTGCCACGCATCTGCAAATGCCCAGCTAGCCACTGCTTGCGCGCATTATAAGCACTGGTGTCTGGCAACAAGGTGGTGCCCGGTGCCTCGTTAGCAGCAAAAGCCGCCAGCACAGAAGGGTTGCGGCCACTAGCAATGTGCGTGGTAGCACCACTACGGGCTGCCAATACAGCGGCTCGCACCTTTGTGCTCATCCCACCACTACCTAGCGCCCCACCGGTATCACCTGCCACTGCTTTGATTTGCGGATCCGTTGCAAAGGCTTTACGAATAAGCTGCGCCTCAGGATTATGCCGCGGGTCGGCATCATAGATGCCCTCTTGATCAGTCAAAATAACCAAACGGTCCGCCACCACCAAATTAGCCACTAAAGCGGCTAGCGTGTCGTTATCACCAAAACGGATTTCACTGGTTGCCACAGTGTCATTTTCATTTATCACCGGCACCACCCCATAGCTCAACAAAGTTAATAAGGTGGAGCGTGCATTTAAATAACGCGTGCGATCAGACAAATCATCATGGGTTAATAAAATTTGCGCCGTGGCCACTTGGTGCTGCTGAAAGCGTGATTCCCACGCTTGCGCTAGCCCCATTTGCCCCACCGCTGCAGCCGCCTGTAATGCATGCAAGGATTGCGGGCGCTGCTGCCAACCTAAACGCCCCATGCCCTCAGCTACAGCGCCAGAGGACACCACAATAATTTCGATGCCTTGTTGGCGTAGTGCTGCCATTTGATCTACCCAACGCTGCATTAAAGGCAAATCTAATCCTTCACCGTCGTTGGTTAGCAAAGAGCTCCCAATTTTAATTATCCAACGCTGTACGCTTGCTTCTGCTGCCATTACCTGCCCTTGTATTATGAAGAGTAAATAATTTCCATATCGTGGTCATCATCATCGTCGTCGTCATCGTCGTTTTGCTTAGCTAAACGGCGTTGCAACTTGTCTTGCTGCACGCGTTCACGCGCCTCTTCTTCCAGCTGCGTACGCAACGCCTCTTGTTCAGCGGCATAGTCTGGCTCTTCCTCTTCACGGCGGCGGCGCTCTTCAATGGCATTCATTAAAGCATAGGCTAGCTCTTGCGTACCCATCTTAGTGGCCGCAGAAATACGAAACACTGGGCCTTGCCACTGCAGGCGCGCAACAATGTCGGCACACAGCTCATCTTGCATTTCTGTAGGAATAAGATCGAGCTTATTCAGCACCAACCAACGTTCCTGCTGGGCAAGAGTGGGCGAAAAGCGCTCAAGCTCTTCTTCTAGCACCTCTACGTTAGCCACAGGATCACTATTATCCACTGGCTCCACATCCACCACATGTAACAATAAATGCGTACGCGCCAAATGCTTTAAGAAGCGAATACCAAGCCCTGTGCCCTCAGACGCTCCCGCAATCAAGCCTGGAATATCAGCCATCACGAAACTACGGAAACGATCCACTTTCACCACACCAAGCTGTGGCACCAATGTGGTAAACGGGTAATCAGCCACCTTAGCCTTCGCCGCGGTCACGGCACGAATCAAAGTGCTTTTCCCCGCATTAGGCATGCCAAGCAAACCCACATCGGCAAGCACTTTTAACTCTAAACGCAACTGCCTACTTTCGCCCGGTGTGCCTGGGGTGGTTTTGCGCGGCGCCTGGTTGGTGCTGCTTTTGAAACGGATATTGCCCATGCCCCCGCGGCCGCCTTGGGCCACTTTTACCCGCTGCCCATGCTCCACCAGGTCGGAAAGCACCTCATTGTACTCCGCGTCGATCACTGTCGTGCCTACCGGCACCATCAACACAACATCCTCAGCAGACTTACCCGTACACTGCCGGCCTTCGCCTGGGCGCCCATTAGCCGCACGGTAAATCCCTTGGTAGCGGTAATCAATCAAAGTATTGAGGTTATGATCAGCCTGAAACCAAACACTGCCGCCATGGCCACCATCACCACCATCAGGGCCGCCAAATTCGATAAATTTTTCGCGACGAAAGCTTAAGCACCCGCCACCACCTTTACCTGCATGAACGCGAACAAACGCCTCATCAACAAATTTCATCGTTATGTGCCTCTAGGCTCTCGATACAATTAATATCCACTACCAAAACAAAAAAGCCCCGACCGGATACCGGCGGGGCTCTTTAATGCACACTGGCTGCGGTTTAAGCCACAGGATCAATCGTAACGTATTTACGATTGTGCGGCCCTTTAACTTCGAACCTCACGCGGCCTTCAGCCGTTGCAAAAATAGTGTGATCTCGGCCCAAACCAGTGTTAGCACCAGCATGGAAACGTGTGCCACGTTGGCGAACAATGATTTCGCCAGCTTTAACTACTTGGCCGCCAAAACGTTTCACGCCTAAGCGTTTACTTTCCGAATCGCGACCATTTCGGGTACTACCACCCGCTTTTTTCGTTGCCATCTTTTATATCCTCTCGTTGTGCCTGCGTTAAATTAACCGGCAATCCCAGTAATTTTCACTTCAGTAAACCACTGGCGGTGGCCTTGCTGCTTACGGGAGTGCTTGCGACGACGTAACTTAACGACGCGAATTTTTTTGTGACGCCCTTGCGCTACAACTTCAGCGGTCACTTTAGCACCCTCAACTAGAGGCTGACCAATGTTTACATTTTCGCCGTTGGCTACGAGCAACACTTCATCAAACTCGAGGGTTTCACCCACACCAATTTCGATTTTTTCAATGCGTAGCACATCACCTTCTTCTACGCGATACTGTTTGCCACCGGTTTTGATGACTGCGTACATATAGCTTCTCTCTAAACTATCGTCTTGGTGGCGGTTCTAAGAACACTTTCAGGCCACGTTGACACATAAGGAATGGGCTTAGCCCAATAAGGGGCGCAAGTATACGCCATCACAAACTTCACAACAAGATGCAGCACACTTTTATACGCTTAATGTTTGGCGCATCTCGATATATCCACTACACTTCACGGCTAGTTCTGGAAGAAACGAAAACCTGTAGCGTGATCATTTATTTATCCGCGTATTATTATTTATCATGCATCCACCATTTTTTTAAGTTGGGAACAAACCGATGGATTACCAAGCAATTACCGCTGTTGTTGCAGACGACTTTAAAGCGGTTAACGAATACATCACCCACCACCTAGACACCAACGTCCCTCTTATTCGTGAAATTGGTGAGCACATTATTAGTGGTGGTGGCAAACGCCTGCGCCCACTGGTGGGTTTATTATGCGCCCGCGCCTATGGCTACCGCGGGCAGCAACACGTGGATATTGCCGCCATCATCGAGTTTTTACACACAGCAACATTGTTGCACGATGATGTGGTGGATGAATCTGATTTACGCCGTGGGCGCCCCACTGCCAATGCCGTTTGGGGCAACTCAGCCAGCGTGCTTGTAGGCGATTTCCTAATATCTCGCGCCTTCGAGCTGCTTGTGGCTATTCGCAATTTTCACGTGCTCGATATTCTATCCGCGAGCACCAATGTGATTTCTGAAGGCGAAGTGCTGCAATTACTAAACGCACGCGATCCAAACACTACAGAAGAACAATACATGCGTGTTATCCACCACAAAACCGCAAAGATGTTTGAGTCAGCAGCTGAAACGGGTGCCGTACTAGCAGCGCAAGACAGTGCTGAGGTGGAGCAAATTCGAGCCACCCTAGGCACTTATGGCCGCCACCTTGGCATCGCTTTCCAACTGATTGACGATGTACTTGATTACACTGGCAGTGCTGAAGTGCTCGGCAAAAACGTTGGCGACGACCTAGCTGAAGGCAAGCCCACCTTGCCACTGATTTATGCCATGCGCGAAGGCAGCGCCGCGCAAGCCGAGCTAATTCGTAACGCTATTCGCCAAAGCGATGTTAGTAAACTTGATGAGGTGGTAGCCATCGTGCAACAAGTGGGCGGGCTCGAGTACACCGAACAAAAAGCGCAAGAACACACCCAACTTGCCATTAACGCCATTGCCAGTGTTCCTGCCTCTTCTTATAAAGAAGCCTTAGAAAACTTGGCTATTCAAGCTAGCAAACGAGACAATTAACATGACCTTTTTATCTTTTTTACGCCACACAGTTATTCTTTTCTCTGTATTGTTGCTCGGCGCCTGTGGCCTTAGCCCCCAAGCGGTGGTGGTAGAACCCAAGCCCGCAGTGGCCTACCAAGCCCTGGGCCAAAACCAATCGGTTGCAGTGCAAGTGCGAGATGATCGCCCTGAAGACCATTTAGGCTCACGCGGTGGCACCTATGCAGAAACAAGTGTATTAACCATTGGCAACGACCTGCCAAAAGCCATTTATGATGCGGTCACCAATGGCTTGCACCAGCAAGGTTTCAACGCCATGAACCCAGGCCAAACCGACCATCGTTTAGAAGTAACCCTAGAAGAATTACTTTACACCCCAGCTGAAGGGGCGGTGGTAAACCGAGTAACCATCGATGCCCTACTACGTGCAGATGTGTATAAAGGCCATCAACACTTGTACACCAACACCTACAAAAGCCAAACCCTACACAACACAGTCAGCACGCCCACATCAAAGAAGAACCAAACCATCATTACTGAAGAGCTGAACCGCACGCTCACACGCCTGCTGCAGGATGAGAGTTTATTAACCGTGCTACGCGACGGGCGCATTCTCTAAGGCAAAACAAAGCCCCAACAACAAACGCTGTTGGGGCTTTGTTTTCTCAACTAATCATCATGATGGCTTAATCGTTCACGCAATGCGGGCACCCATGCAGGTTGCTCGCCCACGGCAAACTCCTGCGCCTCACCTTGCCCCCACACAGGCCCTGGCCACGCTGAATCACCGCTGCTGCGCGCAACCACATGCACATGCAGTTGCGATACTAAGTTGCCCAGTGCGCCAATATTTACTTTTTCTGCCCCGGTTAAAGTTTGTAAGTGTTTAGCACAGCGGTTAACTACAGCTAGCAAATGCTGCTGTTGCTCCTCACTTAACTGATACCATTCGGTTACGCCCTCTACTTTCGGTACCACTATCACCCAAGGAAAACGTTGGTCATTCATCCAACGCAGCCACACTTGCTGCGTTTCACCAATGGCGCCTGTGTCAGCTGCTAGCTGATGATGCAGATCTGCCATATTTATCTACTCCATAACATCAAACTACTAGGCCTTTAATGCCGCATTGGCTTGCCATTTAGCGAGGCTCTGCACCTCTTCTTAAAACACAAATACCTTAATAACGAAAGGCTCTACCCCCAATGTATCATTGTCTAACACCATGCAAATCCCTCTACGATAAAAGCCTTATGCTTCTAAAACATGCAAAGCTACTCTGCCGCTTTGCTATTCCCCCTTCAGAACATTCAAGGAGCATGACATGTCTGAGAACACTGCGAAAGAAGTACAGCAAGAGATCGAAAACAAAGCAAGCCAATTCATTGATCTCGCTAAAGGCGCTGGGCGCAAAGCTTACTACGTGGGCGTTGGCGCAATCAGCAAAGACGAAGAAACCGCCCAAGGTTTATACAGCGAGTACGCCGAAGCAGGTGCACAAGAGTTAGGTGAAAAAGCGGAAGGCAAAGCAAAGCCTGTGCTTGCTAGCCGTGGTTTTGTGGCCGCCTTAAAAGATTTACAGGAAACCTTACCAAGCAAGCGCCAAGCTTTATATGAGCGCTGTGTGGAAGCAGGCCGTATCGAGAAAGGCGAAACCGCTAGCGAAACTAGCGAGTTTGTTTTAGCCGCCATTGGCGCTAGCCTACTGATTAAGCAAGAAGGTGAAAAGTTCGTTAATGAGCTCATCACCGCTGGTGAAAAGCGCAACGCTTAGTATTACCCTAATAGAATCGCGCTGATTCTTACGCCGCAGGCAACCCCTGCGGCGTTTTTAATGCACTACTACCTCTTCGCCTAGGCGCACAGCCTCCTGCTCTTCATGCGCAATTTCAACAGCTAATGTGCCAAGCCCATCCACGCTATAGCATACGCTTTCAATCGGCTCGGCCAACATGCCATCCACTGCCAGCATAAAATCTGCCGCTGCCTCTGAGCCTAAATACCCCTGCGCCTCGGCTTCGCTTTGCCAGTTTTGCCACAGCACAAGGCTGCCAGGATTATCCACCTGGATATACACCTCAAACGATAAACAGCTTGCTTCGTCTAACGCTCCTTGAGCTGCGTCTTGCGCCAACTCCACAGCTTCTTCTAAGTACTTAATTTTTACTGCCAATGTTTGCTTTACTATAACCACAACGCCACCAAGCCACTAAAATGTGCTGCGCACCATAACACAGCACGCTCTCTTGTAGAACAACCCTGACCACCAAGTCCCTCATATTGCTAGCACCACGAAGAAGTTTTCAGCTATGGTATGAAGCAATAAAGAAAATAATTAGCTCTAGGGCTGCCACCAATAGCCCTAGCAAAAAACAAATAACAACCTGCGCAAGATAATAAAAAAGGAAAGCCTATGAACTACTTCATTACCGGTGGCACCGGTTTTATTGGCCGATTTGTTGTTGCCCGTTTGTTGCGTCGCGATGAAAATGCTCGCGTCTTCGCTCTTGTTCGCGAAGGCTCAGAGTACAAGCTAGAGGCCATCCGCAAACGCTTAAACGTTTCTGCAGACCGATTAGTGCCTATTTATGGAGACCTAAATAAAAAACTATTAGGCGTTAGCAAACAAGACCAAGAAGATTTAAATACTCTTGTTGATCACTTCATGCACTTAGGTGCCATTTACGACCTCAACCAAAATGCAGAACGGCAGATCAACACCAACATTACTGGTACACGCGAAGCCATTGCCTTAGCCCACACGCTTTCTGCTAAATGTTTTCACCACGTGAGCTCTATTGCGGCTGGTGGGTTATACGAAGGCACCTTTACAGAAGCAATGTTTAACGAGGCCGGGCCGCTCACCAACCCTTATCTGCAAACAAAACACGAATCCGAACGCATTGTGCGTGAGGAAAGCAAAATCCCTTACCGTATTTACCGCCCAGCCATGGTGGTGGGTGATTCCACCACAGGTGAAATCAGCAAAATAGATGGCCCCTACTACCTGTTCAAGCTCATTCAGCGGCTGCACGACATCTTGCCTGCGTGGATCCCATTACTAGGCATTGAGGGTGGTATTTTTAATATCGTGCCTGTGGATTTTGTAGCGGATGCCATGATTTACCTAGCACATTTGCCCGACAAAGATGGTGAATGTTTCCATTTAACGTCACCGCGCCACTACAGCCTCGGTGAAATCGTTAACATCTTTGCAGGCGTTGCCGATGCACCTAAACTTGCTGTGCGAGTAGATAATAGCGTTGTGAAACGTGTGCCTCGCTTCCTTAAACAAGGCGTTAGCAAACTGCCGCCTTCTAAGTTTATCTTCAACCAGGTACTAGAGAATTTAGATATCCCAGAATCTGCTTTACAGTTCCTCACCTACCCCACGCGTTATGCCAACGACGACACCATGGCAGCGCTAGCTGGTAGTGGTTTAGAAGTACCCGACCTCGAAAGCTATGCGCAGCTATTGTGGGATTACTGGGAAAACCACCTTGATCCAGAGCGCGATGAGCGCGAACAAGCGCTGAAACCTTCTATTAGCCTAGAAGAAGCCGTAAAAGACAAAGTGGTAATGATCACCGGCGCCACTTCTGGCATTGGCAAAGCCACTGCTCTTAAGCTTGCGCGCGCAGGCGCCACAGTGTTGGTTATTGCGCGCACCCCTGAAAAGCTCAGCGAAACGCTTGATGAAATTAGCAAAATAGGTGGTAAAGCCAAGGCGTATCAGTGCGATGTTTCCGACATGGAAGAGTGCCAACGCCTTGTACAAGAAGCGCTCGCTGACTTTGGCCACGTGGATGTATTAGTGAACAACGCTGGGCGCTCCATTCGCCGCTCGGTTATTAATGCTCTCGATCGTTTCCATGACTTTGAGCGCACCATGCAACTTAACTACTTCGGCGCCCTGAAACTCATTATGGAGCTGTTACCAAGCATGACTGAACGCAAAGCTGGCCATATTATTAATATTTCCTCGATTGGCGTGCTTACTAACGCACCACGCTTTTCTGCCTATGTGGCATCCACAGCTGCCCTAGATGCGTTTAGCCGTTGTGCCGCCTCCGAGCTCGCACACCAAGGAGTTAGCTTCACCACAATTAACATGCCTTTAGTGCGCACACCAATGATTGCCCCCACAAAGATCTATAACCACGTGCCCACTATCAGCCCCTCCCAGGCTGCAGACATGATCGCTGACGCCATTGTGCGCAAGCCCAAACGTATTGCCACACAACTTGGCATCATGGGCTCTGTGATGCATTTCCTCACCCCAAAAATTACCGAAACAGTAATGAACAATGGCTATAAAATCTTTTCTGATTCTGCCGCCGCCATGGGTAAAGATGAAAATAAAAGCATCCGTGAACAGCGTGCTTTCTCGCGTTTGTTCAAGGGAATCCACTGGTAAGCTTAAATGTGCGATAAAAAAAGGCCGAACACATGTTCGGCCTTTTTTACGGTTAATTATTATTGCCGCAAACGCTCTTCTTCGATACGCCTACGCAACTCTTCATCCGGTACACGGCGGCCATCAAACAAATTATCTACTTCAAGCGGCAGCGGGTTTGGCGTTATTCGGCGCAGCTCACCTTTACTATCCACAGCAAACTGCATGGCATTCACACCGAGATAGCGTTGCTGGGTTAAAGCTGCCAAACGTGTATTATCCGCTAGAATTGTCGGCCGCAGAAACACAATTAAGTTGCGCTTTTCCTGCACGTTAGAAGTTGAGCGAAACAGCACGCCTAAGCCCGGAATGCTGCCTAAAATGGGTACTTTTTGCACCACTTCGCGCACGTCATCTTGAATAAGCCCGCCTAGTACAATGGTCTCACCATCATCAGCTAATACCGTCGTGTTAATAGAACGTTTGCTGGTGATAAGGTCTACCGCAGCAGATGCGCCAGACTGCACCGCTGAAGCCTCTTGTTCTAGTGCTAACCGCACAGTTCTATCCCCAGAAAGTGTGGGCGTAACCGTTAGTGTAATACCCACGTCTTCGCGCTGAATTGTTTGGAAAGGATTGGTGCCACCACCAGAGCTGTTATTAGTATGCTGCCCGGTTACAAAAGGCACATTCTGGCCCACAATAATAGAGGCCTCTTGGTTATCTAACGTTAAAATACTTGGTGTTGAAAGCAGATTTACGTTGGTGGTAGATGATAATGCTTGTAAGAAACCACCCCATCGCAAATTACCGCGGCGATCTAATTCGCCACCACCAATCAAGGCACCATCAGAGATATTTGGTGGCACATTACCGAGCACGCCCGCAATTACATCGCCCGTACTAATGCCAGCATTCGAAAAACTTGTGCCGCCATATCCACTGTTAGCACTACCTGCCGCCCACTGAAACCCAAGGTCTAGCCCTAAATCACCACCCACTTCAACAATAGCGGCTTCAATTAAAATTTGTGCACGGCGCAAATCAAGTTGGTTAATAATACTTTTGATCTCGGCCATTTCCGTGGGCTCAGCACGGATCACCAACGCATTCATCGATGGGTCAGCTTGAATAGAAAGCTTTCCTTTTCTACCACCATCTTCTGTTTCTCGGCTACTCGTGGTTTCTCCCACAAAACCATTGAGCAATTCAGCCATTTGCTCTGCGTCAGAGTGGTTTAGGCGTATTACTTGCACTGCTCCAGAAGACTGCGAAGGCGGCACGTCCAGCTGCTGAATTAACCGCGCGGCTTTGCTCCGAGTTTTACTATCCCCACGAACGATTAAGCGGTTAGTGCGTTCGTCTGCAACCACGCTCAGGCGGCCGGTGGCCGCACCCGCTTTGCCCCCATCATCGGGAATCATCGCCTCTAACAATTTCAACACATCGGTGGACCAAGCATGCTGCAACGACACCACCTGAATTTCTCGCGCTTCGGAACCATCTAGGTGGGCAATAATAGTTTCCAAACGGCGAATATTATTTGCGTGGTCGCTGATAATCAAAGCGTTAGCACTTGCTACAGCAGCCAAATGGCCATACTGCGGCACAAGGGGGCGCAACACCGGCACCAATTCTGACACCGGCGAATTTTCTATTACTATCACTCGTGTTACTAACTCATCGCCATCCGATGCGCGGCTTGGTGTTACCGGTAAACTACTCTGCTTCGCAGTCGTGTTAGGTACAATTTTCACCACATCGCCAGATTCCACTGCCGCATAGCCATGCACCTGCAACACCGACAAAAACAGCTCGTATACTTCATCGCCGGTTAACGGTTCACGTGAAATAACCGTAACGTCACGCGCCCTTACACGCGGGTCAACAACAAAATTTTTACCCGTCATGTCGGCCACTTTATCGATAAAGGCCTGGATCTCAGCATTCCGAATATTCACTGTCCATGCTTTATCATCATCCGCAAACAGCCCTGAGCTTGCGAACAATAAACAAGCACTAAGTAGTGCCATACCGAGCCAAATTGTTTTTTGTTTTATCATACTACGATAGCCTATGGCGGAAAATTAACTGTAAATCGACGCGTGCCGCGCTCTACTTCTATCGTGGCACTGCCAGACACCATTACTTCTTCAAGAATCGCCAAATCCATTTGCTCGTCGCCTAGGGCTTGGCCATTTACTGCGATGATTTTGTCGCCTTTACGCAGCCCCACAGCGCCAATTAACGCTGCTTTTGCCGAACTACCAATCACATAGCCCGCGGGCTCATCGGTTGCAACCGCTTCTAAACTAAGCTCTTTAATGATCGTTTCGCGCTGTTCTTGAGGCGTTGCCCCTGGGATGCTAAAGCCTTCATCCTGCTGCGGCTTAGGCTTTAGCTTAGGTGCACTGGTAGTAGCAGTATGCTCTGTTGCTGAAGGCACAAAAGCATCGTCGTCGAAGGCGGCCTTTTTCATGCGTAACGCTTCGTGCTTACCGCGATGCTTAAGAATAACACGATCTATGAGTATCTCTGTTAACTCTGCCTTGCCACTAGCTAACGGATCACCCACTCGATAAAGCCGAGTTTCTTTTCCACGTTCTGCAATAATCGCCGCTGCTAGCGCCTCGTTAGCATGGGCAAACAGCCCCACTAACTCAAGGTTTAAACTAGTATCTGGCGCATCCACTAGCACAGGTTGCGCTGTTTCTTCTGTAGCCTTAGGCTCACCGAAAAACAACCATTGTTGAAAACGGAGGGCCGACACCGCCGCGGTTTCCTCATGGGTTATTTGCTCAACACGCAGTAAGCTTTCAGTACTTGGCGGCGGTTCAATAGGCCCTGCAATTAGCAACCATGCCGTATCTACTAACCACTTTGCTAGCAGCAGCAATAACGCAAGCACGAATAGCATACGCAAGGTTTTAGTTATGCTGTTAATCAATGCAAGCCTCGTTAGTTAACCCTTCTACGCGCACCTTCACCACTGATCGCTCACCTTCAACACTTCAGTGCCGGCGCTGCCTCCTTGGCTCATACCCAGCATCGCTAGCCAACGGCGATACACTAGCCAAGTAAATCCTTTGCTCGAAAATTCACCTTCCATTAGCGCATCTGTTTTTCCATGGCCCTGTAAAAGCACAACAACCTGGTCTTCTGCCTCAGTACGTAGCAACAGTTCCAATGCATCCACGGTTGCTTGCCCGCCTGGCCATAGGATGTCGCCGCCTGAATAATCCGCCCGCCCCGTTGCGCGCCAAGGCGCTGAAGAAGCAACGGATAGCTCTTCGATATGCCCCTTAATTCTTCCTGTTGCACTGCCCTCAGCTAGGTTCAGCGTTTTACTGAACAAAGCAACATCAGCCTCTAACTCCACCTGCCTAAGGTGTAAGCGGCCCAATGGGGTAACGGTTAGCCATCCATCCGCAATACCCAGGGCAGACTGCACTTGCACGGCAAACCCAGGTAGCAAGGCTTTCCATTGCCAACGCCATGCCACCTGCCCGCGCTGCGACCGCCATCGCCAAGAAGCCTGCCCATTAAAAACACGGCCTGTGATAGCGTAAACCGCTACTCTCTCGTTGCCCAAAGCAAGGCGCTTTTCATTACCTAACACTAAAGCTGCAGGCGCAGTAATAAGTGCATAGCCCAAAATGCCAAGTAGGAAAACCACTATCATCAACCATGTTCTTGGCATTGCTTTTATCACCTAAAAAGAGACCAAACCACACGAAGGCTAATTTTAAAACGGTACATCATCATCAAAATCCATGGGTGCCGGCGCAGATGTTGGCTGCTGCGGCGCAGGTGTTCGCTGAGCTGCAGGCTGTGGTGCCTGGCTAGGCGCTGGGGGCTGTTGGTTAGCATAATCATCCCAACCACCCGCTTGGCCACCACCGCCACCACCTCGGCTATCGAGCATTTGCATTTCGTTGGCCACAATTTCAGTGGTGTACCTATCTTGGCCATCTTGCCCTTGCCACTTACGCGTACGAATACTGCCCTCCACGTAAACTTTGCTGCCCTTGCGCAAATACTGCCCCACGATTTCCGCTAAACGATTAAAAAACACCACACGGTGCCATTCTGTGCGTTCTTGTTTTTGGCCGGTATTGCGGTCTGTCCATGATTCACTGGTAGCAACACTGATGTTCGCTACGCTACCACCACTCGGCATAACTCTCACTTCAGAGTCTTGGCCTAAATTACCAATCAATATAACTTTATTCACACCACGGGACATATCTCATTCTCCTTAATCTAGCGCACAGCGCCTTTCATTTGTTCTCTCAGTCTTAATGCAATAGCAACCGTGCGTCATCAGCCTAGGCCTATAATAAACGTCAGTTATGGCTGCTAAAATTGAAATGTTTTTTTTGAAAGATGCAGCAGTGTAACAGAACGTAGCAAGAGGCAAACAGGGCAATGCCATAAAAAACCAGCGCCTTAGCAAAACCACTTGCCAATTAAAGCAAAATTGACATCAATCGGCCTAACACCTTATATAGTGCTGCAATCTAACGTACACTTTAGCCGCATATGCACCGGCTCATGTTAGCAAAACGGCGTAACGATAACCGTTACCCACAACATCTTCAGCCATTTTTATTCGCGCCACACTCACCGTGGCAAGCGTGTAGGCCATCTATTTTGAAAGTCATTACATCGCTTTTTTATTCCAGCACTATTTTACGCTAACTGCCTGCAACAACGCTTGTGCATGGCAAATATTTAACCCCTTTCGTTACGAGCACAGTTTTTCATGGATACCATTGCAATACGCGGCGCACGCACGCACAACTTAAAAAATATCGACCTCGACATCCCAAGAAACACATTAGTAGTGATTACTGGACTTTCCGGCTCCGGTAAATCTTCGCTCGCTTTCGACACCCTTTATGCAGAGGGCCAACGCCGCTATGTGGAATCCCTATCCACCTATGCACGGCAATTTTTATCAATGATGGAAAAGCCTGATGTGGATCTTATTGAAGGCTTATCGCCGGCAATTTCCATCGAACAGAAATCCACCAGCCACAACCCGCGCTCCACCGTGGGGACTATCACCGAAATTTATGATTACTTGAGGTTACTGTTTGCCCGTGCCGGCGAACCACGCTGCCCCACACACAAACTACCCCTGGCAGCACAAACCATCAGCCAGATGGTTGACCAGGTACTTACCTTACCCGAAGGCAGCAAGCTCATGTTGCTAGCACCTGTGGTGCAGGCAAAACGTGGCGAGCATTTACATCAATTAGAACAACTGCGTGCTCATGGCTTCATTCGTGCACGTATCAACGGCATCTTAACCGATCTCGACGACACTCCTAGTTTAGATAAAAACAAGAAACACACCATTGAAGTGGTAGTAGATCGCTTTAAAGTACGCTCAGAGATGCAAAACCGCCTCGCTGAATCTTTTGAAACAGCCCTCCAGCTTGCCGATGGCATTGCACTTATTGCCCCCATGGCTGGCGAAGAAAATGTGGATGAAATCATCTTCTCGGCACGTTTTGCCTGCGCCCAGTGCGGCTACAGCCTTAGTGAGTTAGAACCCCGGTTATTTTCATTTAACAACCCTGCCGGCGCCTGCCCAAGTTGTGACGGCCTCGGCCAGAAGCAGTTTTTTGATGCTGACAAAGTGATTGTGAACCCACATGCAGGTTTAGCAGCCGGTGCCATTCGTGGGTGGGACAAGCGCAACGTTTATTATTTCCAACTATTGCAAGCCTTGGCAGATCACTTGGGATTTGACATCGATACTCCCTTTAATGAACTAGCGGAAGCGGTACGCGAAGCTATTTTATATGGCACTAAGAAAGAAAAAGTAGCATTCCGCTATCTTAACGACAAAGGTGAAATAGCCATACGCCAACACCCTTTCGAAGGCGTGCTGCCCAATATGGAGCGCCGCTACCGCGAAACGGAGTCGGAAGCAGTGCGTGAAGAGTTGGCACGATATTTGAGCCATTCCACCTGCCCTAGCTGCCACGGTTCTCGCCTTAAGGAAGCGGCACGGCATGTGTTTATCGATGATCGCTCATTACCAGAGCTTGTAGAGCTTCCCATTGGCGAAGCTTTTGCCTATTTCTCCGCATTAGTGTTGGCTGGCCATAAAGGTGAAATTGCTGAAAAGATCCTTAAAGAGATTCGCGATCGCCTAGAGTTTTTAGTTAACGTTGGCCTTAATTATCTGAACCTAAGCCGCAATGCAGAAACCTTATCCGGTGGTGAAGCGCAGCGCATTCGCCTTGCATCGCAAATTGGCGCAGGGCTAGTGGGTGTAATGTATGTGCTCGACGAGCCCTCCATTGGTTTGCACCAACGTGATAACCAACGTTTGTTAGACACACTCATCCATCTGCGCGATCTTGGTAATACAGTAATTGTGGTGGAACACGATGAAGATGCCATGCGCACCGCCGACTACATCGTAGACATAGGCCCTGAAGCTGGCCGCCATGGTGGGCAAGTGGTAGCAGCAGGCAAAATCGACGATATTCTTAACAACCCGGCATCGCTTACTGGGCAATATCTTTCAGGCCAACAGCAAATTGCCGTGCCACAGGAACGGCTGCAACCAAGCGGTAAGTGGCTAAGTTTACACGGTGCCACCGGCAACAACTTAAAAGACGTGGCTCTTAACATTCCCGTGGGGCTACTCACCTGTGTTACTGGTGTGTCTGGATCAGGCAAATCCACGCTGATCAATCAAACGCTTTATCCCATTGCCGCCACAGCACTGAACCGCGCAACAACATTAAAAGCTGCCCCCTATGTAGGCATCGAGGGCATTGAGCACTTCGATAAGGTCATCGACATTGACCAAAGCCCCATTGGCCGCACACCAAGGTCCAACCCAGCCACCTACACGGGTATTTTTACATCTATCCGCGAACTTTTTGCTGGCACACAAGAAGCGCGTGCACGAGGTTACAAACCAGGACGGTTTAGTTTTAACGTGCGCGGCGGCCGCTGCGAAGCTTGCCAGGGCGACGGCGTTATAAAAGTTGAAATGCACTTCTTAGCCGACATTTATGTGCCCTGCGAAGTGTGTAAAGGCATGCGTTATAACCGTGAGACGCTAGAAGTCACCTACAAGAACCGCAATATCCATGAAGTGCTCACCATGACGGTGGAAGAGGCTAAAGAGTTTTTCTCTGCCATACCTGCCTTGGCTCGGCGATTACAAACCCTTATTGATGTGGGCCTAAGCTATATTACACTAGGCCAGGCTGCCACCACACTTTCCGGCGGCGAAGCACAACGCATTAAGCTCGCGCGTGAGCTATCAAAACGTGACACCGGCAAAACCCTATATATTCTCGACGAGCCAACCACAGGGCTTCATTTCCACGATATTCAACAGCTGCTAAACGTGCTATTTCGTTTACGGGATGAAGGCAACACTATCGTCGTGATTGAACACAATCTCGACGTCATTAAAACCGCTGATTGGATCGTAGATTTAGGGCCTGAAGGCGGTTCTGGGGGCGGGCAAATTATTGCTGAAGGCAGCCCTGAGCATGTGGCGAAGCAAGAGAAAAGCCACACGGGCTATTATTTAAAAAATTGGCTGAACTAAAAAGCAGGGTAAAAAAAAGGCCGGTTTCACCGGCCTTTTTTTATTCTTCAGAACCACCCTCTGGGCGATCCACTAGCTCAACATAAGCCATTGGTGCATTATCACCAGTGCGGAAACCCATTTTAAGAACGCGTAGGTAGCCGCCTGGGCGCTCTTTGTAGCGTGGGCCTAATTCATTAAACAAAATGCCCACCGCTTCTGCGGAGCGTGTTCTTGCAAAAGCAAGACGACGGTTAGCAACGGTGTCGTTTTTTGCCAATGTAATTAATGGCTCAGCAACACGACGTAGCTCTTTCGCTTTGGGTAAGGTTGTTTTGATAGCACCGTGCTCAAACAGCGAAGTTGCCATGTTGCGGAACATCGCATCGCGATGCGCGCTCGTACGGTTTAATTTTCTGCCACTTTTGCGATGTCGCATGATTAAACTTCCTTTAAAACTGGGCGCTAATAGGGCGCCCTTTTATCTGTAAAAGCAGGCCTAAATTACCTGCCCATTAATCTATCATCGTCACGAAGACTTTCAGGTGGCCAGTTCTCTAAGCGCATGCCCAAAGATAAGCCTTTCGTTGCTAAAACATCTTTAATCTCTGTGAGAGATTTCTTACCTAAGTTAGGTGTTTTCAGCAACTCAACCTCAGTGCGTTGAACCATATCACCAATGTAGTAAATATTTTCTGCTTTTAGGCAGTTTGCAGAACGAACCGTAAGCTCAAGGTCATCAACCGGGCGTAACAACACCGGGTCTACCTCTTCCTCTTCTTGCTTAGGCTCTGGCTTCTCATCTTCTTCGAGCGCAACGAATACTGAGATTTGTTGTTTCAAGATAGTTGCAGCAGCACGGATAGCATCTTCTGGATCAATAGCGCCATTGGTTTCAATATCGATCACCAACTTGTCTAAGTCCGTTCTTTGCTCTACACGGGCCGCTTCAACAACATATGCAACACGCTCTACGGGGCTGTAGCTTGCATCAATTACCAAGCGCCCAATACCACGTGTTTCATCTTCGTCAGTTAAACGTGCATCTGCAGGCACGAAACCACGACCTTTTGTGATAGTTAATGTGGCTTTAAATTCCACATCATCAGTAATATTACAGATCACATGGTCGGGATTAACAATTTCAACGGTATGGTCGGTTTGGATATCTCCAGCCGTTACCGCACCAGCACCTTTTTTGCTAATCTCCACGGTAGCACTATCACGCTCGTTAAGAATGATAGCTACATTTTTTAGGTTCAAGAGAATGTTCAGCACATCCTCTTGAATACCATCAATGGTGGAGTATTCGTGCTGCACTCCTTCAATCTCTGCCTCTGTAATTGCAGCGCCTTCCATGCTCGAAAGCAGAATGCGGCGAAGCGCGGTTCCTAGCGTATGTCCAAAACCGCGCTCTAGCGGCTCTAATACAACTTTCGCATGGGTTGGGCTAATCGCATCAATAGCGATAGAGCGAGGCGTGAGCAAGTCGTTCACAGCAGTCATAGGGCTCCCTCAGGTTAAATTACTTAGAATAGAGCTCAACGATCAAGCTTTC
>Ga0079226_10001431_pt1 | contig 18312 bp, 18 predicted proteins | sample Poulit2014_FD_76345 | JGI IMG/M metagenome (GOLD analysis project Ga0079226, IMG submission 76345) | Agricultural soil microbial communities from Georgia to study Nitrogen management - Poultry litter 2014 | ecosystem: Environmental > Terrestrial > Soil > Agricultural land | place: USA: Georgia...
ATGAAAAATAGGAGAGTGAGATGTATGGTAACATTATTTACTTCACCAAGTTGCACATCTTGCCGTAAAGCGAAAGCATGGTTACAAGAACATGACATACCGTATACGGAGCGTAACATTTTTTCAGAACACTTAACAATTGACGAAATTAAACAAATTTTAAAAATGACTGAAGATGGAACAGACGAAATTATATCTACACGTTCAAAGACTTATCAAAAGTTAAACGTTGATATAGATGCACTACCACTTCAAGATTTATATTCAATTATTCAAGATAACCCTGGTTTATTACGTCGTCCGATTATTTTAGACGATAAACGTTTACAAGTTGGGTATAACGAAGATGAAATTAGACGTTTCTTACCTAGAAAAGTACGTACGTTCCAATTGCAAGAAGCACAACGTATGGTTGACTAAATAAATTATAAATTAACTATATTAGCCATAAAGTAACATGTATACAATGTTATTTTATGGCTTTGTTATATCCAATATAACAAATTGACAAAGAATGAAGTCAAATAAAATGGATGTTTAAAAATGAAATTATTATTAAGAAATTTAAAATGTGAACAAATAATGGCAAAAGAGACAGTACTCAACAGATAAGTGCTGTTTTTTTGGCTTCTTTAAGGGTATGTGTTAATATAAGAGACCAATTAGGAAATAGTAAAAATTAATCAAACAAATCAATTGTAATTATTACTACCTTCTAATACAATTATGATTACTATTCATCGACTGTAAGGAGTGAGATGATATGAGAATAGAGCGTGTTGACGATACTACTGTTAAATTATTTATAACATATAGTGATATTGAGGCTAGAGGCTTTAAACGTGAAGATTTGTGGACGAACCGCAAACGTGGTGAAGAGTTCTTTTGGAACATGATGGAAGAAATCAACGAAGAAGAAGATTTCGTAGTTGAAGGACCTTTATGGATACAAGTACATGCTTTTGAAAAGGGCGTTGAAGTAACAATATCTAAATCAAAAAATGAAGATCTTATTAATATGTCGGAAAATGATGATAACGAGCAACTTGATTATCAAGTGAATGATTTATTATCACAAACATTTGATCAAGATGAAAGTTTAGAGGATTTATTTGATCAACGTCAACAACAAAAAGAAAGCCGTCACAATCAAGAGCGTAATGAAAGCAAACAACAAGCGACGCGAACTGTAATTGTTAAATTTAATGATTTAGAAGAAGTGATTGATTATGCACACCATAATAATCTAGCAATAAATGAATTTGAAGATTTATTATACAGTTTTAATAATATATACTATTATGCCATTCATTTTGACGAAACAGTTGATCAAGAAGCAATTAATGATAGCTATAGTCAATTACTTGAATTCGCATATCCTACTGACAAATCAGAAGTATATTTAAATGACTACGCGAAAATTATTATGAGTCATAACGTCGCGTCACAAGTACGTCGTTATTTCCCAAGTACTACAGAATAAAATAAACATTAAAAAACAATAGATAAATGAGACCTACTGAAATGTAATTATTCAGTAGGTTTTTTATGTTTTCGAGAAGTAATTTTTGACTTGATGGAGTGTAATGAAGTGAGGTGAAATAACTGTGTTATGTGCCAAAAATGAGAACAATCAAATTATACTTGCAACAATAGCAAAAAAAGGCGTGCATTATGTGTGTCCGCGTTGTCACTGCAAAGTCATTTTAAAGCAAGGGCAATCAGTAGTACCACATTTTGCTCATACAAATAATAAGAAATATATATGTAATAAAGGTGAAACTTATGAACATTACTTATTGAAGTATATGTTAGCACAATGGTTCGAACTGCAGCACCATACAGTTGTTATAGAACCTTATATCGCACAAAGTTATCAGTATCCAGACTTAATTGTCGATAATGATGTAGCCATTGAAATACAATTTTCAAAAATTACTATACTTAATATAAAAAAGAGATCCTTATCTTTACTGAATTTAGGATTTAATGTTGTTTGGGTTATTAATAACCCTCACTATGATGCTAAGACACATATTTTAAAATTGACTACATATGAACGGACATATATTAATTTAAATTCACGTCACTTATTTGCATGGGAACATAAACGTCAACAACTTTATCAATATTATATTATTCGCTTCTTAGGCGGTAAACGTTTTGTGGCGTTAAGACAAACAATTACTTTTGATACTTTATTACGGATTACGCATAAAATGAAGATGCCAACATTTAATTTAAAATTGACTGATAATACAGTTAGAAAATATTTGAAATATTGTCGTAGAAGTCGTTCGGTACATCAACCAAGTCTAAGTATTATGTATCAATTGCAATTATCGGAGACGTGGATAATTAAACAACTTGGCATTATTTTTGATGAACAATTATATGTGAAATCTCATCCAGTATATTGGCAATTACAACTCTTATATATGGTAAAGCATAACCAGTATAAGTTAAGTGATTTTATAAAATCAATTGAGTATAATGTTTTTTATACAGGTGCTATAGATAAAGAAAAAATTACCGCTAAAATGGTTGGAGATTTTCTGCGATTGAGTTATATAAATGGAAGTAATAACGTGCAAAATTGAGTGCGACGTGAGAAAATTATAGTAATGAATTTATAGGAGGTTTACTTAAAATTATGAATCAACAATTAACAAGAGAAGAACAAGAACGTAAATATCCTGAATACACTTGGGATTTAACTACTATATTTGAATCTGATGAGGCTTTTGAAGCAGCGTTTAAAGAAGTAGAAAACAACCTGGGGCAAGAAGAACAATTTCAAGGGCATCTAGCAGATAGTGCAGAAACGCTATATAACGCTTTAGCTTTGGAAGATGAACTAGGATCAAAATTAGAAAAAGTATATGTGTACGCCCATTTAAAGCAAGATCAAGATACTGCAAATGATAAATACACTGGATATGAATCTCGAGCACATCAACTGATTATTAAATTCAATTCAGGTTGGAGTTTCTTAGTACCAGAAATTTTGCAGATTGATGAGGCGACAATTCAATCATTTATTACGTCTAATGACGACTTAAAACAATATGAATTTGATTTGAAATTAATTAATGAAAAAAGACCGCATGTTTTAAGTGCAGATAAAGAAAAATTACTTACAGAAGCTCAAGATGCAATGTCGACACCAGATAATGTATACGGTATGTTCAGTAATGCAGATTTAGAATTCGAAGATGCAATAGATAAAGATGGCAACCGTCATTCATTAACACAAGGCACTTTTATTAAGTGTTTAGAATCAGATGATCGAATATTACGTCAATCTGCTTTTGAAAATCTATATAAAGCTTATGGAGCATATAACAATACGCTAAGTGCGACATTAGCAGGTGAAGTGAAGAAAAATGTGTTTAATGCACGTACACATAATTATAAATCGGCACGTGCTGCAGCTTTAGGTAATAATCACATACCTGAAGAAGTTTATGATAATTTAGTTAAAACTGTACATCACTATTTACCACTATTACATCGTTACACAAAATTGCGTAAAGAGTTATCAGAATTAGAAGACATGAAAATGTATGATCTTTATACGCCCTTAGTAAAAGATGTAAAATTTGAAATGTCATATGAAGAAGCTAAAGATTGGATGATTAAAGCATTACAACCTATGGGTGAAGAGTATATGAAAGTGGTTGAAGAAGGGTTGAATAATCGATGGGTTGACGTTTATGAAAATAAAGGTAAGCGTTCAGGAGGTTATTCTTCAGGTGCACATCTTACAAATCCTTTCATATTATTAAATTGGTCTAATACAGTATCCGATTTATATACATTAGTTCATGAATTTGGACATTCAGCGCACAGTTACTTTAGTCGTAAAAATCAACCGGCCAATTCCAGTGGATACACGATATTTGTAGCTGAAGTAGCCTCTACATGTAATGAAGCGTTATTAAGTGATTATATGGATAAACATTTAGACGATGAACGTAGATTATTGCTACTTAATCAAGAACTTGAACGCTTTCGTGCAACGCTATTCAGACAAACAATGTTTGCTGAGTTTGAACATAAAATTCATCAAATTGAAGAAGCAGGAGAACCACTTACTGCAAACCGTATGAACGAAGAATATGCAGAATTGAATAGACAGTACTTTGGTGATTCTGTTGAGACGGATGAAGATATAAGTAAAGAGTGGTCAAGAATCCCACACTTTTATATGAATTATTATGTGTATCAATATGCAACAGGCTATAGTGCAGCACAAAGTTTAAGTCATCAAATTTTAACTGAAGGACAGCCAGCAGTAGATAGATATATTAATGAATTCTTGAAAAAAGGTAGTTCAAATTATCCAATTGAAATACTGAAAAATGCAGGTGTAGATATGACTACTCCAGAACCAATTGAACAAGCTTGCGAAGTCTTTGAACAAAAATTAGATGCATTTGAAAAGCTAATGAAAGCTTAGTGTGGATGTATTCGTTTTCAATTTGACAAGTTTGTGACAAAGTAGGTTTATTTAAATTAAAAGGTTGAAAGCCTCAATTTAGCGTGTTATATTATAAACATGAAATTAATCACATAACAAACATACCCCTTTGTTTGAAGTGAGAAATTTCTCCCATCCCCTTTGTTTAGCGCCGTGTAATCAGACACGGCGTTTTTTTTTATCCTCATTTATTAAATTCATAATTATGAATAACTATTCGTTTTACTTTTAAAAATAAAAATGAATTTTCTTTTTATATCTAAAATAATTACAACAAAGTTATAGAACGAGAAAGAATATATATTGTAACAGTGAATAGTAAAGTAGATAGCGCTTTACTAAAGAAGTAATTTAATGAGCATTAGGTGTAGCTACTAGAAAGAGCAATACTACTAAATTTAATACTTATGAGTAACCATTGTGCCGATACAATACTTGCTAGTAGAACTGTATTATATGATATGTTTCCATTTAAGTATAAAAAACTGTCATCAACAGTCTTACGACTTTGATGACAGTTTTTATTTGAATATTTTTGTCCCGTATTTGTAGAATAAAATGAGCAAACCACTCTACGTGTGTCATACATACAATCAACTTTTAGATTTCCAAAAGTTCCCATCTGGTGATTTAAGTTTTTCGATTTTTTGCTGTAATGCTAACTTTTTCAACTCTTTATTCATTAATTTCTCTGGCCATTCATAAATGGTAAGTAATTCTTCTTTAGTAACTAATTGTTGTTGTTGTATATATTTTTCTAGAGTAGGTGGTAAGTTCTTTTCAATAGGTGATCCAATAAGTTCATTTATAATATAAGTATAAATATGGTATGGATAAAGTCCTTCAACTTTTAATCCTTCTTCGTGAACATCTTCGTTAAAGAAGACGAGAGAAGGGGCTTCTTCAATCTCCATTTCTCGCGCGATATGCAAATCAACTTGTAAGCTTTCTTTTAAACAGTTACTACGCAAATCTTCTTTAAACACTTCGTAATCTAGCCCTGCGTTGCTTATGCAATTGTTGACCATATATTCAGTGATAATATCTCGTTTAGGTATGATTTCATTTTGAACAAGGTGAATAAAACGTTCTGCACGTATTCGACCTTGGAGTTCCGCAGCTTTATATGCGAGAGCAATATTATCTAAATCCGACGTGCTCTGTGCCTGGCATTTTGTTAATACACGGAGAGATGGATTTAAGATATGTCGTATACTGATATACTGCTTATACTCTATACGCAATTTAGAGAGTATTGCAGATAATTTAAAACAATCTTTACTGAATGGGTCGAAAAAAGAATAAATTTCTATCTTACTCACAGGTGAAAGATTCGCATCTTCACGACTATTAGCTTGTATTAATTTTAATTCTTCAGTCATGTATATTTCACCTACAATTAATTTTCGGTATTAACCATGTGGTTCGCTGTTAAACGTAATCGCTCATATAAATAATCACCGACGCCTTCAGGAAAATTTGCATGTTGAATAGCACTATACATATTCTCAAGCCATGCGTCGCGTTCATAGTTTGTTATTATAAATTCCATGTGACGTCTTTTTAGCATGGGATGCCCGTGCTCTTCTGTATAAAGATTTGGCCCTCCTAAAAATTGAGTCAGGAACTGTTTTTGTTTTCTACTTGTTTCTTGAAAATCTCCGGGAAACAAATAGTTGATTCTATCATCTTTTTCAACTAGGTTATAAAAATAATCAATCATCTTGTATAACGCATCATGTCCAATGATGTCATAGGGTGTCTGTGCCATAATATCACCATATTTTCTTAATGTATTACTAATATAACACGAATATTTTCATATGGAAGTAATTCGACTCTGTCAGCTTGTGCGCAACTAGTTGTTATTTAAGGTTGATTTTCTGTTGAAAAATCTTTGAACTTTATTATCTGGTGTTTCGTATTCGATTTCAAATGCTTCTAGAATATGCTTAAATTGAATTAAACCTTCATCATAATCCTCAACTTCATATTCTAGTTCATAATCTTGGTGATTTAAGTAATCACTTTTGTCCAAGACAAGTAAGTTACCATGAATTTCTCTTTCTACTCGTAAAGTAGTTAAAGCCCCTAAAATAACAAGTTGTTGAGTATCGATATTCATTTGATCGAGTTGTTCGGCAATTTCAGTTGGTAAATCATTAGCCAAAACAGGTTTATTCAATTCCGGTATAATACGTGTTTCAAAATTATATTCCATTAAACCAACTTCTGCAGGGACCTTAAGCGTCATTTCATAAAAGTCTTGTTTTACACGTATTCTTAAAGCTGATCTATGCGCACGTAGGTCAAAGTTTGGTGTATCTATATAATAGTTTGTTTGACTGAAAGGTTGCATGTCTTGAAAGTACTTATCATAAATAGATTTGTATTGTGATTTAGACAATAATTGCTTAAATTCAATTTCATTATTAGTTGCCACGAGAAACGCTCCTTTAATACATATAATAATTTATTTTAAAACACTTTGAGTATAATTTAAATTGAACTGCATTTTTAAAATTAAATACTGGCGATATAATGTTAAATTGTTGTCTCCACATTATCCTTGTAACGTGTTATGTAGATTAGAATTATGTTAAAATAATGAGGAATAAGGAGGAACAAGCATGCGTATTTATGTAAATGAAATTAAAGTAACAGAAGACATTATTAATTGTTATACAGAAGCATCTACAGAAGGTCTGGAAGAAGCAGGACAAATGCTTGTTGACAGCGATAATTATAGTTTTGCATATATCTTAGATGATGGGGAATCATATTCATACTTAATCTTTGTACAAGAAACTTGGTCTATGCTACATGAAAACAAAGGTAAGAAAATAATAGTTAATGATAATTTAGAATTACAGCAGTTCGAAAGAGAATTTGATTACATACTGGAAAACATTCAAGGTAATTTAAATTATGGTAAGGAGTTTGTTTCCGTTGTAGAAGATACTTTCGAATTAGATTGAAGCGGAGTGAGGCAATATGAATCAATGGGATCAGTTTTTATCTCCATATAAACAAGCAGTGGACGAATTAAAAGTTAAATTAAAAGGCTTGAGAAAACAATATGAAGTAGAAGAAAATGCTTCTCCAATAGAGTTTGTAACTGGCCGTGTCAAACCAATGACAAGCATTATTGATAAAGCAAATAAGCGGCAAATATCTTTTGATCGATTACATGAAGAAATGTATGACATCGCGGGCTTACGCTTAATGTGTCAATTTGTTGATGACATTGATGTAGTAGTTAATTTATTAAGACAACGTGAAGATTTTAAAGTTGTAGAAGAACGTGATTACATTAGTAATACTAAACAAAGTGGTTACCGTTCGTTCCATGTAATTATTGAATACCCCATCGAGACATTAAATGGGGAAAAGAAAATATTAGCAGAAATTCAAATCAGAACGCTAGCCATGAATTTTTGGGCCACTGTTGAACATACATTACGTTATAAATATGATGGGGACTATCCACCTGAGATTCAACACCGCCTTGAACGCGCAGCTGAAGCAGCGTTTTTACTGGATGAAGAAATGTCAGAAATCAAAGAAGAAATCCAAGAAGCACAAAAATATTATTCGAAAAAGCGTTCTAAAAAACATAATGATGACTAGGGGGAGAATCATGCGTTATACGATATTATCTAAGGGTGACTCAAAATCTAATGCATTGAAACACAAAATGATTAACCATATGAAAGATTTTCAAATGGTTGAAGATGCAGACAATCCAGAGATAGTGATATCAGTTGGCGGAGATGGGACATTATTGCAAGCTTTCCATCAGTATAGCCACATGTTGTCTCGTTGTGCTTTTGTTGGGGTACATACTGGTCATTTAGGATTTTATGCGGATTGGTTGCCGCATGAAGTTGAAAAGTTAATTATTGAAATTAATAATTCGGAGTTCCAAGTCATTGAATATCCTTTGCTAGAAATTATCGTTCGTTATAACGATAATGGGTATGAAACACGTTATTTAGCTCTAAACGAAGCTACTATGAAAACAGAGAATGGTTCTACTTTGGTAGTAGATGTAAATATCCGTGGTAACCAATTTGAGCGATTTAGAGGTGATGGTTTGTGTGTATCTACACCATCAGGCTCTACAGCATATAATAAAGCATTGGGTGGCGCGTTGATCCATCCGTCATTAGAAGCAATGCAAATTGCAGAAATTGCGTCGATAAATAACAGAGTGTTTAGAACAGTAGGCTCGCCTTTAGTATTACCAAAGCATCATACATGTTTAATTACACCAGTAAACCATGACACGATATTAACAACAATTGATCACGTGAGTATTAAACATAAAAATGTCAATGCTATACAGTTCAGAGTGGCAAATGAAAAAGTGAGATTTGCTAGATTTAGACCCTTTCCTTTCTGGAAAAGGGTACATGATTCCTTCATTTCTAGTGGAGAAGATGAGTAATGCAATTTACGTATGATATTAAAGAATCTAATATGTTAAAAACATTTTTACAAAAAAATCATTATTCAAAGCGGACTATAAGCGCCATTAAACATAATGGCGCTTTACTTGTTAATAATCAGCTAGTTACAGTCAGAAAACAATTAGAAATTGGCGATGTGTTAACAGTTCAGTTTGGTAAAGAAACACCAAGTTCTAATTTGATTCCGCATATAAAGACGTTGAATATCCTGTATGAAGATGATTATTTACTTGTAGTATCTAAACCTGCGCTTCAAAATTGCGCGCCTTCAAGGGACCATAAACATTTGAGTTTAGTAGAGCAAGTGCTTGGTTATTTTAATCAGTTAGAGCTCTCAATCGTGCCTCATATTGTAACTCGAATTGATCGTAATACCTCTGGCATCGTCATTTTTACAAAACATGGTTTCATACATCATTTAATGACTCAAACACAAATTGACAAAACGTATTTGTGCGTGTGTAAAGGTGATTTGAAAGATGAAGGGTTAATTGATGCACCTATTGCGAGAGAACCATCGAGCATTATTCAACGACGAGTAGACAATACAGGTAAAGAATCTAGAACGCGTTTTAAATGCCTTCATCGTTCTCAATACTACAGTTTAGCTGAAGTACGTTTATTAACAGGCAGAACACATCAAATACGAGTGCATTTTCAACATATAGGTCATCCTATTGTGGGAGATGATTTATACGGAGGTACGCACCCGACATATGGACACCAATTATTACGGTGTACACAAGTATCATTTGTACATCCAATTAGCCAGCAAAAAATTGAAATAAAAGATGAATATAAAGCTATAGAATCTATATTTAATGCGATATAATTTGAACAGTTTATGGAGGTGTAGCCATTGTCTAATGAGAAAGATTCAATCATTTTAGAAGACGAACAAGTATATGACCAAACTTTGTTAGATAATTTGTTAATTGAAAACCACATTGATGAATTTAGAAATGAATTTTTAGCAATGCATACATACGAACAAAGTGAATACTTTGAAGACAGTGACGAAGAGATTCGACAAAGAATATTTGAAGTACTATCACCCGAAGAAGTAGCTGATTTCTTTGAACAACTAGAAATTGACGACGATGAATATGAATCACTTTTTGATACTATGGATGCAACATATGCAAGTAAAGTACTAGAAGCCATGTCTTATGATAACGCTGTAGATATAATGAATAAATTATCTAAGCAAAAAATTGTTAGTTTACTTACTTTAATGAAACGAGAAGATGCAAAAGAAATCAAAGCTTTATTGCATTATGAAGAAGATACTGCTGGAGGTATCATGACTACAGAGTATATTTCTTTGAAAGCAACAATGCCTGTCAAAGAAGCTATGATGCATGTAAAAGAACAAGCACCCAATGCAGAAACAATCTATGTTATTTTCACGGTTAATGATGATAAGCAATTGGCAGGCGTACTATCATTACGTGATTTAATAGTAGCGGAAAATGATGCCTACATCGAGGATATTATGAGTGAGCGTGTAGTAAGTGCTAATGCAGCAGACGACCAAGAGGACGTAGCTCAAAAAATGCGAGATTATGACTTTATTGCAATGCCAGTAGTGGATTATCAAAATCATTTACTCGGTATTATAACAATCGATGATATTTTAGATGTCATGGATGAAGAAGCAAGTGAAGACTACTCGCGCTTAGCCGGTGTATCAGATGTTGATGCTACTAACGATTCAGTGATAAAGACAGCAGGGAAACGTTTGCCTTGGCTCATCATATTGACGTTTTTGGGTATGATTACAGCTACAATTTTAGGTTCTTTTGAAGATACTTTATCAAAAGTGGCATTACTGGCTGCGTTTATACCAATTATAAGCGGGATGTCTGGAAATTCAGGTACGCAATCACTTGCGGTATCTGTCCGTAATATTTCAACTGGTGAAATTGACGAACAGAGCAAGTTTAGAGTTGCTTTAAGGGAAACAGGTAGTGGATTTTTAAGTGGTTTAATTTGTGCTATTTTATTATGTGCTATTATAATAATACTTTATGGTCAACCTATACTAGCGGTAATTGTTGGATCTAGCTTAACGATAGCAATGACAGTTGGTACATTAGTAGGTTCAATGATACCTTTAGTTATGAATAAACTGAAGATTGACCCTGCAGTAGCGAGTGGACCTTTTATTACAACAATTAATGACATTGTAAGTATGTTAATTTACTTTGGATTAGCAACATCATTTATGACTTACTTAACGTAGGAGGGTTATATGGAATTTGTATCGCTTGTAGTCGTTGTATTAGCGGCATTTTTAACACCAATATTGGTCAACAGACTTAGAATCACATTTTTACCAGTCGTAGTTGCTGAAATATTAATGGGTATTATCATTGGACATTCATTTTTAAATTTAGTCGAACGCGATGCCATGCTAAATATTTTATCTACTTTAGGATTTATCTTTTTAATGTTTTTAAGTGGTTTAGAGATAGATTTTAAAGCTTTTAAAAAGGATAAGTCTTCGATTACATTAGAAGAAAAGTCTAAAAAACAAGAACCCGGGCATTTACAATTAATGATTGTTGTTTTTATGGCTATTATGATTATTTCGATTGTATTTGCTTATATGTTTAAATGGTTCGGGTTAATTGATGATGTTTTACTTATGGTAATTATCATTTCAACGATTTCTTTAGGTGTAGTGGTGCCGACTTTAAAAGAGATGAACATCATGCGCACAACAATTGGCCAATTTATTTTACTTGTTGCTGTGCTAGCAGATTTAGTAACGATGATATTACTAACAGCCTATGGTGCAATTTATTCTACTGGAAATACATCACTTTGGTTAATCGGTAGTTTAGTTGTATTCACGCTCATTTTTTATTTCTTAGGTGGCTTCTTCAAAAAAGCACAATTCTTACAAATATTAATGGATGGAACGACTCAAATCGGTATTCGTGCAGTATTTGCACTGATTATTTTGTTAGTAGCGTTAGCAGAAGGTGTAGGAGCAGAAAACATACTTGGCGCGTTTTTAGCAGGTGTGGTCGTGTCATTACTTGGTCCAGATGAAGATATGGTAGAAAAGTTAGATTCCTTTGGCTACGGTTTCTTTATTCCAATATTCTTTATTATGGTTGGTGTAGATTTAAATATACCAGAGTTAATCAAAGAACCTTCACTGTTATTAATCATTCCAATTTTGATATTAGCATTCTTAGTTTCAAAACTGGTTCCAGTATTATACATACGTAGATGGTTCGATATGAAAACAACAATATCCTCAGCATTTTTACTGACTTCAACTTTATCTTTAGTAATCGCATCTGCAAAAATTGCGGAACAACTTGGCACAATTTCGTCTGAAATATCCGGTATTTTAATACTAAGCGCAGTTATTACATGTGTGTTTGTGCCTATTGTGTTTAAAAAGATGTTCCCAATACCTGACGAGTCGACTCGACAAATTGAAGTTAGTTTAATTGGTAAAAATCAATTAACAATACCAATTGCGCAAAATTTAACGTCACAACTTTACCAAGTATCACTTTATTATAGAAATGATTTAAGTGATAAACGAAAATTATCTGACGCGATTTCAATGGTTGAAATTGCAGATTATGAAGAAGAATTATTGAAACGTTTAGGGCTATTTGATAGAGATATCGTTGTATGTTCAACAAATGACGATGATATTAACCGTAAAGTTGCACTAATGGCGAAAACACATGGTGTGAAACGTGTGATTTGTAGGTTAGAATCGAGCTCTGGTGATGATCAACTACAAAAAGAAGGTATAGAAGTCTTTAGTAGTTATCTCAGCAATAAGATTTTATTAAAAGGATTAATTGAAACTCCGAACATGCTTAATCTTTTAAGCAATGTTGAAACATCATTATATGAAATAGCGATGTTGAATCATCAATATGATCAAATTCAGTTGCGTAACTTCCCATTCGATGGCGATATCATCTTCGTACGTATTATTAGAAATAACGAATCTATCGTACCTCATGGGGATACTCAATTACGTTATAGAGATAGAGTCATTGTTACCGGCTCTAAAGAATATGTAGATGAATTGAAACGCGAACTAGAATTTTATTATTAATCTTTAATAAATAATACAACGTTAAGTTTAAGACATTGTTTTTCTTTAACTTAGCGTTGTTATTCTATATTCTTACTAAAAAAAGAAGTATTTCTAAATTGTTCGATGAGGTATGAATTCTTCTGTTGTTAACAAAAAAATTGTTTAAATAAGCTAACCAGTGTTAAAATGAAGGATGTTGGAATTGGAATCGAGATTATGTACTCAAGGTATCTAGTCATCTTTCAAACCAGTTTAAATATGAAAACATAAATAAAGGAGTTATTTCCATGTTTAATTTAGAAAATAAAACGTTTGTTATTATGGGTATTGCCAATAAACGTAGTATCGGTTTTGGTGTAGCTAAAGTGTTAGATCAATTAGGTGCAAAATTAGTATTTACATACCGTAAAGAGCGTAGTAAAAAAGAGTTGGAAAAATTAGTAGAACAATTGAGTCAAGAAACGCATCATATGTATCAAATAGATGTACAAAATGATGAAGACGTTATTAATGGTTTTGCGAAAATTGGGGAAGAAGTAGGAAACATCAATGGTGTTTATCACTCAATCGCATTTGCAAATATGGAAGATTTACGCGGTCGCTTTACAGATACTTCTCGCGATGGCTTTTTACTAGCGCAAGATATTAGTTCTTATTCATTAACAATCGTAGCGCGCGAAGCTAAAAAATTAATGACTGAAGGTGGAAGTATTGTAGCTACCACATATTTAGGTGGCGAATTTGCTGTTCAAAACTACAACGTTATGGGTGTAGCTAAAGCAAGTTTAGAAGCTAACGTACGTTATTTAGCATTAGATTTAGGTGAAGATAATATTCGTGTCAATGCAATTTCAGCTGGTCCTATTCGTACTTTAAGTGCAAAAGGCGTAGGCGGATTTAATACAATATTAAAAGAAATAGAAGAGCGTGCACCGTTAAAACGTAATGTTGATCAAGAAGAAGTGGGTAAGACTGCTGCATACTTACTAAGCGACTTCTCTAGTGGTGTAACAGGTGAAAACATCCACGTTGATAGTGGTTATCATATCGTTAAATAATAAATAAAACACTTCAAACTAGCGAGAAATGAAAGTTTGAAGTGTTTTTTAATTTACTGATGACTACGTGAACAAAAAAATATAATATATTATTTATGAAAAAAGCTGATAGATGCTATTATAATATAGCGTTCTATCAGCTTTTGTATGTTTAATATGATTTTTAATGTGGTTAATTAGTCTTTAGCATCACTATTTGCTGCATCGATAATTTGTTGTCTATAACGGAAGACATTACGAACAATAGTTTTGATAACAGCGTATAGTGGCACAGCCACAAGAATAAGCCCGAAACCACCAAGATTGCCAGCTGCCAAGATAACAACGATAATAGTCAATGGATGAATACTTAAAGATTTACCCATAACATTAGGGGTAATTACATTACCTTCTAATTGTTGTGCTATGAGGGTAATGATACAGACCCAAATAAAAGTCGTTGGACTTTGTATAATACCGATGATTGCAGCGGGTACAAATGCCATCCAAGGGCCTAAGAATGGAATCATATTGGCAAGACATGCAAACAAAACAAGTAATAATGTATAGTTAAGTCCGAGAATAGAATAACCAATATACAAAATAATCCCTAAAATGATACTTACTGTTACTTGGCCTTGAATATAGGATTTAACTGTTTCGTTTAAGTCTTTTAATAACTCAACTACAAATACTTTTCTATCACCTTTAAATAATCTTGCAATAAAAGGGATGAATCTTTCGTGGTCTTTTAACATATAAATTAAGAAGAACGGGACCATGATGAGTAAAAACATCGTTGAAATAAATGATGTCACAAATCCTAACGAATTAGATAATATGCTAGTAGCACCATCGCTCATCGATTGTATCATTTTATTGATTCTGTCAGTCACATCAGATGGTAGTCTCTCCATTTGATCTAATGCAAAGTTAACTATATGTTGAACTTCATTTTGTAGTGCTGGAATTTGATTAATTAATTTCGAAATCTGCTCGGCTATCAATGGTGCAATGTAGCCTATCAATACGCCAATAATAATAATTAATGCAATAAAGATAATTGTTATACTGCCCCAACGTGGAACTTTATATTTTTCAAGTATCTTTTGAAAAGGCAAACAGATATAGAATAAGAAGCCACTAAGCAACAGCGGTAATATAACCGACTGAATAATAATCATAAATGGAATGAAAACACTGTGGACTTCCATTACTAATTTGATTAGTAAAAACAGGATTAACAATGCAATACCTGTTCTAAACCAAACCTTGTTTAGCATAGGACGTCTCCTCCTGAAAATTTCGTATTTGAAGTAATATATAGTATATCTTAAATGGTAATAGAACAAAAGATAAAAATTGAAGTCTACTTTCTATAATAGCAGATTAGTTTTGTATATTTTATAAAATGTTAAAGAGAATAGCGATTTATATTAAATAGTGCGAAATTTTTTATTTATATAGGTAATATAATTTAAATCACTTATTATTATTCTCTATTTATAATATATAAATTGTGAAAAAGATAACTTATGAAATGCGTTGCGCGGAACTTTTTATATGTGTATAATGATAAAAAATAAATCATTATACATAATGGTATAACAAGGGGGAGACGTTATGTTAGAGGGGTTACTTACGTGGTTGTATGATATTGTTTGGAGCAAACCGTTAGTATACGGTTTGTTAATCACAGGGGTATTATTTTCATTTATGTTGCGATTTTTCCAAATTAGGCATTTTAAAGAAATGATACGTTTAATGTTTCAAGGGGAGAAATCACCTACAGGTATTTCTAGTTTTCAGGCGATTGCATTATCGTTAGCAGGTCGTGTAGGTACAGGTAATATCGTAGGTGTTTCGACTGCCATATTTATCGGTGGTCCTGGTGCAATATTTTGGATGTGGGCTTCAGCATTTTTAGGAGCTGGTAGTGCATTTATCGAGTCTACACTTGGTCAAATTTATAAGAGAGAAGAAAAGGGGCAATATAGAGGTGGTCCAGCTTTCTATATTGAATATGGTATAAAAGGCAAATTAGGAAAAATTTACGGATTGATTTTTGCTATAGTAACAGTTATTTCAGTAGGTTTATTACTACCAGGTGTCCAATCTAACGCAATTTCGAGTTCTATGAAAAATGCGTTTAATTTTAATCCTTGGTTTGTAGCTATTATTTTAGCTGTGTTAATCGCATTGATTATATTTGGGGGTATTAAATGGATTGCGAATGCAGCAACTGCCGTTGTACCATTTATGGCAATTTTATATATCATCATGGCGCTAGTAATTATTTTTATAAACATTGAACAAGTGCCTGGATTGTTTGCTTTAATATTTAAATCTGCGTTTGGCTTTGAAGCTGCATTTGGTGGAATTGTTGGTGCTATGATTGAAATTGGAGTGAAAAGGGGACTCTACTCCAATGAAGCGGGCCAAGGGACTGGTCCACATGCTGCATCTGCAGCGGAAGTATCTCATCCAGCTAAGCAAGGTCTAGTACAATCGTTTTCAGTATATATTGATACAATTTTTGTGTGTACTGCGACAGCTTTAATTATATTATTATCAGGTACGTATAATGTGACTGAAGACGGATCAATGTCAGATGGGAAATCAAGCCTACTCAAAGATAATGGTGTATTTGTAGAAATGTCGAATGGGGACAAAGATTATTCGGGTACAGCTATGTATGCACAAGCTGGTATTGACAAAGCATTTCAAGGTAGTGGATATCACTTTGATCCTGCATTTTCAGGAATAGGTTCATATTTTATTGCGATTGCATTATTCTTCTTTGCATTCACGACAATTTTGGGATATTATTATATCGCAGAAACTAACATTACGTATTTAACAAGGAAAAGTTCGAAACAAATGACTTTCTTTTATATTAATATCACAAGAGTTGTGCTTATTGTAGCTACAGTTTATGGGGCAGTAAAAACAGCTGATATAGCCTGGATGATGGGTGATTTAGGCGTAGGGATGATGGCTTGGTTAAACATCATTGCTATTTGGATTTTGCATAGACCAGCCATAAAAGCTCTGAAAGATTATGAAAAACAGAAAAAACAACTTGGGTCCGGTAGACATGCCATTTATAAACCAGATCCACAAAAAATACCTAATGCTGTCTTTTGGTTAAAAGATTATCCTAAGAGGTTAGAAGAAGAAAACTTCAAACAATAAGACATTATTTCATTTATAGAAAGTTAAGTTGAAATATTTTAAAATTATGCGTCTCTTGGTACAATGTCATTAAGACTACTAGGGGGCGCATTTTTTATGTATGATTTTCAACCAGGAAGAATTAATAAAATTAATTTTCCTAGCGAATTATTAGATAGAGATGTAACGCTATCTATTTATTTACCAAAAGATTTTACAGAATTATTTAAGTATAAAGTAGTGTTTTGCTTTGATGGCCTAGATTTTTTCAGCTTTGGAAGAATTCATAGAAGTTATGAACGTCTTCGAGAACAAAACGATGTTGAAAGAGCTATTTTCGTAGGCTTTCATTATGAAGATGTTGATAAACGACGTGCTGAATTTCATCCCCAAGGAGCGCGTACTCATTTAACTGTAAAAGCGGTGGCAAATGAAATACTGCCTTTTATTGATCGTACGTTTCCAACTTATAAAGTAGGGAATGCACGTGTTATCTTGGGAGATAGTTTGGCTGGTAGTGCTGCATTAATGACGGCATTATCATACCCGAGAATTTTTAGCCAAGTCGGTTTATTAAGTCCACAACACGATGAAGTAATACAAACATTAATAGAACGATGTCAATTTCAAGAACAATTAACAATCTGGCAAGCGGTTGGTTTAGATGAGAAGGACTTTAAATTGCCAACAACAGGTAAACGTGCAGATTTCTTAACACCCAATCGTGAACTTAAGGCAATAATTGAGTCGAACAATTTTACACACCATTATTTAGAGTTTGAAGGCGGGCATCAATGGAAATCATGGAAGTTTTTACTTGATGATTTATTAAAGTATTTTTTATCAGATAATATTTCATTTTAATAATCTGAATTTAATTTAGTTTAAAGTAACGAATTTTTCAGAAATTTGATATAATGTAGTTATGTTAAACAAAGGAGGAATTTAAATGATTTTAGGATTAGCATTAATTCCGTCAAAAGCGTTTCAAGATGAAGTGAATGCATATCGTAAGCGCTATGATGCTCACTATGCGAAAATTATGCCGCATATTACAATTAAAGG
>Ga0079226_10001432_pt1 | contig 18311 bp, 15 predicted proteins | sample Poulit2014_FD_76345 | JGI IMG/M metagenome (GOLD analysis project Ga0079226, IMG submission 76345) | Agricultural soil microbial communities from Georgia to study Nitrogen management - Poultry litter 2014 | ecosystem: Environmental > Terrestrial > Soil > Agricultural land | place: USA: Georgia...
TATAAATATCAGTCTGATTTTTATAATGGAGGCTATTATGATAAAGAATGATGAATATTTTATTAAAAAAGCAATTGAACTATCTTTAAAGGCAAGAGAACAGGGAAATGAACCATTTGGAGCCGTATTAGTAAAGGATAATGAAATTGTGATGAGTGGAGAAAATCAAATTAATTCAATTTCTGATCCTACACATCATGCTGAAATTGGATTGATTCGTAAATTTTGTTTAGAAAACAAAGTAAATGATTTAAGTAAATATATACTATATTCAAGTTGTGAGCCATGTGCTATGTGTTCAAGTGCTATGGTTTGGTCTAAACTTGGAAAATTGGTATATAGTGTCTCACATGAACAATTAGCAGAAATTGCAGGGGGTAATATTATGATTCCATGCAAAGAAGTGTTTGAAAGAAGTCCACATCAGACAATTGTTGTAGGTGAACTATTAAATGAGGAAGGTTTGAAAGCTTTTGATGGTTATTCTTTTGTATAAGGAATTTTACTTTATCTGGATTTAGAAACAGATAAATTTCTATGAGTAAATTTGATATATTAAGAAGAGAAAATTAAATATAAATTAATAAAAATACCGTATTATTCAAAAGAATATACGGTATTTTTTAGTTCATAATTTTAGTAAAATGCGTCGCAACATAATAAGATTTGAAGTAATTAAAATTAAAAAATATAACTTAGCAGTTTAGATGTAAAAGTCTGGCCATCATAGGCAAAAACCTAAAGATAAATGGATAATTGTAGAAAACTCCATGAAGCTATAATTCCAAATGATTTATTTTTGGCAGCTTAGGAGATACTTGATAACAATAAAAAGAAAGACCACTTTAAAATAACAAGATACGATCTAGAAAGAAATCCAGTCAATAAGTATAGAGGTATAATTTTTAATGGTAATACTAAGCCGCTTCTAATGAGGAATGGGGTTAGAAGTAATAAAAAACTAAGAAATGTACTGAGTATTGATGCAAGTGGAGCATATTGTAAAGATAGGATAATTGGTATAAGCAAGATGAAGATTGAGGTGGTAGAAAAACATCGGATTTCCCTTTCTTTTAGGATTTCTAGGCTTAATTCAGATTTAAAAAAATTATATGAAGCTTATAGTTTAGGAACGATTGAAAAGGAGGATTACCTGGAGGAAAGAGAATTAAATAGAAAGAGTTTAAGTATCTATGAAAGAGGAGGTATATATTTTACAAATATTCAAGATGAAGTAACTAATATAATAGAAAGTGAAGGAGAATTTACAATAGAAGATTTTAAAGACTATAAAAAGAAAGTTAATCGTTATATAAATGAAAATCAAAATCATATTTCTATATACAAACTAAAAAATAATGAAAGACTTACAGCTAGTGATTTTAAAGAGTTAGAAAAAATTTTATGGAGTGAAGTTGGAACTAAAGAAGAATATGAAAGAGAATATGGAGACAAATCTTTATCTATTTTAGTAAGGGAGATAGTAGGTTTAGATCAAAAGGCAGCTAATGAAGCTTTTTCTGAGTTCTTAAATAATAAAAATTTAAATAGTAAACAAATTAGATTTCTAAAACATATAGTGGATTATGTAGTTAAAAATGGAGTTATGAAGGCCAAAGAATTAACGGAAGAACCTTTTAGAAATATAGGTAGTATTATTGAAGTATTTGATACAGAAACAGCCTTAAAAATAGTAAATACTATTGAAGAAATAAATGAAAATGCAACTAATATCATAGGAGCATAGTAAAAAAATAACCCTACTAAATTAGTAGGGTTAAATTAATATTAAACAAGGGGTTTTTCTACTTTAACACCTTGAACATACCTTTCTTCAATATTTCTATCATCACCAATATAAATAAATCTTTGTATTCTTTCTTCTAAGGAAAGCTTTTTAAAGTTGCCTAGATTTGAATCGTCAATTATTAATGCATCAAAATCATAATCTTTTTCAAAGCTTCCTACTTTTCCAAAGAAACTGCCGCCACCTTTTGTACCAAGATAGAATGCTTCACTTGTAGTCAATGGAGCAAGTTCTTTATTTGTTTCTAACCATTTTATTTTTGAAGCTTGAATAGCGGAAACCATTACATTAGTAATACTAACCTTATGTCCTCCTGATACATCTGAACCCAAACCAACGGGTATTCCTTTATCTAAAAATGTTCTAACAGGCATAATTCCACTAGATAGGTTATAATTTGAATGAGGACAGTGAGCTATATGTACTTGATTTTCTGCCATTAAAACTAGCTCTTCCTCTGTATTATGGATACAATGAGCCATAATGGTTTTCTGCTGTCCAAATAATCCAAAATTATTATATACACTAGAATAATTTTCAGATTCAGGATGTAGCTCTTTTACCCATTCTACTTCACCAATATTTTCATTTAGATGAGATTGAATAGGAATATTATATTCTTTAGAAAGTTTTCCTAAAGCCTCTAATAATTCTGGAGTACATGTAGGAACAAATCGTGGAGTAATAATAGGTTTTACTACACCTGATTTATTATTATAATCTATTAATATTTCTTCTGTTTCTTTTAAAGAAATATTAGTATCTTCTGTTAAATATTCAGAAGTATTTCTATCCATGTTTACTTTACCAACATATCCTCCAAGGCCTGATTTTATCAATAAATCTAAAAGCAATTTAGTACTTTCTTTGTGAACACTAGAAAAAAGAGAAATTCTTGTAGTTCCATTTTTCCAAATATCTTCAATCATTTTTGTATAAACTTTCTCTGCATAATCTATATCTTTATACTTGCCTTCTTCTGGGAAGGTATAAGTTTCTAACCAAGGAATAAGTTCCTTATCTAATCCTAATCCTCTATTAGGGTATTGAGGAGCATGAAAGTGTAAATCTACAAATCCAGGTATAATAATTTTATCTCCTATATTTCTAACTTTTATATTATTATATTTTTCATCTAAACTAGGATAAATGCCTTCTACTTTTCCATTTTTGACTATTAAGTAATGATTTTCATAAGTAATAAAAGAATCTTTAGTAGGTGTAAATGCTATATTTCCTTTAAAGATTAATATGTTTTCTCTATCTGTCATACTGTCCAACTCCTTATATTATAAGATAGTAGTAAATTCGATATATAATCGTTATACCCTTTGTATAGTTTTAACAAAAAACAACTAAGGAGACCTTAGTTGTTTTTTAAGACTTTCTTTAAAGTTTTTATGCATAATTTATTTTCTTCCATAGTACCAATAGAAATTCTAATAAAGGTTCCAGCCATAGGCCTGATAATTACTCCAAGTTTTTGCATTTCTTTAAAAACTTCATTTCCATCTCTTTTAACATCTACAAAAATGTGATTAGCTTCTGAAGGTGGGAAGAATAATCCCATGTTTTCTAATTCCTCATAAAAATACTTCTTACCTTCTAAATTATTATTATAAACTTCTTTTAAAAACTCCTCATCTTCAAGGGCGGCTACTGCTGCAACTTGTCCTAAAGAATTCACATTGAAAGGTCCTCTTACTTTATCGATATTTGTAACAATATCTTCATTTGCTACTATATAGCCTACTCTTATTCCAGCTAAGCCATAGGCTTTTGAAAGGGTTCTCATAACTATAACATTTGGATATTTTTTCATAAGTTCTATACTGTTCTTTGGATAATCTTCTCTTGTAACATAATCTCTATAAGCTTCATCATAGGCGACTACAACGTTTTCAGGTACCTTATCTAAAAAGTCTAATACCTCTTTTTTAGTTACCATTGTACCTGTTGGATTATTTGGATTACATAACCAAATAAGTTTTGTTTTTTCTGTTATGGATTCCAACATACCCTCTAAATCATAAGTATAATTTTTTAATGGAACAATTACAGGTTTTCCACCCATCATTTCGGCGGTAGCTATGTATCTTGGAAAGGTAATATCTGCCATAATAACTTCATCATCTTTCTCTAAGAGGGTTTTAGATATTAAGTCAATCATTTCATCAGCACCACTAGAAGGAAGTATCTCCCTTGTGGATACATTAAATTTTTTAGCAAGTGTTTCTTTAAGAATAGTTGCATTACCATCAGGATAAGTTGCCAAATTGTCTAAAGAGTCCATAATAGCTTTTTTAGCCTTTTTAGAGCAACCTAATGGATTTTCATTTGATGCTAATTTAACAACCTTGTCCAAGTTAAACTCTCTTTTAACATCTCTAATAGGTTTTCCTGGCTTATAGGGTTGTAAGTCTTTAATTTCTTTTCTAAAATGTATTGACAAAAGATCAGCTCCTTTCAGATCTATCTAAATTTTAGTATATCAACCATAGTGAATAAGAGCAAGAAAAAAGTATTAGAATTTTTTAAAAGTTCATGATACAATTTAATAAAGATACTTTAATTAACATCTTATAAGTTTATTATGAGGATATTATATTTAAGGAAATAAATTTTTAAAGGAATTTAAAAACTTTTGTAGAATAATAACTCATAAGGAACAAAAATGCTTGTTAAGGGGGAAAAGTATATATGAAAGTATATGGAACAGATGAAATTAGAAATGTAGCCTTAATCGGTCATGCTGGCAGTGGTAAAACAACGTTGACAGAAGCTTTATTACATGCAGCAGGTGTTACAAAGAGAAAGGGAAGTGTTGAAGATGGAAATACTATGTCTGATTTTAATGAAGAAGAAATATCCAGACAAGTTTCAATTGGAACTTCTATAATTCCCATAGAAAGTAATAATATTAAATATAACTTTTTAGATACTCCAGGATATTTTGATTTTGCTGGGGAAATGTTAGGCGCCTTAACGGCAAGTGAAGGAGCAATTCTAATAGTAGATGCTGCGTCAGGTGTAGAGGTAGGTACAGAAAAGGCATGGAAATATACAGAAGATTTTAATATACCCAAAATAATATTTTTGAATAAAATGGAGAAAGAAAACGTTAACTATGAAAAATCATTTAACCAATTGAAAGAGTTTTTTGGAGACAATATAGTACCTTTCACTCTACCAATAGGGCAAGTAGAGGATTTTAAAGGAATAGTAAATGTATTTGGTGAAGAGTCAAACATTCCAGAAGAATTAAAAGATGAAGTAGAATCAATTAAAGAAATGTTAATGGAAAAAGTGGCAGAAACAGAAGAGGAATTAATGGAAAAATATTTTGAAGGAGAAGCGTTTACTGATGAGGAGTTACAAAGAGGTTTAAAAAATTCGCTAAAGAATGGAGATTTAGTTCCCTTATTGGTAGGTTCAGGAGATAAGGATATAGGTATGGAAGAATTACTGGATACAGTGAAAAAATATATTCCAGCGCCAAGCGAAGTAGATGAAAAAGTAAATCCAGAAGAACCTTTTTCAGCATCAGTATTTAAAACAATCGTAGACCCCTTTGTTGGTAAATTAACCTTGTTTAAAGTAAAATCGGGTAAGATAAAAAAAGATGATAATATTTACAATTCAAATAGAGAAGATTCAGAAAAGCTTAGTGGTTTATTTGTATTAAGAGGAAAGGAACAAATAAATGTATCGGAAATAGTAGCTGGAGATATTGGAGCAACTTCTAAGTTACAAGTAACAGAAACTGGGGATACTTTATGTGATAAAGATAATATGATTACTTATGAAGGAATAGAGTTCGCAGAACCAACATTATTTTTTGCTATGGAACCAAAGTCAAAGGGAGATGAAGAAAAAATAGGAACTTCTCTATCAAGACTAAGAGAAGAGGATCCAACTTTTACAGTAGAAAGAAATAGTGAAACTAAACAGTTATTAATCGGCGGACAGGGAAATATGCAGATAAACGTAATTAAAGATAAATTGAAAAATTCTTTTGGGGTAGAGGTAGAATTAACTACACCGAAAGTAGCATATAGGGAAGCTATAAAGGGGAAATCAGATGTACAAGGTAAACATAAGAAACAAAGTGGTGGCGCAGGTCAATATGGTGATGTATTTATAAAATTTGAACCTGCTGAAGAAGAGTTTATTTTTGAAGAAGAAATATTTGGTGGAGCAGTACCAAGACAATATTTTTCAGCAGTAGAAAAAGGGTTAGAAGAAGCTTTAGAACGTGGACCTCTTGCTGGTTATCCAGTAGTTAATGTTAAAGCTACATTATATGACGGTTCTTATCATCCAGTAGATTCCAATGAAATGGCCTTTAAAATGGCTGCTACTTTAGCCTTTAGAAAAGGTATAGTTAAAGCAAAGCCTATATTACTTGAACCTATTATGAAAGTTGAAGTATTAGTTCCTGAAGAGTATATGGGGGACGTAATGGGAGATATGAATAAACGTAGAGGACGAATATTAGGAATGGAACCTCAAGAAGATGGTAAGCAACTTGTTATATCAGAAGCACCTCAATCTGAGTTATTTGAATATGCTATTGATTTAAGAAGTATGACTCAGGCAAGGGGAAGTTTTACAATGGAATTTATTAAATATGAAGAAGTTCCAGCAGAAGTAAGAGAGAAAATAATAGAAGAAGCTGAAGCAGAAAAAGAATAATATAAATAAAGGTCCAATCTAATCAGGATTGGACCTTTATTTAGTATAATGATTTTTTATTTATATCTTTTATTTAAATAAAAATTGGGTACTATACATATAGATAAGTTTTATGGTATAATGGACAATATAATCAAGGGCAAAGAAAGTCAAAGTCAAAAGAGGTGGAAATGTGCCAGGATTAAGTAATATAATCGAAGAATTCATAAAAGAATTGTTTAAAGAGGCAGAGGAAGGAATTGTAGAAATCCAAAGAAATGAACTAGCAGCATATTTTGATTGTGCACCTTCTCAGATAAACTATGTACTTACTACTAGGTTTACACCCTATAAGGGCTATTATATAGAGAGTAGAAGAGGTGGAGGAGGGTATATAAAAATAGAGAAGGTTAGTATAAAAGAAGATGAGAATATAAAGAGTTTAATAATAGATACAATTGGTGATTCAATTACTAAGTATAAATCTTATAATGTAATAGAAGGATTAGTAGATGAAGATGTAATTACAAAAAGAGAAGGAGAAATAATAAAAGTGGTATTAGGAGATAGTGCTTTAGCTAGTGTAACAAGTGAAAGAAATAAATTAAGAGCAGATATTCTCAAAAACTTACTATTAGTTTTTGTTGAATAATTGGGAGGGATTTAAATGTTATGCCAAGCTTGTGAAAAAAACCCTGCTACTCTTCACTATACTAAAGTAGTTAATGGTGAAGTGACAGAGTTACATTTATGCGAAGAGTGTGCCAAGGATCATAAGGAATTAGAATTTGATACCCCTTTTTCTTTTCATAAGTTTTTAACAGGATTAATTGATAATATTCAAGATTCACCAACGCAAAAAGAAGAAGATCTTGTATGTAAAACTTGTGGGATGAGTTATGAGAAGTTTAAACAAGTAGGTAAATTTAGTTGTCCTAATTGTTATGATGCTTTTAAAGATAGACTTATTCCATTATTTAAAGAAGTTCATGGACATAATAGTCATATAGGTAAGATACCTAAAAGAGGTGGTGGAATTATAGGTATAAAAAGGGAGTTAAAAGTTCTAAAAAGTCAATTAGATTCTTTGGTTAAGAAAGAAGAATTTGAAAAGGCAGCTATAGTAAGAGATAAAATAAAAGAATTAGAAGGGGAAATTGAAGGAGGTCGGAAGTGATGGGTATGATTAAATGGCTTGAAGGTACTGGGCCAGAAGAAGATGTAGTTATAAGTAGTAGAATACGCCTTGCTAGAAATTTAAACAATTATCAATTTCCTCAACATATGAACTTAGAAGATGCAAAATCTGTTACAGATGAAATATTAAATGCTGCAAAAGATAGTATAGATAGTGGAAATTATAACTTTGTTAAAATTAAGGATTTAGATTATCTAGATAAGGGATTTTATGTAGAAAAACATTTAATAAGTCCAGAGCTTGTTAAGAATTCTATGAAAAGTAGTGTGTTATTAAGGGATGATGAAAAAGTTGGAATTATGATAAATGAGGAAGATCATATAAGAATGCAAATTCTTTCATCAGGTCTTAATTTGGATGAAAGTTGGAATTTATGTAGTGAAATTGATGATGGATTAGAAGAAAGTTTAGACTATGCCTTTGATGAAAAATTAGGATATTTAACCTCCTGTCCTACTAATGTAGGCACAGGTCTTAGAGCATCTGTTATGCTTCATTTACCTTGTTTAGTTTTTACAAGATATATTAATAATATTATCCAAGCAGTAAATCAAGTTGGTTTGACAGTTAGAGGTCTTTATGGTGAGGGTTCAGAGGCTTTGGGAAATTTATTTCAAATATCTAATCAAACAACCTTAGGTGAAACAGAAGAGGAAATGATTCAAAAACTAAAAAATGTAGCTCATCAAATAATAAATAAGGAAAGAGATATTAGAGATGGATTTGTTAGTAGACGAAAAATGGAAATTGAAGATAGGGTTTTTAGATCCTATGGTGTTTTAAAGTATGTTAGGATAATTTCTTCTAGGGAAGCAATGAAACTATTATCCAATGTAAAATTAGGTGCAGAAATAGGTCTAATTAAAGATGTAAATGTAAAGGATATAAGTAATCTTATGATACTAACCCAACCTGCAAGTTTACAAAAAAGTTTTAAAAAAGAAATGACTAAAGGGGAAAGAGATACTAAACGAGCACAATTAATAAGAGATAAGATATAATGAGTTAGGAGGAATAGTATGGCTATGTTTAATAGATTTACAGAACGAGCTCAAAAGGCAATATTATTGGCTCAAGAGGAAGCCCGTAATTTAAAACATAATTATGTAGGAACAGAACATTTATTATTAGGGTTATTAAGTGAAGGAGAAGGTATAGCAGCTAAAACCCTAAATAATATGGGAATAGACTTAGAAAAGGCTAGAAATCAAATTATAAAATTAGTTGGAGAAGGAAAGTATGAAACAGATATATTAGGTTTTACACCTAGAACTAAAAGGATTTTTGAATTAAGTTTTGTAGCTGCTAGACAGTTAGGACATAATTATGTAGGAACAGAACATATATTGTTAGGATTAATAGAAGAAGGTGAAGGAATTGCTGTTGTAGTATTAGTTAATTTAGGTGCCGATTTAAACCAAATAAGGGAAAGTATAATAAAATCAGTTTCAGAAAATCACCCAAAACCTTCCCATGGAGCACCAAGTAAGAATAGTTCTACTCCAAACCTTGATAAATATAGTAGAGATCTAAATAAATTAGCTGAAGATGGGAAAATAGATCCAGTTATAGGTAGAATGAAGGAAATAGAAAGAGTAATTCAAATTTTAAGTAGAAGGACAAAGAATAATCCAGTTCTAATTGGAGAACCAGGAGTAGGAAAAACGGCTATTGGAGAAGGTCTGGCGCAGAAAATAGTTGAAGGGAATGTGCCGGAAACTAGTAGGAATAAAACGGTAGTCACATTAGATTTACCTGGTATGATAGCTGGGGCAAAATATAGAGGTGAATTTGAAGAAAGATTAAAGGCTGTATTAAAAGAGCTACAAGAGGCTGGGGATGTAATATTATTTATAGATGAACTTCATACTTTAGTTGGAGCTGGAGCAGCAGAAGGAGCTATAGATGCATCTAATATTTTGAAACCTGTTCTTGCAAGAGGTGAAATTCAAGTAGTGGGAGCTACTACAATAGATGAATATAGAAAATATATAGAAAAAGATTCAGCGTTGGAAAGAAGATTTCAGCCAATTATGATAGAAGAGCCTACCGTAGAAGATACAATTAAAATACTTGAGGGACTAAGAGATAAATATGAAGCCCACCATAGAGTGAAGATACAAGATGAAGCATTGAAGGCGGCATCAGAATTGTCTCATAGGTATATTACTGATAGATATTTACCTGATAAGGCTATTGATTTAATAGATGAGGCAGCTTCTTTAATAAGATTAAAATCCTATACAGCTCCAGATGGATTGAAAGATTTAGAAGAAAGATTAGAGGAATTGTACCAAGAAAAAGAAGAAGCAGTTAATACTCAAAACTTTGAAAAAGCAGCAAGAATTAGGGATGAAGAAAAAAGAATAAAAGATGAATTAAAGGAAGAAAAAGGTAAATGGCAACAAAAGAAGAAAACTTCAGACATGGTAGTAGGATATGAGGAAATAGCAAAAGTAGTATCTGATTGGACTGGTGTTCCAGTAAAGAAAATGACTGAAGAAGAAAGTGAAAGATTATTAAAGATGGAAGAAATTCTTCATGAAAAAGTAATTGGTCAAGATCAAGCTGTTGATGCTGTATCAAATGCTGTCAGAAGAGCTAGAGTAGGATTAAAAGATCCTGGTAAGCCTGTGGGAAGTTTTATATTTGTAGGACCTACCGGTGTAGGAAAAACCTATTTAGCTAAAGCCTTAGCCGAAGTTTTATTTGGCGATGAAGATTCTATGATCCGTATAGATATGTCTGAATATATGGAAAAACATTCAGTTTCTAGGTTAATAGGTTCGCCACCAGGATATGTTGGTTATGATGAAGGAGGCCAGTTAACCGAAGCCGTAAGACGTAAGCCTTATTCTGTAATACTTTTTGATGAAATAGAAAAGGCTCACCCTGATGTATTTAATGTGTTGTTGCAGATACTTGATGATGGAAGGCTTACAGATTCTAAAGGAAGGGTAGTAGATTTTAAAAACACAGTTATTATTATGACTTCCAATGTAGGAGCAACATCAATAAGAAAACAAAATGTACTTGGATTTGCCTCTCCTGGAGATGAGGGGAAAGAAGAGTATGAAAGAATGAAAGAGACTATATCTGAAGAATTAAAAAGAACTTTTAGACCAGAATTCTTAAATAGAATAGATGAGACCATAATATTCCATTCATTACAAGAAGAACATGTTAAAGAAATAGTAGATGTAATGATTGAAGATTTATCAAAAAGGCTTAAAAAATTAGGTATAAATATAAATATTAGTGAAGATACCAAAGAATATATAAGTAAAAAAGGCTTTGATCCAGTTTATGGTGCAAGACCTTTAGAAAGAACTATAAGAAAAATGGTAGAAGATCAATTAGCTGAAGAAATACTGAAGGGAAATGTGTCTAAAGAAGATGATATATTCATAGGTTATAAAGATAAAGAGTTAGTATTTTCTAAAACATCTTTAAAATAAATTTCTAAAGAAGTCATGGTTTAACCATGGCTTTCTTTTGTTGCAAGAATTTTTCTTCTTAGATATAATTAGTTTAATGGCAGTAAGGAGGGATAATGTGGCTAAAGTAAAAACTGTATTTGTCTGTCAAAGTTGTGGTTATGAAACCTATAAATGGGCAGGAAAATGTCCAGATTGTAATGAATGGAATACTTTTCAAGAAGAAATTAAGGATAGGCAAAAATCAAAGCCCATTAGTAGATTCGTTGAAAGCAAAGTAGAAAAACTTGCAGATGTTAAAATAGATAATGAGGATAGGACTTATACAGGAAGTCAAGAATTAGATAGAGTACTTGGCGGAGGAATAGTAAAAGGTTCTCTAGTACTGGTTGGAGGAGAGCCAGGAATAGGAAAGTCTACACTACTTATACAAGTAGCAAATAAACTAGGAAATAAAAATCTAAAAGTTTTATATATAGCAGGAGAAGAGTCTCCAAAGCAAATAAAGTTAAGGGCTGAAAGATTAAAATTAAAAACTGATAATTTATATATTTTACCAGAAACAAATTGGGATATAATAAAGGAAGGATTAGATAAAGTTTCTCCAGATATATTAATAGTGGATTCTATTCAAACTGTTTATACGCCAACTATAACTTCTACCCCTGGAAGTATGAGTCAAGTAAGGGAAGTAACTCATATTTTGATGAATATAGCAAAAGAACAAGGCATAGCCACATTTATTGTAGGCCATGTAACTAAAAAAGGTTCAATTGCTGGTCCTAAAATATTGGAACATATGGTAGATACGGTTTTATATTTGGAAGGGGAAAAGTTTCATAGTTATAGGGTACTTAGGGCTGTAAAGAATAGATTTGGTTCTACTAACGAAATAGGTATGTTTGAAATGGGTGAAATGGGATTAGTAGAAGTAGAGGATCCATCTTTATTTTTACTTTCTGGAAGACCAGAACTTGCTTCTGGTAGCGTAGTAGTACCTACTATAGAAGGTACTAGGCCTATGTTGGTAGAAATTCAATCTTTAATAAGTCCAACTATATTTGGTATGCCTAGGCGGGCAACTATGGGAATAGATTATAATAGAGTTATTCTTATGATAGCAGTTCTTGAAAAGAAAGTTGGATACCAGCTTCAGAATAGTGATGCTTATGTAAATATAGTTGGTGGATTACAATCTAAGGAGCCGGCTATGGATTTAGGAATTATATCTTCTATTGCCTCAAGTTTCAGAGATACTCCTATAAGATCGGATATTATAGTAATGGGAGAGGTTGGGTTAACAGGAGAGGTAAGGACTGTTAGTTTTGTTGAAAAGAGGTTGAAGGAAGCAGCAAAACTAGGTTTTAAGATTGCTATAATTCCTAATACAAATAAAAAAGATTTAAAGAATGAAAATCAGCTTAACATTAAAGTTATTGGAATAAATAATGTAGGCGAAGCATTAGAGATAATATTGGGAGGATAGTTATGGAAGGTATGGCTAAAAAGAATAAAATATATGGTTCATTAGAAATAGTAGCACCAGGAACCCGGTTAAGGATAGGGTTAGAAAATATAGTTCGTGCTAAAACTGGTGCATTAATCGTAATAGGAGATGAAAAAGAGGTATTGGATATAGTAGATGGTGGTTTTAATATAAATAGTGAATACACACCATCTTATATATATGAATTAGCAAAAATGGATGGAGCAATTATTTTAAGTAGTGATTGCAAAAAAATACTTTATGCTAATGCTCAATTAATTCCCAATCAAAATATTTCTTCCAAAGAAACAGGCACTCGACATAGGACGGCAGAAAGAGTTGCAAAACAATGTGAAACTTTAGTCATTGCCATATCTCAAAGAAGGAATGTTATTACTCTTTACAAAGGAGAAGATAAATATATTCTTAAAGAATCCAGTGAAATACTTAATAAAGCTAATCAAGCTATACAAACTTTAGAAAAATATAAAACTGTGTTAGACCAAGCTATGAATAATTTAACAGCTTTAGAATTTGAAAATTTAGTAACTGTTTATGATGTGTCAAGGGTGATACAAAGATTAGAAATGGTTTCTAGAGTGGCTTTTGAAATAGAAAGATATATTTTAGAATTAGGTAATGAAGGACGTCTTATTAGTATGCAATTAAATGAATTAATGAGTGGTGTAGATGAAGATGGATATAATGTGGTAAAAGATTATTCCATAAGGGAAGAAAAATATACAGAAGTAAGAAAGGAAATATCTAATTTTTCATCAAATGCATTATTGAGTTTAGAAAATATAGGAAGTGTTTTAGGCTATAGTAATGGATTAGCATCTTTAGATACTAGTGTATATCCAAAGGGTTATAGAATTTTAAGTAAAATACCTAGATTGCCTTTAGCAGTTTTAGAAAATGTTATAAAAATGTTTGGATCCTTCCAAGAGATTTTGAAAGCTTCAGTGTCAGATTTAGATTTAGTTGACGGCATAGGTAAAGTGAGAGCTAGAACTATAAAAGAAGGTATAAGAAGATGTCAAGAACAAGCTATGATAGATAGAACACTAATTTAAAGAAAAGGTTACTTTTAAGAAAGGTAGAATTTTGTTTTAACCTAGACCTGCAAAAATTCTGCCATATTCTATAAGTGGCGGTAGTTCACGAAGACAAATTTGTGGTATAAAATAGAAAAGCACATATATGTGCTTTTCTATTTTATACTATATATACCTAAAGTTTTTAAATTACTATACTCTCTTAGCAATACATCTGTTAAATTTACATCTATTGTATTACATAAAGCGGCAAGATAAAATAAATAAGCGCCTATTTCTTCTTCTATCATTTCTTCGCAGACCTCACATAAATTGCCTTCCAAATGATCGCTCATATGATCTCTTACCTCTTCTAAAGTTTCTTTATTATAACTTTGTTTAGTAGCAGAAATTGAGAGACATCCACATGAGGTTACAGATTTTACTATAGCCCTATTTATTCTAGAGTTATATTCTTCTAGCTTTGTAATGACATCTAAAATACTTTTATGTCTTATAAGGACTTCTGAAACTTTCTTTTGAAAATCATCGCAAATATTAAATTCATCTATGTTTATTGCATCTTTAACCATATATCCCCACCCCAGTCAAATTTAATTGTTTGTATTTTTATACCCTAGCTTTATTATACTTATGAGGACAAGTTGTTGTCAAATTTTTCTTATTATTTTTTATAAAAAAGTTTAAATTAAAAGAAATTTTTTTTATTTGACAAAGGAAATATCAATGTGATACAATGTACTCTTTGACAACCATAAGCAAATAATGTATAATTATAAACAAGTATGATTATGGGAGGTTGTCTAGCATGTTTGATATAGGAGATAAGATTGTTTATCCAATGCATGGGGCCGGTGTAATTATAGCGGTAGAGGAAAAAGAAATTCTAGGGGATAAGAAAAAATACTATGTTATGAAGATGCCAATAGGTGAGATGAGAGTTATGGTGCCAGTAGACAATGTTGAAGAGATAGGTATTAGAGAAATCATTACAAATGAGGAAATGAATCAAGTTTTCAATATTTTAAGAGGAGAACAAAGTAAAATGCCTCAAAATTGGAATAGGCGTTATAGAATGAATATGGAAAAAATAAAAAGTGGAGATATACATGAAATAGCAACAGTAGTTAGAAATTTAATGATTAGAGATGATGTAAAAGGTTTATCAACTGGGGAAAGAAAAATGTTAAATAATGCAAAACAGATGCTAGTAAGTGAAATTGTATTGGTGCTTGATGTAGAACAAGAAAGTGCGGAGAATCTTATTGATGAATCAATAAAATTTGAGGTTGCTGAATAGTATATAATTATTATGCCACAAAAATATTTTTTAAAAAATATTTTTGTGGTTATATTAATTGTTTATATGGTAATAAATATATATACAGGAGGTGAATTTATGGTTGATAAAATTGCAAAAGGAGTAATTACAATTATAGGAGTTTTAATTGGCTATGGAATATCCATAGGTTTAAAAGCATTACCCTTTTTAAAATTAAGTAATAAAGGAATTTTAAATATAGGGTTTAGTATCGGCGTTAGTATTTTATTTGGAATTATATTTTATTCTTTATCCCATAAGTTTATAAAAGGTGGCAAAAAGGCAATATCTTTTTTAGAAGTAGAACTACAGAAAATTCCATTATCTAATATTGTAGTAGGTTCTATTGGACTAATAATAGGTCTAGTTATTGCTTATTTACTAAGCCAACCATTTTATAATTTGAAAGTGCCCTATTTAGGGGTTGTTGTATCTATTATATTATACTTAATACTTGGATATTTAGGTGCTACTGTTCCAACTAGAAAGGGAGAAGATATTGCTAATACAGTTGGAGGATTTTTTAGAAGGGATACAGCAACTAAGGAGGTTTTAAGGTCAGATTGTAAATTTTGTCCTAAAATTTTGGATACTAGCGTAATAATTGATGGAAGGATTGCAGATATATGTAAAACGGAATTTATTGAAGGACCTTTAGTTATACCTCAATTTGTACTAGAAGAACTTCAACACATTGCCGATTCATCAGATTCTTTGAAAAGAAATAGAGGTAGAAGAGGTTTGGATATATTAAATAAGATACAAAAGGAATTAGATGTAGAAGTTATTATTTATGAAAAAGATTTTGAAGATATACAAGAAGTAGATTCGAAACTTTTAAAATTGGCTCAGAAAATGAATGGTAAGGTTTTAACAAATGATTATAATTTAAATAAAGTAGCGGAAGTACAAGGCATAGATGTTTTAAATATAAATGAATTAGCTAATGCTGTTAAGCCAGTAGTTATTCCTGGAGAAGAAATGACTGTTCAGGTAATAAGGGATGGAAAAGAGGCAGGTCAAGGTTTGGCATATTTAGATGATGGTACTATGATAGTTGTAGAGGGTGGAAAAAAACATATAGGTGATACTATTGGAGTGCTAGTTACAAGTGTACTTCAAACCTCTGCAGGAAGAATGATATTTGCAAAACCGAAATCTGCAGTAGATAAAGCTGTTTAGGGTCGGACATGACCCTAATATTTTTTTGTTTTTTTGGGTAGATTAAATCTATAATATTATTTCAAGTTGCAATTAGGTTATGCTATAATGTTTAAGAGGTGAAAAGAATGTTGGATAAAAAATTCGTTTCAGTAATAATAGCTGCGGCAGGAATGAGTAATAGAATGGGAAGTAAAATAAATAAACAATTTATTTCAATAGATAATAAACCTATTTTAGCTCATACTATAGAAAAATTTGAAGCTTGTAATTATGTAGATGAAATTATTGTTGTAGCTAAGGATGAGGAAATAGAATATTGCAAAAGAGAAATAGTGAAAAAATATGGTTTCAATAAAGTTTCTAAGGTAGTTAGAGGTGGCAAAACCAGGCAAGATTCAGCATATAATGGATTATTAGCTTTAGATGAAAAAGCAGATATAGTACTAATTCATGATGGAGCGAGACCTTTTGTAAAAAATGAAAATATAGTAGATGGTATAAAAGGAGTATTAAAATATGATGCTTGTGTCATAGGTGTTCCTGTAAAAGATACTATAAAAGTAGTAGATTCTGATAATGATGTAGATAAAACACCAAATCGAGATAAAATTTGGGCAGCTCAAACTCCTCAATGTTTCAAGCATACTATTATTATGGAAGCTTATGAAAAGGCAATAAAAGACGGATTTGTCGGAACAGATGATAGTATGTTAGTAGAAAGAGCTGGATATGAGGTAAAAATGGTAATGGGTAGTTATGAAAATATAAAAATTACTACTCCTGAAGATTTAATTGTGGCAGAATCTCTTTTAAAGGATAAAGATTATTTCTTTAGACAAAGAAAATATATTTTTCAAACTAGATAGGGTGAATAAAAATGAGAATAGGAATAGGCTATGATGTTCATAAAATGGTAGAAGGGAGAAAATTAATTATTGGAGGAGTGGACATTCCTCATGAAAAGGGGCTTTTAGGTCATTCAGATGCAGATGTTTTAGTACATGCTATAATGGATAGTATTTTAGGAGCATTAGCATTAAATGATATAGGCAAACACTTCCCTGATACAGATATGAAATATAAGGATATATCCAGTATGGTACTATTAGAGAAAGTATATATTATTATGGAGAAAAAAGGGTATGAAATTGGAAATATAGACAGTGTAATTGCGGCACAATCCCCTAAATTAGCACCTTATATATTGGACATGAGGAAAAACATTGGAAAGGTATTAAATACCCCTATAGAAAATATAAATGTTAAAGCGACTACAACAGAAGAACTTGGTTTTGTAGGGAAAAAAGAGGGTATATCTTCTTATAGCGTTTGTTTATTGAAAAGAATTGAAGAATAAAAGAAATTTTAACAGGATAAGTATATATAATTAAGGAATAAAGAAGTCTAAAAGGTAAAATTAGCTCTTGACACCTATAGTATGTTAGTGTACCATAAACTCAATACACTAAAATTTTTGTTTTAAAGGGGGAAATCTATGATAGAAGCAATTGAATTAACAAAAAAATTTAAAGAGATTACTGCAGTAAATAATATATCCTTTAAAGTGGAAGAGGGAGTAGTTTTCGGCTTATTAGGTGAAAATGGCGCTGGTAAGACTACAACCCTTAGGATGTTAGCTACAATGCTTAAGCCTACTAATGGTACAGCAGTAATTAATGGATATGATATAGTAGAAGATTCGGCAGAGGTTAGAGAAGAAATTGGAATACTTTTCGGTGGAGAAACTGGCCTTTATGATAGATTAACAGCAAGAGAAAATATTGAGTATTTTGGTTTGTTAAATGGTATGGACAAAAGAGAAATTGACTCTGGTATAGAATTACTTTCAAAAACATTAGATATGGAAGAGTATATGGATAAAAAGACTGGAAATTTTTCTAAGGGTATGAAACAGAAAGTTTCTTTAGCAAGGAGTATTATTCACAATCCAAGTATAATGTTATTTGATGAACCTACATCGGGATTAGATGTAACAGCCGTAAGGATAGTACATCAGTTTATAAAGGAATTAAAGACTAAAGGTAAGACGATTATTTTTTCAAGCCATTCTATGAATGAAGTGGAAAAGTTGTGTGATAAAGTGGGAATTATAAATAAAGGTGAATTAGTAGAAGTTTCGAGTTTAAAAAGTTTAAAAGAAAAATA
>Ga0079226_10001433_pt1 | contig 18307 bp, 13 predicted proteins | sample Poulit2014_FD_76345 | JGI IMG/M metagenome (GOLD analysis project Ga0079226, IMG submission 76345) | Agricultural soil microbial communities from Georgia to study Nitrogen management - Poultry litter 2014 | ecosystem: Environmental > Terrestrial > Soil > Agricultural land | place: USA: Georgia...
ACATGGTCGGCGCCGAATACGAACGCGGCGGCATCATCAAACACGGCGCCCAGATGATCAATGCCGTCTCCAATTCAAGCGTCCCGCATATATCGATCGTGATGGGCTCGTCCTACGGAGCGGGAAATTACGGGATGAGCGGACGCGCATACGACCCCCGTTTCATGTTTAGCTGGCCGAACGCCAAATCGTCGGTCATGGGACCACAGCAGCTCGCCGGGGTGATCTCGATTGTCTCGAGGGCCTCGGCCGAAGCCAAGGGCGAAACCTATGACGAGCAACGCGATGCCATGATGCGCGCTGCGATTGAGGAACAGATCGAAGAAGAATCGCTGGCGTACTTCACGTCGGGGATGCTGTATGACGACGGTGTGATTGACCCGCGGGATACCCGAGCGGTGCTGGGTATCTGCCTTTCGGTGATCCACACCGTCCCGGTGGAAGGAGTGCGCGGTGGCTACGGCGTTTTCCGCATGTAATTTCGGGGTCGCATCATGATTGCGACGGTGCTGGTCGCCAATCGCGGCGAGATCGCGCGGCGCATCATGCGCACCTGCGCGAACATGGGCATCACGACCGTGGCGGTGCATTCCGACGCCGATGCCGGCGCCCCGCACGTGCGTGAAGCCGATTTCGCGGTGCCCCTGCCCGGCAATAGTGCCGCCGACACGTACCTCAACGATCAGCGCATCATCGAGGCGGCCCGCAACGCCGGCGCCGACGCCGTCCATCCCGGGTACGGATTCCTCTCCGAGAATGCGGACTTCGCCCGCCAGGTCACTGATGCGGGTCTGATCTGGGTCGGCCCCCGCGCCGAGACTATTGACGCGATGGGCTCAAAGACACGGGCTAAGGAACTCATGGCATCCGCGGGGGTGCCGGTGCTGGACATCGACCCGGACACCGCCTCACCCGATGATTTTCCGCTCTTGGTGAAGGCCTCGGCCGGTGGCGGGGGCCGCGGAATGCGGATCGTCGAAGACGCCGGTGCCCTGCACCACGAGATGGCCGCCGCGGCAGCAGAAGCCCACACCGCTTTTGGCGACGACACCGTCTTCGTTGAACCGTATCTGCCTACAGCGCGGCATATCGAAGTCCAAGTCATGGCCGATGCTCACGGCACCATATGGGTTCTGGGCGACCGGGACTGCTCGGTGCAGCGACGGCATCAGAAAGTCATCGAAGAGGCTCCCGCTCCCGGCGTGTCCGACCGGGTCCGCACCCAATTGCATGAGGCTGCGCGCGCCGCGGCCAGCGCGGTGCAATACATCGGCGCCGGCACCGTCGAATTCCTGGTCACCGATGCCGGCGAGGACGGCGGCAACATCTACTTCCTGGAGATGAACACGCGTCTGCAAGTCGAACACCCCGTAACCGAACTGGTGTACGGCCTCGACCTGGTTGAGACGCAGGTGCGGATTGCCGACGGTGCGGTGCTGCCCGAATTCGATGCCAGCCCGTCAGGACATGCCGTCGAAGCGCGCATCTATGCCGAGGATCCGCGCCGGGACTATCAGCCGCAGACCGGAACGCTGCGATCCTGTGAATTCCGGGCCGGGCCGTCGGTGCGCGTGGACGCGGCCGTGGAGGCCGGCTCGAGCGTCAGCCCCTACTACGACGCAATGCTGGCCAAGGTCATCGCTCACGGCAGCAATCGCGAGGAAGCAATCCAACGGCTATCGGGCGCGCTGCGCACTGCGCGGGTCACGGGTGTCACCACCAATATTGACTTGGTGCGTCAGATCATCGGCTCGACGGAATTTACCGGCGCCGACCTACACACTGGCCTGTTGACGACGCACCTCGACCGGTGGACCGGCCGTCTGGTCAGCCCCAAGCAATTGCGTGCTTATGCGGCGGCTGCCGCACTAGCTCAAGCGGCGTGCGCCAGGGAAACCTCGCCGGTCCAAAGAGGCGTACCCATTGCGTTCCGCAATGTGCCCTCGGCACCGCGCCGGCGGCGCTACGAGTGTGACGGCGAGCCAATCGAGATCGACTACCACTCCGCGCGTGGTCGCCTGGAACTCAGCGACGAAACCGACGTGCATGTCGAATCGGTCTCGCCGGACGGTGCCCGGCTGGTGGCCGGCGGGGTCAGCGCCGCGTATACCGTCGACTTTGCCGGAAGCGTTGTCGACGTGCACGGACCGTACGGCAGCATCACGCTCGATGTTGTTCCCGATTTCAGCGATCCTGCCGAGCACGTTGCCGAAGGCAGCCTGCTGGCGCCGATGCCCGGCACCGTAGTGGCGGTCCACGCCGAGGCGGGCCAGCAGATCGTCGCCGGAGCTCCGGTAGTCGTCCTCGAAGCCATGAAGATGCAACACACGATTGGCGCACCCGGCGACGGCGTGGTGGCCGGAATCAACGTCAAGGCCAGCGCCCAAGTGGCGGCCGGCGAAGTCCTTGCCGTCATCGAATCAGACTCATCTGACCAAGCCAGCCAGGACCGGGAGGAGACCCCGTGACATTCACCGAGACACCCGAGCGTCAGGAACTACGCCGAGCCGTCGCCGCGCTCGGCAGCACATATGGCAGCGCGTATTTCGACCGGGCGGCGAGCGAGGGACGCAAAACCACCGAACTGTGGTCTGAAGCCGGACGACTCGGCTATCTAGGCGTGGCCGTGCCCGAGGAATACGGAGGAGGGGGCGGAGACATAGGAGACCTGGCGGCCGTCTGCGAGGAACTGGCCGCGGCGGGATGTCCGTTATTGCTCATGGTCGTGTCTCCGGCCATTGTCGGCACCGTGATTGCGCAGTACGGTACCGAGGAACAAAAGCAACGCTGGCTCCCCGGTATTGCCGATGGCAGCGCAACGTATGCGTTTTCGATCACCGAGTCCGAGGCCGGATCGAACTCGCACGAGATCACCACGACCGGCTATCGCCACGACGATGGATGGCGTCTAACCGGCGGCAAGACGTTCATCTCGGGTGTCGATGAAGTCGACCACGTGCTCGTCGTGGGCCGCACATCCGATGCGCGTACCGGCGCACTCAAACCCGCCCTGTTCATGGTGCCCACCGACGCCGAGGGATTCTCGTATCAGCAAATCGAAATGGGCATCAACTCGCCGGAAAAGCAATTCACGCTGTTCTTCGACGACGTCCAGCTGCCCGATGACGCGCTGATCGGATCGAGCGACGCGGGACTAGCGCAGTTATTCGCCGGGCTGAATCCCGAACGGATCATGGCGGCTTCGTTTGCCACTGGAACAGCACGTCTAGCCCTACAACGCGCCGTGGACTACGCGAAGGACCGCACCGTCTGGCAAGCGCCGATCGGTTCTCATCAGGCGATCGCCCACCCGATGGCTCAGTCGCATATAGAAATCGAAATGGCGCGAGTCATGACCCAGAAGGCGGCGGCACTCTATGCGGCAGGGGACGCGATGGGTGCCGGAGAGGCCGCGAATATGGCCAAATACGCCGCCGGCGAAGTGGTGTGCACCACGGTCGACCGAGCCATTCAGACGCTGGGCGGCAACGGGCTGGCCGATGAATACGGTCTCGTCCAGATGCTGGCCGGGTCCCGGCTCTCGCGTATCGCGCCGGTCAGCCGCGAAATGGTCCTCAACTTCGTGGCGCAATACACTTTAGGCCTGCCCAAATCGTATTGAGACCGAATCGTATTGAAACCGGGAACCTTGCCCCGTCCGAGACAGGAGCGGTGATGACCAACGAACTGGTGCATGTGCGTGTGGACGATCAGGTCGCCACCATCACGTTAGATAGCGAACATAATCGCAATGCGCTGAGCAAGCAATTGATGAGTGAGCTGGCAGGGTGCCTGCAATCGGCCGATGCCGACAACGAGGTCAAAGCGATAGTCTTGCGGTCAGCGGGACGGGTGTTCTGCTCCGGTGCTGATTTGACCGAGGCGTCCGAGGGCGGAATGGGCGAGGGGACGACGTCCATTATTGGCCTGCAGCGCCAGATCGCAGCCGCTGACACTCCCGTCATCGTTGTGCTCGCCGGCCCGGTACGGGCAGGTGGGTTGGGGCTGGTTGGTGCCGCCGATATCGTCCTGGCCGCCGATTCGGTGTCTTTTGCCCTCACCGAATCGCGGCTGGCCTTGGCGCCCGCGGTGATTTCGCTGAGTCTGCTGGAGCGTTTCGGCGACCGCGCCGCGGCCGAACTGTTTTTGACCGGGCGCACCTTTGACGCCGCAGAAGCGGTGGCCGCCGGTCTGATCACTCGCGCTGTCCCCGACGCCGAACTCGACCAGGTGCTCGCAGATGTTCTTGATGAGCTGAGTCAAGCTCATGTGCAAGGGTTGCGAGAAACCAAGAGACTACTGAACCGTGATTTGCTGGCTCGTATTGACGCCCAGGGCGATGCGGTCGCCGAGCAGTCCGCCCGGCTTTTCGCCAGCGACGCGGCGCGCGAAGCCATGCATGCATTCCTGACCAAACGAAAGGCATAGCCGCCGGCCTACTGCCGCTATGCACTTGCATACGCGGGCCTCTTTCGGGGTGGTCATACTGAGTGTATGAAGACAGCTATCTCGATGCCAGACGAAACTTATGAGCGCGTCTCTAGGCGTGCCAGTGATCTGGGCATGAGTCGATCAGAGTTCTTCGCGCGTGCAGCTGACCACTACATCGAAGAACTGGACGCGGCGTCGCTGAGCGATCACATCGATGAAGCTCTGGACATCCTGGGCGAAGCGGATAACTCAACTACGGATGCAGTGACTGCCGGTCACCGCCGGTTGGAATTCTCGGAAGACGAGTGGTGATACGCAGATCCCAGATCTATTGGGCTGATCTGGGGACTGTCTCCGGCAGCCGGCCGGCGAAACGTCGTCCAGTATTGGTTATACAATCCGATCCGTACAACGACAGTCGGCTGGCAACCGTACTCACGGCGGTGATCACGTCCAACACTGGCCTCGCGGTCATGCCAGGCAACGTATTCCTCCCGGCCGACACAACCGGGTTGCCAAGGGACTCGGTTGTTAACGTGATGGCTCTGGCCACGCTCAATAAATCCGATCTGTCGGATATAGCTGGGCAGCTGCCAGCGAGCATCATGCGCGATGTCGACCAAGGACTGCGGCGGGTGCTCGCGCTATAACCTCAAACGTCCGCTCGCGTCGCTGTCCCACAGCCCCACGGCAGGTTACCGTCCGCATGCGCAAGTTGAGCGCATAGGGTTGGAACATGTCCAGACGCCGGAACCGCAAGAAGCCGCCGGAACATCAGCGGCGGCGCACCAAGCCGACACGCGACACGGAACCTACCGGTCAGGCCAGCGCTGAGGACCAGGAGCTCATCCAGGAGCTGCGCGCTGCCATGCGGGCCGATTCACCCGTGCCTCTGGCGATGACCGTGAGCACCATAATGGCGGCGTGCGAACCGCGGAGTTCGAGCCCGCTTGACCAAACCCCTGAAGGGCCGAGCCTGACCGAGCTGGTGGATTCGCTCATCGCAACGAGCTACGCGGAGACAACGGCCGCGCTGACGGTCATTGCCTGCCTGACAAGCGATGAGCTATTGGTCAAACGCATTGACAAGGAACTGGCAACGCGTCACCATCCGTTACCCGAGTGGCTAGGCGGCATGCGTGAGGCAGCTCCCGTCCCCGAGGTGTGGGAGCTGACTGAAAGCCTGGGCGACGGTGACAACTACTTCTTGGGCGTGAATTTGCCTTCCGGTGACACGCTGTCGGCGTTGGTGTATGTCGACCACAACCTGGGAACGGTCGTCAAAGACGCGTTTCTGTCCGACGAAAAACTCGATGCGTTGCTCGAAACCGTCCGCTCGAGGCTTGACGGTCAGGTATTGCAACGAACCGACGCTGCCCAGGGGCGCGCCGTCATGGAAGCCGCGATCGACGCCGGCGCCACGTTGTATCCCCCACTGGAGTCCGACACGTGGCCCGGGTGCCGCCCGGCAGTGGAGTGGATGCTGCGTCTGCTGCCCGCCGGAGCCGCTGCGCCCGAACGGCCAGACTGGAGCGACGAGGACCTGGCCCGGCTCAGCGAAGATTTTTTTGACTCGTCATATGGCCGGGACCTCGACGCCGATGATGAACGCTCACTACTGGATTCCGTGTTGTGGTACGGCACCGACTATGGCCCCGGCGACCCCTTGCGCTGGAGTCCCACGAGCGTCGAGATCCTATTGTCCGACTGGTTCCCGCGCAAAGTCATCGCCGACACGGAGTATCTGGCCAAATTGCCGCGACTGCTGCGCGCGTTCGTCCGTTACTGTCATCAAGTACGCGGCATTAGCGCCGACCGTACGCACGACACCCTCAGCGCAGTGGACAGCTTCGAACCCGAATATCAGCGGATTATCCGCAGCGACCGCCCGCAGGGACCAGACGCTCTGCTGCGGGCATTCTTCGGCGAGGATACGGAATCTGGCGCCAGTGTGGATATTGGTGCACTCGGCGGTGGCTTTGGCGCCCCGGCAATCATGCTGGACTTCTTAGCAAGCACCGTTGGTGGGCGTATACCCCTAGAGGATCTATCGTCGGAGCCGCTGCCGGACGAGCCGTTCGAATGGGCCGGTATCCCAGAAGATGTGCACCAGAGCGTCGCCGCCATCCTCGTACGCTGCGACGCCTATGCCGACGATCTGGCCGACGCCGAGTATCGCACCGCGATGCGCCGGTTCCTCAGCCGCGCAGCCGCGGTGGACCCGGCGATCTTCCGGCGCAAAGCATCACCGGATCGCGGTGCCGCTGCCGTCGCATGGGTGATCGGCCGGGCAAACGCGCTGGTGGGCCCCGGTAGCGCCGTGCAGGTGCAAGACCTCCAGGCGTGGTTCGGCGTCTCCGGCTCGGTCTCGCAACGTGCGGGCCCATTTCTACGTGCCAACGGCGTAGATCCGGCCGAAGCAACCGGATACATGAGTCTTGGCGCACTCGATTTACTGGTGTCGCAATACCGGGCCCTGCTCATCGAGCAGCGTGACTATTGGATGAACGAGGCTGGCAGCGACGGCCCCTAGTTCGGCAATCGTTGCGCTGCGCCCGGGGAAGCGTGTAGCTGCCTGTGGCGTTAGCCCCGAACAAAGCGATGCCCCCAACGCGTCGACGGGACCACTCTGAAGCCTAGAACGCACCCGAAGATGCGTTGGGTAAGCGGTGCATCCGTGGGGGCCCGGGTTCGGGTGGGGAGGCCGCCGGCCTCTCGGCTAATCGGCCGAGCGCTTCATCGATCGCGCGGTCGAGCTGACGGTCGGCGGAGGAGTGCCACTCGTCCGGCGTGATCGGCACTTCGATATCGGGGTCAATGCCGTGGTTCTCTACTGTCCAGCCGGGCCCGTCGATCCAAAACGCGTAGCGTGGCTGGGACACGCGCGTGCCGTCCATCAGATCGAATCTGTGGTCAATGCCGACCACGCCGCCCCATGTGCGCGTCCCGACGACCGGCCCTGCGCCCATGGCCTGAGCCGCTCCGTTCACAATGTCGCCATCGGAACCGGAGTACTCATTGGCGACAAACACGACCGGCCCCTTCGGGGCTTGCGAGGGGTATTCCTCGACCGCATGGTGCCGACCGATACTCCAGGCCACCACGCGTCGCGTCAGCCGCTCGATTACCAGCTGGCTGGTGTGCCCGCCTGTATTGAACCGCACATCGACGATGACGCCCTCATAGCGGGTCGCTTCTTCCAGTTCGCGATGGAGCTGAGCCCAACCGCCGGCCATCATGTCGGGCACGTGCACGTACCCCAACCGTCCGCCGCCGGCATCGGCGACATAAGCCTTACGTGAGGTAACCCAATCCTGGTAACGCAACGGCTGCTCATCGCTCAACGGCACGACGATCACCCGGCGCTCAGCTTGGGCGCCGGGCCGGCGCAGCACAAGTTCGACGGGTTTGGCTGCCGCACCCACTAGCGAGGCCGCCGGCCCCCACATCGGATCCACCGGCTGGCCGTCCACGCTGATGATGCGATCGCCGGGCTGGGCGTCCACCCCGGCGGCCCGCAATGGCGACCGGGCATCGGGATCGGAGGACTCGCCGGGCAACACACGTTCGATCACCCACCCATCGCCGTCGCGCGAAAAGTCCGCGCCCAGCAGACCCACGGTGCGGTCCGTATTGTTCGACGTCTGGGGCGCGATCGCGTACGCGTGCGACGTGTTCATTTCGCCGCCGACTTCCCACAGGAGACACAGCAAATCGTCGTGGCTACCCAACCGGTCCACCAGCGGGCGGTAGAGGGCGGCAATCTGTTCCAGATCGACGCCGTCCAAATCGGCGCGCCAGTAGTGGTCACGCATGAGCCGGATGGTCTCATCGAACATATGCCGCCATTCGGCCACCGGGTCCAGTTCGAACCGCAGGCGCTCCAGGTCGACGGCGACTTCGGCCGGGTCGTCGTCCTTTATTTCCCGGTCGGCGGGGCACACGGTCACGTTATCGCCGTGACGTGCGACCAGCCAGGCCGTATCACCGCTGACCGCGTAATCATCCAGCCGCGAGCGAAGGGTCTTGACCGTTCTGGTGGTGAAGTCGAAACGCTCCAACTGATCCGCCGGCCCCTCACCGGGCACTCCGGCCCGTGCGCTGCCGAGCACCCCGGCATCGGGCGCCTCGTGAATCCACAGCACGCCCCGGTTGGCGCTTTGGAGGCTGCGGTATCGTCCGGCCGGCACCGGGAACGGTACCAGCCGATCCTCGAAGCCCTCGGCGTCCAGTTCTGGTGATTGCGGAATCGGGTCCTGGCTGTCGGCATGCTCGTCCCGCGTTGTGTCGGTAAGGGGCCAACCATCGACGCTCGGGCCGAATGGCGGCGGATCAGCAGTCGATACCGGCGCCAGATAGGGACGCGTCCCCGATGGAAACGCCAGCTCGAACGCGTGCACGTCGTAGCTGGGGTCGAAGGTGCGTACCGACAGGAAAGCGAGGTACTTGCCATCAGCGGTGAAACTCGGTGACCTGTCGGCGAAGCGACCGCTGGTCAACGGCCGGGGTGGATTACTGTCGCGCAAATCGACGCACATGAGCTGCGCGTGGATTTGGCCGACGGGCTGGCTCCACACCAGATAGCGGCCATCGGGAGAAAAAGCCGGCCCGGTGGCCTCACCGTCGGTGCTGACTCCCAGATGCCGCAACATGCCTGAGGCTACGTCCAGAACCGATATCCTGCCGTCGTGGCTGATCAGTGCTGCCGTCGTACCGCGCCGGTCGCACGCCAAGTGCAAGACACGTCCCAGCTCCAGATCATCGAGGACGCGCGGCTGACCGAGCCCGTCCAGCGGATGAATCTCCACCCGGTCGGTGCCGTCTTGGTCGCTGATCATAATGGCATTTCCGGTATCCCCCAGGGGCTGCGGTTCGCGGACGCGCACACCCGAGGAAGCGTACAGCGCGCGAGCCGGGCCCTCGCGATGGGTGAGATAGAAAGCCTTACCGCGCCACTGCAGCACCGAACCCGTTGCACGATGATCGGGCAACACCGAGTTCAGGTTTTCATCGGGTGTCAGCTGCCGCCGCTGACGTCTCGGTAGTGGCGGCAGCTGGATCTCGACGGGCACGGGTTCGGAGACCAGGCTGTCCATCCGGTAGACCACCCCGCGACAGTGGTACACGATCCGCGTGCCATCGGTAACCGGTTCACGCACATAACCGTGCTGGCGGGTGTGGAACGTCCGCTGCCGTAGGTCTTGTATACCGGCCTCGGGCAGCTGCTCGGCAGGCAGCGAGAAGAGATTGGCTTGCTCATCGGCCGGCCCAGGTATCTCGCCGAGAAAGTCGGACGCGAAGATCAGTTCGTCCCCCACCCAGCAGGGGCTCTCCAGGCTTGCACGGAGCTGGCCCAGCACGCGATGCCACTGCCTGTCGCCGGGATTCTGCCACCAGAGCTTGGACGCGGTGCCACCCCGGTATCGTTTCCATTCGGCCGCCGCGCGAATCGCGCGGCTCGAGAGCACCAGACCGTGGAGACCATAAGCAAGCCCGGCAACCGGCCCGTACGGCAGGACCGTCGTACTGCCGTCCAGGCCGACGCGGTACGCCGTTGTGTTGGTTCGCTCCTGGCTGCGAGCGGCCGAAGCGACGATGACGGCCTCATCGTCATCCCAGCCCAACAGGCATGTGGTGTGACTGCCGAAGTACGTCAGTCGGTGGATCGGCCCGCCTTCGATATCACAGACATAGACCTCCCAGCCGGCATCACGCATGCTGGCCCATGCAATCGTCTGGCCATCGGGCGAAAAACGCGGATTACGCACCGGCACGTGATCGGACGTCAGCCGCCAGGCGCGCCCACCGCCGGCAGGTGCCAGCCACACGTCGTCGCCGGCACAGAACGTGAGTAGATCATTGCGGATGTCGGGGCATCGTAGAAAGCCGGGCATCATAGTAGCGAGGCTACTAGCCTGGGCACTGCGGCTGGGCGATGAACAACAACCCGATGTTCTTGGCTGCTCGACAAGTGTCGGCATAGCAACAACCGGGCCGGCCTAAACCGACGGCGGTGACAGACGCTGTAGTCAGTACCTACCAAGGGGGCAGTCGTTGATCCCCCGTGACGCTGAGAGCAGAGATGAGCTGGGCGGACGAACCGGAAGAGTACCGGGCGGAGGGGTTCGAGGAACTGCGGCCCCTGCTGTTCTCGATTGCCTATCGGATTTTGGGTAGCGTGAGCGAGGCTGAGGACGCCGTTCAAGAGACCTGGTTGCGTTACGCCGCGACCGACACGGTGCCAAGGTCGCCGAAGGCGTACCTATCCGCTGCCATCACGCGCGTTTCGATCAACGTCCTCGGCTCCGCGAGGGTCCGACGAGAAGAGTACGTCGGGGAGTGGTTTCCCGAACCTCTGCTGGACGATCCATACTTGGACCCGGAACGCTCGACGGAGCTCGCTGACTCGGTATCGATGGCGGCGCTGCTGCTCTTAGAGCAGCTGAGCCCGCTGGAGCGAGCCGTATTTGTGCTGCGCGAGGTGTTCGGCTTTGACTACACCGACATTGCGGTGACGATCGGGCGATCAGAGTCAACTTGCCGCCAGCTGGCGGTGCGCGCACGTCGACACATGGAGGCGGGCCGGCCTCGGTTCGAGGCGAGCCGCCGCGACCGGGAGGAACTCGCCGCACGCTTCTTCACGGCTATCACCGACGGCGATGTGGACGGTCTGCAGACGCTGCTGGCTGCCGACGTCCAGATAGCAGGCGACAGCGGGGGCAAGGCCCCGTCCCTAGCCAGAGCCGTCACCGGTGCGAAGAGGGCCGCACGGCTGCTAGCCTCGGCCGGTCCAGTGTTCGCGCGCATCGGTCTCACCCACGAACCGCACTCGATCAACGGGCAGGCCGGCGCGATTGGGCGCGACTCCGCCGGCCGGGTGGTCCACGCCCTTATGCTCGATATCCGCGACGGCCAAATCCAGTACATTCGTACGGTGAACAATCCCGACAAGCTCGCCCATCTCGGGCCGGTCAGCAACGCCTGGGCGGTCCGGGACGACTTCCAGCGCGCCCGCCGGAACATGCGCTGACCGCGAGGCCCTGTTGGCCGCCCTGTTGGCCGCCCTGTTGGCCGCCCTGCATGCGGCCGTTACCTCAGCGATGTCACAGCAGGCGATCCTGTCCTGTCCTAGAAGGTATTGCGCCTATACCCACAACTTCCGAAAGGGATGACGCCATGCCCACCGAATCTCGCGCACCGTTGACAGGGTCCCACGGCACCCAGAAGCTCCGACGCGGGCCGACTCTTGGACGGTTCGCCCGCACCGCCGCCGTCGCCACGCTGACCGCGACGGCGCTCAACGTCGGGTGCTATATCCTCGCCCGCGCTGTCGGCGCCACGCTCCTGCTGGATCCCGGCGTTGGTCCATCGAACCATCTCGTGACTGGTTTGGACGTCGCATGGAAGACCTTCGTAACCGTTGCAGCCGGGGCACTGGTCGTGTGGCTGGCGAATCGTCGTTCCCGCCGCTGGGCGACCGGCGTTATTGTTCTCGGCGGTGTGTTCGCCGCGCTCAGCATTCCACTTCCGGTGCTCAGCGCTCACGACCCCCTCACCGCGGCGATGTTGTTCGCCCTGCACACTGTCGCCGGCGCAGCCTTCGTCCTAATTGGGGTCCGGACGGTCGCCGGCGCGGCGTCTCCAGAAGAGGGTCGATGGTGGCCTTTGGTATGAGGCGCCTCGTTCCGCAGGCCTTTAATTGGGTTATGTGTTGGGCCGGGTTCTGGCCTCCAGCCACCGCGCTATCGCCGGCCACAACACCTGCCGGCCACCGCGCCGGAAGAATCCCATGTGACCGATAGCCGGGAGCCCGGCGTCCTCGGGAGAATATGTTCGGCGCTCCACATTCGCGCCGCTGAGGCGACCATAGATCGCGTCGATCTGCTGCGGAGTGGCCCACGGATCGTCGCTGAATCCGATAGCCAGTACATCGGTGTCCACCTTCGCGGCGTTCGCTGCCGCCTCCATGCTCGGGTCGTCAAAAAAATAGTTGGGCAAACGCGACCAATCACTCCACTCAAGCATGGCCGCCGCCGGCATATCTTCGCCGATGCCCAGCCGCCGGCCAGGTACCACTCCCAGCACCCTGGAAAACGCCGGTCCGATCACCCGTAAGATCAGCCCGACTTTCAGTCGTTCCACCGGGTCGTCGATCGCCTGAGTCACCCCGGCATGCGATGCAATAGCCACAAAACCACGCAAACCGGCGATCCCATGGTTCAGTGCCATGGCATGGCCACCAACACTGTGTCCCACGGCAAGATGGGGCGCTCCGGGGAATCGTTCCCGCATCCAGTCAGCCGCGGCTGGAACATCGTGCCCCATCCAGTCCCGCATCCTCACGTTCCGATGGGACTTCGGGTTGCCTGAGGCGCCGGTACCCCGGTAATCGTAGGTCAAGACTGCAAAGCCGTGTTCGGTCAGATACGTGGCAAAGCCGGCATAGAGCCGCTCCCGCACCGCGGTAGCCGGGTGAATTGTTACCGCACCGCTGATCGCGCCATCTGGCAGCCACAGGGTTCCCGCGATCTGACCCGCGGCGGCCACAGGGATACGGACACGCTCAGCAGTACCGTTGAACCCCTCATCGACCGTCATAGAACACACATATACACGTACTTCCGGTATGTTGTATGAGCCACCCCTGGGCGGGGTGGTCGAGCTGTGGATGGTACCTACCTTGTGCAGACCAGACTCGGTGCGTGAACACATGCCAGCTGGCGGGCTCCAAGCCGGCGGGCTCCCAGCCGGCGGGTGCACTGCAGCTGGGTAATTAACGACAACGCGATATTCTTGGTTGTTCGGCAGGAGTCGACATAGCAACGTCTTCGCAGAGGAGTCGGGTGGATACTGGGCAAGCAACAACTGGGCAGACAAGAACCGGGCAGACGCAAACCGAGAGTGAAATCGCAGTTGAACAGGCGTACGTCGACATCGTCTATGAGCGTTTAGAGTACTCTGCCGAAACCGCACGGGAACTGGCCGCCGAGGGAATGGCGCGCGGTCATATTGGCAATGAGGGTGGTCTGGTCGAACGTGATGCGTGGGTGTACCAGGCCAGCCGGCGTATCGCCGCCTTGAACGCCGCCCATGACGGCTTAGTCTTCGGCCGGCTGGACATGCGAGATGACGAGGCCCGCTACATCGGCCGCATCGGTGTCCGCGATGCCGACCGCGATATCTTGCTGATCGATTGGCGAGCGCCGGCCGCCTCAGTCTTCTATCAGGCCACCGCGTCCCATCCGCTGGATGCGGTCCGCCGGCGCGTATTGCGATGCCGGGGAGACCGGGTTGTAGGTATCGAAGACGATTTGCTCGACGCCGAAAACGCTCCGAACGATATGGTGATCCTCGGTGAGGGAGCGCTGCTGGCCACGTTGTCCCGGGCCCGCGATGACCACATGCATTCGGTCGTGGCCACCATACAAAAGGAACAGGACGACGCCATCCGCGCGCCCGTACGGGGAGCCACCATCATTACCGGCGGGCCCGGCACCGGCAAAACCGTCGTGGCCCTGCATCGCGCCGCCTATCTGCTCTACAGCGACCGGCGACGCTTCGAATCCGGCGGGGTGCTGGTTGTCGGACCGTCATCTGTTTTTATGACCTACATCGAACGCGTCCTGCCGAGTCTGGGTGAAACCGCCGTGACGCTGCGGGCGTTAGGTGCCATGGTCGAGGATGTCAGCGCCACCGAGCACGACGAACCCGAGTTGGCGCGCATCAAAGGCAGCGACCGCATGGTCGACGTCCTCGGCCGGCTCGTGTCGGAGCGCCAGCCCGGTGAGCCCACCTCATTTCGCTACTACTACAAAGACGATGTGCTGCGGCTTGATGAAAAGCAACTCGAAGGCCTCCGGGCCCGGCTGTTGGCCGGCACGACACGCAACCGGGCGCTGCCGCACGTCCATCAGATGCTGATTGACGCCCTGTGGGATCAAGTCACCGGCGAACGCGCATTGGAAAAGGACAAGGACGGCTTTCTCGAGATCATCGCAACGGACAACGAGTTCATCGACTTTGTCGAAGCGTGGTGGCCGCCGGTCGATGCTCTCGAGGTGTGGCGTACTCTGCCCGACCGTATCGACAACGCCGGCGACGCCATCTTGAGTAAAGCCGAGTGCGCGCGAGTGGCGGCCACGGCCGGCGCCGCGCCGACCATCGAAGACGTGCCGCTGATCGACGAGCTGCGGTACCTGCTCGGGCAGGTCCCCGATATCGACGAAATCGACGACCCGCTTCCCAAACAACTCATGAGCTTCGAGCGTGACGATGCCGAACTCGAAGCAGCCGAACGCGAACCGGTGAGTGCCGCCGATGCAGACGATGAAAGCTACGCGCATGTGCTGGTAGATGAAGCTCAAGACCTGTCGCCGATGCAGTGGCGGATGATTGGCCGGCGCGGGCCACGGGCCAGCTGGACCATCGTTGGCGACGCGGCCCAATCCTCGTGGCCCGATGTCGAGCAGGCTGCCGCAGCCCGGGCCCGGGCCCTGCACGGAAAGCAAGAACATACGTTTATGCTCACCACCAATTACCGCAACTCCGCCGAGATCTACGAACTAGCCGCACGCGTAGCGCAGATGACCACCGAGTATCCCGATGTCCCGCATGCCGTGCGATATACCGGCCACGAGCCGCAGCACGCCGTCGTCGACGCCGATAAGCTGGTCAGCGCCGTGCGCGAGGCCACCGAAGAAATCGCAAGTCAAGTCGATGGATCGGTTGCCGTCGTGACCCCCGCGGCAGAACGCACGTCGATCACCGCCGAGCTCGCCGATATGAGCGGGGTTCGGGTGCTGGACGGCGTGCACACTAAAGGCTTGGAATTTGACGGCGTCGTCGTGGTCGAGCCCGATCACATCATCTCCGAATCAGCCACCGGATGGCGTACGTTATATGTTGTGCTTACCCGCGCAACCCAACGGCTGACGACGGTCGGGACCACCGACACGTGGCGTAACGATATACGGTGACCGCCCCGGTATGTCTGCGTCTGACGAAACCACGGATACTGGACAGCCTGGGCACACGCCGTCCCGCATTGGCGGGACGATCGTCAAGGCCACCGTTCTGATCGTGGTATTCACCGTGGTGGGAGCCAGCGCGGCATTCGCCACGTTCCGGCACAGCCAACGCGAGATATCGATTGGCGCGCACCACGCAACCGTGCAGCCCACGTTCTCGGGACATGCGACTTTGGACGCCGGTCCGTTATTGCCCAAACTGCGGCTACCGATCGACGAGCCGCTCAGCATCGGTCTGACCATCCATCTGGGCGACAGCGACGTGCAAGACCTCAGCGAGCTCACCGCGCGTGATGCCGTTATTGCCAGCCAGCCGCGCGGTGAAATCGAGAAGGTCGCCGAAGTCGTCAACGACATGGCCCTCGATGCCGCCTTACGTGGACTGGGATCCGGCGGGCTGGCCGTCATTATTCTGGTGGTGGGGTGGTGTGCGGTCGGGCGTGAACGCCGTGATGTGTTGTGGCGCCGGGCGAAGAATCCCAGTGCGCTCCAGGTTCTGGGCACATCCGGGCTGGTGATGATCGTGGGCGCCGCACTGTTTCTGGTGGTGATTCCCGAGACCGATCGGCCGGCGGTGGATGCGACCCAATGGCGTCCCCTGCGCGCCGTGTATCCCGAGATCCCCGATGAGAAAATCCTCGATCATGTGGAGGTGTCCGTCGGCGCTGCCGGACGGGGTAGCTCCGCCATCGTCCAGGGCATGCTGGACACCTACCGAACCTCGCTGAAATTCTATGGTGAACTCGCCGATAAGGCCCAAAAAGTCGACGTGCGCCGCCCGCGTGGCAGCGAAAAGACCGCCCTGGTGGTCACCGATCGGCACGATAATATCGGTATGGACCCGGTGGCCCGGGCTATCGGCGAACGCGCGGACATCTCCATGCTTTTCGACCTAGGAGACGACACATCGGTTGGTGGCCGCTGGGAGGAGTTCAGTTTGAACTCACTGGCCCGCGAGTTCAAGAACATCCCCACTGTCGCGGTCCCCGGCAACCACGATCACGGCAGTTTTGTGCGCAAACAGATGATGGAGAAGGGCTTTAACGTCCTGAACAATCGGCCCGACACCGTTAACGGCATCCGCTTCATCGGCGGGCCCGATCCGCGCAGCTCGGGTCTCACCGGCGGTTACACGGGGCAGGCAACCGATAATACCGAGGCGATTCACGAACAAGATAAGTTGCTCACGCGCCGGGCCTGCGCCGATGGACGCGTCAGCGTTGCGCTCTTGCACAGTGCCGCCTCGGCCCGAGAATTGACTAAATCGGGATGTGTGGATCTGGTTCTTACCGGCCACCTCCACCGTCAGGTCGGGCCCAATGAAACGACGGGCGCCAATGGGCGCACCACCGTGTCGATGTCGACCGGATCGACGGGCGGGGCGGTTTATGCGTTCGCGCTGGGGTCCAAACTGCGCCGTCCGGCCCAGGTGACCGTCGTGACCTTCGACGACGGCCACCCGGTGGGCATCCAGCCGGTAGACATCACGACCGGCGGTGAAGTCGAGGCTCAACAGTACCGGCCGATCGAGGTTTCCGACCGCGATGAACCGCTGCCGCTGACGCCGACGCCGACCGCGCCGTAGATCGGGCGCACAACAGTCAGGCCGGATAGGTTCGGATTTCAGTTGCCTTGAGCGCGGCCCACAACTGTGTTCCCGGGCCCATATCCAGGTCGCGCACCGCGATATGGGTAACGTCCACCAGAACGTCGGGTGCTCCGGTCAGTTGGACGCGGGCGATCTCGCCGCGGCTTTCCAATCCATGCACCGTCACCGGCCACACATTGCGTTGGCTGCCGCTGGGCTTATCACGGTGCAGGCTCACCGCGGCCGGAGGAACGGCAAGCAACACAGCACCGTCATGCGGCACGGCCGAAGACAATGACCCGCCGGAGTCCAGTTGCACGTCGGTGCCACAGCTGCGTCCTCGGTACAGGTTCAGACCCACAAGTTCAGCCACGTAATCGGTTCGGGGGCGCTGCCCGACTTCGCTGGGAGATCCCTGCTGGACTACGCGACCGTTTTCCAGGACCACAATGTCGTCGGCCAGCACCATGGCATCCAGGGGATCGTGCGTGACCAGGATCGTGACGCCGGCGTAGTCGTCCAGATGCCGGCTCAATTGTGTGCGGACATCCATTTTGGTGCGCGCATCCAATGCCGCCAGCGGTTCATCTAGAAGCAGCAATCGCGGCTCGGTGACCAGCGCCCGCGCCAATGCCACGCGCTGGGCCTGGCCGCCGGACAGGGCGGCGGGTTTGACCTGTGCGTATTCATGCATGCCGACGTGTTCAAGCCAGGCCTGAGCCCGGCGTCGTGCCTCATGCCGGTTCGTTCCACGCGCCCGCGGCCCGAACGCGACGTTTTCTAGCACCGTCAGATGGCCGAAGAGCAGGTAGTCCTGGAACACGACTCCGGTGGGCCGCCGTTCGGGCGGGACAAATGTCTTCCGGGCCGCATCGTCGAGTGTCTGTCCGTCGAGCTCTAGACGTCCGTCCGACACGCTCAGCAAGCCCGCTAGTGTTCGCAGTGCCGTGCTCTTGCCCGCGCCGTTGGGGCCCAGCAGACACAGGGTATGTCCGGCCTTGACGCTGATCTCCAGATGGAGTTCGAAGGCATCTCGGTGGATGGCGAATTCGGTGTGCAGGCTCATTGCGACCTCGGCCTGACCCAATTATCACGCAGGCTCGCCAAGACGACGACCGAAACTGCCAGCAATACCAGGCTCAACACAATCGCGGCCTGCGGGTCGGTCTCCATTGCCAGGTAGACGGCCAGCGGCATGGTTTGCGTTTCGCCGGGAAAATTCCCCGCAAACGTAATGGTGGCCCCGAACTCGCCCAGCGCC
>Ga0079226_10001434_pt1 | contig 18300 bp, 23 predicted proteins | sample Poulit2014_FD_76345 | JGI IMG/M metagenome (GOLD analysis project Ga0079226, IMG submission 76345) | Agricultural soil microbial communities from Georgia to study Nitrogen management - Poultry litter 2014 | ecosystem: Environmental > Terrestrial > Soil > Agricultural land | place: USA: Georgia...
CAAGGCCACGCGGACGACGTCATCGCGGAACTCTTTCGGGTAGGGCTGAGGCATGGTGTCTATCCTTCCAGGCTTGCCTGTGTACAAGCCAGATCAGATGTCACCAAACCCTGCATCAGTCCCAGTCCATATCTGCAAGGTGTGCCTGGATTTCCTCGATGAGCCGAGCGACGCGGACAGCCACGACCTCTACTGAGCTGATTGGTCCTCATGCAGGTCCGAGCCGCCGTGCTATAGCCGACGGGGCCGCCGGCTTCGGCACGCCACCCGTTCATATTGCGCCACTGATTGAGTACTATCCCCAACATGGGGAGAGGCAGAGTCGACTTCGAACGTAGCATCGTTCGCCTGTCTTCCTACGCCAGGTATCACGGCCACGCGAACCCTAAATCTGACGAGGTCTGGCTGGGCTGGAGAGTCGGCCTCTGGGTAGCAAATCTGCGAACCAAATTCCGTTCCGGCAAGCTGACGAGTGAACAGATCGCAGCTGCTGAGAATATCGGCGTGAGGTTCACTCCCCCGTACCGTGACCCGAAGCCGAAGCCGCCAACTCTGGAAGAGCGAAAGGTCAGCGACTACCTCGAGCGACTCGGACGACTCGATAGCTTCTACAGGAAGCACGGCCATATCAACGTGCCGCAACTGACCGGCACTTCGGATTGGCCTGGGGCAGGAAGGTGGATCGCTCGCATTCGATCGCAATATCGACAGGGAACACTCCCCCAAGCGATCATCGATTCAGCAGAGAACATGAACATCAACTGGAACCCCGGACAAGGGGCACGGTCGTGATGCTATTGCTTGCATGTTCAGCCGCCAGTGCCAGTCATGACCGCTTGTACATAAGCCCCTTTCCCTCGGCACCACTTTCGCGATGTGTCGCGGTGTATTGAGTCTTCGACCGCCTCCCCCAGATTCTTTTCATCCGGCGAAGACGAGCGAGATACGCCACTTCCCACAAGAATGCACTCTCAATCTTGGGCGGTTGTGTCGATTGATACGGCTGTCGCGCGAGATTTAGCAATCGCTTCTCGTTGCGAGTGTTCCAGTTCGTTCTCGCATTGAACTCAAACCACCCGATGACGGTGACGAGGCTGAAATACAAGTAGGCATACCAAAATTGGCCAGCCGGGAGTCCCACGACAGCGAACGCCATAACGAACAAAAGACCGATGAAACCCGTGGTATAGAACAGCGCTGTTCGCTTCTTCGTGCTCTTTCTGAGGTAGGCCTGTGCTACTGCATGCTCAATACCCAGCAGACGTTGGTCGAGAAAGTCTCTGGTTTCTGGTGACAGTGACGAGGCTGCTTCCGCCGACAAACGAACTTCACTCTGCTGATTCCTCAACGTCGAAATACTTCCCGGCCGCTCCGACCTAGAAAGCTGCCACGAAAGCAAGAAATACAAACCGCGCACGATCGCGAAGACCGCTGCCAACGCACCGATAACTACGGGAACACTCCGGATCCATTCTGGCATTTCATCCATACGGTCAAACTATGTTGTGGCACTGACATAGCCGTTGCCAATTAGGAGTCGAATGCGCGCCCGCCGCGTTCGTTCTGGTCGGTACTAGCCTCGATTTTTCGTGGGTGGGCTCGTGACCAGGATTCTCGCGCTCGAGTGCGTACTCATCGGTGATTCTGCCATTCGGGTGTGACGCGGTAACCGTGTGTCGCCACGGTTCGGCGGAGATCCCACCTCAGCTGTTTTCCTCGACTCGAACGAACACAGACACGATTTCGTCATCCGGACTCGGGTCCTGGTAGGGCTCGTAATCGGTCGAGGCCTGCAACGATGGCATCAGCGAAGCGAGCCGTGGTATTCACATGCATGACCAGGCGTCGTGCGGTCCTGGCGATCGTCGCCGGCACCGTGTAGATGTGCACGCGCAGCTTCCTCGGCTCCCACCGACGAATCTCGTCTTCAGCGAATGCCAAAGCCGCTCCAAGCCTGGAGATCCCCGGCGAGAGCGACGATGGCTAACCAGATCCGATTCTGGTCGAAGCCCTTGAGCGGGAAGTTGGCCAACCCGGTGTCTTTGGCGATCCGGATCCGATCCTCACACCTCGCCCGAGATCGATGCCGGACTTCCAGACCAGCGAACTGTCCGCCCGTCGTATTCGTGGCAAACGCGGTCAGCCGGTGCCCGTCAACATCGTCAAACCGCAATTGGACCCCCAGGTGGGGGCGCTCCCGGCGGATGATGATCCGCATCCCGTCCGGCCAGCCGTCCAGATCGAGGACACCGGTGAGTTCGGCGACATCGGCACCCTCACGAGCCTCACCGGTGGTGTCATAGGCTGGCTCCCACGCGTCCAGCTTCGTGAGCTGGCGGCAGAGGTCGGGCATCGACGTCGGCAGCATCCACCCGACCGAACACGACAGACGACGCGTGGTCAAAAAGCTCAGGAAGTCATGGGTGCCGCCGGCGGTATCAGTGCGGATGAGTACCTTCTTGCCCGGACGTGCTTTACGCCGGGAAGACCGGCGAGAACATCCTTGATCAGTCGGATGTGATCGGCCGCGGTGTTCTATCCGGCATTGCCTGGCCGCAGCAGCCCTGCGGCGGGTTCGCCGCAGCCTGGCCTTCCGTGATCGATGAACGCCAGCAGGGGATGGAACCCGAACCCTTTCTTGTAGGTGGGCTTCGCGTCTTCCTTCTCACTGTGGGCGGTGACCAAGGTGGCATCGATATCAACGATCAGCCGAGTTCGAGCATCACTGTCATGGTTCGGTGCCTCGTCGCCGGCCAGTTTCCACACGCGGGAACGGGCAGCCGCCCGAGCGGTGTCGATCGCTGCCAAGGCTTGGTCGGCGTCGGCGGCGAGCGTGCGGATCAGGCGAGTGATCGTCGGGTTCGAGGCCACTGGGCCATACAGGTCGGGTTCATCGCAGAGGACGGAACCATCGGACAGGGCATCACCGCCGAGGCCAGAGTCAGTGCCGCATCCGTGAGGACCCTGCCCGGGTCGTTGATGGTGGAAGCCTTCGTCCACGCTGCCAAGGCCTGCCTCAACTGGTGGCCGAGGCCGCTGGTGTGCACGGTTTCGGTCAGCAGCATTCCACCGGCTTGGCCGACCGCGCTGCTGGGGCAGAGTCGACGTGCAAGCGTGGATAGGTACGAGTAGGCTTCACTCTGAGAGTGCTCCTTTTCCAATGGATTCTGGTTGTCTTCGCAAACACCACTATCCCTGGTCAGGAGCACTTTTCTCTTAGCCGTCCACCATCCGGCTGCCCCTAATCATGAAATCTCGAGGCTAGAGGCAAGCACCCTTGTGTACAGATCTCATCTATGCAATCCTGTAGGGCCACACCCCGAGTGAAAGGCATCTCCATGCGCCTAGCTTCTAGAGCAACAATCATAGCATTCGGTATCATATGCACATTGGTTCTTCTAGGAACATCGGTGACCGCTCCAGCTTCAGCCGCGGAGGAAGACGAGATTGATCGGCAGGCAGTAAAGGACCTGCACGACTCGCTGGAAGAAGCAAGAGCAACGGGCATCGAAATCAACGGAGACATCTCAGAGCAAGCCCTGGTTGATGATTACAAGTCTGGAACCCTAGAGGCACAAGCCAAGCCGGACGGTTGCTCTACTCCCAAAGCACTTGATAAGACAGAAGCTAAAAAGTGGAATAAGGTATTTCTGAAGTCTTGCAATAGTCATGATAAGTGCTACAGCAAGGGATCGAGCAAGGATCGCAAGACTTGCGATAGTGATTTTCTTACAAGTATGCGTGTTACATGCGGGTTTAGAAAAGATCGCACAAGATGCGACGTTGTCGCCCAAACTTACTATAATATGGTGCGGGCATTCGGAAAAGACCATTATAAGGGAAGCGGTAAAAATAACTAATGCCAGTGTCGAAGGCCGCTAGAATACTATACCTCAGCCTACTGATCGTGACGGTTCTATGCATAGCTTTTTGTATATTCGTAACCGTCTGGGCAAATGCCGGTGAAGAGGGTTGGATCACGAAGTCTGCCGCAATGGTTTTCGTATGGATTGCCAGTTCTCCTCTCATACTAGGATCTGTAATTTGGACCGTAGCTCTATTCAGTATTCGCAATAGCGAGAGTCGGAAATTAAATTACCGAAAATGAGTCGGCTCTAAAAACTGCCCCTGCTAGCCTCGATTTTTCATGGGTGGGCTCGTGACCAGGATTCTCGCGCTCGAGTGCGTACTCATCGGTGATTCTGCCATTCGGGTGTGACGCGGTAACCGTGTGTCGCCACGGTTCGGCGGAGATCCTAACCCAGCACTTTCCTCAACTCGAACGGACACGGGCACCGGCTCTCTATCCGGGTTCAGGGCCCGCAGCCGGTTCAGTCCGGCAACGATGGTGCCAGCCCAGCGGGCAGTGTCCTTCACATGCACGACGACTCGCCGGGCTGTCCTCGCGGATCGTCGCTGGCACCGTGTAGATGTGCATGCGCAGCTTCTTCGGTTCCCACCGACGAATCTCATGGGTCGGGAACGCATCTGGAAAGGCAGTTCAACCTCTGGACTGTTGACGACCAAAGTCATCGAACGACCGCGTTGTGTCGTCCTGCTCGATGAATTGGAAAAGGCCCATCTGAACGTGTGGAATCTCTTCCTCCAAGTTTTCGACGAAGGTCGACTCACTGACGGATGGGGGCAAGTCGCGACATTCTCCGAGACGATCATTGTCATGACCTCGAACCTCGGCGTGCGCGAAGGAAGTGAACGTGCTGCTGGCTTCGGTGCCGCCGATGGCTTCGACGTGAACCGTCAGGATGCCGCCATCACGCGGGCCCTGCCGCCAGAGCTCCAGAATCGAATGAGTGCGACTGTCCACTTTGCACCGCTGTCAGCTGACGCGATTCGTGAAGTCGCCCTCATCGAGCTCGAACGGGCTGTCGACCAATTTGCTCGCCAGGGGTGGAAGGTCGAATTCGACCCGGACGTCGTCGAGTGGGTCGCTCGCGCCGGTTATGACGACCGCTACGGGGCTCGGCACGTCCAGCGAGTCATCGATACCGAAGTCTTCCCGTTGCTCGCAGCGGCTGAAGACCGTCGAGTTCGCCTGTGTGCGGGCGATTCCGGACTAACGTTAGTCAAGAACGCAACATGCTCTGAAATGGGCCAGGTACACATCTGTAATGCTAGCCTGCCCGAGCGTCATTGATCCACGACTGCGCCGTCCGCCCCAACTCGCGATAGCGTCTCTACCCGAGTGACCGGGATTCGACTCGCCAGCTCGAAGTCCAATTCGATGCCTATCCCCGGATGAGAAGGAACCGCTACATAGCCGTCGACGGCCGCGGGTATCGGATTCAGCATCGACGTCTGGTCGAATTCTTGACGTTCGCTTTCATTTGACGCGGTGTACCGTTCGGTGGCTGAGACAATGGAGTGATCAGGCAACTCCATGATTCCGAGATTGGAGACTGCGCTGGAGACCTGCAAGCAGGCCGCGGTGCTCACCGGGCTGAGCGGATTGTGCGGAACCACTCTTGACCCGACCGATTCAGCGATGGCCGCGATCTTCATAGCTCCAGTGATGCCCCCGGCCAAGCAGACGCTGATCCGCGTGTATGCCAACGGATAGCGACTGAGCAGCATTTGGAACTCCTCAGGCGTATGCAACCGCTCCCCCGTGGCTACCGGCACTGGAACCGAGGACCCGACGTGTGCCATCGAGTCGAAATTGTCCGGACGGACAGGGTCCTCTATGAACATCGGCATCAACTCCGCAATTGCGCGGCCGAATGTGATTGATTCGCTAATGCTCAGTCGCCGATGCAGCTCGACGCACAGATCGAGGCCATCACCGACTTCGTGGCGCAGTGTCTTGAGCACGTTGACTGCCCCGCTGATGTACTGAGCAGTCGACGAGTCTAGCCTCTCATTACGGTCGATATCGAGAAACGGCGACAGATGCCCCACCGCGGTATAGCCTTCTGACTGTGCCTTCTTGCAGTCGTCGACAAGTTCGTCGACAGTGGCTCCAGCGACGTGCTTGTACACCCGCACTCGTTCTCTCGCTGCCCCGCCGAGGAGTTCATGGACAGGAACGCCGAGACGCTTTCCCGCCAAGTCCCACAGCGCAATGTCGATCGCGCTCAACGCCCCCATGATGACGGCACCGCGGAAATGATATGCGCGATACATGAACTGCCAGTGGTGCTCGATCCTCCTCGGATCCTGTCCGACGAGGTAATCGCCGAAAGTCTTCACCGCTTCGGCGGCGGCCTCCTGGTAGGCCCAGGCACCGGACTCACCGAGACCGTGCAGTCCGTCATCGGTTTCAATGCTGACGTAAAGAATCCGGTTGACCTGGACAGGGCGAACAGCAGTGATCTTTGGCATCAAGTCTCCTATTGGATTGGGTGCTGCGTAGTTACGAGCCGGGTGGAATCAGCCGATAGGTGTTCGCTAGCTTTCACTTAGTCCACGCGTGACCAGGCGTGGACGATCCGTCTTAGATGTCTAGAGAAGGAAGGGAGCCATGATCGACAGAATGATGAGCATCATCGCCCCGCCAAGGCGGGAGGCGATCTGAAGGAACGGCATCAATTCGAGTCGGCCTGCCGCGGAGAGGACGGCGACGTCTCCCGACCCGCCCATATCAGCCATTCCGAGGCCGCCGCTGATGGAGGATTCGACAAAGTAGAAGCCGACCAGCATGCCTGCCGCCCCCGCAGCTGCAGCCGCGACGACCACGGTTACCACGACGATGAGGAGGTAGCGAGGATCGGACGCGATTTCAACGATGGCATCGAAATCGACCATGCCGGCGCTGATCGAGACGAGAACGGCAGGGATCCATGCGTGCGAGATGAAGTTGTACCACTGCTCAGCACCGAGATTGAGGTGTTCTGGCAAGAGGTTAAAAATCTTGAGCACGGCAGCCACGACGATGATCCACACGTAGGCATGAAGCCCGGGTATCAGGGACGACAAGATCTCTCCAACCATGTAGATCGTGCTCGACAGCACCAGGCCAACAGTGATGTCTTTGATCGTGAGAGGTGCTTCGTCTGAGGCCTTCGAATAGTCGAAGTCGCCTTTGCGCATCATTCGGCCCTCGCCGCTGAAGCTCTTTGCATTCACGGTCTTACCGATTCCGTTGAGGATTCCCGCGATGATGATGCAAACGACGTTGGCGACGATGACCGCTGGGGCGATCTGCTCGAGGAAAGAACCGGGCTCTCCTCCACTGGCTGAGGCGAAGATCTCTGACATTGGCACCGCACCTGCTGCCATGCCGCCACCCATTACTGGCCCTACGACCAACATGACCGCTCGGCCGACGCCGAATCCGGTGATCAATCCCATCAGTGCACCGACGAGAAAGGCTGTAACAACTCCGGCGATGATTGGGAGGAAGAAGCGCGCGCCGACGCTGACCAGTAGCTTCCGATTCATTCCGAGAATAGATCCGACGATGAGACCCGTGACGACAAGTTCGGAGAAACCTAGTTCGTTGTAGAAGGAATCAGCTAAGTCGGCGAACTCCTGAGGGAAGATCCCGGTGAAGACGATCAAGGCCGGAACGACGATGCACAGCAGCGATCCTCCTCCGAATGTGTTGAACACGGGAACGGAATCGCCGATGTATTTCAGAGCACCGCCGACGATCATCGCGATCGCCATTCCGCTGACGATGTTGACTGGCATGACATTGAGGAAGATGGCCGCGATGATCACCACCAGGAAGGCCAGATAGAAGGGCCAGGGGAAGCCCATGATCGTGCGTTGCTTGCTGTCCTGATGATTGTCTTGTCCGGGTGTCTCGGCGTTGCCGCGAGTTTGCGCGGTCTGAGATTCGTAATGCGTCATTGCATCTCCGTTTTTGGGTTCGCCCATAGCCGCAATGCGCTAGGCCAACCGGCACCGCACATTGCGCTACGTGAAGTTACTAGTCTGTGTACGCGATTCGAGTGATCGCTGGCCTGCTCGAGGTCGGTGGCCTCGCCTCAAATCTGATCCGCGGTCGACGAGCCACGCCTGAAATGTGCTCTCTACTTGGTAGTTTCACTCTCCTCGAAGCACGTCGATGATGGCTTGACCGAGTGTCTCCGTAGTGCCTTGTCCTCCAACATCGGGCGTCAGCACCGTTGGGCCTGCGGCACTGAGGACTTCGTCGATGGCTTCCTCGATATCTGCACCTGCTTCCTCAGAGCCGAGATGGTCGAGCATCATCGCTCCCGACCAGATTTGGCCGATCGGATTCGCCACGCCTTTGCCAGCGATGTCTGGGGCCGAACCGTGGACAGGTTCGAACAAGCTAGGGAAATCGCCAGTCGGGTTGATGTTGGCGCTGGGTGCCACTCCGACCGTGCCGGTGCACGCAGGACCGAGGTCCGAGAGTATATCACCGAACAGGTTGGACGCGACGACGACATCAAACCATTCCGGGTGCTGAACGAAATGAGCAGTGAGGATGTCAATGTGGAATTGGTTCGTCTCGATGCCTGGGTGATTCGACTGGATCGCTTCGAATCTCGTGTCCCAGTACGGCATCGTAATAGAGATGCCGTTACTCTTCGTCGCCGATGTCACCTTCTTGCGACGCTTCTCGGCTTGGACGAAGGCGTACTCCATGACACGGTCTACGCCGATTCGCGTCATCACCGTCTCCTGCATGGCGAGCTCTCGGTCGGTCCCTTCAAATAGCACGCCGCCCGCGTTTGAATATTCACCTTCTGTGTTTTCGCGGACGACGAGGAAGTCGACGTCGCCCGGCCCTTTGTCACGCAGGGGCGGAGTGATGCCGGGAAGGATCTTGCACGGCCGGAGATTCACGTACTGGTCAAACTGCCTTCTGAACTGTAGGAGACTCCCCCATAGAGACACATGGTCGGGGACCACATCAGGCCAGCCAACAGCGCCGAAGAAGATCGAGTCGAACTCACTCAACTGATTCTTCCAACCATCAGGCAGCATCTGGCCGTGCTGTTGGTAGTACTCGACACTCGCGAAGTCGAACCATTCGAACCCCACGTCAACACCATGACGCTGAGCGGCAGCTTCGACGGCCTGCACACCAAGTGGCATGACCTCTTTTCCGATGCCATCTCCCGGAATGACTGCAATCTTCGGCATGTACGTACCTCCACTTTCCTGTGCGTCGGGCCCGTACTAGTAGGGGTACCGACGATGCGCTGATTCGCTTGGCCACGAATCTAACAGCGAAATCAGTCGTTTCACCTGCCGTTTGAATCAACTCAGGCTTGATCCAAATGCAAAGCTGATCCGGCCAATGCTGAGCGGTTCTTACCTAGACTGGGACCGTGAGAGTCGACGATTTCCAGTTCTTCGCCACGATCGGCGAAGAGACGAACCTGACCGCAGCGGCCAGGTCAATGGGAATGTCGGTGTCAGCAGTGAGCAGACGACTGACACAACTGGAGAACCGCCTCGGGGTCCAGCTGATCAAACGAACCTCGCGTCAGATGCTCTTGACCAGCGAGGGGCTGCGCTATTTCGAAGGCGCTCGACGCATCGTGCATGAGGCCGACGTACTGCATGCTGATATCTCCAACAGCGTAGACAGCGAACGTGGAACTCTCGTCGTGTTCGGCACTTTGGGATTCGGACGCACGCATCTGTCTGAACTGGTGGCGGATTTTCACACGCTGTACCCAAATATCGAGATTCACCTAGAGCTCTCAGGCGACCCATTCGACCTGGAGAATACTCATTTCGACATGCTCGTCGGAGTCGGTGCGGCAAAGGATTCTCAACTGACTTACCGCAGGCTTTTGACGAATCGACGCGTGCTTTGCGCGTCACCCGACTACATCAAGCGCAGAGGTTCCCCGAGCTCAGTTTCTGAGCTTCCTGACCACGACTGCATCATTCTCAACGAGCACGAGCCCGACTTCACACTGTGGAAGTTCGAACTCGACGGTGTCGTCACACCGGTCCGGGTCCGTGGACCTTTGAGATGCAATGACGGTGACACCGTCACCAAGTGGGCTGTTCTCGGGCGCGGAATTGCGATGCGTTCGATTTGGAACGTCCGTCCGTTCTTGGAGAGCGGTCAATTAGTCCCAATTTTGCCAGAAGTGCCGACAATTCGATCAGACGTCTACCTCGCCTTTCCCAACAACGAGTACTTCCCGCTTCGCGCCAGGCGGTTCACCGAGTTCTTGCAACAGGAGATCCCCAAGCGGGTGAAGTCGGCAGCCGACTTTGTTGACTTCGCCGACTAGTCGTCTTTGCGTTTCAAACGAACGGTCCGCTCAAAGGAGAGAAGGAACGATGGCCAAGATACTCATCATGGGACTAGGAGCACTCGGCTCCATCTACGCTGCGCTCATGAAGAGCGCCGGCCACGAGGTCCACGGAGTGGGGCTGGCCGCTGACCACATAGATGCAATCGCGGTTCAGGGTCTGAGAGTCAACGGTGCCAGTGGCGACCGCACCGTCCAACTCGACTCGGTCAGCACGACTACCGACGGACACGCCGACGATTTCGACCTCATTGTCATCGCCACCAAAGCATACGACGTTGAACAAGCAGCACTCGATACAGCACCGTTGGTCGGCCCAAACACAATTGTCCAGTCGATCCAGAACGGAGTCGGATCGATGGACCTCCTCGCGCCACATCTTCCGCAATCTCAATTATGCCTTGGGGTCGTGGGCGGATTCGGTGCCTCAGTAGCCGAACCAGGACACGCGCATCACAACGGAATGGCATTAGTCCGCTTCTCGCCCTATTCAGACCTGCCAATCTCTGAAGTCGACAAAGTTGTCGAGATCTGGCGCTCCGCGGGCTTCGACGCGACCTCGCTGCGTGACCCATCTCGTGTCATCTGGGAAAAGCTGATCATGAATGTGGCGTTCTCCGGCCCCGGAGTGCTCAACAAGCTCACGATTGGCGAGATGATGACAAACGAGAACGCCTGGCAAGTCTCTCGGGCCTGCCTTTTAGAAGCATTTGCCGTGGCACAAGCACTGGAAGTCCCTATCCAGATCACCGACCCGGTCCACCACGTACGAACCCTCGCGGGCAACATTCCTGACGCAAAGCCGTCAATGTTACTCGATGCGCTTCGCGGGTCCCGAGGCGAGATCGACGTGATCAACGGCTCCATTGTCCGACTCGGTGCGGACGTCGGAGTACATACCCCCGTCAATTCGACGGTGGTCAATCTCGTCAAAGCTTGGGAGACGACCCTACAGCCGAACTGATGTACCGACCCGACGAATGGGTCAGCGTCCACACACCAAATGTCGATATCTCTCGTCGTCTGGAGCCTGCGAAATCAATCGCTCGGTTTGGTGTATTTGCATTTCTCAGCAATATGGCGGTAATCCTCCCAGGTCATCATCCCAGGCCCCAGAACAGCAGAGCGATTAAACGGCACAGCGAATCACACTAGCGGTGATGCGCTCCGCTCGTCTCGTTGACAATTTCTCGTCTTCAGATTGACTCAGCACGCCCTTGAATATAAGCTTTTCTTCGGATATACGAACTATCGTCCCTATATGCGAAAGACAGTGAGGTCATGTCGCGATACAAAAGCTCGGGTCCTCGCCCAAAACTCAAACGCTCATTGCTCCCTCTGGTGACCAGTGTGATGGTGGCGGTCACTGCGACTGCTGGCTGCGCACCAGCGGAGAATCCGGGGAGCCCAACACTCAGCCTGGCCGATTCGTATTCTCCCAAACACCCGTTCGGCAAGTACGGCGTCAGCGTCTTCCTCGACAAGCTCAAAGAAGACGGCATCGACACCGAGTACTACCCGTCAGGTCAGATGGGGAACGCCGAAGATCTGGCCTCTCTCATTTCCACCGACAACATCGACATCGGCCCAGCATCAGCCGCATATCTGGAAGACAAACTTCCGCTGTCCAGCGTCGGAGACCTGCCCATGATGACGACAGATGCCTGCGTTGCTTCCGATTCGATGATGGACCTGCTCGACGAGGACGGAACCCTATACAAAGAGGAATACGAGGACCGCGGACTTCGACCGCTTTGGGTCTCGATCATCCCCGGGTACGAAGTGATGACGAGCAAAGCCAAAGTCGAAGATCCCACTGATGTGCGTGGACTGCTTCTCCGTTCCTCGGGTGGTGCGTTCGATGTCACTATGGAAACCATCGGGGCTTCAGCAGTGAGCATGTCGGCGGCCGATACTTTCGAGGCGATGACACGTAACACCGTTGATGGAACCGCCATGCCATTCGTCAGCGTTCCCTCCTACAACCTCGAGCAGGTCGCCAACTACTCGACCAAGGGACTCAACCTCGGCTCAGTTGGCATCCCGTATGTCATCAGTGAACGCACCTGGGATGGACTCACCCCGCAGGAACAGGACAAAGTCACCGACGCCGCTGCTCAAGCCCAGCAATCGTTGTGCGCTGGTCTCAACAAGGAAAAGTCCGAAGCCGAATCGCTGATGAAAGATGCCGGCGTCGAATTTGTCCCGATCACCGGCGACGCCAAAGATCAGTGGACTAGTGAATTGAGCCGCGCAAAGTCCGATTGGGCTACCAGCCTCGACTCAGCTGGCCTCCCCGGCACCGAAGTACTGACTGAATTCGAGAAGGCGGTGACCAAGAATGAGCGAAATCGATCAAACGCCTGACCACTCCGCTGATCGCTACGGCAGCATCCACACGGTGATCGTGTCCGTATCAAAATGGTGTGCAATCGTCGCGCTCGCGCTGATCACGGTGCTCATGCTTACTGAGGTTGTGCTTCGATACTTCGCTGGAAGCCCCCTGGGGTGGAACGTCTCGTTCATCGAAAAGGTACTGCTGCCTGCCATCGTCTTCCTCGGCATGCCGTGGGGCTACGCAGTCAGCGCACACGTCGCAGCAGACATGCTATATGAGCACCTACCTGTAAAAGTGCAGTCAGCCGCACGTTGGCTCAGCCTCATCGTCGTCTTCGTGGGAATCGCCGCGTTGGCTATCGCAGGGACGATCACAATGATAGAAGCACTGAAGCACGGAGACATTCCACCTCCGTTGTCATCCCAGCTACCGATCTATAGCTGGATCTGGCAGGCATTCCTCCCGCTCGGGAGCCTCTTCACCGCCGTAGTCCTTCTCCTGGAGTCCAAGACCTTCCTCAAAGGCGGTGCAGCCTGATGCTAGTACTCACCATCACAGCAGTCTTGCTGGCCCTCATCCTGCTCCGCATACCGATCGCCTTCGCCATCCTGATCAGCGGCATCGTCGGCCTGTTGGCACTCGGAGGACCAGCCGATGTCGTCGGCGTCCTGATGACCATCCCGCAAAGCGCAGTCGGCAATAACTCGTTGGCAGCGATCCCGCTCTTCATCCTCATGGCACAGTTCGTTCTCCACAGCGGCGCACTCTCGAGCCTGTTTGACTCGGCAAAAGTATTGGTTGGCCGTATGCGGGGTGGAACGGCGCACGCAGCTGTCGGAGCCGGAGCGATCTTCGCTGCAGTCTCGGGTTCATCCACTGCCGCGGCAGCGACACTTGCTCATACCTCAACCGGCGAACTCACTCGGCACGGCTACGACAAACGCCTCAGTGCCGGAGTCGTGGCCGCAGCAGGAACTCTAGCCGCAATGATCCCGCCCAGTGTGCTCCTCATCTTCTACGCAATCACCGCCGAAGCAGGAGTCGGACCGACTCTCATCGCCGGAATCATCCCGGGCCTCCTCGTGGCCGCGGCACTTCTCATCACGATCACCATTCTGATCACGTTCAACTCGTCATCAGCGCCACGAGGCGAAGCCAGCACTGGGAGCCAGAAGTTCCGCAGTCTTGCAGGCCTCTTGCCGGTTGCTGCACTCTTCATCCTCGTCGTCGGCCTTGTCTTCCTCGGAGTCACAACCGCAACCGAAGCCGCGGCAGTCGGATGCTTGGGTGCGCTGGGACTGATGCTGGGCAAGAAGGAGCTCACGTGGGCGAACCTGACCAAATCGTTCGCTGAGGCTCTCAGCTCATCGATCATGATCCTGACGATCATCATGGCCGCCCACGTCTTCGGACACTTCATCACCGAGTCGCAGGTGACACCTCATCTGGTCGATTCCCTTTCGGCGCTGCCCATTGCGCCAATCGTCATCGTCGCCATTATCGCTTTCGGCTACCTGATTCTCGGATTCTTCATGGACCAGATGGCAATCATCGCGCTGACCGTTCCAGTGACTCTGCCAGTTGTCACTGAACTGGGATTCGATCCGATCTGGTTTGGAATCGTCGTCATTCTGCTGGCCGAAATCGGGCTGATCACTCCCCCGCTTGGCCTCAATGTATTCGTTGTCGCTCAAGCAGCCAGAATGCCGGTCGAGGATGTATTCCGCGGCAGTGTTCCGTTCGTCTTCGCGATTCTGGCGGTCGGAGTCCTGCTCTTCGCCTTTCCGCAAATTGTCCTCATACTGCCAGAAATGATGGGAAGTCTATGACGCACACACAACCCGTGCAGAATACTCAGGTCAAAGGGCCGCTCGACGGACTGATCGTCGTCGAGATCGCCACGGTCATCATGGGCCCCTTGGCCGGACGCCTCTTCGCCAAGCTCGGCGCAGAGGTCATTCACATCGAAGCTCCCCGCGGAGATGTGATCCGACGGTCTGGCCAATCCCGAAACCCCGGGATGTCGGCCGCCGCGCTCAGTCTCGGGGATGGGGAGAAGAACATCACGCTCGATTTCTCAGACGAGGAGGACCAGCATACGCTGGGCGAACTCATCGGAATCGCCGACATAATCGTTACGAACTATCTTCCACGACAACGGCAGAAATACGATTTCGACTGGGATTCAGTTTCTGAGGTCAACCCCGAATGTATTCTCATCACGGCCCAAGGATTCTCTTCGAACAGCCCAGAGGGCGATCGGCCAGCGTACGACGACATCATTCAAGCAGCCAGTGGTCTCAGCGATGTCTACAGAAAGTCATTGGGCCGGCCTCAGTACGCTCCCTATGTCGTCGCCGACAAAGTCTGTGCCCTGTCGATGGTCTATTCCGGGCTCGCAGCGATCCACCGCCGCCATGTCACCGGGGTCGGGCAGTGGGTCGATGTACCCATGTTCGACGTGATGTCCGACTTCAACATGGTAGAACAGCTCAACGACTACACGTTCGAGCCGCCGCTAGGGGACGCTGGCTGGCACCGAACAATCAATCCGGCTCGGCGACCTCACCGCACCACTGACGGATGGGTCTGCGTGCTGCCCTACAACGACCGACAATGGCGAGACTTCCTCGCCATTGATGATCCAACCGTTGCTGACGGAACTGTGCCTTATGCAACGAACCGGGACCGCAACGCCCATGTCGAAGAAACACAAGCTCTCATCGCCGAATTCGCCGCTCACCGGTCGACAAGCGAAGTCATCAGACTCTGCCACGACCACGACATTCCGGCCCAAGCAGTGAACAGGATCGAAGACCTCGTCGACGACGAATATCTCAGACGACGCGGGACAGTGGAACGGGTCGATCACCCCACAGAAGGCAGCTATTGGCGAACCACGCCGAACGTCGGCTATTCAGAGTCACCACTGCAGCCAGTCGATCTGGCTTCACCAGCCGACGGAGATCGCGAGGGCATCATGACCCTCATTGAACAAAGGAGAAACAAATGACCACCGAATCGATCAAGCACTACGTCGGTGAGGAACTTGAGGCCTACACTCCGCCGCGCCACACATTGACATCAAACCTCAGGCTCTTGCCTGGCGACGATGCAAACGGCGCAGTCTCTGTCGTACGCGGAACGATCGAGCATGGCGGGTCTGCACTCCCCCACCGCCATCTGAAGAGCACCCAATTCCTCCACATCCTCTCGGGTCGCTGTACAGTCGAACTCGGTGCACAAACCCTCGAGTTGGGCAGAGGCGACTCAGTTTTGATCCCTACGGACGTTGTCCACCATGTTGAGGTGCTCTCATCAGAGCCGCTTGAGCTCATCAACGTGTACTATCCCGCCCTTGCGGCCGACGACACGATCGAATGATTACGAAACGGCGGTTTGCAGCCGAGAGTGTCATCTAGGCTGGGGTCATGGTTGAGAAGCACCGGACAGTCAGCCGTGTCGTCGGTATCCTCGAGTTCGTCGTGCGTTCTCCTAACGGCGCATCCCTTTCTGAGATCGCCGGATACCTGGACGCTCCCAAGTCATCCGTCCACGGTTTTGTGCGCGGACTCGAGGCCGAGGGATATTTGAAGGAAAACGAATCTGGACACTTCGTCTTCGGCCTGGGTGCTCATACACTGTTGGCCTCCCAGGCGACTTCCCTCGTCGAACTTGCAGCACCGGTGATGAACACCCTTGGGAACGAACTCGGCGAAACCATCACCCTTGCCGTATTCCTCGATCACGAATTGACCTACGTGCACTCAGTCCCCTCCAACCAGCGGATCGGCTACAATCCCGAGATGCACACCCGCCGACCGCTTTGGCCCACAAGTGCCGGCAAGATTCTTCTGGCAGCGTCTGAGAATCCAGAACTCAAGGCGCACGTCTTAGCATCAGAAGATTTAGAGGAGGGAACCCTTGAAACCGAGGTCGAATCAGTACGACACAGAGGCTACGGGCTCAACATCGGCGAAACGGTCGCCGACGTATCCGCATTTGCCCTCGGAGTCAAGATTGGCTCGTCCCTGGCAGCAGCCATTACGGTCGGTGGCCCGAACGTCCGAATACGACCGCATATTGAAGAAATGGTCAATACTGCTCGTTCGGCGATCAACAGCAGCGGCCTCGACGTATGGAACTTCACTTAGGCCACAACTTTCATATGTGACTACCATTATTCTTTTTCTAGGTGCGTTAATGAACGCCCGTCCCATCGTCCTGCGCAACGCGAAGACTCGCACAGACGGGTCTCCAAATACACGCGGTAGGAGCCGACGAAGACCGAACGGGTCACCTGGTGATCTCATCCCGAATCTCGAGCTCGTTTCGGGCACGTGATTTATCTACCCAAGCTGCGGCGCTATGTGACTTGCTCCTGCGCACGAATGACCCCTCGCATACGGAACGGCTCGGCCGGCGAGTAATGGTCGAGGCCCTCCTCATATGCGGCGATAGATCGGAGAGCTGGCTTCGACGATGGGGGGTCTCGAGAGTCATTTGTACGGTGTCTACATGTCGACTCGAACGCGCGACGTCGATATCGAAGCAATTATGACTCGCTGGCTCGACCAACTCGGTGCCGTGCACTTATTCACCGTCGACCATCACACAGCTCGAGGCTTCGTCGCTAGCGATTTTGGAGAGCGATTGGCAGAGCTGGCTGAGAGCTTCAAATCCTACGGAGGCCACACAGTCAGCCTGGGCCTAAGCCGATTGACACCCATACACCAACTCTCGACGGCGCTCCACCAAGCGAAACAAGCGCATGATCTCGCAGTTGAGTTAAGAAGGCGTACTGCTCTCTTCGACACGGTTCCAACGATCAAACAGGTTCTGGGAGACTTCGATGCCCAGTCAAGGTAATCCATTGCATCGATCCTCGACCCGCTCAAAGACGACAGTGGAGCTCATTCTGACCTCACACAGATTCTTCGTGTCTTCTTGGCTCATCATGGTAGGTGGAGGCCCGCGACTTATGAACTCTCAATTCACCGTCACACGCTAATGAGTCGAATCACAAAGATCGAAAAGTTGATCCGATTGGATCTTTCGCAGGCCGACAGCCGGGCTACCGCATGGATTGCGTTACGGTGTTTGGACTTGTCTTAACGTACGGCCTAGCCCGCAGTATAACCGCCGTCTACCGGCAGAACGACGCCAGTAATGTACGAGGACGCTGGGGAGCCGAGGAAGTAAATGGCTTCTGCGATTTCCTCGGGTCTCGCGAGTCTCCGTAATGGAATGGACGCTGAGCGCTCCACGTAGTAGGCGTCGGGATCGTCTTTCGCCTGAAACGCTGCTTCGATGGCCGGTGTCATCGTTAAGCCAGGAGCGGCAACATTCACTCGGATTTGCTCTTCTGCCAGCTCGAGGGCCGCACCTTTTCCCAACATGTTGAGTCCGCCTTTGGCTGCTGAGTAAACCACCTGTCCCGGCACGCCGGCCAAGCCGAAGCGAGAACCGACAAGCACTATTTGACTGGCGGTCTTGCGCATTGCCGGAACTGCATACTTGATGACCGTGAGCACACTTCGAAGATTTGCGTCTAAAACCTCACCCGCCGCGGCACCTCCAGTCTCGACAATCTTGCCATCGAGCTGCAACCCGTGGCAGGTCACGATGGGGACTGATGCAGGGTTTGGTGACATCTGATCTGGCTTGTACACAGGCAAGCCTGGAAGGATAGACACCATGCCTCAGCCCTACCCGAAAGAGTTCCGCGATGACGTCGTCCGCGTGGCCTTG
>Ga0079226_10001435_pt1 | contig 18291 bp, 17 predicted proteins | sample Poulit2014_FD_76345 | JGI IMG/M metagenome (GOLD analysis project Ga0079226, IMG submission 76345) | Agricultural soil microbial communities from Georgia to study Nitrogen management - Poultry litter 2014 | ecosystem: Environmental > Terrestrial > Soil > Agricultural land | place: USA: Georgia...
CAGCACTAGAAGAAAATGGCAGGTTGCTAGGCCACGAAAAGCTACAGCACAGTTACCCTCATTGCTGGCGCCACAAAACCCCGCTTATTTTCCGTGCCACAGCTCAGTGGTTTATTAATATGCGCCAAGCTGGCTTGCTAGATAAAGCACAAGAAGCGGCAAACACTGTGCAATGGGTGCCTGAATGGGGTAAGGCGCGTATTGAGGGCATGCTTGACGACCGCCCCGATTGGTGTATTTCGCGCCAGCGCACTTGGGGTGTGCCGATTGCTTTATTTGTGCGTAAAGATGACAGCTCGCCACACCCTGCCACGCCAGCGCTAATTGAAGCTGTGGCAAAACTCGTGGAAGAAAAAGGTATTGATGCTTGGTTTGAGCTTGATGGCGATGCCTTTTTGCAAGAACAAGGTTACGCCGGTGATGCAGAGCACTACCAAAAAGTAACCGATGCCTTAGATGTGTGGTTTGATTCAGGCGTTACCCACTACGCAGTGCTGGAACAAGATAGCCACCTTGGTGTGCCAGCTGATTTATATTTAGAAGGCTCAGACCAACACCGTGGTTGGTTCCAATCATCGCTGCTAACCAGTGTAGCGATGCGCGGCACAGCACCTTATAAGACTGTACTAACGCACGGCTTTACGGTGGATGAATCTGGCCGCAAGATGTCTAAATCCCTTGGTAATGTCATTGCACCGCAAGAAGTTACCTCCACCTTAGGCGCTGATATTTTGCGTTTATGGGTGTCGGCCACAGATTATCGTGGTGAGATGTCGGTGTCGCACGGTATTCTGAAACAGATGGCTGATTCTTACCGCCGTATTCGTAACACGAGCCGTTTTTTGCTAGCGAACTTGAATGGGTTTGTGCCTGCTGAGCACGCTTTAGCAGAAGAAGATATGTTGTGGCTTGATCGCTGGGCTGTGGATCGTGCTGCAGAGTTGCAAGCTGAAATTAAAGAGCTATATAGCAACTTCCAGTTTCACCAAGTGTATCAGCGCATTCACCATTTTTGTTCCATCGATATGGGTGGCTTCTATCTCGACATCATTAAAGATCGACAGTACACCACGCAAGAGAACTCGCGCGCGCGCCGTTCTTGCCAAACAGCGCTGTACCATATTGCCGAAGCATTAGTGCGTTGGATGGCGCCAATAATGAGCTTTACTGCCGAGGAAATTTGGCAGCATATGCCTGGCGAACGAGATGAATCTGTATTTTTAGTGGAATGGTACCAAGGCCTCTTTTGCCTACCTGAAAATGTGGCGATGAATCGTGCCTTTTGGCAGCAAGTGCAAGCTGTAAAACAAGCGGTGAACAAAGCGATTGAAGATGCACGTAACGAAAAAATTGTGCGTGCTAACCTTGCAGGCGATGCAGTGCTTTACGTAAACGAAGAGGTGGAGGCGCTACTACGTGCTTTTGCTGATGAACTGCGTTTTGTCACGATCACCTCTACTGCACGCCTTGCGCCCCTAAGCGAAGCGCCAGAAGGCCTGGCGGAATCGCAACTGCCGGGTTTAAAAGTAGAAATAAAGGCGTCTAGCGCAGAAAAGTGCAGCCGCTGCTGGCACCATCGCGAGGATGTGGGCAGCAATGCAGAGCACCCTCAATTGTGCTCGCGCTGCGTAACGAACGTGGAAGGCTCTGGCGAGGAGCGCCATTATGCCTAAGGCCGCAGCGTCGCAGGGCCGCTGGCAATGGCAGCAGTTGCGTTGGTTAGGGTTAACCGCAGTAATAATAGTGGTGGACCAGTGGAGTAAACACGCTGTGGCAGGCAGCTTAGCACTTTACGAACGTATTGCCGTGTTGCCCTTTTTTAATATCACGCTAGCTTTTAACGACGGGGCAGCATTTAGTTTTTTGGCCGGTGCGGGCGGTTGGCAGCGTTGGTTTTTTGCTGGTATTGCTTGTTTTGCCAGCCTGTTAATTGCAGGCTGGTTGCTAACGAAAAAGGAATCTCGTTGGGTGCAAATAGGCCTTGCACTAGTGCTCGGTGGTGCACTTGGCAACCTATGGGATAGGTTGGTGCTCGGCCATGTGGTGGATTTTTTAGATTTTTATTGGGGGGCTGCACACTTTCCAGCCTTCAATATTGCAGATTCCGCCATTACTGTGGGGGTGGCATGCATGCTGCTCGATATGTTCCTAACAAAGGAAGCCTCTGATGACTGAACCATTAAAAATTGGCCCACAACGGGAAATTACGCTGCACTTTGCTGTGCTGCTTGAATCGGGCGAAGAAATTGACTCCACTTTTGGTGGCGAGCCTGCCACCTTTGTTTGGGGCGACGAATCTTTGCCTGAAGGTTTTGAACGTTCTTTGCTTGGCCTTAAAGCGGGCGACAAACGCAGCGTTTCCATGGGGCCAGAACAAGGTTTTGGCGAGGTGAACCCAGATAATATTTTGCCTTTTCGCCGCGAAGAATTTGCAGCTGATGAAGAGCTTGCTCCTGGTATCGTGATGAACTTTACAGATGCTGCGAAATCGGAGTTGCCGGGGGTAATTAAAAGCGTAGATGAGGAATGGGTAACGGTGGATTTTAACCACCCTTTAGCTGGCCGTAATTTAACTTTCGTAGTGGAAATTGTAGATGTTAAGTTAGAAGCACAAGAGCAAGTTATCCAAATTCGTTAACGCAAAACGCATAATTAATAGGTGATGAACATGGAAATTCGTTTGGCTAACCCGCGTGGTTTTTGTGCCGGCGTGGATAGAGCGATAGATATCGTAAACCGCGCTCTTGAAGTGTTTTCAGCCCCAGTATATGTACGCCATGAAGTGGTGCACAATAAGTTTGTGGTGGATGACCTTCGCAGCCGTGGTGCAGTGTTTGTGCAAGAGCTAGACGAAGTGCCAGATGATTCCATTGTGATTTTTTCGGCCCATGGTGTGTCTAAGGCTGTGCAAGATGAAGCGCAGCGCCGTGCTTTGAAGGTGTTTGATGCCACCTGTCCGTTGGTAACTAAGGTGCACATGGAGGTAATCCGTTACAGCCGTGATGGGCGTGAGAGTATATTGATTGGCCACGCAGGGCACCCCGAGGTGGAAGGGACCATGGGGCAGTATGACAACAGCCAAGGCGGCGCCATTTATTTGGTGGAAGATGAAGAGGACGTGGCGAAGCTCGAGGTAAACAACCCCGATGCCTTAACTTACGTAACGCAAACAACCTTGTCGGTGGATGATACGGCGAAGATAATTGCGGCACTTCAAGAGAAGTTTCCTAATATTCACGGGCCGCGCAAAGAAGATATTTGTTATGCCACTACCAACCGCCAAGATGCGGTACGCCAGCTAGCGCTAGAATGCCAGTTAGTGGTAGTGGTTGGCAGCCCTAATAGTTCTAATTCTAACCGTTTACGTGAGTTGGCCGAGCGCTGCGGCACGCCTTCTTACCTAATTGATGGCCCCGAAGAAATTCAGCCCGAATGGTTAGATGGTGTGAAAGCTGTGGGGGTAACAGCAGGCGCTAGCGCACCCGAAATTTTGGTGCGCCAAGTGGTGGAGCGATTACGTGAGCTCGGTGGTGAGCAGGTGCAAGAACTCCAGGGCCGGGAAGAAAATATTCGTTTCACTTTGCCGCGCGAATTAAGAAGCTAAACCTTTCATTTGTCAGCCTACGCTTAAACCTATGTGCAGGTTAAGCGTAGGTTTCATTCTGTTAATACTTATTTTTTTCTTTTCCCCTTTTGTTAACGGTACTTGCCGAGGCCACCCTTTGCCTGCGCTTTCGTTGTCTCGCCGTGGAGCACTTCTTTTTTCTTTTGTTTTGTATCTTCAATAGAAGTGACGGCAAAGGAGCGTGGGTAATGTGGCGATATTCCAAAGGCAGTAGTTTAGTAGAGGTGTTGGCCGCTTTATTGATCCTTAGCGTGAGCGGGGTGGGTGTGGCGCTAGTGCAGAAAGAAACAGAGCAGCAGCGCGAGTATGTGCGCTGGCGTTGGCAGGCGCAGCAATGGTTGGAGGTGCTAGCACAAAATATAAGTTGGCAGCAGCGCTTGGGCGCAACACCTAACTTAGCTAGTGAGGTGTGTGAGGGTGTGATAACAGTGCCTAATTGTGCTGTTGAGCGCTGCACCGAGCAACAGGCAAGCCAGTGGCAGCAACAACGCGTGTGTCATCAGATCAACCAGCAATTGCAAACGCCTAGTGTGCAATTGCGCACTTGCGAGGGCGCCCTATGTTTGTTGTTAGCACCAAACTCTGCCCTTGCGCAACAATGTGGCGAAGCTTTAGAACCCATGTGCTTACGCAAGCTGCTGCCGCTGGAGGTAAGCCATGCGGCATTCTAAGGGTGTTACCTTAATTGAATTAATGATCAGTATTCTTATTGCTAGCGCCTTAGCATTAATGGCTTTTAGTTTGTTGTTTCAGCAACAGCGGGCTTGGGCGCGAAGCTTGGCTCAGCAACAGCTGTATGAAGAAGGCGCATTGGCACTTACGGTGCTTAAAGATGATATTCAGCACGCAGGTTTCGCTGTTAATGCAAACACTGTGCCTGCGCTTATGCAACAAGCACCACTGCCGGTGCGCTACGATGCAAGCCACAGCCTGTTGAGCCTTGCTAGCTACGACATCGCAGATTGCCTTGGTAGGCAAATAGATGCGCAAGCCCTTGAACAGCCCGTTATTAACCAATATTACGTGCGTACTGTGGAGGACCGTGGCCCAGTGCAAGCCCTGTTTTGCCGTGCCTTTGATGGCCGGGCTTGGGATGAGGTGGAACTGGTAAGGGGGGTGGCCGCGTTTCAGGTGCGCGCCGTGATATGGCAAGAGGAGGAAGCTGCTTGGCGCTATGTCGAGCCCAGTGAATGGCTAGGTGATGCACAGGTAAAGCAAATAGAAGTGGAGTTATTGTTACAGCATCCCAGTATTAGGCCAGGGCGTATGGAAGGGCCTTTTTTATATGAAAATGCCTGGGGCCAGTATTTAGAGTTCCATGGCGATGCTTATTATGAACGTTTCTTTTTGCTTGCGGAGGTGCTTAATGGCTAGTACGTCATCGATGCACGGCGCCGCACTGCCGTTTGTGCTGGTATTGAGCGTGGTATTGCTTTCACTCACCATGCTAGGGCTGCAAACACAGCGGCAATTTATGCGGGCGGAACGTTCATTGGCGCAGCAGGCTGAGCGTTTCGATGTAGGTTTGCAGGTGCTTAGGCAACAACACGAAGAGCAGTGGTGGCTAGATAACTGGGCGCCCGATGAGCATGAGTTGTCGTTGTTTTGTGAGCACTACCAATGGCTAGATGGCATGGGGGTGTGTTTACGCCGTAGCGTGGCGGGGCAAAAAGTATGGTGGTGGTGGCAAACCGCAGCCAATGAGAGTTTATGGCACGAGCAAGAAGAAGCAGTACTTACCTTAGTAGTACAACCGAGCGAGCCTAGTTCTGCCATTTGGGCGCGACGGTTTTATTTGTTGCGTGAGGAGCAAGCATGGCAGCTGCAACACAGCACTGTGTTTCGGCTGCGCCACCCAGTAGTAAACCAATGGCGATACAGGGAGGGCGGCCTATGGTGGAGCGAGGTATCACCTTGATTGAGCTGTTGGTGGCGTTAGTAATTATGGCTTTGTTAACCAGCATTGGCCTCGCATCTTATCAGTCGTATATTCAGCGCAGCCGCCAAGCGGAAGCAAAAATTACACTGCTCGCGTTGCTTGACAGGCTTGATCAATACGACTTGATGATGGCAGAAGAAGAGGCAGAGAGAGTTGAAGCTATCTTGGTCGAGCACCAAAGTACTTATTTTTCTTTTACGGCAGAGAAAGTAATGGATGACAATACAGGCATGTCGTTTTGGAGGGTGCAGGCACTCCCAAGGGCGAGTATGCGTGGTGGTGGCAGTTGGTCTGTGGATTCACGTGGTTACAGTTGTTATGCCAACCATGATAATGGCTGTGAGCCGCAAATTAGGGAAGGGGCATTCACTAGGCAATGAAAAGCAGAACCATGGCTTTGAGGGAGATGCCCCAGCAGTGCTATTCCACTCTCGAGTAACCGCTTCGCCTGTGGGGCGAGGTAGAATAAACCAGTTCTTATTCGTTGATAAATTAACGGCAATCTAGCCTCTACAAGCTTGTTCAGTGTTCATGTTTATTAACAACGCTGTGTGGTTAGGGTTTGCCCTACCTAAAGGTAAAGGCGAACCTAGCAGTTACTAGCATCTGTGGTTTCAATTCTAGCGCGGCCATTCCAGTTAATAACCACTTTGCTAGCTACATCGCTACGTTGTTCGTGGCAAAGCAGAAAATGACCATTCATAAATAATGCCCGCCCTTGTTGGTTGAAATATAAATGATGGCCACGAAAGCGGCGCCATTGCACTGAAATATGTGTTGGTAAAGTGGCCCAGTAAAAAGGTGTGGAGGCCGCTTCGCCATCTAATGTGGCTGGCAAGTGCACGGCAAGAGAGTTAGGCCGTGAAAACCGCTGGCACCCTTGCTCGCCATCACATAAGAAAGCACCGCCATGGGCTAGAGCCATTAGCCGTGCATGATGCACGAGATGCACCACTTGTGCGGTGGCATTGGCAAGTTCACGCTGGCTAATGAAGCGTTGAAAATTAGGAATGCTCATAAGCGCGACCAAGCTAATGATAGCTAGAGTAACCAGTAGCTCTATGAGGGTTAACCCTTTGGCCTTCATGCGTCTCTCCGCTAGCAACAAGAATTACTAGAGTAAAAAATAGCATGCACATGCGTTAGCAGAAGGCACTGAAATCTATGTAAGTAAGAGCGGTAAAGTTAGTCTTCTTCTGGCGCTTCAATGGCGAGCTTTTCTAGCCGATAACGCAGAGAGCGCACAGACATGCCTAGGCGTTTTGCTGCTGCGGTGCGGTTCCACATTGTGCTTTCTAGGGTTGCTAAAATTTCCTGGCGTTCTATGTCTTCTAAAAAATCAGCTAGTGGTTGCTCAGGAGGGCGTAACGGGAGGGTAGGTTGCATTAAAGCGGGTGTATGGCTGCTAAGCCCCAAATGCTCAGGAGAGATCTCTTTGCCATTACACAGGGTGAGGGCGCGTTCGATAATGTTCTCTAGTTCTTGCATGTCACCTGTATAATTGTGGGTGCTTAACGCGTTGATAGCTTGCGCACTAAAACCTGCGTTGGGTACGGCATAAAAGGCAGCTAATTTATGTAAAAAATGGTTGGCTAGCGCAGGGATATCTTCACGGCGTTCTAATAAACTTGGCACTGTTAATTCAAGCACGTTTAAGCGGAAATAGAGATCTTGGCGGAAGGTTTTATCTGCCACCGCATGGGCTAGGTTAGTGGTGCTGCTGCTAATAATACGAGTGTTAAAGCTAATGATCCGTTGGCTGCCTTTAGGCTGCAAACTGCGCTGCTGTAATGCTTGCAATAGCTGTAGCTGCGTTGTGTGTGGCAGCTGGCCCACTTCTTCAAGAAAAACAGTGCCGCCATGGGCCGCGGCCAAGGAACCCGCTTGGTAAGTGCTAACATCGTTGGCCTTGGCATAATAACCAAACAGTGCTTGTTCTATGGTTTTAGTACTTTGGGCGGCACAATTTATGTGTATAAATGGTTGTTCAGCACGTGGGCTGGCGGCGTGAATGAGTTGGGCAATTTGCGTACTATTGGCGCCGTTGGCGTTATGAATAAATATGGGTGCCTGGGAGCGGCTAACCATAGCAATGTTTTGCCGCAGCGCTTCTGCTTTAGCAGAGGAACCAAGCAATTCGTGGTGGCTAGGGGGAGTGTTGTGTTGTTGTAGGGCTAGGCCATCTTCAACCACTTGGCGCAAACGGGCGAGGGTAACGGGTTTGGCGATAAAATCGTAAGCACCTTCTTTCATGGCCTGGGTGGCAGTATCCATGCTGCCATAGGCCGTAATCATGGCGGTGGGGGTGCCACTGTAATTTTTGTTGATGTGGCGCACTAGTTCGATGCCATTGCCATCTGGTAGGTTCATGTCGGTTAAACATAAATCAAAGCTTGCGTGTGCTAAGAGATCTTTCGCCTCTTTAACTGTGCCCACCGCCACAGGCTGTAATTGCATTTGTTGCAGAGTGATACTTAACAGCTCGCGTAAATCGGCCTCATCATCTACTACTAACACGGTTTTATTGTTAGCTGTATTCATAGTAAATCGCTTTATCTGTTGGGATGGAGAAGGTAATAACAAAGCTAGCACCAGCCCCTGTGTCTTGGTAATGCAAGTGGGCTTGGTTGGCTTGGCAAATTTCACGGCTAAGAAACAGGCCAAGGCCAGTGCCATCCTTAGCTAAAGTGAAGAAAGGCTCGAACAAACGGTGCTGCTGAGCGGCGGGGATACCAGGCCCATCATCGCTAACAGTAAGGCAAGGGGCGTTTTGCAGTGTGTAGCCAAGGGTAATACGCACTTCGCCTGTACTGTATCGCAGAGCGTTATCGGTTAGGTTACTGAGCACCTGAGCTAATTGGCTTGGGTCGAAGTATACATACAAGGGCGCAGTGGCTGCTGTTAAAGAGATGCGCTCTACCGCTTTGTTTTCTTCTGCCCATTGATGCATTGCTGCGTTAACAAAGCCGCCCAAATCGATGGAGGCCATACTTGGTTGTTTGCCTTGGGAAATAGAAATCACATCGCTCACAATGCGGTTAATGCGTTGTGTGTGGCGTTCAATAATATTTAACAGCGGGCGCTGGCTTTCATTCTCGCTGCTTTCACTAAGCAATTCTGCCGCATAGCTAATGGCACTTAAGGGGTTGCGTACCTCGTGGGCGATGGAGGCTGATAAATGGCCTAAGGATGCCAACTTTAGAGCTTGCGCTTGTTGTAGGATTTGTACGCGATCTTCAATAAAGGCAACAATGGTGTTTGGTTCAAGGGCCGTAAATTTAACTTCGAGTTCCGCTCGCGAACCAACAGCTGGGATAGGTTTAGGGTGTTGGCCAGAGTTGGCTAGCCATTCAACGTAGCTATTGGCTATAGCGCGTGGGGTTTTGCTACCAACGGGCAGTGTTTCTTGCATGAGTTGGCGGGCAGCATTGTTAGCGAGCTGTATTTCTAAGGATTGGTTAAACACAATAGTGCCGGTGAGCATGCGGGCAACAATGTTTTCATTGAGTTTTTGTAGCCGTGAAATGGCACGGTCTTGTTGGGCGGTGAGCTGCTCACTCTTTTCTAATTGCACAACTAAAGTGCGCATGGCAATTGCCACGGCAAAAAGAGCAAGCCCGATTAAGGCGGCCTTAGTAGGTATCATTAGGGTTGGTGTGGCGGAAGAAAAAGCAGAATAAAACTCGTTAAACATCAACCCGAGAGCAGATAAAGCAGCAATAAATAGAGCATGCCGGCCTGGTAAAATAATGCTGGCTGCGGCCACAGTTACGAATAATAAGGCTGTTAAACTGTGCGTAACCGAGCCGCTAAAATAAATCAGCAACAGTAAAGTAACGGCATCGAAGGTGAGCGATAAGGCCTTGTACTGCGCCTTGGGTGACCGCAGTGGCGAAGGTAAGCGTAAAAAAAGCAACAGGGTGGCAAGGTAAGTTAGTAGGTAATAGAAAAAGTAAACGGGGTGCACCTCACCCACAATGCCTTCATCACCTTGGGTGGTAAACAGCAGCAAGAGCAAACAAGCTAAGCCGATGCGGTAATGAGAGTAAATACGCTCGGGGCTTTTTGTTTTTGTGGGCGCGGGTGTCATTCTTTACCAAGCCAACGTTGTAGGTGGGCGGTGCTACAGAACTGGTGAGGGCCTTTGTTAACGGCTTCTGACAGTGGGAATTGTACTTGGCATTCGGCGCATTTGGCCATTTGAATGGCCCCGCCTGGCTGTTGGTTACTTGTGTGAGTAGGTTGCTGGCGCGCTTTTTTAAGCAAGTTAAGAACTAACAAAACAAGAACAATAAGAAAGAGTATGCGAATTAAAAAACCCATGGTTACTCCGTGCAAAAAGGAAATTATCGCCATTATGGCTGCATGCTATGGCTTAGGCCATAAAGGCAAGGATAAATCTTAATCCACCAATAAAAATAGGTACACTAGGGCCTGTTCAAATTAGTATTGAGGATTAGCGTGGCACACTTACCTGTGGTTATTAGCCAAACTCGTTTTACCGTTGGCGCCATTGAAGATAATGCACGGCGCATTATTGCGTTGGCGAATGAATATGTTCACCAAGCGCCAGCAACACAGCTGGTGGTGTTTCCAGAGCAAGCATTGCTTGGTGCACCGGCTTTTGATCTCTTGCTGCGTAGCAGCTTGGCAAGCCGTGTGCAAACCGCTTTGGAGCAGTTAACTGAGCAGTTAGCAGTGCCTGTGCTGGTGGGTTTGCCCACCCTTGATAAGGGCATACGCTTTAATTCGTTGGCGTTAATTGTGCCGCAGCAGGGCGTGCAGCATATTTACCATCAACAGCACTTTGCTGATCAGGCTGAGGATGATGGGCAAGCTCGCGCTGTGTATTTTTCCGCGGCAGCGAAGCCGGTTGTGATCGAGCTTCAAGGGGTGCTTGTGGGGTTGTTGCTTGGCGATGATTACACGTGCGCAAGCTTATTAGAACATTACCAACAGCAGGGTGTGCAGTGGCTTTTGCACTGCGCTAATAATGTGTTTACTGCTGGCGAAGAGCGGCGAATGTATTTGGCACTACAGCACATCGCCCAACGCCACAATTTGGGGGTGCTGCATTGCAGCACCGTCGGCGGGCAGGATGCGTTGGTTTTTCAAGGGGGTGCTTTTGCTATAAATGCTAGTGGTGCCTTAATGGCCGCAGCACCTTTGCTAAAACAAGCAGCATTGCCAGTAGACCTACACAGTGCAGCAGTTAGCCAGCTTACATGGCCACAGGAAGAAGAGGTTTTGTACCAAGTGTTGGTGCGGGCGGTGCGTGATTATGTGCACAGTAATGGTTTTGCTGGTGCGCTACTTGGTTTGTCGGGCGGGATAGATTCCTCGTTAACTTTGGCGGTGGCTGCCGATGCGCTAGGCCCCGAAAAAGTGCGCGCCATTATGATGCCTTTTGATTATACCTCGGCAATGAGCAAGGAAGATGCTGCGTTACAAGCCGCCACCCTCGGCGTGGCTTATGAGGAAATACCCATCCGCCCACCATTTGATAGCTTTACAAAGCTGCTTGCGGCTAATTTTTCTAATGCTGAAACGGATACCACAGAGGAGAATTTGCAGGCGCGTTGCCGCGGGGTGATTCTCATGGCTTTATCGAACAAGCATGGGCAAGTAGTGTTAGCGTGCAGCAATAAAAGTGAAACAGCGGTGGGCTACAGTACTTTGTATGGCGATATGGTTGGCGGGTTTTGCCCGTTGCGAGATGTACCTAAAACATGGGTTTATCGTTTAGCTAAATGGCGTAATGGGCAGCAAAGCACGCCAGTTATCCCATGGCGTGTGATTGAAAGGCCGCCCACTGCAGAGTTGGCTCCCGGGCAGTTAGATCAAAACAGTTTGCCTGACTATGCCGTACTAGATGAAGTGGTGCATCGTTATGTGGAATTGCACCAAGACGTTGATGCTATTGTGGCATCGGGGTTGCCAGAAGAGGCTGTGCGTAAGGTGGTTCGGCTGATTGACAGAAATGAGTATAAGCGCCAACAGGGAGCTTTGGGGCCCAAGGTAACCGGTAGAGGGTTTGGGGCTAACCGCCGCTACCCGGTAACGTATCGTTGGTAGCATCAAAAATACAGCCGCTAATGCGGCTGTATGCGATTTATTACAGTAGGTCGAATGTTAACCAGCTTAGCCAACTGTGTTTGCGGGGCCACCAAGCTAGTTTCACTTCTTCTTTGCGCTTATCTAAAAAAGAACTATCAGGCCAGTTATGCTTCAATACGGCGTAGCTCTTCGCGGCTAATTCGGTTTCGCCCATAGCGTTGTAGGCGCGGCTCATGATGGCTAAGGCTTCAGGCACCGCTGGGGTGCGTTGGTAGTGGGTAACCACGTTTTGCGCACGGTTGATTGCGGCTACATAGGCTTGGCGGCGAGCATAGTAACGTGCAGCATGCAGTTCTTGCTCGGCCATTTGGTTGCGGATAAACACCATGCGGGCTTTAGCATCTGGTGTATAGGGGCTAGCAGGATAGCGCTGTGCTAGCTGGTTAAAAACGCGGAAAGCATCGCGCCAGGCGCGCAGGTCGCGAGAGGATTTGTCGGGCCCGAACACACCATCCATCATGCCTTTTTCTAAAGAGTAATTGGCTAGCCCTTGCATATACAGCACATAGTCGAGGTGTTGGTGGTTGGGATGGTTGCGTTGAAAGCGCGTGGCAGTAGCCACCACCGCTGGGTAATCCGCTGCGCGGAACTGTGTGTAGATTAGATCGAGTTGGGCTTGTTCGGTGTAATCGCCATAGGGATAGCGCGCTTCAAGTTCACGTAACTCATCAATTGCAGTGAGGTAGTTCTTTTTACCTATTTGGCGTTTCGCCTCGGTATAGTGCTCGGCTTCGGTGCGCTCTGGCGCTTCTTTGGTGCGGTTAGCACAGCCAGTGGCAAAAAGAGCAATGAAAACAATAGAGACAATGGTATAACGGCGCATAATGACTCAAGTTAATAAATGAATGGTGGCCCTTTTAGAGCGCAAAGCGCTATTTAACCACAGCGCCACGGTGGCGGCCACTGTAGAAAAATGATTGCAGGGAGAAATAATGGGACAAGAAAGCACAGAAAAAATTCAGCAAGTGGTTGCTGTGGGCTTAGAGCAAGCGGGCATGCGTGTGGATCAGGCAGCTGCTTCCTTGTTTGCCGGCTATTCCCGTTCACGCTTGCAAGAATGGATTAAGAGTGGAGAGCTCAAAGTAAATGGCAAGAAAGTAAAAGCCAAAGAGCGTTTACTTGGTACTGAAACCTTAGAACTTGATGCTGTTATGGCAATTAAGGTAGAAGATGCTGCAGAGCCTATTGAGCTTGATGTGGTTTATGCTGACGAGCATTTAGTGGTGATCAATAAGCCAGCTGGGCTTGTGGTGCACCCAGCGGCGGGGCACCAACAGGGCACACTGTTGAATGGGTTGTTGCATTTATACCCGCAGCTGGCAAATTTGCCGCGTGCTGGCATTGTGCACCGTCTCGATAAAGACACCACGGGTTTAATGGTAATTGCGGCGTCCTTGCCTGCCCATGCTGGCTTGGTGGATCAGTTTCAAGAACGCAGTGTGCACCGAGAATATGCGGCGATTGTGTATGGTGTAATGACTGGCGGCGGTTGTGTTAATGCACCGCTAGATCGCCATCCACAAGATCGTAAGCGCCAAGCTGTGGTTGGCACAGGTAAAGAAGCCATTACCCATTACCGTGTACTAGACCGTTACCGTGCCCATACTTTGGTGCAGGCCCAGCTAGAAACTGGGCGCACGCACCAAATTCGTGTGCATATGCAGCATATTCGTTACCCCTTAGTGGGTGACACGGTTTATGGTGGCCGTTTGCGCTTGCCTGCAGGTGCAACAGAGGCCTTGCGTGAAGGGCTGCAGAATTTTCGCCGGCAAGCTTTGCATGCGCGTAAGCTAAGCTTTGTACACCCTGTTACCCAAGAGCTCATGATATTTGAGGCGGAATTGCCTGAGGATATGGCGGCTATGGTGCAGCTATTAGAGGAGGATAGGCAGCATGAGCTCTAAAGTGGGTGATAGCTGGCTAGTGCCAACATGGCAGCCACATCCTAAGGTGCGGGTGTGCGTAACCACGAACCGTGGCGAGTTTTCTCCCGCCCCATGGGGCGGTTTTAATTTAGGCCTCAACACAGGCGACGATAAACTGCGTGTGGCAAGGGCGCGGCAGCATGTTTGGGAGGTGCTTGGCACGCACACAGCGCCGTTTTGGCTAGAGCAAGTGCATGGCAAAACATTAGTGGAGTTTGGTAGCAGCCACTGGCGTGCCGATGGTGTGTGGACGCGCAACACTTCAGAACCCTGCGTGGTGCTAACAGCCGATTGTTTGCCTGTGTTATTTGCCCGTTGTGATGGCAGTGCTGTGGCGGCGGTACATGCGGGTTGGCGTGGGGTGCAGCAGGGTATTTTAGTTGAGGCTGTAAAGCAGCTGGCGCCTAATGGTGAAGCACTTGCTGCTTGGATAGGGCCTGCTATTTCTGCTGCGCAATATCAGGTGGGTGTTGAGGTGCATGATGGGTTGTCGGCTATGCCTGGTGCTGAGCAATACTTTCTCCCTGATCCAGAACCCCAGCGTTGGCGCTGTGATTTGGCAGGGCTTGCAGCATTGCAGCTTAAGCCATTAGGCGTGCAGGTAACACGTAGCGAGCTATGCACAGTGGCTGACCCTCAGCAGCGTTTTTATTCTTACCGTAAGCATGGCCAAACAGGGCGTTTTGCTAGTTTAATCTGGTTGGCTGAATAGCCTGCTGTGCAAATATTTTATTACTGCCCTTGATATTTGTGCTGTTGCTCCCACTTAGTAATTAATTCAATAACTTCTTATATAGAGGAAGCCCAATGCAAGAGAGATTAACAAAGCGGCTGCAAAGCGCCTTGATTGATGCTCAGTCTATTGCTGTGGGGGCAAGCCACGGCACGTTAGAGCCCGTGCACTTATTGTTGGCTTTACTGCAAGCAGAGCATGGCAGTGCCCGCCCATTGTTACAGCAGGCAGGCGCAAATGCTGCCGATGTAGAAACCGCTTTACAAATGGCTGTGGAGGCGTTGCCCACTCATTCGCCCTTTACAGGTGAGGTGCAAGCTTCACGTGAATTTGGCCAACTATTAAACCTCGCCGACCGCGAAGCACAGCAGCGTGGAGATGCTTATATTTCCACTGAAGCTGTATTGCTCGCCGCCTGTGATTTGGGTGGCAAGGTGGGTGAATTATTTAGCAAAGCAGGTATTAAAAAAGCAGCACTTAGCGCTGCAGTTGAAGCTGTACGTGGAGGAGAAGCTGTGCAAGATGCCGGTGCCGAAGATCAGCGCGAAGCGCTAACAAAATATACGGTTGACCTGACTGAGCGTGCTGAAACGGGAAAACTCGATCCTGTGATTGGCCGTGATGATGAAATTCGTCGTACGATCCAAGTATTGCAACGCCGCACTAAAAACAATCCTGTGTTAATTGGTGAGCCTGGTGTGGGTAAAACTGCCATCGCTGAAGGATTAGCACAGCGTATTGTTAATGGTGAAGTGCCGGAGGGGCTGAAAGGTAAGCGCGTGCTTGCTTTGGATATGGCAGCCTTGATTGCTGGCGCCAAGTATCGCGGTGAGTTCGAGGAGCGCCTAAAAGCGGTGCTCAACGAGCTTGCTAAAGCCGAAGGCCAAATTATTCTCTTTATCGACGAGCTGCACACTGTGGTAGGCGCAGGTAAGGGCGACGGCGCTATGGATGCGGGTAACATGCTAAAGCCTGCATTGGCTCGTGGTGAATTGCACTGTGTTGGTGCCACTACCTTAGATGAGTATCGTCAATATACTGAAAAAGACGCCGCGCTTGAACGTCGTTTTCAGCGCGTGCTTGTGGATGAGCCTTCTGTAGAAGACACCATCGCTATTTTGCGCGGTTTAAAAGAACGCTATGAAGTGCACCATGGTATCGATATTACCGACAGTGCCATTGTTGCTGCAGCACAGCTTTCTCAGCGCTATATTACCGACCGCCAGTTGCCCGACAAAGCCATCGACCTTATTGATGAAGCGGGTAGCCGTATCCGTATGGAAATTGATTCCATGCCGGAAGAGATGGACCGTTTAGATAGGCGTTTAATCCAGCTGAAAATGGAACGTGAAGCGCTGAAAAAAGAAACGGATAAGGCAAGCCAAGAACGCCTCGCTAAAGTGGATGAAGAAATCCAGGAAGTAGAAAAAGAGCTGGCAGACTTACGTGAAATTTGGGAAGCCGAGAAAGCCTCGGTGCAAGATGTACAAAGCATTAAAGAGGAACTTGATAAAGCACGCGTGGAAATGGAGCAGGCGCGCCGTGCCGGCGATCTTAGCCGCATGTCTGAGTTGCAATACGGTGAAATTCCGCAACTTGAACAGAAGATCGCAGCTGCACAGCAAAGCGAAGGCGAAGCGCAAGAAATGCAGCTGTTACGTAACAAGGTAACAGAAGAAGAGATTGCCGAAGTGGTGTCGCGTTGGACAGGCATTCCTGTGAACAAGATGCTAGAAGGTGAGCGCGATAAGCTGTTACGCATGGAGGATATGCTGCACCAGCGTGTGGTGGGGCAAAATGAAGCTGTAGTAGCAGTGGCCAATGCAGTGCGCCGTTCTCGGGCGGGCCTGTCAGATCCTAATCGCCCAAACGGCTCTTTCCTATTTTTAGGGCCTACAGGTGTAGGTAAAACAGAGCTGTGTAAAGCATTAGCCGAATTCCTCTTCGACACAGAAGACGCCATGGTGCGTATCGATATGTCGGAGTTTATGGAAAAGCACTCAGTGGCACGTTTAATTGGTGCGCCCCCTGGTTATGTGGGCTATGAAGAAGGTGGCTACCTCACCGAAGCAGTACGCCGCAAACCATATTCTGTTCTGTTGCTTGATGAAGTGGAAAAAGCACATACGGATGTGTTTAACATCCTATTGCAGGTGCTTGATGATGGGCGCCTCACGGATGGCCAAGGCCGCACCGTGGATTTTCGTAATACAGTAGTGGTGATGACCTCAAACCTTGGTTCAGATCTGATTCAAGCGCTTGATGGAGAAAGTGATTACGACACCATGAAGAATGCAGTGATGGGCGCAGTGGAGCAGCACTTTCGCCCAGAGTTTATTAACCGTATCGATGAATCTGAGGTTTTCCATCCATTGGGTAAAGAGCAGATTGGCAGTATTGCAGAGATACAGCTGATGGGCTTGCGTGAACGCTTAGCCGAGCGTGAGCTGAATCTTGATGTAGCGCCTGAGGCACTAGCCTTGTTAGTGGAAGCAGGGTACGACCCCGTATACGGTGCACGCCCTTTGAAGCGAGCGATTCAACAAATGATCGAAAACCCGTTGGCGTCGGCCATCTTACGCGGTGATTTCCTCGCAGGAGAGGTGATAAAAGTGATTGTGGAAGAGGGTAAGCTGGCATTTAATGCCAAGTAAGTAAGGGCTGTAAAAGCCTGCAAAGGCCCCACATGGTTGGGGCCTTTTTGTTGCTTATGGTGGGCAATCCTGCAGCTGCTGCTGGGTTTCTTGAATTAACCGAGCGCGTTCTGGCTCGGTTAATATAGTTTTTTCGCCTGTTTGTGGGTCGGTTTGGTGCACGCGGCTATTGTTAGTAAGAATATCTAAGGTTTCTCGATGGTGGGCGCACCATTGTGCAATGGTGCTCGCAGTGCTTGCCTCAGTGCCGCTTTCGCTCGTTTGGCCATCGGCAGAAGATTTAGGGGCGCCAGGCTCGCCACCAGAAATTGTGGTTTTGCTATCGGCTTGCACCACCACGCTATCTCGGTTAGCGGGTTTTGTTTTGCTGTAGTGGGTAACACCATGCTCATCAACCCAGCGGTGAAAGGCTTCTTTGGCGCTCGCATTTGCAGCGGCAAAGAATAGGGCAAGGCTGGTGGCAATCACGAGTGAATATCGCACGCAATGTCTCCTTAAAAATGATGCGTATCAAGCATGCCTCGCTTGTATAAGGGCTGCAAGGTTTTACGGTTGGATAGCATAAAAAAATATGCGATACTATTGCTCTTCCGGAAATCGGAACCCCTGCGCTTTACCCAAGTGCCAGTGTGGCCTGGACCGGGGGCGTCATTACCGTGGCGCTCACTTCCACGTAACCAAACGTGAAGTCCTAGCATTCATCTGTTCGCGTTCTTGCCGGCCACCTCCGCAAGAGCTACGGGAAACCAAAGCGGGGTTTTCTTTTCTGCGAACTCAATTAGTTACTCAATTCGATTCTCACTGTGCGCCAGGCGTCCTGCTGTGGTGGCAGTTTATTTGAGGTGAAAGTGGTGGAAAAATTATCAGGTGCGGAAATGATTGTCCGCGCACTGCAAGACGAGGGAGTTGAATACCTTTTCGGCTATCCCGGTGGTGCAGTACTCCATATTTATGATGCAATCTTTCAACAGCCAAAAGATTTGGGCAACAAAGTGCATCATATCCTTGTACGCCATGAGCAAGCCGCAGCGCACGCTGCCGATGGTTATGCTCGCGCGACCGGTAAGCCGGGTGTTGTTCTTGTTACTTCCGGCCCTGGTGCAACTAACGCTGTTACGGGTATTGCCACAGCGTATATGGATTCTATCCCGCTTATTGTGATTTCAGGGCAGGTACGTTCTGACTGGATCGGCGATGATGCGTTCCAAGAAACGGATATGCTTGGAGTGTCACGGCCAATCGTGAAGCACAGTTTTATGGTGCAGAACACAGAAGATATTCCCGAAATCATGAAAAAG
>Ga0079226_10001436_pt1 | contig 18289 bp, 14 predicted proteins | sample Poulit2014_FD_76345 | JGI IMG/M metagenome (GOLD analysis project Ga0079226, IMG submission 76345) | Agricultural soil microbial communities from Georgia to study Nitrogen management - Poultry litter 2014 | ecosystem: Environmental > Terrestrial > Soil > Agricultural land | place: USA: Georgia...
AAGAAAGTACAGTAAATATAATCGTACTTGAAACAGCTACTGAACCAAGCGCCTCTGCTCCAAGTAAATTACCAATCCACAGGCTATCCACAAATTGATAGGACGTTTGCAGTAAATTCGTCAACATGACGGGAGCTGAGAAAAAAATAAGCTGCCTTAATATATTCCCCTGCGTAAAATCATGCTGCTTTACCATATATCCCATTCCTTTCATGAGACTCACTATATCAAAAAACGAAAATCAAAAACAGTTAAAAGTATAAAAAGTTTTCAAAATACACTTGACAATTATGCCAAAATTCCATATTATATTAGAAATTATTTAATTTACCTAAAATAACTGAATATTCTTTTACATCCGTCTTGAACATGACATATTCTTACAAAATATCAAATGATACATAGGCTTTAACAATCCTAAGGAGGCAAATTATGAAAACCAAAATAGCAGTATTCGGAAGAGGTGAATTAATAGATCGACTGAGAAACTATTCCGATAATCAAGACGATATTGAAATTATTCTGTTTGAATACTCGGAAACAAAGGATATTACCCATTTGATTGATCAAGCTTTTATGTGTGACAGCTATGTTTTTTTAGAGCCTTATCCTTATTTATACACCAAAGATTATTTCAAGAAAAGACGTTTACCTGTGATAAATGTTTCGCTTGATGAGTATATGATTTTAACGAACTTTTATAAGATTAAGAACATTGACCGAAATCCACTTCAACGATTTTCTATAGATATATTAAATAAAAATCTTGTCGATGAAGTGATAGCAGAACTGCATTTACATCCCCGTGATATATATACATATAGTTATGAAAACCAAACAGTCGACTTACAAAAAATCGTTCATTTTCACCAGCAATTATGGAATGAAAAAAAGATTGATTATGTCTTAACTTCCATTATCGAGGTAAAAGATCAGTTGCTTGAGATTGGTATTCCTGCTACTTTGATGCATATTCCAAAAGTGAATATCGTTGATGTCATCGAAAAAGCAAAATCTGTGACAGCATTTAATAAAAACAAAAGTACACAAATTATTGCAGGGTACGTACAAATTAAAGATATTTTTGACCAGCAAAAAGATGAAGAAGAGTTAATGAACAAATTACATGACATATTACAGAAGTTTGGTCGTCAAACCAACTCTTCTGTTCTACCAAATAATATGAATCAATTTGTGTTATTTGGATCACGAGATATGATCGATTATATCACCAAACATTATCGCAACTTTCCTTTACTTCGACAAATAAAAGAGTTATTAAATATAGAGGTGGCTATTGGCTTTGGACTGGGATTAACCGCTAAACAAGCCGAAATGCATGCAAAAATAGCCTTGGAGATATGTATGGGATCAGAACCCGGGAGTTGTTATATTGTAAACGATCAAAAAGAGAGAATTGGACCTCTTGGTGTAAAGAAGCATATTAATACATCCCGTCTTTATCAAGCGCTCATCCATAAAGCACGTTTAAACAATGAACTGTCTTATAATTTTATTGATTTTATTACTACACGAAATAATGAACCGTTCTCCTCCCATGATGTCGCCTCATTTTATAAAGTAACAAAAAGAAGTGCAGAACGAACCGTGAATAAGCTTCTTTCAGGTGAAGTAATTAAAGTCGTTGGTGAAGAAAAACCTTACACAAGAGGTAGGCCAAGGAAACTTTTTCAAATCGATATGTAATACTTTTTAGAACAAAACGCCAGCTTAATCAAGCTGGCGTATTATCTTATATACTTAATAATTCTCTCACATCTTCTTCACTTAAACTAGATAGCATGGTTTCACCCGGTTGAATGACCTGATCGATCAGTTCACGTTTTTTCTGTTGTAATTCATAAATCTTTTCCTCAATCGTTCCTTCTGTAATAAAACGAATTACTTGAACAACATTTTTTTGTCCGAAACGATGCGCCCTACCGGTTGCTTGATCCTCAACTGCTGGATTCCACCATAAATCATAGAGAATTACTGTATCCGCTCCAGTTAAGTTCAAGCCTGTTCCACCTGCTTTAAGAGAAATAAGGAAAACATCTTTTTCACCATTATTAAACCTATCACTCATTTCAACACGTTCTTTCGAAGAGGTTCCTCCATGTAAATAGAAACAGCTAATCCCCGTTTGCTCAAGTCTTCCTTTAATAATTTCATGCATACTTGTAAATTGAGAGAAAATGAGCATCCTTCCCCCATTTTCAATCGTCGTATTTACAGTTTCCATGAGCTGTTCTAACTTCCCGGATTTTCCCGGATAATTTTCAATGAATAAAGATGGATGACAGCATAATTGACGAAGTCTCGTTAAGCCAGCTAAAATCTTCATTCGATTTTGATTAAAACCACTTTCTTTGATCGATTCATTCGCTTCCTGTTGCAGCTTTCTTAAATAACCAACATAAAGATCCTTTTGTTCTTTTGTTAATTCTGAAACAGAAACAGATTCGATTTTATCAGGAAGCTCTTTTAAAACATCTTGTTTCAGACGCCTTAATATAAATGGTTTCGTAATCGAAGCTATTTTTTCATGTGACATTTGCTTGAAAATTCGCTGACTAGGCATAAACCCAGGTAAAATTACTTGAAAAATTGCCCATAACTCATCAATGGAATTTTCAATTGGCGTCCCACTCAAAGCAAATCGGCGGCTTGCTTTGATTTGTCGAATTGCCTTCGATGTTTTCGTTGCGTAGTTTTTAATGTATTGAGCTTCATCCAAAATCATCGTTTGGAAATTCAATTCACGATATTGCTCAATATCCTGTCTTAACGTAGCGTAAGATGTAATCCAAATATCCATTCCGCTAGCTTCTGCTATTCTTTGTTCACGCTCTGACGGTGCTCCTGTCATAATTTCCACTTGCAGATCTGGAGCAAATTTCTCACATTCATTTTTCCAGTTATATACTACCGAAGAAGGAACAACAATTAAATGCGGTAAATCACTTGGTTCCGATAAAATATAGGCAATGCTTTGCAATGTTTTTCCAAGACCCATATCGTCTGCTAGTATGCCACCTAGATGATAACGACTGAGTGATTTAAACCACTGATAACCTGTTATTTGATAACCCCTTAAGTTCGCTTGTAAATTTTCAGGAAGTGCATATTCCTGCTCTTCTGGTGATTTTAATTCATGGAGCAGCTTTTTAAAAGAGGAATCATAGTTCTTCCTCGTATCAATGAGCTCATCAACTTGTGTACTTCGGTAAACAGGCATTTGAATTTGGCCATCTTGAATATCATCTTTATCAACATCCAGATCATTAAATAAGCGCTGGATGGAAGAAAACTCATCATTCTCCAAAGAGAGCAAGGCTCCGCTTTGCATGCGATAAAACCGTTTTTTCTCAATGACAGCATTCAATATATTCGTTATTTCATTCTCATCAATACCATCAATATCAAAACCAATTTCCAGTAAGTTGGTTGATGACTCGACCGTAACATTCGTACTTGCAACAGGTTCCTGTTCGATAATTAAATGTTGAATTTCAGATGTTAGATATAGGTTGACATACTTATCTAAAAGCGGAAGAACGTGATAAATAAAATCATAAAGTGTTTCATCGTCCACCTGTATATAAAGCTCTTCACCATTATAATGGAAATTGGCATGTTCTATAAGCCCCATAATCTGTTGCTCTTTCTCACTATCCCGATTGATAATATACTCACTTTGATGTTGTCCACTAAAGGGATCGATTTGTTCTCTTCCATAATAATATTCTAAGTTCCCCGTTATATAGTCATCTTCCATCGTCAAGTATAATTTAGCTTGTAAAGGAGCATGAATGATTTTAGACTCCACGTGGGTATCTATATCAACTTCTCCTACTTTTTCTAATGAAGGTAATACATCTGAAAAGAAGATGTCTGCCTGTTTTCTTTCAATAGGTAGCTGTTGATCCCCCATTCCAAACTGATTAATTTGCTCTAAAACAGGAATTTGCTCTTTTCCTGGCAAATAAAAAATACCTTTATGGAAAAGTAATTGGTATAATTCAAAATAAACGGCTTCGCTTACATCGTCTATCGTTAACATTAAGTCGTCTCTTTGATTTTCCGTTAAACCAAATCGGAAAGGAAGCACATCTTTCATTAATAGTGGTTTAGAATACGTTCTTTCGCCTGCTTCTACGGTAAAATCACGATCAATCAATTTTTCAAGCAGGTTTTCAGCCATTAACGGTGGAATAACTATAAAACGACGTTCTTTGGCATTTTTTCGTTGCGGATAAAAGGTATACCCTTGATAAACTTCTTCATTACGAAATACAGAATAAAGCATTTCAAAAATAGCCTTGTCTCGTTGTGATAAGTAATGATTTTCTGGTAAGAAAGTAAAATTTTTAGTAAAAAAATGCTCTCTCCCAAATAGAACACTTTCTAAAAATTCTTCCACATCCCTTACCACAAAACATCTATTGACACCTGCTTTCAACTCAATCAAAAGCTTTTTATCATAGGACCATTTTAAGTAATATTCAATATGAAGTGGAATTTTTTCAGAAACAATTGTTGGAGTAATTTCTTGTTGATTGATGGAGCTAATTGCCTGGATAAAGTGGTTAGTCATATCATAATCATAGGGATTTGAAGCTACAGTTTCTTCTGTATCCTTATTACTTATTGCAATAAGTGTAGCTGCGATATGTTTACAAGAACCATATGTTTCAAATGCAGGACATTCACAATCTGTATTTATTGTACCTTTTTCATACTGTCGCATGTCGATTTCAACAAAATAATTTTCCGTGCCTTGAACCATCGCAGTCCACACTTGATTATTGATGTCATACACAAGATCATTTACACGGTCTCGTTTATAATAATCCAATCCTCTGCGATAAATATGGCCGGGAAATAGTTTTTTGATATTGACTTCACTCAATTTTTTCAACGTTATATTAACCTGCCTTTTAAAATATCAGTATCCTTTATTATAAATGATACAGGTGTTTTTTTAAACCGAAGAATGCCTTTTAGCTCTCAGTAAAAGATATACATACAGCAGCATGGATAACATAACTGAACCTGCTGCAGTTGCGTAAATCGAAGCGTATCCGAACATGAAAGCCAACTGGCCAAAAACAATTGCCCCTAGTCCAATTCCTAAATCAAAAAAGGAAAAGAAAGTTGCATTTGCCATGCCTTTTCGATTTGCGGGAGCTTTTTCAACAGACCATGCTTGTAATGCAGGCTGAACACTACCAAATCCTAATCCATAGCATGAAGCAGCCACTAACATGATGAATGTATTTGGCAACCACGAAAGGAGCAACATTGCAATAAAGATGAGTAGTGCTCCAGGCAAAAAGACATAGAGATGTCCTTTTTTATCGTAAATTCTTCCAGCGAATGTTCTCGATATCATTAAAAATATCGCATAGGTTAAAAAGTAATATTGAATCCCGGCAATATCTTTTTCTAATGTATATAAAGGCAAATAGGATGCAATACCACCAAAGGTGACCGTAATAAAAAACAGTAAGACAGAAGGTTTCAATGCCGTTTTTTCAAAAACATCAAATTTAACAGTAGCTGTTTTATCAGGAGATGTTTCCACTTTTTTATAGCGAATTTGTGAAGCTAATAAAAATGCAATGAGTCCTAAGCTCGCACAAATTAGAAACAATTGAGGAAAACTGATGACGCCCGCAAGAGTTAGACCTAAAGATGGACCAAAAGCAAGTGCAATATTTCCTGATAAGCCAAAATAACCCAGCCCTTCCCCACGGCGTTTCGGTGGAACCAAATCTGTTGCAACGGTGCCTCCAGCAGTCGTAGAAAAACCCCAGCCAATACCTTGAATAAATCGCATGAAAAATAATAAACCCATACTGAAGATAAATGCATAGGAGCCGATGGACACTACAAAAATGGACAACCCAACCAAATACACAAACCGTCTTCCTCTTGATTCCAATGCATGACCAGCATATGGTCGCAACAGCAAGGCAGAGAAAGTAAACATTCCAACGACATAACCGATTAACTGATCATTTCCACCAAGTTCTTTCACAAAAAGCGGAATGGTCGGTAACGTCATTTGAAACCCGAGAAAAACAAAGAAGTTTGCTATACATATAAGAACGAAATCTTTCGTCCAAATTTTTTCATCGATAGAACGACTACCTTTTTCCCTTGATAATGATGTCATTTCAGTCATCCCCTTCATTTCCTTCGACACTCGAAATATATATTATACACGATATACTTCTGAAGTAACATCAATATGATTTAATAAAGGAATTCTCCTCAACAGTATAGAATCTGCGGAAGTGGCCAACTCCTGGTAAAGCAATCCCCCATGTGATTAGGGGAGATCATTGAGGTGTTCTAAATGACGTTAGAACAGGAAATCATACCTGTAAGGGAACATGGGGGGCGCCCTATGTGACATTAGCACAGTTCTCCCCTACCAAAAGGGAACACGGGAGCGTCCCATGTGACATTAGCACAGTTCTCTCCTACTAAAAGGGAACACGGGGACGCCCTGTGTGACGTTAGCACAGTTCTCCCCTACCAAAAGGGAACATAGGAGCGTCCCATGTGACATTAGCACAGACCTCCCTACCAAAAGGGAACATAGAAACAAGCTCACTAATAAATTAGGTTATCAATTTCATCATACTAAAACTGCTGATAAAGCAGATAACCTCCCGAAATAAACAAAAGAATATAAGTTAACCATTGGAACATTCGTTGATTGATCCATTTAAAAATAACTTGTCCGAGAATTAAACCGATGAATACAATAGGCAATGCTTTCAGGCTGGATAACCATATATCTTTTGTCGTACCCGCAAATATAACTTGTAAGGCTAAACTTGCTAGATAGATAAACAAATAAAATGCAAGTGTTGTACTTCGTAGTGTTTCCTTCGCCGTATTAGTACCCGAGAAATATAATAAAAGTGGTGGACCTGGCATACCGATGCTTGTTGTAAATATACCTGAAAATCCACCAACAAAAAAATCCCTATGTATTGTTTGTTTCATTCGAAAATTCAATACTAGCAAAAATGTCAAGCATATGATTAACAATCCAACCCCTAATTTTAAATAGGTCATATTCATTATACGAAAGATAATGATTCCTACAGGAAGTCCTACTATACTTCCTATCACAAACCGTTTAAAAACATTCCAGTTTACGTCTTTTTTAATTTTTAAAATAAGTGCGCAAGAAATAACTAAAGATAAAATCAAATTAATTTGAATGGCTTCTCTAGGTTCAAACAATAATAATAAAAAAGGCGTTGCCATAATGGAAAACCCAAATCCAGTGCTTGTTTGCAAAATGGAAGCGATTAAAATTAAAATCAAAAAGCCAATGAATGTAGCCACATTTACACCTTCTAATTCTACAGAATATACCCATCGTACCACATTTTAATTCCATAAAAAATACCTGACCGATTTGACCAGGTATTTTTATCAAGTTAGATTTTATTCTTCAATGACACCACAAGCAATTCTATCACCGGCATCACCAGCAGGTTGTGATACATGATCATCCGCATCAGAATGTATCATCAAAGAAGAACCGTCCCCATCAAGAAGGGAATTTTCTTGTCCTTTTTCGAGAGTCACCATGTCCGCTACTATATCATCTTGTATTGTTCCATCTTCATCTACTTCAATATTAGGTAGATCACCAGCATGTGGCCCATCCGGGTTTTCTAGTCCATGTTCCGCATCTGTTGGGTTGAAATGTCCTCCCGCTGATTCAAAATCCGGCGCTTCACATGCTCCTGTTTCATGGATGTGAAATCCGTGTGTTCCAGATGGTAAATGTGTTGCATCTACTTTAATGTGTACCCCTTCATCTACCTCCTGCAAAACGGCACTCCCTACATTTTCTCCTTCATTATTTGTTAATGTAACGATAACCTCTTCACTCTCTTCCTTCTTCGCTGACCTATCATTACCAGACTCCACTTCCTCTTGTAAATTGTCTTCTGTCGTACCACAAGCAGTGAAGAATATAAGCATGGAGGCTATTATGAAAGCCCAAGTAAATTTTAACCGCATTCAATCATCCTTCCGTTTTTTATTCCATTTATTTACGACTCGGAGGACTTTTAAACATATTCTAAGTTTAATGCGGGATTAAATATGCAAAAGAAGCCACGAAAAAAACCTGACTCAAAATCCGAAGAGGGTTTTTGAGTCAGGTTGCTATTATTGTCAATTAAGCTGTTGCTAAATCTGTTTTTTCTTTTTCTGTGCCTCTCTTTGCATTGATTTGTTTTCTCATGAAAGGAATAACCCAGCGATCTAGTCCATATCTTCCTGCATTAAATCCAGCTGCGATTAAGAATACAGTTAGTAATACCATTTGTGCATTGACACTTACAGTACCACTGAAAAGAAATGCGAAGTTCATTGTTATTCCCATTAAAGCTGCGAAGTTTGTGAAAATACCAAGGATAAGTGCTGCTCCTACTAAAACTTCACCCCATTGCACCATGATACTAAATAGTCCTGCATTCGGAAGAGCCACTGTTTCGAGAAATGCAGCCCACCATCCTTGTACAGCAGGGTTCTCTCCACCTGCACTTGCTATAGCACCTTGCATGAATCCACTTGCATCAAATCCACCACTCATCATTTTTCCAAGCCCAGAAGTTAACCAAGTATAACCAATATAAATACGAATAAACGCTAAAACTCCAGCAACTATTTTATTATTACGGATGAAGTTCATAATCATATCTTTCATCTCCTTAAAGTTTTTTACATGCTCAATATTTCACATAGTTTCTTTTGAAAAGATATCTTTTACATTTATAGAATAACATTTTCTATATACTTTTTAACCCTTTTGCTCACCATTTCACATTTATGTAACAAAGTTTTGACTATATTATGTCTAAAAATGAATAAACTACATTACCATGAAAGAAGCACATCAATAGAAGATAGATTACCCTCTTAATCTAAGGTAGTTAATGATGAAACTTTTCTTTATTCAAAGCGTATGTATAAGTTGTATACTTTTTTAGCATGGAAAAGTCCAGTTAACCAAGCTATTAGGAGGGAAAACGTGGAAGGATTCACTCTATTTATATTTTTATATCTAGTTATTTTGCCAGCTACGCTTACTTTTATATTGTGGAAAGGATTGTTTAATAGTCAGCGTGAATGGGCTGGTTCACTCGTTTTAACGGCACTTTATATCGTTTGGGTATTTTTTAGTGGTCATTGGGATTCGCTCAGTTATTACATCAGATATATTTGGGTTATTATATTTCTTTTCGCGGCCTACCAATCAATTAAAAAGATGAAACCACTTCCCTTCAGGAAACCACCAAGCGTAAAAGGAAAATGGACTACGGGATTTTTATCTATCATCGTAATTATCTTTTTAATCAGAAACATTGCAATCATAGGTAGCTTTTCTACACACGGAGATCAAATTAATCTTTCTTTCCCTTTAAAAGAAGGAACATTTTACGTTGGTCATGGAGGATCTAATACAGAAATGAATTATCATCATGCATACGAACCTCAACAATATGCTTTAGACATTTCCCAATTAAACAAGCTAGGAATGAGAGCAAAAGGAATTTATCCGAAAGAAATTGAGAAATACGTCATTTATGGGGCAGAGTTGTATAGTCCTTGTGAGGGAAGCGTTCTAGAGACAGAAAATAAGCTGCCTGATTTAACACCTCCAAATTCTGACCCGGATAATCCTACTGGAAATTATGTTGCGCTCCAGTGTGACGGGCATGATGCGACCATTTATATGGCTCACATGCAAAAGGGCAGCGTAGAAGTGACAGCAGGAGATAACGTAAAAAATGGTGAGTTGTTAGGACTAGTCGGAAACTCGGGTAATACTTCAGAACCCCATTTACATATTCATGCAGAAAAAGATGGAGTCGGGATAAAAATGATTTTTGACGACAAATACCCTGTGCGAAATAGTTTAATTAAAAATTAACACTTTATTCATAATCAGGACTGCATAGACATATCGATGAAGGGTATTCTGTCGTCTGTAAGCAGTCCTGATTAAACTTTTTTAAAATTTGTATTGTCCAATATATCATTTTGTGATATATTATAGTCAAGATATATCACAAAATGATATAAGGGGTGTTTAGTCGAAAGGACTTGCATTTTCAGAAACAAAGGATATGGAGAAACTAATAAAAAGCGACATCTCATTTGAACTAAAATTATCTGATTAGTTTAAATATAATCCATTAATTAGCTTGACAATATGTTCGTTTAAATATTTAACGGAAAGGATGTTGACCATTCATGGAAACAGTTTTATCGGTGAATCATTTAGAAAAAGCATTTAAAGATAAACAAGTGCTAAAGTCTATCTCTTTTGAAGTTCGAAAAGGAGAAATTATGGCAATCCTAGGCCCAAATGGTGCGGGAAAGTCAACGACAATTCGCAATATCATGGGCATTATGTACCCAGACTCGGGAGAGATTAATTTTGAAAAATATTCCGATATCCCCCGCCATAAAATCGGCTATCTCCCAGAAGAACGAGGGCTTTACAAAAATGTAAAAGTAATGGATATCTTGCTTTACTTAGCTGAATTAAAAGATTATCCCATGAAAAAAGCGAAAGAACGTGCCCTACATTATTTAAAGAAATTTGATCTTGAAGGGAAAGATAACGTAACGATGGAGGAATTGTCTAAAGGAATGAGCCAGAAAGTACAATTCATTTCTTCCATCATTCATGAACCTGAATTATTAATATTAGACGAACCATTTTCTGGTTTAGATCCTGTCAGTCAAGATGTGTTTAAAGATGAAATTCGCGAGTTGGCCGATCAAGGTACAGCTATTCTTCTATCCTCCCACCAAATGAATCTAGTCGAAGAAATTTGTGATCGCTTATTTATGATGCAAAATGGACAAAAAGTTATTTATGGAACCCTTGACGATGTAAAAACAGAATATGCTAACTTTAAGTGTACCATCCGCGGGAAAAACAGTTTATCCGATTTAGAATCAATTGCTGGTGTCGAGCATGTTAGTCAAAACGAAACGACCTCGGTGCTTTATTTAGAAAAGGATATCCAGCCGGCTTCATGGTTGAGACAGTTGCCCGAGGAACTAGCGATTCAGGAAATGTCCCTTGATCGTATTTCGTTACATGAAATATTTATCGATATTGCAACAGACAAAGACTTACTAACTGAAGAAAGAGGTGAAATCCATGCGTAATGCCATAAAAGTAGCCAAATGGGAAATCAAGCGTAATGTAAAAAATAAATCATTTATTATCGGCATATTTATGACCCCTGTGATATTTCTTATCTTTATGCTTATTAGCGGGTTGATGGGGAGCTCTGGTGATGATGCATCTGTAGAAGAAGAAACGACAAATGTCTATGTCAATGACACGATTGGCTTATATGATCGATTGGAAAGTACAGCTGAAGAGTATGCTTTTCGTTGGGAAATGGAGGCAACTGATTTAAGTGAGGAAGAGATGGAAAAAGAGTTGGAAGATAGTGAGGATACTGCTTATATCTTCTTAAATGAACAAACCATTGCAAGTGGACTGATTCCAGTTTACACTACCGACGACATTTCATTTTCTTTTATGAATCAAGTTCAATTGCTAGAATCACCCATTAAATTTTGGCAGGCGGAGGAGTTGGGTCTTTCTGATGAGGAACTCGCAGTTGTTTCATCGCCATTAACTTTCGAGGAGACGACAGCACAGGACTTACAAGAATCGTCAAGTGGGAAAGCAGAGGTCCAAGAAGATTTGATGCAACGGATTGTACCAGGAATATTCGGGGGAATCTTACTTCTGTCGATTGTCTTTACGGGAATGTATATCTTTCAAAGTGCTTCACTGGAGAAAAAGGATAAGATTGCCGAAATTATTTTATCTTCTGTTACACCAGGTGAGCTAATGCAAGGGAAAATCATTGGTTATTTTATTTTGGGTCTCCTGCAGTCTGCTGTTTTGCTCGTCTTTGCCGTGCCATTCGCAATGTGGAAATTAGATTTTCCAGTTCTTGAATACTTGCTCGTTCCACAAACATTATTATTTATCGTCATTGCGATTCTTGGTTACTTGCTTTTCGCCTCTTTATTTGTTGGTATTGGAGCGACATTGGAAGATGTGTCCACGTCTGGAAACTTCCAAAGCTTAGTAATGATGCTACCGTTTCTACCGTTTATATTTATGGGACCTGTCTTTAGCAATCCGGATGGGTTGATTGCCCAGATTGGAACGTACATCCCGTTCACAACACCAGGGGTTTTAATGATGCGGCTGGCAATGCTGGAAGAATGGCCATGGGTTGAAATCATCATTGCCCTTGCGATTCTTATTGTGAGCATTTGGGTATTTATGAAACTAGCAGGAAAAATCTTTCAGGTCGGTATTTTAATGTACGGGAAGAACGCGACACCAAAAGAAATTTGGAGATGGCTGAGAGCTTAAGCTTAAATTATCAAGGTGGCATATTCACACAGTTGAATATGTCACTGTACAATTTTATACAGATAATTTTACCTTCTGTCTTCCTTTACGTGCTTGGACTTAATCCAGGCACTTTTTTATTACACGCTATTCACCTCCTTTTCACTACATCTTCATAGACTATCATTTTATTAGTAGTATAAACCTATTCCGAATTAACTATTTACTTTTATATAAACCCTCCGATATAAACATAAGGAACTACTTAACTAAGCCAATAGACCTAGAACGTTTTATTTGTTTGTCGCTTTTTATTGTAAAAAGTGTTTAGACAAGTGACGAGAAGGTTAATACTTAGGAGTAGTAGCTGTTACTAAGTAATTTGACGAAGGAGGTTTATATGAAAATACGTTTTTTTCTTTTCTATTCAATTGTATTTATGTTCTTATTTTTCTTTACTACTCAAGTAGAAAGTTATGCCGAAACAGAACAAGTGTATGAAGTTGGTACGTCAAACCTTAATGTACGAACTAATCCATCTCATCATGCTCCAGTAATCGGCCATCTACAAGCAGGTGAACGAATAACTGCATTTAAGGAGGAGCATGGTTGGGTGCAAACTTATTATAATGGAGAGAGTGTTTGGGTTGCTTCCCAATATCTGTATCCGGTGGAAACGATGCAGGTGCAAGTCAATCAACCATCTCAAGCGACTGAGGAAGTAAGAGTGACCGCTTCAGGAGTAAACATAAGATCAGGTCCTGGAACTAATTATTCTATTATAAGTTCAGCAACATCAGGAGATACATATCGTTTAATGGAAACATCAGAAGAATGGATTAAGATTTCATTAGAAAATGGCAGTGGCTGGATTGCGGCAGACTTAACAAGCAAGTCATCAACAGATAATCAAATTCAAGAAGTAGCAAGCCAGCCAGTAAATGGCTCACTCGCTGGATATAACATTGTTCTAGATCCTGGACATGGAGGAAAAGACCCTGGTTCCATTGGATTTAACGATGTTTATGAAAAGGACTTAATCAATCCAACGACCGACAAGATTGCTCAACATTTAAGAGATGCAGGTGCTACTGTAATTTTAACTAGAAAAGGAGATTCATATATTTCACTTGATGAGCGTATACGATTAAGTAATTCATATCATACAGATGCGTTTATAAGTATTCATTATAATGCTTTCCCTGTCCCAATTGTCAGAGGGACAAGCACTTATTATTATGATGGTGGAAGAGATAAAGATTTAGCCCAAACCATTCAGACGTCACTAACACAGGTGAATTCTGTATATGACCGAGGTACTCGTCAAGGAGATTTTAAAGTCTTACGGGAAAATAAAGACTTAGCTGTACTAATTGAACTCGGTTTTATTACGAATCCGGATGAATTGCAAAATGTCCAATCCCCGGCTTTCCAAGACGAAGCCGCTAAGGCGATTACCAATGGGTTAATTAATTATTTTAATAATTAAAAGAAAGCTGTCCTAAGAGGGCAGCTTTTTGTGTGTTTTTGAAATTGCATAAATCACATACCTATTTTGAATGTATCTATGGAAAAAGTGATATGCGAGATGGGAACCACGTTGTTTTGGATATAACTTCACAATAAGTGATACGTGAGAAAGACCCACGTACTGGTTTTCGATGGAATCTAAGAAAAAGTATCCAGCTAGACCTATTAATCTATAAAAATTCTTATCCCCTTCCTATCCTCTTCCTCCGCATCCTATATACTATTTCGAACTGACACCTTCTTTGTTATACTTAAATCAACTTTTAAAAGGGGGAGGTTTTACAAATGGACGAGCAAATTCAAAATATGGTTAACGATATTCAAGAGCAATTCCAACTAAACAATTATTTCCTAAAAAGATATCATATTTTTCATGAAAAACGCAGCCTAACTGAAGGTAATTATATTTTAAACATGGAATGGTTCCCTAATCAGCCAAAAGAACAGCAGGAAGATGAAGATCTAAATCCTAAAGGCACCGTATCCATCGATATTGATTTTCATAGCAAAGAACTCTATCGGATTATTTTTGTTGGTGGCATATCTAATCCTGATGCAAAGGATATATTCCCTACCACGGATAAAGCAGATGTTATTCATTGGGTAGAAGAAACTACAGGATTAATCTTTGGTAAACAATTTAAAATCGAGAGTGAAAAAGGGAATACATTTTATTTTCGTGCTGCAATCGATAATATTAATGCCGCTCCTGGTGGTATGATTCATGTTGAGTTCAACGAGAAAGACGAACTAACTCTCTTTTCTATTGATGGGCTTTTCCCAACCGAAGACAAAGTAGTGTGGGAGCCTTTTTCCCTTTTACCGGAAAACATGGGAAACTTCTTTAAGGAGCAACTTCAGCTAGTAGAAGTTCCTGTGGAAGAAGACGAGAAATGGATGCCCGTTTATATGATTGAGGAATTGTATGTCAAAAATGATGGTGAAGTAACTCTCCCATATGATTCATTGAATAAGGATATAATGAATATAAAATTAGAATGGTCCGCTCCTTTACAAGGGCCGTTTAACCCAAAAGAGGAAATGGACTTATCCACTGAAGTGACAGTGGATCAAGCAGTGGCAAACAATCCACATCCGGACAATATTCCTCTATCTGATCATGAAAAGGAAGCGGCAATTAATGGAGCAAGAGATTTTTTACGCCAAAAATTTCCTGAAGAGTCAGGTGAATGGCTTCTACATTCCATCTATCGGAACAGTGGGTATATTGTTTGTGAATTAAAACCTATTCAGAAAACCACCCGTGCTTTTTCACGAAAAATAAAAGTAATTATGGATCAAAATACACTTGAAGTCATTAATTATATAGATAACAAAATTATTTTAGAAATGTTTGCTGAATATAAAGAAGCCAATGAAGTTTCTATCACGCAAGGTAAAGCTTATGAAAAGCTGAAAAACTACTTTAAAGTCAGCCCGACCTATGTTTACCACCGTGATGAAGATATGTATTATTTGTATGGAAAGATTGATTCGAAGTATGGGGTCATTGCAACAACAGGAGAGATTGTTCATTTGGATAATTTGTAATTTAGCTTGTCAATCCTATGCGGGCTGATTACAAGTAAACGCCCTATTCGCATATTAAAGCTAAGGGCGTTTATTCTTTTAGAACATATTGCAATGAGTTGTAATCTGAACATTATTTCCTTTTTGAAGACTGGTTTATTTGTTCTTCTTCTCTTTTCCAAGGGGGATCTCCAATTTCATGTAATTTAGCGTTGATCTTATAGATAGAATAGGGGATTAGAAAACTTAAAACCGTACAAATTAATATAAGTTTATTTGGTAAAAATCCTATAATATTTTCCCACATAATAAACCTCCAAAATACAAAGGAAAATTAATTTATATATTCATGTTCTTTGCTCTTAGCACGATCCGTTGCACCTACTTCACGTATTTGAACATCGGCTGAAACGTTTATACGACTATTCGCAAAATAATTCTCACCTGCTTCCCAATCTTTTTTTATTTTTTTCCAAATCGGGTAATGTTTTCGCTTTAAAACCTCATCTATATTTAAAATATCAAGTTCATATTCCTTTTGTGCCTTTTCAATAGTCTGTTTGGCAATTTGCTCAATCCTTTCAGCAATCTTTCCCTCCATTTTCGCTATATATGAAGGATTTAAAAGTGTTTTACTTCCATACATTTCAGCAAGGTCACCTTCAGCTTTTATATTTATAGAAACTTCCATACTTTTCGGGTCTTCTGGATTTACGTTTATCTTACTTTTTGTACCTTCAAGATTAAATGCCATAATATGATCTTCAACCTTAAAATTAATCACTCCCCCATTTATATCTCCCTTCATTAAGTTCAACCCTTTTGTTTCTAAACCACTTAAACTACCAACCATTTTATCCTTCAATCCATTAAATACAGCTGCCCCATTATAATTGACTCTATTTTCATTTATTGAAATTTTAGGGAGAATATAGCTACTTTCGTTTAATAAGTAACTATGTATTTCTCCTAAGGTTACAGGCTTAATCATATCCATTGATTTATAAGTGTTCTCTGTAATCATATCAATATGTATAACGGGTAGTTTTTCGGGTTTCGGATTAATATCAAGTATATCCATAGCCTTATCTTCAGCTATGATAACCTTAATCCCTCTGCGCATTTCTTGGTCACGTAAAAACACGTCCAACATACTGGCGAACAACTCGGTATCATGAGCAACGTCTGCAGAGACAATCAAAACCCTTAAATGTTCATAAAAAGGAGGACGACTAATTGTACGCAGCAATTTTCGGTTAACCGCAAATATGCTTTCACCAGAGGTTGTTAAATTAATGAAAGGCTCTTCATCATTACCTTCACTAGATGGAGTCCCTAATCCCACAGGAGAAACCATTTGATTTGTCATAGATAATTTTATGTCTCCATCAGTTTCATCCCTAACCTTATCAATAGCTGTCCCAATGATAAATCCATGCTCTTCAATATTAACTTGATCCCAGCAACCAGTTAGTAAAAATAGCATAAGGAAATAAACAGTTATTCGTATAAATGATCGACTAACCACTTGACTTCACTCCCCTTAACTTACCAACCACGAGTAATAAGACAGTTACAAATATGGTATATATAAAAACTGCATTACCAATATAGGCTCCAAACATAGACACCTCAATCAAGTCTTGTGGATACATGGACGTAACATATACCAATGGAGATAAAATAAATAATATTTTATGTTTTGATGTATTCTTAAAAATCGATGTTAATGCAAAAACGGAAATATCAAAGGCCAACGCTGTTGTATTAAAAATAGCCATAATCCAAATCGTAAAAAAAACAGACTCAAATCGTTCAAAAAATTGTCCAGGAACTTCTGCTCCTTTTGCTAACTCTATTGTTGGAAATATTAAATTACGAGTGACTTCATTTCCAAATACTGCAATACAAGCAATAAAAATGAACGTATATAACACAAGGGGTATACACATACCAATAACCACGCGTTTTGGTGCTTTTTTTGTTTTTTTAACAAGAGAGGTATAAAACAATAAAATAAAAACTCCAACGTAAGAGGTGGGGGCAGACACCAATCCTTTCATGTGTCCTGTAAAGCTTGTTTCAAATATCGGAAATAAATGATTCCACTCCATTCGATTAATACTAAATAAAATAACCAACGAAGAAATGAAAAGAATAATAGGCAAAAACAACATATTTAAACGAAGTAGCCCAACCCTTGACCCTGAAACGGCATAAATAACTACAAGTAAAAAGACAAGTGCAATAACTTCGACTGGTGTACGGCTAAATAAATATTCTTTGGAGATATCAGCTATCGATCGAATCTGAAATAAAGCTATTTGTAAGGAAAGAATGGCAAAGAGAAATGTTAAAACAATTGCTACGGGCTTCGTAACAATACGGGATGAATAAGATAAAAATGATTGATGTGGGAAACTGGCTGCCAATTTAGCTACGATCCAGGTAATCCCAATGACAATCATTCCTCCAATCAGAATTGAAATCCATCCATCAGCAGCTATGGTCACGGAAGCCAGCAGTCTCGGGAAGGTAAGGACACCGACACCTATGATAATGGAAGGCGTTGCAACCATGAGTTCCCATTCACTAATGTACTTATCCGCATAGTCAAAATGTTTCACAGATCTTTCCCTCCCGAATCAGCAGATTTAACATCCTCGGTTTGCATATACTTTGGTCGTTTAGTTATAACCGGAATTGGTGCACGAATAATGAGATCATGCCAATCCCTTAAAAACATCGGAGCAAATGGAGCAGAGTAAGGAACACCAACAC
>Ga0079226_10001437_pt1 | contig 18289 bp, 16 predicted proteins | sample Poulit2014_FD_76345 | JGI IMG/M metagenome (GOLD analysis project Ga0079226, IMG submission 76345) | Agricultural soil microbial communities from Georgia to study Nitrogen management - Poultry litter 2014 | ecosystem: Environmental > Terrestrial > Soil > Agricultural land | place: USA: Georgia...
AATATATTGTTCGGTCCCTCTATTATTGCCTTTTTCGCACTAATTGCAATATTGCCAATTTATCTGTTAGTTTTCCCTTTTTTCATGAGACTTTCAAATGAAGAAGCACCTTTTAATTAATGGGATAAAGTGGTTCTATGTTAAATTGTACTAATGAGTTAAAGTCCATCTGTATTTAACATGCTTTGCGCGGTGGAGGAGGGTGATATCTAGAAACCCATTTCATTCACTTAAGATTAGACAATTGTTTCTCCATGAATTAGAGCTGAAAACGATCTTGCCTGCCCAGTTTCCTAGAATTCTGCTGACTTGTGAGCGGAAACGTCTCCAGCGCACACAAGTCCTTAGTTTTTTGCTGACTTGTGAGCGGAAACGTCTCCAGCGCTCATAAGTCCCTAGCTTCCCACTGACTTGTGAGCGGAAACGTCTCTAGCGCATACAAGTCCCTATCTTTCCGCCTACTTGTGAGCGGAAATTGATGCGAAAAGGTAAGAGATGCTTTAGTAACCTACGCCGCTTTCCGCCGTCCAGCCTCACCCAATCGAGAAAGAATGACCGCTTTCTCAGTCCTTTTCGGACACGGCTCTTCTGACAGGAGCCTTTATAGGATTCCTCCGCCATCGTGTATGTCTAGCAATCATTCAATATCGTCGACTTTATCAAGGTAAGCGATTTTCTCCACAAAACCATTTATTATAGAACTCAAAGAAATACGATCACATCTATCATCTCCTGATAAACATGACCGTATGATTATTATTTACTTAATTCGTTTTCCATCATCATCAAGTAAAGGATAAACTCCTTCTTCATCATGTGTCTCTGGTCCGACGACAGCTGGATTGAACACACAGATCAAGCGCATATCCTCTTTACCACCACGTAAATAGTGCTCATCATTTTCGTTTAAAGCATACATGGTACCATCTTTGAGTGGATACACTTTACCGTCTTTAATCGTTTCGATTTCACCATCACCAGCGACGCAGTAGACTGCTTCTAAATGATTTTGATAATGAATATGAGTTTCTGTTCCTGCATAAATAATCGTTTCGTGGAAAGAAAAACCCATATTATCTTTTCTTAATAATATTCTGCGACTAGTCCACGTTTCAGCTTTTGTTTCATTTTCTGTTCCAATAATTTCATCTATATTTCTAACAATCATGCGATAATTCCTTCCTCATCTATAGTTTTTCGATTACTTCTTCGATACTTTCTTCGATAATATCAAAACCAGCTTGTAAACCAGCTTTATCTATCATTAATGGAGGTAAAAACTTAAATACTTCACCTTTAGGTCCTGACGTTTCCATTAATAATCCTTTTTCAAATGCTTTTTCACAAATTTCTCCTGCAAGTCCATCGACACCACATGCGACCCCTTGCATTAAGCCACGACCACGCGCTTTGGCTTTTAATTCAGGATATTTTTCAATTGTTTCAATAATAAATTGTTTTAAAAACTCACTTTTATCTTGAATATCTTCTGCAAATAGATCATTTGTCCAATATTCAAGTGCCTCTGTTGCTGCAATGAAAGCTAAGTTGTTACCACGGAAGGTCCCATTATGTTCACCTGGTGTGAATACATCCAACTCTTCTTTTAACAATGTAATAGACATGGGAAGTCCGTAACCACTTAGAGACTTAGATAGGCAAACGATATCTGGCTCAATGCCAGCAGGTTCAAAACTGAAAAATGTACCTGTTCGACCACATCCAGCTTGAATATCGTCGACAATTAATAAGATACCTAATTTATTGGCGATTTTTTCAATACCTTGTAACCATTCGATGCTAGCAGCGTTAATACCACCCTCACCTTGAACAGTCTCTAAAATAATAGCGGCAGGTAGTTCTACACCTGTACCACCTTTTGTTAGATAGCTTTCAATAAAGGAAAGTGATTCTTCTGTTGTCACAAATTTATCAAAAGGCATCGACACTGAATGATGCAAGGGTACACCCGCACCTTTTCTAATTTTTTCATTACCTGTAATTGATAAGGCACCAATGGTCATTCCGTGGAATGCGTTTGTAAATGACATAATGGTTGTTCTTCCCGTCGCTTTACGAGCGAGTTTAAGTGCACTCTCTACTGAGTTGGTTCCAGTAGGGCCGGGAAACATTACTTTATAATCTAAGTTGCGTGGTTCTAGAATAATTTCATTAAACTTCTCTAAAAATTTTCCACGAGCAACTGTAGCCATATCTAAACTATGTGTAATTGAATCATTGGCGATATAGTCGATAAGCAACTGCTTCATCTTGTCATTGTTATGACCATAATTAAGCGTTCCAGCACCAGCGAAAAAGTCGATATACTCCTTTCCGTCTGTGTCCCAAAGCTTATATCCTTTCGATCTTTCAAAAACAGTTGGAAAACTACGACTATAGCTTCTTACATCCGACTCTAATGACTCAAAAGTTTCCATAGTAACATTTTCTTTTTCAGCGATTAACATTTAGTTAATTAAACCTCCATTATTTTTTTAAAACTAAATTATGAATTAATTGAATATTGGGCCAATTCTGAACGTGAATTCGGCTTCATGACCTTCACCTGAGAATTGCTTTTCTGTAAAACATTCACTAACAACACATTTTGTATTATTTTTCTGAGCAAATCCATCGAACAAACGTCGAGAAGGTATATTCGACGGAGTAACAGTTGCTTCAATAAATTCGATTGACCGCTCCTTATTAACTCGCGCCAATAATTGGGCGATTAACTTTGTCGCGATTCCGTGCCCTTTGAAGCTACCATCTACTGCTACTTGCCAAATGAATAGCGTATCTGCTTGGTCGGGAGGAATAAAGCCGGAAATGAATCCAATTACTTCGTTATCGCTCACGGCGAGTATTGAAGTATCACTAAAGTATTTCCCCCACAATAGGTAGCTATATTCGGAATTGACGTCTAACACTTTTGATTCACGTACGATCCGAAACATTTCCTTACCATCATCTGCAGTAGGCTTACGAAATTCAATCATCTTGTTTTTTGATTTTACTACAATCTTTTCGTCTATCGTAGAAAGGCTAACGATGACGCACCTCCTAATGTTTGATGTGCTAACGATAGTAACATGCTCAGATTATATGTCAACCGGCTCAAAAATGGGCTCGTTTTGCTAAAAAATTGTAAAAAAGGTATCATGTTAAAATCGATAAATTAGCCTAAAAAAATGAATTATCAAATCAAAAATAGCACTTTTTTATTGGAAATTAAATGGAAAAATAAAAACTCGCTACTCCTTGTTATGTAAGTCTGTAAAGCAATAATTTTTTCTAAGAAAAAACGTCTGAAAAAAATCTATTTTCTTTTATTAAATTCAGATAATTCTGCGTGTTTTATGCTCGATAATTCGGTGGTAAAAAATGTCGTATAGGTAAAATATGGAAATAAAAAGCGGAGACGTTCACAAAGTTGTCACAAAAAGTTAACAATTTAACTTGTCTTTTTTACTCGTTTTGAATTTCATATGTTCAAAAGAAATAGATGGTGAAATATACATTTCATTATAACAATAAATGACATTTAGAAAGTTGCTTAGTCCTCACATAAGATAATAAAAAAGATTACAGTAAAATAAATGTTTACTGTAATCTTTTGTTTACCTACTTGTCTATTTAAGAGGAGACAGCTCAAGCTGTTAGCTAATCTTATTTCATGAGTTATTTAATACTCAATTTCACCTGTCCAAGTCGACATCCCTTCGCTAACATTTACGATATCGAACCCTTCTTGGATCAGAATGTTACTTGCTGCGATTGAGCGATTTCCACTTCGACAAATGATGACGTATTTTTCATCGACTTGTAAGGGGCCAAACTCATTATTTTCTAAATCGGAAAGTGGTGCATGTACCGCACCTGGAATATGACCCTCATTAAATTCATCAATTTCACGGACATCGGCGACAATATATCCATCAGCAACATAGTCTTCAACAGCTTCAAGGTCAATGGTTTCATACTTCAAGCTCACTTGGCTCGGTGAAGCAGGGTCGTTTACATCTTCTATATCGTCTGCTGTATCATTGTTACAAGCAACAAATGTAAACAAAATGGCTAAAAGGATTAAAGATTTTCTCATGGCAACCTCCAGGTAAGCATTCAATATACCTATTATAGTATATGAACAGCCGCATATACTACTAAATGAGCTAGTTAGGCAGGATAAGAATAGCCTTGAGCTAATAAGTTGCCATGCATTATGTGGCTGAATAAAGTTAAGGGTGAGGAGGTCGGAAAGTGAAGAAAATTGAAGGACATCACCATATCTCAATGATAACGAAAGATATTCAAGAAAATAACTATTTTTATAAAAATATATTAGGATTACGGCGTGTGAAAAAGACAGTCAATCAAGATGAACCATCGATGTATCATCTGTTTTATGGAGATAGAACAGGTAGCCCGGGAACAGAGCTCACCTTTTTTGACATGCCTTATGCTGGGCAAACCTATCGGGGAACGAATGCATTTACTCGGATCGGTTTAGTTGTTTCTTCGATAGAAAGTTTACTCTATTGGAAGAATCGTTTAAATGAATTCGAAGTAGCTTATGAAGAAGGTGACTATGCTAATCGACAAGCGATTTATTTTGAAGATAGAGATGGTTTACCTTTGGCCATTCAAGTAGAAGCAGGTGCAGAGCCGGCCTTATTTACCCCTTGGGACAAATCGCCTGTCCCGTCTGTCCACCAAATTAAGGGCATGGGTACCATCGAAGTGCGTGTACGCCGCTTGCAAAAGTTAATCCGTACCTTATCGGAAATTTTTCACTACAGGGTCTTCCCCCAAGGCGAGAGTCGCAGCTTATTTCAATCGCAAGCAGGGGAAATTTTTGGTGAGATTTTATCCATTGAAGAAGATGGGCCAAATGAGAAACCAGGAAGGGGAAGTATTCATCATTTAGCGATTCGTGCAAAAGACGAGGCGGAATTGCGGTATTGGGATGAAAAGATTCGTAAACGTGGCTTTCAGACAACAGGCGTGTTGGAACGTTATTATTTTAAAAGTGTTTATTTTCGCGAGTCGAATGGGCTTATGTTTGAACTGGCGACAGATGGTCCAGGATTTATGAGAGATAGTGATGAGGCCTCACTAGGAGAACAACTTGATTTACCGCCGTATTTGGAAGCAAAGCGTGAATCCATCGAAGCGTCTTTGCCGTCGATTGAAGAATAATCTAGTGATTAGGATAACTAAATAATAAAAAGCGGTCCCCACGAATAATGTTAGCATGATATCGTGAGGGCCGCTCTTTTTTTATGTGTTTGATAAAAGTTTATTAACTTCCCACAGGTGTCCCGCCTTCATAAGGGTGGATAATAACGAAACCATCTCCTTCAAATTTCAGCTGGATGGATTCGCCACTCCCTCTACCGACGAGAGTACGCATACTAATATCTGTTTGGATATCAGGCTGTAAATGACCTGACCAAGCAACGGTCGCACTAGGATCCGTATAGATTGGCTGACCTGGACGCACGTGTAAAGTTAAGGGGTCGAAATGGGTTGTGATAGCTACCTTACCAGTGCCGTTTAAATGAATGTTAAATAAACCACCAGCCATCATGCCGGCTACTTTACGCATCATTTTAATATCCCAGTTTATCGATGGTTCAAATGCTAGTAAATCATTACCATTAACCGTAATTGACTCCTGTAATAAATCGAAAATAATAATCTTTTTACCATTATCAGCCAAGTAAAGTTGACCATGTCCCGACGCTTTCATAAGTGACGTTCCTTCTCCTGTAAAGGCTCGCTTGAACATTTTACCGACACCATGTTCTAGCATACGCTCTCGCTCAAACTTGATTTTCCCTGTGTAGGAGACCATAGAACCCATTTTGGCCCATACATAATCAGTTAAATTAACTTCTAAAATGCGCGATGTTTCTAATTCGAAAAATTCATTTTTACTGTCTAGCTGGCTCGTTTCGTCAATGAATTGATTGATAGAGTATTTACTCATAACTTTGCCTCCTCGAATGAAACTTGTGTATATCTATTATAACGGAATGTATGTAGAAAAAATACGACAGGGAGGATAATTTTAAAATAATTAGCTCGCGATTGGGAAATGGATTTGTTTCACTATATACTTATAGAGAATAGAAAAGAAATTTAATTTACAGTTTCTTGCGAAAGTAGTGTAAAGGTGGAATTTACTTGATAAAATCTAAAAACGATGCCTTGATATTAGAAGCGGAGTTGGCTGAGTTACAAAGTGAACTCGCCGTCTATGATGAAGCCTACTTTAACCAAATCATTGCGAATAATTGGCAGGATTTAAAGCGCAAAGCAATGATAGAACATTTAAAGTTAATGCCGATGGCGAGCTTGTCTACATTGGAATCGGGTATACCAATCAATTGGCTTGTGGCGAGTGGCCATGAGACGATTTATGATATTCACGACTTAACAAAAGAGCAATTAATGACTATCGATGGAATTGGTGTCGTTTTTGCCGAGGCCATTTATACCGCTGTAAAAAAAATAAAGAAATCCGTGCAAAAAGATGTCCTAGCTAAAATAGACCCTGACCAGGCAGGTCCAGAAGAGTTGGCCTTATTACAAAGTGTTTATAAGAAGCGCTACTTAAGCAAAGAAATTGTAGCCTTGCAAGCTGACCTAAAGAAATTTTTGAGACGAATTAACAGGGATATAGAGCTTGCCAAGAAACAACGCAATTTCTTTTTTAGATTGTTCCAGCCAAAGCAAGAGTTAGAAGAAATCAAGGAAGCCTTTGCAAATTTAAATACAAGTTTTGTACAAGAAGCCTATGCAACCATTAAAGAAAATTTTAACCATGTAAGAAAATTTTCTCTTGATGACAGTGCTTTACTAGAACATTATATAGAAGAAAATATCGCCTATTACGTCGAAATTGAAAATGTTATTGGTGTTGACCCATCGAAAACAACGGATGATCTACCTAGTGAAATTATTGAAGAAATAAATGAATTTCCCATTAATATGGAGGGCTTGGAACTAGAGTTCCGAAGTTATCAATTGTTCGGTGCAAAGTATGCACTCCATTTTAAACGCACCTTGCTAGGCGATGAAATGGGTCTAGGGAAAACAGTGCAAGCCCTTGGTTTAATCAATCATCTGTATCAAGCAGGAAAAGGGTATTCCATGGTTGTCGCGCCTTTAAGTATTTTGTCGAATTGGCAACGTGAAATAAAGAAGTTTTCCGCAATACCAGTATTTATCTTTCATGGTTCACAGCGAGATAATGAGTTTATGAAATGGCAAGATAAATCTGGTGTCTTACTAACGACATATGAACATACCGCTCATTTAAAGATGGAGGATCAAGCCTTGCAAGCCTTAATTGTGGATGAAGCCCACTATGTGAAAAATCCTGAAGCAAGACGTTCACAAAACGTCTACCACTTAAGTGGTCGTGCAGAATATGCTCTATTTATGAGTGGGACGCCCTTAGAAAACAATGTTGAAGAAATGAAGCAGCTCGTGACCGTTTTAAATAATGAAGTAGGTCGTCGTCTATCTGAACACTTATATTTATTAGAACCAAGAAAGTTTAAAGAAACAATTCAAGAAGTATATTTAAGAAGAAATCGATCAGATGTCTTAGAAGAATTACCTGAATTAGAAGAAAAAAGAGAATGGGTCCCATTTGGCAGAAGCGAGTTAACAGTCTATTATCGGGCTGTAGAAGAAGGTCAATTAATGTTAATGAGACGGGCAGCTTGGCTAGGGGGAGGTCCTGAACAGTCACCAAAATTAAAACGACTTTTAGAAATATGTGATAATGCAGAAGCAAACGGCCATAAAGTGCTCGTTTTCTCCTTTTTTAAGGATGTCCTTAAGGTCGTCCACAAACATTTAAAGGGACGTAGCTTTGATGTTATATCGGGAGACATATCAAATCAGCGGCGACAAGAGATAATTGATGAATTTACAAAAGCGAAAAAAGGTTCTGTATTAATTAGTCAGATTACAGCTGGGGGAGTTGGTTTGAACATTCAAGCGGCCAATATCGTTATTTTATGCGAGCCACAGTGGAAACCATCGATAGAGAATCAGGCAATTAGCCGGGCTTATCGTATGGGGCAATCAAGGAAAGTACTCGTTTATCGCCTACTAACGGAAGAAAGCATTGACGAAAGTATGTTAGAAGTTTTAGGACAGAAAGCGGCATTATTTGACTTGTACGCACGTGAATCTGTTATTACCGATGTAACCTCACCGGATCTAGACGAAAACATCACTAAACAAGTCCTCGAAATGGAGAAAGAAAGAGTCGAAAAGCAAGTTGCAAAGCTATAAATAAATGGTTTAGAAACCCATGTGTAAAGCACGTGGGTTTTTGTTTTGGGTAAAATTTATGTGGCTAGTCATAAACGAGGAGTTGCTACGTATCTTGTATTAAGCATCGTTTTATAAATGCCTTTTGTTAAAAACGAGCTGCCCTAGACTAGGACAAGTATGTGTAATTTTTCTGAGGTGATAAATTGAATGGGAAAATGGGATTAATTGGTGCTGTAGCCATGTTAATGGGGGCGATGATTGGTGCGGCAGTCTTCGTTTTACTTGGGCCTTTAGCTAAGTTAACGGGTCCATCGCTACCACTTGCTTTCTTATTAGGAGCCTTGCCAGCCTTTTTTGGTAGTGCTTATTATATTCAGCTCGGGTCTATGTTTCCAAGTACAGGTGGAACTTACCTGTATACAAGCCGATTGTTAAGTCCGACCTTAGGTGTTCTCGCCGCCTTTTGGATCTTGTTTGCAGGTATCGGAGCTAATGGCATGTTAGCTTTAGGCTTTGTTAATTACATTAGTTTTTATTTAGGACAACTACCGATAAAGTCGACGGCGATTTTAATTATTATTGTTTTTGTTATTATTAATTTATTTGGCATGCGTTTTTCAAGCTTGTTACAAATCTACATGGTCATTTGGATGGTTGGCTCACTTTTATTATACATTGTATCTGGCTTATTCGAACTTCAAAGCCCCAGTTTTATTTCTGTCGATAATGAGCCCTTTTTTAGAAATGGCCTAAGTGGCTTGCTCATGGCGACGGTTCTTTCGTTTTATTCCTATGCCGGCTATGGATTAATAACGGAAATTGGCGGTGAGATTCGCAATTCTCATAAAAACACGCCGCGCGCCATAGCGATTAGTTTATTATTAGTAACGGCTATTTACATGGGGGCTGCCTATGTGTCGACGAAGGTCATTCCACTGGAAAAATTCATCAGCTTTACTGCTTCTTTACCGATGGCGGCGACTTATTTTTTACCCGATTTGGGCGTGCATGTCATCGCAGTGGGAGGCTTGCTCGCTTTATTTACCTCTTTAAATGCCATGTTGCTTATTTTCCCCCATGAGTTGTATGTTATGGCGCAAGATCGTTCAGTTTCGCCCTTGTTTTTAGTGAAAGTAAAAAGGTTTAATACACCTTATTTTTCCTTGATTTTAGTTGGTTTTATGACGATAACATTAATTCATTTAGGATTTTCGGAAAGGGTATTTGCGACGATGACGGTCATCGGTTTTCTACTAGCAAGTATCTTAATGGGATTTGCTTCCTTGAAAATATTTTCGAAGGCCCAAGCTCCATATGAAGCGGCTACTGTCAAAATTCCGAAGCCACTTCTCCTTTTCTTCAGTGTGCTAGGTATCGGATGCAGTTTACTTTTCACTGTATTCGCTTTTATAGATGAACCATTAGTTGGTTTTATGGCGATGGCTGTTGGACTTTTCGGCGTTTTGTATAGTGTTGTTTATATGCGAGGTAGAAGCGAGGGTAACTTAGCTATCGATAAATATTTCGAAAAAAGCTAAGTAAAGGGCTTGTTTTAAGAGTAAAGATACAGAAATGGATTATTTTTGAAAAAATCATCTAATATAGAAAGAATTTTATGAGACCGTATGGTAATATGATAGGTAATCTTATAACTAATAACTATATACTAGGCGATAGTGCAGGTTCAGTTGAGCATGTCTCCTAAACAATCATCGATAAAACTATTTAAGGAACGATAATATGAAAAAAATACTCACTATCATGTTAGCAGCGACTGTGATTGGATTTGGATTAACGAAAGTAAATTTATTAGAAGGAAAAAGTATTGTTATATTGGCAGAGGAAGAAGTTGACGGTGGGGAAGGCGATAATTCGAAGCCCCCAAGTGACAATGAGAAGCCAGAAGAAAAACCGGACCCAACACCAGAACCAACACCAGAGCCGAAACCTGAACCGCCAAAAATAGATCCACCGAAACCAGATCCGCCGAAATCCGAACCGAAACCTGATCCGAAACCGAACAAAAAGCCCAAACCAAGTACCAAGCCAAAAAAAGATAACCATTCAAAAATAAATTCCACATCCAAGAACAAAACTTCAAATTCTAGTGGAACTAGTGGGGAATCGTCAAACAATCGACAAGCACCGTCTACTAATCAAGCATCTCAACAAGCATCTGAACCAGCGCCTACTCCTCATACAACTCAGGAAGAGCCAGGAATGTATGAAGCAGAGGAAGGGCCTGTAACAGAGCCGATTGAGGAAGAAATTGAAGAAGAAAATGAAGAAAATTCCGAAGAAGAAATGGATGAAGAAGAAACAAGGTTAGATCTAAACAAATTAAAGCAAATAGAAGTGATGATTCGTCAAGAAGACGGTAAGTTTTATGTCATTTATAAAGATGACGATGACAAGGTGGTAAAGCAAGAAATTACGAAAGAAGAAGCGATAGAATTAGGCTACGAAGATAATGAAGTAGTAGAGAAGGAAGATGAACAAGTCGACGCCATTGACCTAATGTCGAATAGCTCCCATAGTAAACTGAAAAAAATATTCGGCATGATAGCTGTGGCACTTGTATCATGCGGTTTAATGGCTGGGACCTACCTATATTATCGTAAAAAAGTCGCTTAACATAAGGCAAAATTAAATAAATTAGAAAAAAGTATTCCCTTTAAAGCAAGTAGAAAAAATACTTACTTTAGCTGGGGATATTTTTTGTGGATCTAAGCGACCTCAATATAGTGGTTCACATACTTTCTAATGTGGGAACTGATTTTGTTTTACTTCGGTAAATAAATTTTCTTTCTCAATAGCGACGACAGGTTCTTCATTGGTGTCCGGCATCCTAGTGCCGTGTAACTGTTCGAATAGGTGTTCAATGGCTGCGTGGAGTTCTTCATTATCTTGTTTGCTTACAGGACGGGCTTTTTCTGTTAAGACATAGTCTAGACGTCCGCTTGATTCTAAGGTTGCTAATTCAATTTCATCAATAGAGGCGATATTGTTTTGACGCAAAAACATATGTAATTGGTTTGTCGTTAAATGTAGTTTTACTAATTCCTTTTCGTTAATACAGCCATTTTTAATGACGATTTTCACTTTACCAGTAATTACTTTTTCTAGGCGATTTGATTTTAATTGAAAAGACTCTAAAAAAAGTAAGGTTATAACTAAAACAAGTCCGACTAAAAACGATTGCCAAACACATTTACTCGTCACCGGTTAGATGATCAAGGTTCCAATAGAAATCATTAATACCGTCTCTGCTAAGGTCATTTCGGAAATTGTTTTTCGCCCTGCAATCCGAAGTAGTAGTGTTCCGATCAACACGATTACGACAGCTTTCCAAATGAAATCCATTTCCACATTATCACCTCTCCTCCTAGTCTTAACAAATACAAGTGAAATATGTATAGATAAATGACCATATTAAGCTTTCGGACACTTTTTAAAGGCATACATTTTTCCTTATTGGGGGCGGGCTATATGATTTCTGAGTTAAGTGGGGGATTTGTTTTCTTTTTGTCGAAAATGGAAATACTGTTTATATAGGGAGGGATCTTGCATGGGAAGTATAACCGTGACGAGTGCTATTTTGCTGATTACAGCTTGGACGGCCCTTATCGAATTTGATAGTTATAGTGAAGAGAAAAAAAGGAGTATTATTGAAAAAATAAAGATGACCCCGCTTTATTGGCTAATCATTGCGCTGTTACCATTAGGCCTTGTGATTAATGGGATAGGGGTCATCATCGGCTCAAGCCAACTTCTTCTCCTAGCTGCCTCCATGATTCTTATTCAATCATTAATAATCGCCGCTATCTTATGGAATGCAACAGCTTGGAAAGGCATCATGTTGTTTATTATCATCATTGGCTTAGGCTTGGTCTTATTTCTTCCTCTAATTGTATGATAGCTATTTCAACTAAATTTCCTTACTATTTCTTCATGCATGCCACGCTCAGGACAACTTTGTCTATGAGCTTTTTTTGTGTGTTTTCCCTACTTGTCAACCATTTTTCTCCTACTCGAATCTTCCATAGAAACTTCCTTATTTTTATAAAAAATTGCGGATTTTCTCTATTACTGTCACTTGACGCGCTAATAATATGACACGATGTGATAAAATAGAAAGAGAAGTTTTTTTAATTTTTAAACAAAAAATAACATAAAGGTTGTGCTATCTATGATTATCCACCCATTTCAACAAAGGCAAAGTTTACCTATTTCTTTAGATGAAGCTTGGGAATTCTTTTCTAACCCACAAAACTTACCTAAATTAACCCCAGATTGGATGCATTTAACCTTTAAAGAAAACATTCCAAATAACATGTCTGTTGGAATGAAAATGACACAACAAGTGAAACCTTTATTTGGAATTCCTCTTACATGGGTAACAGAAATTACACAGATTGAAGAAAAGGTGTACTTCGTTGATGAGCAACGTATCGGACCTTATCGTTTTTGGCATCATGAACATCGTTTGCATGAGCGGCCATCAGGTGTCGAAGTGATCGATAGCTTACACTATGCCTTGCCTTTTAATCTATTGGGAGAAATCGCTCATCAATTATCCGTTAAAAAGAAAGTTGCTGAAGTGTTTGAATATCGCTATGAAACATTAGAAAATCTATTTGGGAAATAGAAAAACTCTTGCTATAAGCAATAATTAACAATAGATTCCTACATCGTTCAATAGAACAATCGAATAAAGTTGTTCGAGGTGAAAAATGAAAATAACGAAACGAAATTTATTTATATTTTTAGCTGTATTCATCCTCATAACTGTCTTAAGACTCTCATGGATGCAAATGTTAACCGTGCTAGATGTAGAGAATCAGCCGGAAGTTAAGGCAGGAGTCCTCGATTTACGCGATCAAGCATTACCTTCTATGAAAACCTTTCGTCTTGATGGAGAATGGGATTTTTATGCCAATGAGCACGTGCTTGGAGTAGACAGGCAGGCTGAACAAAGGATAGCGGTGCCTGGAAATTGGCGGGACCAGGTAGATGATATTAGCAAGGAGAGCCAAGCACTATATGCTGGGACCTATCGCTTAAAAATTTTGCTAGCAGAAGATGAAGAAGCCGTAAGCATACGAATGACGGATATTAGAAATGCCTATGCAGTGTATGCAAATGGAGAATTAATTAAGCAAGTTGGCGAACCGACCTTAGATTCAACTACTTATCAAGCAAATCGCCAGTCTGTCAGGCTAGAATTACCTAGCGAAGAAGGGGAAATAGATCTCCTTATTCAGGTTGCTGCCCATGAAGGTAAAGCTGGCATTGTGAAAAGCATTCGCTTCGGTAAGACGGACGCCATTCAAGCGCGTGTCTTTATATCGATGAGCTTGCAATTGTTATTAGTAGCTGTATTTTTAATTCATTTTATTTATTCGATTATTTTATATGTTATGAGTAAAAAAATGAAGGCCCTTTTATATTATGGTCTCATTAATTTGTTCGCTATTCTAAGCGTCGTAACGGTCGATGATCGTATCTTGTTTCTGCTGTTACAAGTTGATTTTTATTGGGGAAAGAAGATTATTCTCCTATCTTACGGGATAGCACTTAGTTTAACCTTTCTCTTAAGTTACACCTTGTTTCCCGAATATTTACCGGCTAAAATGATTAGGTATTTCCATGGCTTGTTATACATATTCATTGCATTCGTATTGTTGAGCCCCTCATCTTGGATGACCATGGTGATGGTTTTATTACCTATTGTCATGATATTACCGAGTGTTTTGTCACTTTATATTTTAGTGAAAATTATTCAGGAAAGAGAAGATGTCACATTCTTACTCCTAGGGGTCGCTATTTTATTTGTCAATGTTATTTGGTCGATTGGCCTTCAAGGCTTTTCAATGGAACATATGCATTATCCCTTCGATTTAATATTTGCGCTCATTTCCTTTTCCGCATTTTGGTTTGAAAAGTTCTTTAAGCGGACAGAAGAGGCGGAAGATTTGGCCTGTAAATTACAGCAAGAGCATGAGAAAAAAGATGCCTTTCTAATGAACACATCTCATGAATTGCGCAATCCTTTACATGGGATGATGAATCTAACTCAGACAATTTTAGATGATAAAGAGCATCCGATTGATACGGTGCAAGAGGAGCGGGTATCGACTTTATCGCAATTAAATCGCTATTTGTCGCAATTAGTGGAAGATTTATTAGATGTCACACGGTTGAAAGAACAAACGATTCAAATACAAGCGCAAGCATTTTCATTTGTCGCTGTAGCTGAAGGTGTGCGAGAAATGATGCTCATTTATATTGGGGATAAACCGTTAAAGATAGTCATTGACCTTCCGAAAGATTTTCCTTTACTTTGGGGTGATGAGCGTCGTTTTGTCCAAATTTTATTCAATTTACTCCACAATGCGGTGAAATTTACCAATGAAGGGTGTATTACTATTCGGGGCAGGGTCGACGGTTCTTATGCGGTTATTGAGGTGGAAGACACAGGTAGCGGTATACCGGCGGAGGCTATGGAGGTTATTTTCGCTCCCTATGAACAGGCGGTTCATGATGAGCGCATTTTAAATAATGGTATTGGAATCGGTTTGTACATTTGTGACTACCTTGTCACACTACATGGAGGGGAAATTGATGTCCATTCCGAAGAAAATGTCGGGACACGTTTTGTTTTTACCTTCCCAGTCGCAAATGATGAGAATATTATTGAATCGACCTTTATCAATGACGATATAGGTGCAGAAGCAAGAAACATTATGTTTAGCGGATTGGATGAAGCTGTTGCTACAAGTGAAGGTGTCCGGGCTCAAGAACAGTTTAGTAGTCGTTTACAGGAATGGCAAAACACAGACGATGAGCAAGCTACTATTTTACTCGTCGATGATGAACAAATTAATATTAACATTGTTAAACAGCTATTAGAAACGAATGGCTTTCAGACACTTGTAGCTTATGATGCCGAGGGGGCTTTACATAAACTAGCGACACACTCGATTGATATTGTTATTACCGATGTTATGATGCCGCGCATATCTGGTTTTGAATTAACAAGGAGGATTCGTGAAAAGTATTCTCAAGTAGAGCTACCGGTATTACTTTTAACGGCTCGTGCGAGGTTAGATGATATCGCTTTAGGCTTTCAAGTCGGGGCCAATGATTATATTACCAAGCCGGTCGATGCCATTGAGTTAATTGCACGAATTAAGTCACTCATTAAACTAAAGCTAGCCCACGATGAGCATTTGAAAATAGAAGCTGCCTGGTTGCAATCGCAAATTCAACCTCACTTTATTTTTAATACCTTGAACTCAATCGCTGCGCTCGCCTTGCTGGACTTTGATCGAATGCAAAAGTTACTCGAAGTATTTAGTAGTTATTTACGATTAAGTTTTGATTTTAAAAATACCGCCCCAACCATCCCGCTTGAAAAAGAGTTAGAACTCGTTCGTTTATATAGCTATATCGAACAAGAAAGATTCGGCGAACATATACAAGTCGTCTACGATATAGAAGTGCAAGAGTTTACCTTACCACCATTATCGATTCAACCTTTAGTTGAAAATGCCTTGAAACACGGCCTCTTTAATAAGCCAGAAGGTGGAGTAGTTACGATTTCGATTTACGAAGAAGAAGCTACTTATGTCGTTTCCGTTAGTGATGATGGAGTAGGGATGGATGAAGAACAGTTGGTGCAGTTAGAGAAAAATATCAGGATGCGAAATAGAAGTTCGACAAGCTCAAGTGTCGGTTTACGAAATATTAATTTAAGACTCAAGCGACTTTATGATGAACAATTAAGAATTGAAAGTAATTTAAACGAAGGAACAAGTGTATGCTTTCATATTCCGGAAAAGAGCCTTGACCAAGGATAGCAGACTCAATGCTCGTGTTTTAGGGACTTTATGAAAGGCTCTGCTTGCAGGGATTATACTTTTTGTAAATTTGATTCATCCTCCTACAGCCTAGTTGTTTAGGGCGAGGAGCTAGAGAATCTTGGTAAGTTGCGAGCTCCTATCTAAGGTGTAGAAATTAATATCTTCATGTTAAAATGAAGGGGATGTTCATTTACATAGGACGAATAGAAAATGGTGAATGAAGCGAGAGGGGGTAGACCTATGTGGATTGCCTTTGGAGCGATTGCGATTATTGCGACGCTAGTTAATCTTTTCATGTATGCAAAGGGAAGAAATTATAGATTGGCCATGGTAATAGCTTTAGCTTTTACTTCTTTAACAGTAGTTGCAGAATATAGCCTAGTAGCTGACTGGGTGGAGAGCGAAGACTGGAGCGCTTTAGCGGATGTAGTACCTACGGTTAAAATGACCTTGTGGTTTTTAACAGTAACCTCCATCTTGTTAAATGTAACGCCTATCATTTTGGAATATTTAGATAAAAAGTAAGAGTTTTTACTAGATTCATTAAGTTAGTAAAGGAAATGTTTACGGTTTTTAATTAGAGAACATTTTTTTGAAAAGTTGAAGCGAAAATCCTCATCTTATAAAAATAAAATATTCCCCTCCCAGTAAAAGGTCTTAATGGATCTTTTAACTCGGAGGGGGTTATTTGTCTTAGATTAGAAAGGATTAAGCATTTATTTTACCTTCATTTAAATAAGAGAGTAATTCATCTTTAGACATATTATCAATACCTAAGTATTCTAGTGTGTAGCCTTCCTCGAAATAATTTTTACCGACCATTACAGAGGCTAATGTAATCATAGAGTCAATAACTGGTGTCTTTATGCCATAAGCTTGACCTAACTCATGATAGATCTTACAACCAACAGGCACATCTTCCGTAACATATCTATGATGAACACTATCAGGACCAGTATTTCCCTCAGTTGATGGTTCATCTAAAGGTAAATGCATATTTCCCTTGCCCATGTATTCTAGGGCTAAGATACTTCTTCTCGAAAAGAAGTCTTCTTTATCGTATCTTCCTAAATCAACACCAATTTCATCAGCTAAAGCAATTTCTTCATTATAAAATTCGTATTGTACATCACATATAGAAGGGCTTAGGGCGTGAGAATACATAGAATAGCCCGTTTTGTCAAAGTCTCCGAAAATTTTCCCCCAATTTTCCATTGTGGAAACTCCTAGAATTGTAGCTGGTACATGAATGACAGGGTTTACATTACTAAATCCAATATCAAGCACTGTGTCTCCTATGACTGCACCGTCTCCCTGTGTCATAGAATCAAGACAAGCTAAAGCATGAGCGGATTCGATGAACGCCTCGCTATCAGTCATCGGTAAGGCAGCGCCTCGTAAAGTAATTGCTCGATAAGAGATGGTACAGCTCGGGAAAGCAAAGCCTCCAACTGTTTCAAGTCTAGTACCGAATGGAGAGCTAGACCAGCCTCCGACAATAACATCCTTTGTACAATTTAATTCTCGCATTAATTTTCTAAATAAAAGTGTTCCAAAGTTATCTGTAAACATATGGATGATTTGACCATCTTCAAGATGTGGAATCATGTCTCTGAATGTTTCTTCATGCGCGAAAGCTGGCAGAGCTACAATAATGATACCGGCTCCTGAAATTGCTTTAGAAATATCAGAAGTAACCATATCTAGTTTGGCTACACCCGATCGAGTAAAGTTGTACAAGTTTCTTTGTTTACCACCAATTTTAATTCCTGTTCGATCTACATTAAATAACACTCTTTCTGCACGTGGCATAGAGTGGTAGAGTCTTACGTTTTGTCCAGCTAACTTACAATCAGCTGCAGCTGTTTTACCTACAGCCCCCCGCGCCAATCACAGCAACAGGTAAGTCTCTTAATTTATTATTGTTTTTCACTGTATCAGTACTCCTTTTATGCGTGTTAGACGGGTAAATTTGTGTGGAGTGTTAAGGTATAATCCTACAGATACGCTTTAGGGGGAAGTGATTAACACTGAATGATTAGAAATAACATGCTCATGTAATACACTCCTTAATAATATCGACAAGACCAAGTAAAGCCCTAGCTTTCGCATGTTACCCACTACTA
>Ga0079226_10001438_pt1 | contig 18281 bp, 18 predicted proteins | sample Poulit2014_FD_76345 | JGI IMG/M metagenome (GOLD analysis project Ga0079226, IMG submission 76345) | Agricultural soil microbial communities from Georgia to study Nitrogen management - Poultry litter 2014 | ecosystem: Environmental > Terrestrial > Soil > Agricultural land | place: USA: Georgia...
CATGCAATGGCCAAGCCCGCAACAATGTTACGCCGGCTAGCATGCAATGGCCAAGCCCGCAACAATGCCAATTATGCAATGTGGCAATACGACGATGTGCGCCGTCAAAGTACGGCCAAGCAAACGGCCTTGTAAACCACTGATCTGGTACACAATTGACCCGCATCAAGGCCACATTCGTATAATCTGCTTAGATTGCATGGATTGCTAATGGATCTGCTGCACTTGCACATCCATACCTAACCGTAGGAGTTCACATGCAACTGGTTTGTCCTGCCGGCAGTTTACCTGCCCTGAAAGCTGCTGTTCGCCAAGGTGCTGATGCGGTCTATGTTGGATTTCGAGACGACACCAACGCCCGCCACTTTGCCGGTTTGAATTTTAACGATAAACAATTAGAAAACGGCGTGGCTTATGCCCATGAAAAAAATAAGCACGTCTACATTGCGGTTAATACCTATGCCCAACCGGAGGGCTGGCAGCGCTGGCAGCGGGCGGTGGATCAAGCGGCCGATTTAGGGGTTGATGCCCTCATTGCCGCGGATCCTGGAGTTCTGGCCTATGCCACCCAACACCACCCGCAGCTCAATCTGCACTTATCTGTACAAGGCTCGGCCACCAATGCCGCATCTTTAGAGTTTTACCGCCAGCGCTACAACATTAAACGCGCCGTGTTACCCCGCGTGCTATCCATTGCCCAAGTTAAGCGTGTGGCCAGCGACAGCCCGGTACCCATTGAAGTGTTTGCCTTTGGCAGCCTCTGCATCATGGCGGAAGGCCGTTGCCACTTGTCCTCATACTTAACCGGTGAATCCCCCAACTTATGCGGCGTGTGCTCACCGGCCAAGGATGTGCGCTGGAGCAACGAAGACGGCGAGCTGACTTCACGCTTAAACAACGTACTTATTGACCGTTACAGTGAAGACGAGTCTGCCGGCTACCCCACCCTGTGCAAAGGCCGTTTTATGGTCAATGGCCAGCGCTACCACGCCTTGGAAGAACCCACCAGTTTAGACACCATGGATTTAATTCCCGAACTGGTCAAAATCGGCGTCAGCGCAGTAAAAATTGAAGGCCGCCAACGCAGCCCAGCCTACGTGGAACAAGTCACCCAAGTCTGGCGCGAGGCGCTGGACAGTTACCGCCAAGCCCCTGAGCGCTACCAAGTTGAGCCCACTTGGCGACAAACCCTGGCTGGTTTATCAGAAGGCAGCCAAACCACCCTTGGTGCTTACCACCGCGCTTGGCAATAGGTGTAATGATGATGAAGCTTTCTTTAGGTCCAGTGTTGTTTTTCTGGGAACGCGACACCCTTATGCAGTTCTATGCCGAGATGGCAGAGCAACCACTGGATATTATTTATCTGGGCGAAACCGTTTGCTCAAAACGGCGTTCGCTCTCCTTGGATGACTGGCTCGGTTTGGCTCGCGACATGCAGCAAGCCAGCCAAGCGCAAATTGTGCTGTCGGGCTTAACCTTAGTGGAAGCCGCCTCAGAGCTGTCCAGCCTGAAACGTTTATGCGCCAATGGCGAGTTTTTGGTGGAAGCCAATGATATGGCAGCAGTGCATTTTTTAAGCGAACTTAAAGTGCCCTTTGTCGGTGGCCCGGCACTGAACATTTATAACGGCCACACTTTGGCAGAATTTATTGATGCCGGCATGCAGCGCTGGTCGCCACCGGTTGAAGCCTCTGCAGAAATTATCAATGCCACCCTCAAACAGCTCGATGAGCTGGGTGTGGCCCGCCCTGAAGTTGAAGTGTTCGCCTACGGACAACTGCCGCTGGCTTATTCCGCACGCTGCTTTACTGCACGCTCAGAAAACCGTCCTAAAGATGACTGTGAACTGTGCTGCATCAAGTACGAAGAAGGCATCCCCTTGCTCAGCCAAGAAGGCCAAGCTTTGTTTACCATTAATGGCATTCAAACCATGTCTGCTGAGGTGAACAACCTATTGGCAGATTTTCCTTCGCTCCGTGCTGCCGGCACCGACATTGCCCGCTTAAGCCCCCGCGCCCAAGGTATGGCTGAGGTGATCGGCAGTTGGGATAAAGTGCGCCGCGGTGAGCAAGCGCCCCTCGCGGTGCAAGGTTGTAATGGCTATTGGCATGGCCGTCCGGGGATGACCACTGTTGAGGAGGTGGGTTTATGTTAAATCGTGTTGCACCTTTATTGTTGTCAGCAGGGGATAAAGTCTTGCCCCTGACCAGTCATGTGCCGTTTTTTGTGCAGCGCTTAACTTTGCAGCGGGCTTTAAATCAGGTTTTCAAGCAAGCCATGGACGATGATTTATTTGCGATGCTGGAAGGCCGCTGGATGCGTTTGCAGGTCAATGACCTCAATTTATCCTGGTGCCTGAGTAAAGACCCACTTAAAAACCGCTTACTGATTAAAAACCACGCCCCGGTGGAAGTGACCATTAGCGGTAACTGGCGTGAATTTTTACTGTTGGCCAGCCGTCAAGAAGACCCTGACACCCTATTCTTCCGCCGCCGTTTGCAAATTGATGGCGATACCGAATTGGGTTTAGCGGTGAAAAACATGATTGACAGCCTAGATGCCGATGACCTGCCCAACTGGTTGTGGCACACCATTGAAACCCTCGGCAAACAAGTGGCGCCAGCGGCCAGTTAAGTAGCGCCAGAACCCTTGAGCATTGCCCCGCTAAGCTCTATTATCTGTTTAACTATTAATGGAGCTTAGCCATGCAAACACTCTTACAAATTGATTTCCCTTTTAACGGCCCGTTCGGCGATGAGATGCAGCAAGCCATGCAACCACTGGCCGAATCCATTGTGCAAGAGCCTGGCCTGTTGTGGAAAATCTGGACCGAAAACCCAGACAGTCAAGAAGCCGGTGGCATCTATTTATTCAGCGATGCGCAAAGTGCGCAAGACTATTTAGAAAAGCACCAAGCCCGCCTGACTGCCAGTGGCGTCACCGACATTCGCGCCAAGTTTTTTGCGGTGAACTCCGCACTGACTAAGATTTGTAACGGACCGACTCAATGAGTCGCAGCAAACTGGATAAAATCTTGGCGCAATCGCTCCAAGAACGCGAAAGCGGTTATCGAGATAAAGCCCTTAAAATGTACCCGCATTTTTGTGGTCGTTGTGGCCGCGAATTCAGTGGGCAACGCCTCAGTGAGCTGACCGTCCACCACCGCGATCACAATCACGATAACAACCCTGCCGATGGCTCCAACTGGGAGCTACTTTGTTTGTATTGTCATGACAACGAGCATCAGCGCCAAGTGGATTTGCATTATCAACAAGAAGAACGCGCCGGACAAACAGGCCCACAACAAACCTATAAAGGCTTAGCAGGGTTGGCTGACTTGCTGAAAAAATAAACCCACACCCCGCCTTATTCTTAACCTGCCAAGTCGCCTGTACAGTCCAACGGGCGACTAAAGTTGCACAAACTAATAAGCACAACCCATCCCCAGCTACTTATAATGAAACGGCATCTTCCATGGCCTCGCACGCAACCGCAGAGTGCCGTGATGAAGGTGCATGTAGAGAAGCCAAAGCAAAACCACAATCGAACTCTAAGGCCAATTAAGGATATTTCTTATGAAAAAGATTATTGCAGGTGCGATTCTAGCTTCCGTTTCGAGCGTTGCGTTAGCCAACAGCCCAGCTGGGTGTGGACTCGGCTCCACAGTGATTTTCCCCGATGCCGATAAATGGTATCAGCACGTTATGGCAGCCACCACCAACGCCACTTCCGGCAACCAAACCTTCGGCATGACCTCAGGCACTTTAGGCTGTGAAGATGCCAACGGTCCACTGAAGTCTGCGCAGTACTTTATTGATGAAAACATGGACCAATTAGCTGCTGACGCGGCCACTGGCCAAGGTGAAACCTTAGCGGCACTGGCTGAAGTATTGGGTGTTGAAGCCCAAGACACTGCTGCCTTTAACCGTGTTATGCAGTCGAACTTTGATGCCCTGTTCAGCGCTGATGCAACCTCAGCCACGACCTTGTCTGCTATGGCCGCCGCCATGGCAGCAGATGCACGCCTCCAGAAATACTTAGGCTAAGGCTCACTGCACACTAAAACTTTCAAGCCCGCTTAGGCGGGCTTCTTTATTGTTCAGCCTCAGGTTTTAAGCATGATAGTGCGCTCTTTACTTGCCAGCATAGCCTTTGCCGCCTGCTCTGCCCTAGCCCAACAACCTGCTTTGCCGCCGTCCGCACAGCTCGCAGCCCTCGCCGACCAACAACAATGGGCGCACCTGTTACATTACCGTTTGCACCCTTTTACGCGGCGTTATATCAGCCAGAACGACAGCGCAAAGTTCTTTTTGGCGGATAACGGCAAAAGCTCATTGCTGGCAGAACTGCACGTCAACCTACAGGCGTTTATGCGCACTGGCTTAGCGGATAATCAATCGGCGCAGTGTCAATTTCCGGCCCGCTACCATTGGTTAAAAAACCAGCTGCCTGAAGTTGATTTTATTGATCAGCCCTGCTCTGAATTTGCCCAGTGGCAAAGCGAGCTGCAAGCCGATCACCTCACCTTAATTTTTCCGGCATCCCATATTAATTCGCCGTCTTCCATGTATGGCCACACACTGATTCGCATGGATAGACAGGACCCCAACAGCAGTAAATTATTGGCGCACAGCGTGAATTTTGCGGCCAATGCTGACCCTAACGATAATGAGCTGGTGTTTTCTTGGAAAGGCTTAACCGGGGCTATCCTGGGGTGGTTTCTGTGCTGCCTTATTATGCAAAAACCAATGAGTACTCCCATATGGAATATCGGGATATTTGGGAATACCAACTGAATCTAGATCAACAGGAAACGGCGCAGTTTGTCCGCCATGTTTGGGAAACTAAAGACAGTTACTTTGATTATTTCTTTTTTGACGAAAACTGCTCCTATCGCTTACTGGCTTTACTGGATGCCAGCTCCGAGCGCATTGATGTTACTGATGATTTTCAGTTCACCGCCATCCCAGTGGACACCATTCGTGCCCTGCAACACAGAGGCTTGATTGATAGCAGCGAGTACCGCCCATCGGCAGCCAGCGACATGGAGCATAAAAGCCAGCAAGCCTCCACGCTGGTATTAAACACCGCTACGCAACTGGTTGAACAGAACGCGGCGATTGCAACGCTATTAAGCGGGCTTTCTGAGCAAGAGCAAATTCAAGCCTTAGAGCTGGCTTACGCCTACGCCCGCTACCTCGCGGTACAAAAAAGACAGGCCAACCCCCAGCTGCGCAAACGCACCCTCGCCATTTTATCGGCGCGGGCTAAGCACCCTGCTTCTGCAGGCTTTAGCGACATCCCAACGCCAGCCTATCGCGATGAACAAGGTCATTTAAGCCAGCGCATCAGCCTAACAGCAGGCAGCACCCTGTCTGACCAAGGCAGCAAATCCAAGGCCGATCATTTAGGCTTTTTAGATCTCAGCTACCGCCCTGCCTTTCATGACGTGATGGATTTACCCCAGGGCTTTGACCATGGCGCACAAATTCAAATGGGCCACTTAAATTTAAGGCTGTGGGACGGCGGCAAAGTGCGGGTGCAAAGCTTTCAAGCGGTGGATATTTTATCGCTGAGCGAGCAAACCCACTTTCAGCGCCCCATTGCTTGGTCAGTGAGCGGCGGTTTAGAGCGTTTTATTGGCGCCGATGCTGAGTTGTTTGGTTATTTGCACACAGGCTTTGGTAAGGCTTGGTTAACCCCCGCTGGCCGTTTTTATGGGTTAGCACAGGCGCAGCTATTGGCCGATAATCAGTTTAGAAAAGGTGTGCAGCTGAGTTTAGGGCCGCGCCTTGGCTGGTTGTGGCAAGGCAATAGGCTGCAAGGGCAATTGGAAGCCAACTGGCAAGGCTTAAGTGGCTTTGATAAAACCAAACGCAGTACTCTACAAGCCAAGCTAGGCGTAAAGCTGTCCCGCAATGCACAGCTGCGGCTGCAAGCGAAAAGCCAACACTTTAAGCTCAACAGCGACTCTAATGAAGCCCATGAGGTGTCCCTTGGCATTAACTGGTATTTCTAAGCTGCTCAAACAGCTGAGCCAACGTTTGGCTATAAAACCACTGGGCAGCAAGCTCGCCTTGGCCAGCAGTGCCTTAGTGCTGGGCGGTTGCAGCTCGTTGTCCGCTTTATTTTTTTACCCACAGAGCCAGCTGATCGCCACCCCGCAAGAAGCGGGCCTTGCATATCAGGATGTTTGGCTCACCGCTGCAGACGATACTCAGCTGCATGCTTGGTGGTTACCGGCCCAAGGTGAGCAGCCCGATTCCAATGTGATGCTGTTGTATGTGCATGGCAACGCAGAAAATATTTCCAGCCACAGCCGCAGCATTTATTGGCTGCCTAAGCAGGGGGTCAGTGTTTTGGCGTTAGATTACCGTGGTTTTGGCGCATCGCAAGGCAAAGCGCGGCTGCCCGCTATGCTGCAGGATTTGGCAGCTGCAGCGCTCTGGATGAAGCAGCAGCATCCAGATAAAGAGCTGATGATCTTAGGGCAAAGCATCGGCACCTTGATGGCCATTAACTTTGCCGCCCAAGCTGCTGAGCAGTATGCCATTCAAGGTTTAATTTTAGATGCGCCTATCCTTGGCATTCCCAGTGCCGCCCGTTATGCGCTGGGCAAAAACCCTGTGGGGCTGTTGATCTGGCCGTTTACTGTGTTGCTACCCAGCCAGTGGGATCCCAAACGGCATATTCAACACATTAATCTGCCTGTCTTAATGATGCACAGCCCTGCGGATGCAGTGGTTTCTTATCAACAGGCTAAAAAGCTCTATGAATACTGGCAAGCGGCCCACCCGCAGCAACAGCTGTGCTGGGTGGATTCACAAGGTCCCCATATTGCATCCTTTGCTTTTCCAGAGCTCAGGCAAGCCACGCTGGATTTTATCCACAACAAAAGATGCCAGGCATGGTGATGTTTGACGCAAGCTAAGCACTGCGCCTGCCGCCGAGCAGCTGCGTCTCTACAACCCGCCCAACAGCTGCACCGCTAGCTTGACCTAAAAATCAGGTGCCTTTCCCAGTCTTTGGGCTCCACATCCAGCTCGCTGACCATCCGCCCCAGTTGTGAGATGCCTTCGGTATGTACCGCATCGCGATTGCCACACTGCAAATGATGCCAAGCAAATAGGTCTTTGCCTTCATGGACTAAGCGGTACGCGCAAGTGGCTGGCAACCAAGTGAACACCTCGGTCTGCTCAGCTGTTAACTGAATGCAGTCCGCGACAATGGACTGACGTTCGGGGTAATTGCTGCAACGGGCGCTGTCTAAATCCAATAACTGGCAGGCCACATTGGTGTAGTAGACGCCGCCATCTTGTTCATCTTCTAACTTTTGCAAACAGCACAAGCCACAGCCGTCACACAGTGATTCCCACTCTTCGCGGCTGAGTTCGGCTAAGGTTTTACGTTTCCAAAAGGGTTCAACTGCTGCTGCCATTGATTATTTTCCTTTACTGATGAGCTGACAGGCTGTGTCACTTAATCCAACTGACACTCAACCCGCACCCGCATGCGGATTACTGTGCTGTTAAAGCGTGCTGTGACATGTGCGCTTTCGCCTGGTTTGACCTGTGCTTTACGGGTGCGCGGCGCTTCCGGACCACTGCGAAAACGCACCTTACAGACTGCGGCACTTTGCCCATAATTCTGTAACGACACCGCCGCCATATTGTTACCTAAATCCATGGTTTGCACATCCACTTCTGCGCCATTGAGTTGTTGCTCAACCTCGAACGGAAAGGCCCAAGCAACACTGGGCAGCAACAGCAAGATTGCGCTGATTTTTCTCATGATGATCTCCCCCGGTTAATAACTGAGCAAGTGTACCCTATACACAGCGACAAACCTTAGGCTAGTGGCGAAAAGTCTACAAATGGCTTTATTTACCTGCAGCCGCCCTTTATCATGATTAGTTTTTTACGACACCTCGCCTCAGGCACGGCTTTGCAATGCGGCTGCCTGGCTAACTTTCCAGCTTAACCAACACAGCAGTTAAACGCCTTATGGATATATTTCACACCCTCGTTGCGGCCATCAATGATTTTGTCTGGGGCGTGCCCATGTTAATCGCTATTTTAGGCAGCGGTTTATTTTTAATGCTGGCTTTAAAGTGCATGCCGCTGCGCAAGATTAAGCGTGGTTTTGTAGAGGTTTGGCGCGGTCGCATTAAAGGTGATGACAGCACAGGGGAAATCAGCCCTTTTGCGGCATTGATGACCACTTTGGCCGCCACTGTGGGGACTGGGAATATCGCTGGGGTGGCCACCGCCATAGTGTTGGGTGGACCCGGTGCTTTATTTTGGATGTGGTGCACTGCCTTGGTGGGTATGGCGACAAAGTATTGTGAAGTGCTGTTAGCGGTGCATTTTCGCGAGAAAAACAGCAGCAACCATTTTGTTGGTGGCCCCATGTACGCCATTAAAAACGGTTTAGGTCAAAAATGGGCTTGGCTGGGGGCTTGTTTTGCTTTATTTGGCGGTCTGGCCAGTTTTGGGATTGGCAATATGGTGCAAATCAACAGCATGGCCGCCAGCCTTGAAGTGTCCTTTGCGGTACCGCCTTGGGTCAGTGGTTTAGCGGCCATGCTGTTAGTGGGGCTGGTGATTTTAGGGGGCATTCAGCGCATCGGCGCCGTGGCGCAAACCTTAGTGCCGACCATGTGCCTGCTTTATGTGTTGGCGGCAGGCTATGTGTTAATCAGCCATTATCAAGCCATTCCCGGCGCACTGTATTTGATTATTGATTCGGCTTTTAATGGCCATGCCGCCGTGGGCGGTTTTACCGGCGCGGCAATGATTGCTGCGATGCGTTTTGGGGTGGCACGGGGAATATTCTCCAACGAAGCGGGTCTGGGCAGTGCCGGTATTGCCCAAGCGGCTGGGACCAGTAATGATCCCGTCACCTCCGGCTTAATTGGCATGATGGGGACCTTTATTGACACTCTAATTATCTGCAGCATGACTGGACTGGCGATTATTTGCTCAGGGGTGTGGAGCAGCGGGCTGAGTGGTGCTGCATTATCCTCAGCGGCCTTTGAAACGGCGCTGCCGGGGCTGGGTAACTATTTGCTGAGCTGCGCTCTGGTGGTGTTCGCTTTTACTACAATTTTAGGCTGGAGCTATTACGGGGAGCGTTGCTGGGAGTTTTTACTGGGTGACCGCGCCATAATACCTTTTCGGCTGATCTCGGTGATTATTATTCCTTTCGGCGCCATCACCCAACTGGATACCGTGTGGTTATTGGCCGATACCCTGAACGGACTCATGGCCCTGCCCAACCTTGTGGCCTTATTGGCCCTGAGCCCGGTGGCGCTGCAGCTGACTAAACGGCACTTTGCCCGCTAGCTGCTTCTTGCGCCGCTGCTTGAGCCCATTGGCTGCTTATTGTGTTTGCGCCTCATTCAGGGCATTCATAGTGCCTTCAGGAACCCGTGACAACACCACATTAACTCGGCGGTTCAAAGCCCGATTAGCAGCAGTGTTGTTGGGTTTTAAGGGATAACGTTCGCCATGGAAGCGCACAATGATTTGCTCTTCTGGCACACCCCGGTCCATTAGGAATTCTTTAACGGTTAAAGCCCGGCGTCTGGAAATCTCACGGTTACTTAAGCGATTGCCCCAGCTGTCAGAATGACCATCCAATTCAATTTGATTCACCGAAGGGTCTTCTTTTATATAGTCAACAATGGCCTGCAAGCGCTGCTTGGCTGAGTCGCTGAGCACCATATTGGTATCAGCAAAGGCAATATGAGTTTGCTTTAACTGGTCAAAGTTATAGGGCAGCAAACCGGCAATACAGTCTAAATACTCTTGGTAGGCTGCTGAAAAACGCGCCGGCAAGACACGCACCTCAAGTGCATCGCCCTGCCCAGTACGATGGCGAATTAAGGGACCACGGCCTTCCAGCAGTGCAGTTAACAGCCGCCCAGCTTGCAGTTTAGACGTTTGTAGCGAGTTGCCTTGATCCACCACCAGCACTGTGCCCAGCTGAATATCTGTTTGATTAACTCGCCAAGGTGCTGCTGCTGCCAGCAGCTGTGCAGTGCCACGGCTGAGCCAGTTTTCTTGCGCCTGCAATTCAAAAGTGGGCGCCTCACCGGCGCGGCGCACAAAGCCTCCTTGCCCAAAACCTAACACCGGCTGCGCCAAGCGGCATTCAAAGCGATCACCTGCCACGGTCCACTCAACGTGCTCCAAGGGGGTTTGAAAAGTCAGCGCCAGCGCTGGACTGGCCAGGACAGTTGCGAAAATTGAAAGTATTGCTAAGCGCATTGCGCTCTCCCGTCAATAAAATGCTCTGTTAGGTTATCGGTGAAACTTGAGAAAACTTTAAAGCAGATGCTGGCACTGCCGTTTTACGGTAGCATTCCTCCATTGAAGTTCATTTTAACCGACTGGAATGTTTACATGATTGACCGTCTTACCCTGCTGCGCCCTGATGATTGGCATATTCACCTTCGCGATGGCGCGGTTTTGCAGCACACTGTTGCTGATGCTGCGCGCACCTTCGCCCGTGCGATTATTATGCCCAATTTAGTGCCCCCAGTACGCAACACAGCACAAGCCGATCAATACCGTCAACGTATTTTAGCTGCCCGCCCTGCCAAGAGCAGCTTTGAACCCTTAATGGTGTTGTACCTGACCGACGAAACCTCTGCCCAAGACATTAAAACCGCTAAAGACAGCGGCTTTGTGCATGCCGCCAAGCTGTACCCCGCCGGCGCCACCACCAACTCGGATTCTGGGGTGACGCGTTTGGAAGCCATTTACCCAGCTCTAGAAGCCATGAGCGAAGTGGGCATGCCGTTGTTGGTACACGGTGAAGTGACCCATGACAGTGTGGATATTTTTGACCGGGAAAAACGTTTTATTGATGAGCAGCTGATTGATTTAGTGCAGCGTTTTCCTGATTTGAAAGTGGTACTCGAACACATCACCACCGCTGATGCGGCCAGTTTTGTCAGCGAGGCATCGGCTAACGTTGCTGCTACTATTACCGCGCACCATTTACTCTATAACCGTAACCACATGCTGGCCGGTGGCATTCGACCACACTTTTATTGTTTGCCGATTTTAAAGCGCAACACCCACCAAGAGGCTTTATTAGATGCCGCCACCAGTGGTTCCAGTAAGTTTTTCTTAGGCACCGACTCAGCGCCCCATGCGCAAAATGCTAAAGAAATCGCCTGTGGCTGCGCCGGTTGTTACACCGCGTATGCAGGGATTGAGCTGTATGCCCAAGCTTTTGAACAACGCAATGCTCTAGACAAACTGGAAGCCTTTGCCAGCCATTTTGGCCCGGACTTTTACGCTTTACCCCGTAATCAGGACACCATCACTTTAGTGCGTGAGCCCTGGACAGTGCCTGAATCCCTGGATTTTGCTGAGCAGCAGCTGATTCCTTTACGGGCCGGTGAGACCCTGAACTGGCGTGTATTGGGAGATCATTCATGAGTCAACAAATGAGTGATTACGACCAACAGCCCACCAACCAAGAGCAAAATAACGGCAGCTTAAAATCACCCATGGCACGGCGTTTCCGTGGTTATTTGCCTGTGGTGGTGGACGTGGAAACCGGTGGTTTCAATAGCGCCACCGATGCCCTGCTGGAAATAGCTGCGGTGATTCCCAATATGGATGAAGAAGGCCAGCTGTATGCTGAGCACACTTTATATTATCGGGTTGAGCCCTTTGCCGGAGCTAACATTGAACAAGCCGCTTTGGACTTTACCGGCATTAAGCTGGACCACCCGTTGCGCATGGCGGTCAGCGAAGAGCGCGCCCTGACTGAAATCTTTAAAAGTGTGCGTAAATCCATGCGCGCCAGTGGCTGCAAACGGGCTATTTTAGTGGGCCATAATAGCCACTTTGATTTAGGCTTTTTAAATGCGGCGGTTGAGCGCTGTGGCATTAAGCGCAACCCTTTCCATCCTTTCTCTAGTTTTGATACCGCGACCCTAGCTGGTTTAGCTTACGGACAAACCGTATTGGCCAAAGCCTGTGAGGCGGCGTCCATTTCTTTTGATAGCCGCGAAGCGCACAATGCCCGCTACGACACCGAGAAAACAGCTGAACTGTTTTTTGGCATTGTGAATCGCTGGAAAGAAATGGGCGGCTGGAGTGATTACGACTAAATAAGCACTGATTACTTACATCATTGCTAGGAATGAAGCGGCGCGGCAGAGCATCATGTGTTTGATGTGTTTGCTGCACCTATGGATTGCCGCACTGCGCTCGCAATAACAAAAAAGGCTGTAAGCAATAAATGCTACAGCCTTTTTGTTGGCAGTCAGACGTTTAAAAATCTGCTTGAAGTGCCTTTTAAGCTTTATTTAAAGCGGCGCTCGATGCCCATATCCACCAGAATTTTCGCGGAGATTTCTTCCACGGAAAAATGCGTGGTGTTAATCGAGTTGATATTTTCCCGCTCATATAAGCCTTCCACTTCCCGCACTTCAAATTCGCACTGGGCATAGCTGGCGTAACGACTATTGGGCTTGCGCTCATTACGGATCGCCGCTAAACGATCGGCATCAATGGTTAAGCCGAATAGTTTGTCTTTGTGCTTTTTAAGGGAATGGGGAATCCGCAAGTCTTCCATATCGTCTTCAGTCAATGGGTAGTTGGCGGCACGTATACCATATTGCATGGCCATATACAGGCAAGTGGGGGTTTTCCCGCAACGGGAAACACCCAGTAAAATAATGTCCGCGCTGTCATAGTGACGGGTACGGCCACCGTCATCATTGTCTAAAGCAAAGTGTACCGCTTCAATACGTTCCATATAATTTGCACTGTGGGTTATGGAGTGCGATTTGCCCACGGAATAGGAGGAGCCTTCTTGCAGTTCTTCTTCTAAGGGCGATAAAAATGTAGAGAAGATATCCACATTAAATGCATTGGCAGCGGCGAGGATTTCACGTATTTCTGAATTGACAATGGTATCGAAAACAATGGGGCGGATTTTTTCTGTCTCCGCAACCCGGTTAATTTGCTGTACCATGTCTTGTGCTTTTTCAACAGTATCGATGTATGGACGGGTTAAACGACGAAATTCGATACTGCCAAACTGCGCTAATAGGCTTTGACCTAGCGTTTCGGCAGTAATGCCCGTTCCGTCAGAAATAAAGAAAGCTGTTCGTTTCATAATTGCCAAAAGCCTTAATTCGAAAGTATTTATAAGTTATTATAAGCTGGTTCTTTGCCAGACATGGGTTCGGGTGACATTGTGACCCATTTATCCCCCATAAGGCCAATAGAATATACTAGCCTTTTCAATATAGACGTGGAGAGTTCACCTTGGTTGAGTACGTAGTTTCCCTCGATAAGCTCGGTAATCATGATGTTGAGCGTGTAGGGGGCAAAAACGCCTCCCTAGGCGAGATGATCAGTAACCTAGCTGGTGCCGGTGTGTCAGTGCCTGGTGGTTTTGCCACTACCGCCCAAGCCTACCGTGATTTTATTGATGCCAATAATCTCGATGCACGTATCCACGACTTATTGGATACCTTGGACACCGATGATGTAAATGCCTTAGCCAAAGCCGGTTCACAAATTCGCCAGTGGATTATTGAAGCCGACTTCCCTGAGCAGCTGGATGCTGATATCCGCAGTGCTTATGCAGAAATGGCGCAGGGTAATGAGAATATGGCGGTTGCGGTGCGTTCTTCAGCCACCGCTGAAGACTTACCTGATGCTTCTTTTGCTGGGCAACAAGAAACCTTTTTAAATATTCGCGGCGTTGATAACGTGATCACCGCAGCTAAAGAAGTGTTTGCCTCGCTGTTTAATGACCGCGCTATTTCTTATCGCGTGCACCGTGGCTTTGAACACCGTGAGGTGGCTTTATCAGTGGGCGTACAGCGCATGGTGCGTTCTGAAAATGCCGCAGCTGGGGTGATGTTCAGCCTGGATACCGAGTCTGGTTTCCGTGATGTGGTGTTTATCACCGGTGCCTATGGCCTGGGTGAAACTGTGGTGCAAGGTGCGGTTAACCCCGATGAATTCTATGTGCACAAACCCACCTTAGCCGCTGGCCGCCCTGCTATTTTACGCCGCAACTTGGGCAGTAAAGCACTGAAAATGATTTACGGTGCTGATGCCAGCGCCGGCAAATCCATCGAAACCATTGAAGTTGATCCTGCTGAGCGCATGCGTTTTGCCTTATCAGACGAAGAAGTCACTAACCTGGCTCAGCAAGCGGTGATTATCGAGCAACACTACGGTTGCCCAATGGATATTGAATGGGCTAAAGACGGTGACGATGGCCAGCTGTACATTGTACAAGCCCGTCCAGAAACCGTTAAAAGCCGCAGTAACCTCAATGTCATGGAGCGCTACCTGCTTGAAGAACAAGGCACTGTATTGGTTGAAGGCCGCGCCATTGGTCAGCGTATTGGTGCCGGTCCTGTGCGAGTGATTCGCGATATTTCTGAAATGGATCGCGTACAACCCGGTGATGTGTTGGTTTCAGATATGACTGACCCTGACTGGGAGCCGGTGATGAAACGCGCCAGCGCCATTGTCACCAACCGTGGTGGCCGTACCTGTCACGCCGCTATTATTGCCCGCGAGCTGGGCATTCCTGCTGTGGTGGGCTGCGGTGATGCCACTGAGCAGCTCAAAGATGGCCAAGGGGTCACCGTATCCTGTGCGGAAGGCGATACCGGTTTTGTCTTTGAAGGTGAATTGAGCTTTGATGTGCGCACCAGCTCGGTGGAAGCCATGCCGGACATTCCGTTCGACATTATGATGAACGTGGGTAACCCCGATCGCGCTTTCGACTTTGCTCAGCTGCCTAACCAAGGGGTGGGTTTAGCGCGTCTTGAGTTTATTATTAACCGCATGATTGGTGTGCACCCCAAAGCACTGCTCAATTTTGACAGCCTCCCCAGCGAGTTAAAAGACAGCGTTGAAAAACGCATTGCTGGTTACGCCAGCCCAGTGGATTTCTATGTGGACAAGCTGGTTGAAGGTGTCAGCACCTTGGCCGCGGCGTTCTGGCCGAAAAAAGTCATTGTGCGTTTGTCTGACTTTAAATCCAACGAATACGCCAACCTGATTGGCGGCAAGCTGTACGAGCCCACTGAAGAAAACCCCATGTTGGGTTTCCGTGGTGCTTCGCGCTATATCAGCGAATCATTCCGCGATTGCTTCGAACTGGAATGCCGCGCCATGAAGTATGTGCGTGATGAAATGGGCTTAACTAACGTGGAACTGATGGTGCCTTTTGTGCGTACCGTTGGCGAGGCGTCACAGGTTGTTGATTTGTTGGCTGACTATGGCCTGAAGCGTGGTGAGAATGACTTGCGCTTGATTATGATGTGCGAGCTGCCGTCTAACGCCCTGCTGGCCGATGAGTTCTTAGAGCATTTTGATGGTTTCTCCATTGGCTCCAACGACTTAACCCAGCTGACCCTCGGTCTTGACCGTGACTCTGGGGTGATTGCTCACTTGTTTGATGAGCGTGATCCTGCGGTTAAAAAGCTGCTGTCCATGGCCATTCAAGCCTGTAATAAAGCCGGTAAATACATTGGTATTTGCGGTCAAGGCCCGTCTGACCACCCTGATCTAGCCCGCTGGTTGCTCGATCAAGGCATTGACAGTGTCTCCCTCAACCCAGACTCAGTGCTGGATACTTGGCTGTTCATTGCCGAAGACAAGTAACCCTTAACTCACCTGCATACCTTTAGGGTGTGCAGGTGCAGTGTCTTCTGCCTGGTTTTCTCTACGCCACCTGCTGCTTAATCAGCCCTTTTCCCGCCTCATTGCGCCACACGCAAAACCTGTCTTAGTTATAAAAACCATCTTTCATATAACCATATAGCTATTTGTTACTTTGGCTCACTCCTGCGTTATGTCAATATTGCCACACTGATTTAGGAGTCAATGCTATGAAACATCTGTACGCCAGCTTGGCGTTTTTTTTCGCCCTGCTGTTTAACACTGCGCAAGCCAGCAGCTCTCAACCTTTAATAGAAGCACAGCAACTCAGTGCCGCCTTAAGTGATCAGGCGCAACTGCAGATCATTGATATTCGCAGCCCTGACGCCTACGCCGCCGGGCATATCCCTGGTGCGTTGTCAGCGCCTTATGGGCAATGGCGTGGCCCTGCCCACAACCCGGGTCAGTTATCCAGCGACGAGACGTTTCAACAGCTGCTTCGCCAACTGGGTTTAACCGATCAACAGCCCATTGTGGTGTATTCCAGCGGCGCTGATGAAACCGACTTTGGCGCCACCGCTCGGGTGTACTGGACTCTTAAATACCTGGGCTTAACTGAGTTAAGTATTCTTAATGGTGGTTTCCGTGAGTGGAGCAAAGCGCAGCAACAGATTGCCACCGAAGCGCCAGCGGTAACCGCCAGTCAATATTCAGTGCGCAGCAACCCTGATTTGGTGATTTTTAAAGATGAACTGCTGGAAAAAATCACCGAAGAAAACCCTGTGCATCAATTATTGGACTCACGGCCTCCGCTGTTTTATCAAGGCAAAGTCAAAGCCCCCACGGCCAGTGTTGGCGGCACCATTGCCACTGCGCAAAACACGCCGTTTACCCAATGGTTTAATCAAGCCGATACCCGCGTTCGCCCTGTGGCTGAAATCAAGCAGCTGGTGCGTGAGCAAGGTTTAGATCAAGCTCAAGAAACCCTATCCTTCTGCAACACTGGACACTGGGCGGCCACCAACTGGTTTGTGTTATCGGAACTGGCTGAGCTGCCCCAAGTGCGCTTATACCCTGCCTCCATGGCGGAGTGGACACAGGCTGAAGTGAGCTTGCCCATGGAGAACACGCCCAGTCGTTTAGAGCAAGTGAAAACTAAATTTGCCCAATTGGTGAAATAATTAACATGAACAACCGTCTTGCCTTGAGTTTAGTTTTTGCAATTTTTGCGGTGTTTTTATTTTGGTTTGTGTCCATCAGACAAAGCCTGCTATTTATAGTGGGCATTGGCTTAGGTGGCGTGCTCGCCGGTGCCCGCTTTGGCTTTACTACCGGTTGGCGTAATTTAATTGAACAGCGCGATGCCAGTGGCGTATTTGCCCAACTGATTTTATTAGCCATTGCTGCAGCTGTGTCCATGCCGTTGTTGGCCAGTTTTCCCACCGAGCTCAGCGCTGCCTTAGGGCCGCCTAGCATCAGCTTGCTGGTGGGTGCTTTAGTGTTTGGCGGAGCCATGCAAATTGCTGACGGCTGCGGCTCAGGCACGCTGTACAAAGCAGGCTTAGGTATTCCCTTAAATATGGCGATTTTGCCGGTGTTTGCTTTGGGCAGTTTTTTAGGCTCAGCGCACTTGGGCTGGTGGTTGGAGTTGGGCCATGTGCAGCCGGTGGGCTTAGTCGATGAGCTGGGGTTAAGTGGTGCGTTAGGCTTAACCTACTTGGGTTTAATTGTCGTCGGTGTGCTGGCCTGGTGGTGGTCAAAAACCAGTTCTGTCTCGCGCAGCTTGTTGAATAAAAACCTATTGATTGGCGCCGTGGCCATTGCCATTTTAGCGGTATTGATTTTGGTGATTGCTGGCCAGCCTTGGGGCGTGGTCTATGGTTTTGGTTTATGGGCGGCAAAAATTGCTCAGGCCGGTAACCTGTTTGATCCCACCGTCAATGCTTTTTGGAGCCAGCCGGTGAATAGCACTGCATTGCAACAATCGGTGTTTTTAGACCTCACCTCAATCACCAACATTGGTATTTTGGCCGGAGCGCTGTGGATTTTTTCCCGCAACAAATCTGGCGAGCCCAATAAACTCAACACCCAGCAATGGCTGGTGGGTATTATTGCCGGGTTCTTATTAGGCTACAGCTCACGCTTGGCGTTTGGCTGTAACGTCGGCGCCATGGTCAGTGGAATTTCCACCGGCAGCATCCATGGCTGGATTTGGGTGGTCATGGCTTTTTTAGGCTCATGTGCATCAATGAACCAGACCGCGCAAACATTTCCTGATGATGTTTACGGGCGGGATGCAGAGGCTGTGGTCGTTGCTCAAAGTGACAACGAACGGTATGAGGAAGAGGAGTATTACGAAGATAACTATTCCAATCAGGACTACTATGACGATTATTACGATGGAATGTCTTATGCTACTAGGATTAGTCGTTTTTATTACGGTACGCCGGGTCTGCCCTACTACGATCCATGGATAAATCACTGGGCCTATTATAGCCCGTTCTATTCAGGACTCTCATTCGGATTCGGATGGAACAGTTGGTATAGTCCATATTATGGCTACTCACGCTTAGGTTGGGGTAATCCATATTATGGTGGTTACTGGGGACCTTATTCGTA